>JAEEGJ010028679.1_pt1 | contig 11049 bp, 8 predicted proteins | sample 8958761 | NCBI WGS metagenome assembly JAEEGJ01 (sample SAMN16246546, study PRJNA631951) | gut metagenome | biome: gut microbiome; feature: rumen; material: RS-attached | host: Bos | place: Iran: Karaj | collected 2018-10
GAGTTATGATTATGTCCTGTCCTTTATGTGGAAGTGAATTATGTGCTAGAGAACCTAACGGATCAAATGCTATTCAATACAATTGTTAAAATACAAGAAAATATTTACAGTTGGAAATACTATTGAGGATATAAACAATATATATAGTGATAAATATAACGCCCGGCGTTTCGTAATTGAAGCGCCGGGCATATTCTTTAATTATTTGATTTTAAAGCAGCATTTTCTGCAAGTAACTTTTCGATGAGAGCGTCTTTTTCCGAGTTCGCCTTAGTTAAAGCAGCATTTGCTTTTTCAAGGTCTGCCATTTTTCGTTCTTTACGGCTTTCCCAATATAAATAATCGGCACGATCTTGAGCTAATTTACGTGTAGCATAGTCTGTATTCTTGTTTAAAACTTCTTCTGCAACGTTACTCATAGTGATGTCCTCCATGGCGAGTTTTCGTAACTCGTCCCAGGTTTGAGCCTTAAATAATCTACACCAGCGCTCAAGTCCTGATTGCTTATCCGCTTTTGTAGCCATGTCTATCTGACTTAAGTCTATCACAAACAAAGCGATATTTGTATTTTAATTTCTATGATTAAATACTTTATTATGAAGTATGCTATAGGAACTATAAAGCGTCTTTTGTGGTATAATTAATTGGTTAAATGTCGTAAATCAAGAGAGAGGTTTGTCCTGAGCGAGGATTCCAAGGAGAGAGGAAAGCGTTCTATAAGTCTTATTCTGCCTATCATTGTTTTCTATGTTGTCTTGATGGCAGTGATCGTCTTGTTTTCTGTGGTTCTTTTTAAATACGGTCTCGTAAGTTTTAAAACTAAATCAATTGCGGATTTAAAGCAGAGTGAATCTGTTTCTGAGGTTGTGGTAGATGATGAAGCAGATGAAGTGCGCATTGAAGATTCTAATGTTAACAATGATGAGAGCAATATAACTGATACCAATGTTGCTGAAAGTATCTCTGATGAATCAATTGCTGAATCTGCGTCTACGGAAACTACTAAAGAGGAATCCTCACCCGGCGAAATTGCGTCATCGATCAGCTACTCAGCCAACACCGATTTATCGGGATCCACCTCTTTATCTCCTGAAAGAATCGCATATATTTCTAACCTTTCATTAACCGGCAGTGGATACGAAGGCATCAAAGGAACCGGCAAATATAACTACGGTGAAGCACTTCAGAAATCCATTCTCTTTTATGAACTTCAGCGTTCAGGAAAACTTCCTGACAATACCCGTACCAACTGGCGCGGAGATTCCTGTTTAAAGGATGGAGCGGACAACGGTCTTGACCTAACCGGTGGTTTATTCGATGCAGGAGACCATGTTAAGTTTAATCTTCCAATGGCTTATACCTGCGCAATGCTTTCATGGTCTATGGTGGAGGATCCCGATGCTTATGCAGACAGTAAGCAGAAGGAATACGCTCTTAATAACATCCGCTATATCTGCGACTATTTTATTAAATGCCATCCCGAGGATGAAGTCTATTATTATCAGGTTGGTGATGGCGGACAGGACCATTCCTGGTGGGGCCCTGCTGAATGTCTTGAAGCAAGGATGGATCGTCCTTCTTATAAGGTTACTGCGTCCAATCCCGGTTCATGTGTTACCGGTGAAACTGCTGCGGCAATGGCTGCTGCAAGTATAGTATTTGAAAAAGAAGATCCGAAGTACAGTAAGCTCCTTTTATCCCATGCAAAGAGCCTTTATGCCTTCGCGGATAAATATAAATCAGACAGCGGTTATACTGCTGCCAATGGTTACTATACTTCCTGGAGCGGATTCAATGATGAACTTGCCTTTGCGGGAGCTTGGCTCTACAAGGCAACAAAGGATAAGGATTACTTAAAGAAAGCAGAAGATTATTACAGTAAGACAGGCCAAAACGAAAAGTGGGCTCTGTGCTGGGACGATGTAACCGTTGGTGCTGCACTGCTCCTTTCTGATATAACAGGAGATTCAAAGTACACCGGCTTTATAGAGAAGCATCTTGATTATTGGACTACCGGTAATAACGGTCAGAAGATCCAGTATTCTCCCAAAGGTCTTGCATGGGTTGATAACTGGGGATCCCTTAGGTACGCAACTACAACCGGCTTTATCGCAGCTGTTTACAGTGAGAGCAAGAACTGTCCCAAGAATAAGAAGGATACCTATTGGAACTTTGCAGTATCACAGGCAGATTATGCCCTTGGAAGCTCAGGAAGAAGCTATGTATGCGGTTTTGGAGAGAACCCTCCGGTTCATCCTCACCACAGAACAGCTCAGGGCTCATACGCTAATGACATGAATACTCCTCAGCAAGCAAGGCATATTTTAGTGGGCGCTCTTGTAGGCGGCCCCGATGCCGGAGACAACTATAACGACGAGGTTTCGGACTATAATAAAAACGAAGTAGCCTGCGATTACAATGCAGGCTTTACAGGCCTTCTTGCAAAGCTCTATACAAGATATCATGGAGAGACATTAAAGAACTTAGGCGCTGTAGAAACTCCCGAAAATGAGATCTTTTGCGAAGCCGGTATCAACGTAAACGGAAATGACTTTGTTGAAATCAAGGCTTTTGTATATAATGAGTCTGCTTGGCCTGCAAGGGTTTCCAAAGATCTCGAAATGAGATATTATGTTGATCTGTCGGAGGTTTATGATGCCGGCGGAAGCGCGTCCGATATTGAGGTTACAACCAATTACATCCAGAACGCATCATGCAACGGTTTAACCGCCTATGACGAGGATAAGCATATTTATTATGTTTCTATTTCATTTGACGATGGCGCCCTTTATCCCGGCGGGCAGGATAGCTTTAAGAAAGAAGTACAGTTTAGGATTAGGAGCATAAATGGCGTTTGGGATAATTCCAATGACTATTCATTTGAAGGTCTTCCAAATAACAGCGTAACCACCGGTGATAGAATCGCAATATACGAAGGCGGAAAGCTGATATACGGCTCAGAACCGTGAACAAAAATGTCTTAAAACGGGCTCCTGCAATAAATATTTCGTAATAACTCAGAGGTTTTACATGAGTAGCATTAAAGCTTTTTTTGACAGTTTTATACCTAAAAGGATAAGCAACAGAGTAGTTGTGAACTTTGTCCGAACAGCAAGGGTTCTGGGTAAGCCCTCAAAGAAGAGTATTGCGGACAGCTTAAATACCAATTTTTTGAATATTTCAAATCACGAGGCAGCTATCGTAAAAGCAGGTGGATATATCGAGGACCAGGAAAACTACACCGATATGAAGTACGGCAACAAGACCATGCAGTGGTCGGGATGCGGCGTTATGGCGACTTACAATGCACTGGTCAACCTCAAAAGCAAAAAGTATCCTGCATTTGTTTCCTTGATCCCCGAGCTTATCAGGTATTATGAGATGCATGGAATTGTTTTTAAAGGCGCTCTCGGTACTTCACCACTGGCAATAGCGAAGTTCTTTAAGGAAAAGGGATTTGACGTTACAGTTTGCCTTAAGGAAAAGGATTTTGACTCAGTGGGTGAAAAATCAGATACCCTTATCCTTGCCCAGTACAACGACCGAGATAATATAAATAAGGGCGTACACTTTATTCAGATTTCAAAGGACAACGGAAAGTTCAGACCTCATAACGTTAACTGCGATGGAAGTATAGAAGAAGAGCGTGACAGCGTGACCGAGGTCATTAAGAATATAAACAAGGGAAAGGCGAAGGGCTTTTGTCTCATAGGCATTTCAGCCCCGAAGAAGGTATAAATAATGGAACTGTATATCGTTCGCCACGGCCAGACTACCTGGAATGAGAAGGGCTTGTTACAGGGAAGCATGGATATCGAGCTAAACGAATGTGGCAGAGAAGTTGCAAGAGAAATGAATAAAAGGCTGAAAGATGTAAAATTTGACGTAATTTATTCATCGCCCTTATCAAGAGCTTATGAAACTGCAAGCCTCATCAGAGGGGATAGGGACATTCCTATAATCAAGGATGAGCGCCTTCGAGAGATCAGTTTCGGAGAGCTGGAAGGCACTAATTACCGCGAAATGTTTAAGCCGGGAAGTAATTATATGACTTTCTTTACAGACCCCGGTGTATATCCCGCTCCTCCCAAGGGTGAGGATTTTAGGGATGTAATTAAGCGTATGGGAAGTTTCTGCGAGGAAGTCCTTTATCCTGCGGCAAAGAAATACGAGAGGATCATGGTTGTCGCTCACGGAAACGCCAACAAGGCCCTCATATTTAATCTTGAAAAGAATGATGATCTTAAGACTTATTGGGGTCCCGGACTTCAGAAGAACGGCGAAGCGGACATTTATGTTCCGGATGGAGATAAGTGGATAAGAAAACCCGGAACCGTTCCCGCAGTGGATGATAAGTGGGGAAAACTCTAAATTTGATCTTTAATGATAATTTATGTTTATCCATGATCTGTTTTTTTAATCTTTTTTTAATCTTGGTATGATATAATCAGACTTACCTAAAGAAGGATGCTAATATGGACAAGACGATCGCTCGTAGTTCTGCTTGTGAAACAAAACAGAATAAAGATCTGCCCGTTGTTTTAGCGCTGGTTTTTGGCGCCTTGCTGGTCCTTATTAGCCATTTTTGTTCTTGGTTTTTCCTTTTAAGGGTTGTTCCTAAAAATGTATATAGAAGCTATGAACTTGGTGAAGGTCCTGTCAGCGAAGACCCTGACGATTATCTTACCGGACTTCATTACTTTCATAAAAGCGCGGTTGTAGATGCCCATGACGTTAATATCTACGAAGCGGGAACTTATGAGATCAGGGTTTTTACATCAAAGGAAACATACATTTACGAAGCGGAGGTTACCGATAATCATGGGCCGGAAATAGATCTTGCGAATTTCGGTCCGTCTCATAATGCCGTTTTTGACGGAAAGGATGATGAGGGTAATCCCACCTTTGAACTTGGTGTTGATTACAATATCAGCAACCTCTTTCAATGCATTTACGAGCCTTCGGGCTATTACAATGCTTTCCTTTATTGCGACGGAAAGCTTATAGGAAGCGGATCTCTTCGCTCTGATAAAAAGGAGTTGGGCGAGGAGAGATACAGTCAGTTTAAGCGTTTTGATACCGCATGCCTTGATGCCGGAAACGTTTTTAAATTCAGTGAAAAGAAGGTTTATGACCTTCATTTAGAGGCTGAAGATGAATTCGGCAACACCAGCGGAGTCGATTTTTCCATTAGGATCATTGATTCACTTCCTCCCGAGATTATTCCCTACGAACCGGGAAATGAGCCTTATTTTGCAACAGACAGGCCCTACGGCGCCGAGGATCTTGCTTTTGAGATAAAAGATAACTCGGGATTTTACAGTAGTGCTATAATAGATGGTGATGATACTATATCCAAGGTTTCGGTCAGCGAGATCGGGGATGCAGGCATCCTTCTTTATGCTGTTGATGAGGAGGGCAATGAGAACAGAGTTCTTGTTAACCTGCCTTTCGATGAGGCTCCCATATTTGTAGGCGTAAGAAACAAATGTGTTCTTACGGGAGAGGATGTCAATCTTCTTGATCATGTTATCGCCGTAGACAATACGGACGGTAATGTTACGGATACCATTACAGTTGATGATGATGGTTTCGACAGCAGTGTTCCCGGTTCATACAAGGTTAAATACACTGCTTGTGACAGTCATGGGCTTGAGACCACTATTGTCAGCGAGTTAACCGTTGGTGATGAAAAAGCAGGAGATTATTATCTGACTGAAGAAGAGAAGGGCCTTCTTTGCGGATATTCCTATTTCAGCTACGATGCCCTTGAGACTTATGATTACGAAGAGGCGGTTTCGCTTGTGGAGCCCACTCTTGTAAATATGATTGAACGTTTCGGTAACAGCGGCTACAGCGCCGGTTCGGGATTTATCTACAAGATCGATGAAGACTATGTTTATATCTGTACCTGTGTTCATGTTATCCAGGAACTTGATTCAAATATTGAGATCATGTTCTGCGATAAGGATTCCACCTGTATTTATACTGACAGACCGGATTATTACGTTCTTTCACCTGAAAACGAGATAGCTATGTTCTGCGTTAAGACCGACGACATCCCGGCTGAGGCTCTGGTTGAGCTTCGTGAGATTTATTGTGATGAAGATGTTTACGACGATCTTGAGCGCGGACAGGAGATCGTTGCTTATTCGGGACACTGGCTTAATAAGAACCCCGAGATCAGCAAGATGAAGATCGAGTACCTGAACGCTAAGTTCCTTGATGATGCCCAGAACTGCCTAAAGACAACCCATAACGTTAAGGCAGGCATGAGCGGTACCGCAGTGTTTGACGAAAAGGGCAGACTTGTGGGAGTTGTTGAAGGATACTTAAGCTATTGGGATTTTGTTCAAGGCAAGTATGTATATAGCGCATATCAGATGCGCATACAGGGTTTAAATGACCTTTACGAAAGAGCTAAGGCTGAGAATCAAACTCTTTCTTAATACATGGCCTTTTGGCCGGATTGGAGCACGAAAATGAAATTTGATATGCATTGTCATACTAAGGAAGGGTCCATTGACGCGAAACTTCCTGTTGAGGAATACATTCAAATACTTATGAGCAAGGGCTTTGACGGAATGATGATCTCGGATCATGATTCCTACAGCGGATATGAGTACTACAAGAAGATGGGACTGGACGAGAAATATCCCGATTTTACCGTTATTAAGGGCGTTGAGTACGATACTCTCGATGCGGGACATATTCTTTGCATCCTACCTAACCACATTTCCTTAAAGATCCTTGAGATCAAGGGAATGCCTGTTAAGCTTCTTATCGATATCGTCCATCACCACGGCGGTATCCTTGGACCTGCTCATCCCTACGGAATACGCTATCAGAGCTTTGTCAACACCATCAAGCAGCACAAGCAGATGATGTTCATGAAGCAGTTTGATTTCCTTGAGAAGTACAATGCCTGCGAGGATGATGACAGCAACCATAAAGCTGATTATCTCGCAAGGTCCTACAACCTTCCCGGATTTGGCGGAAGCGATGCTCACAGAGCTAATTGCGCCGGACTTGCTTACACAGAGTTTCCTGACAGAGCAAATATTAAGAGTAATAACGATCTTATTAAATTTATTAAGAAAGATGGAAAAGACGTTAAGGCCGGCGGAACATACTACGGAAAGACCGTTAAAAACAGGGTTCCTTTCATCTATGACATAATGATCCAGGCCTATTGGGTGTATAACAAGGGCGGCGGCTTCATTAACAAGGCCCGTCACAACAGACATCTTCGCAAGATGTACTTGAAGGAAATCTTGCATAGTTCGAAAGAAATTTAAAAATTTTTATTTTTTCTGCAACATTTATTAAATATTTACGTTACATATTAAGAAAACTTAACTGTATTTCTGCTTTATATTGTGGTAACGTATAAAGTGTGCAAACAAGTTATTGTGTTTTGTTTATTTTGACGGAGAAACGTCATTTTATTACATTTAAGGACGTTTTTGGATGATGATGGCCGGAAGTAACGTAAAAAAAGCAGAAAATATATCTGACAAAAAAATTAAAAGACAGAAGTTATCTAAACATCAAAAGAGAACAAGGTGGGGCTCAGCAGCGTTTCTTATTCCAAGCGTTGCAGGCTGTGCGTTGTTTTTTTTCGTTCCTTATCTTGTGGTTATCTATTATTCCGTTCTTGATAATCCCATCGGAAAGCACTTTGTCGGCTTTGACAATTACATATCCGTAGTCAGTAACTCCGCCTTCAGAAGAGCCGTTACCAATACAGGCTTGTTCTCGGCGGTGGCAGTGCCCCTTGCGGTTTTGTTATCCCTGCTTTTGGCACTACTTCTTGACAACAAGATTCCTTTTAGGACTCAGTTCAGGTCATTCCTTCTTAGCCCTATGATGGTTCCCGTTGCGTCAATCGTTCTTATCTGGCAGGTTTTGTTTGACCAGAACGGTGCGTTTAATGTATTCATCCGTCATTTCGGATTTGCGGGAAATATCGACTGGATGAAATCCAATTACGGTATCGTTGTTGTTGTTTTCCTTTTCTTATGGAAGAACATCGGCTACAACATGATTCTTTTTATGGCGGCACTTTCATCGGTGCCCCAGGATATCATCGAGGTTGCAAGGCTTGAAAGCGCAGGAAGAGTTAAGATCTTCTTTATGATAAAACTGAGATACTTGGTAAGTACCATCGTTTTCGTTACGATCATGTCCCTTATCAACTCCTTTAAGATCTTCCGAGAGATCTACCTTTTAACCAACGATTATCCTTTCGAAAGCGTTTATATGCTGCAGCACTTCATGAACAACAAGTTCAAGAATCTGGATTATCAGATGCTAAGTGCCGCTGCCGTAATAATGAGTATTGTAATGGTCATCCTTATCGTCCTTTTGTTTAAGGCAGAAGAGCATTTCTCTAAGGATTTGGACGGCTAATATACTGGAACCGGATTAACCAATGGAAAACAAAAAACTTGATGACAATTTAATAAAGGACTCAAAACGATTTGCAGTTCGTCCGGAAGGTCATGGAAGGAGAAAAAAGATAATAAGAGCCATATGCGTTTCAATTGCAACGGTTCTTACGGCAGCCATATCGCTATTGTTTATGATGCCCATCATCCTTACAATAACCAACTCCTTCATGTCTCCGACGGAATTTGCCGCAAACTACGGAGCAATATTTGCAACTACGAAGTCCGGCGGAAGGCAGTTCGTATCGGAACTTGTTAACTTAAAGTTCATACCCGATATGGTCAGCTTTTCCCAGTACGCAACAGTTCTTTTAAAGAGTAAGGATTATCTTTTAAAGTTCTGGAACTCTATGATACTGGTACTTCCCATCATGATCTTTCAGCTTATGGTTGCGGCTTTTGCGGGATACGGCTTTTACAGATATAAGGGAAAGATAAGAGGCGTCATATTCTTCGCCTACATCATCCTTATGCTGATGCCTTACCAGGTTACACTGGTTCCCAACTATCTTGTGAGCAATTGGCTTGGACTTCTTGATTCCTATTGGGCTATATGGCTCCCCGGAATCTTCAGTCCATTCTCGGTTTACCTGATAACCAAGTACATGAACCGAATCCCGATTTCCTGTATTGAGGCAGCCCAGATCGACGGAGCGGGAGAGTTCAAGATCTTTACAAAGATCGCACTTCCCATGAGTAAAGGAATCATAATGTCCACGGGCATTTTGGTATTTATCGATTATTGGAACATGGTTGAGCAGCCCCTCATCCTTTTGTCAGATCCGGAAAGATACCCTTTAAGTGTTTACTTAAGTAAAATCAACGCCGGAGAAGTTACACTTGCATTTGCTGTCGCTACGATCTATCTGATCCCGACCTTGCTTGTATTCCTATACGGAGAAGAGTATCTGGTTGAGGGAATCACTTATCAGGGCGGCGTTAAAGCCTGATCGCATATTAGGAGAGAATTGAAAGGAAAGAAAAATGGAAGACTTTACTACAAGAAAGAAAGAGGAAATGGATCCTCAGGAAAAAAGCTTCAGAAGAAGAAAAGATATCATCAAAAACTTTATTATAGTTTTTCTTGTTATCATGCTGGTGCTCACATTCTTTTCAAACACTATCATGAACTATTCCCTTCCGAAAGTTGCGGTTCAGTATATTGAAAGCGGAACTATCACATCGGTTATTCGTGGTCAGGGAACTGTTGAAAGCGGCGATCCTTACAATGTAATGGTAAAGAACATAAAGACCGTCGGAAGCATTCATGTTAGAGAAGGCCAGGAGGTTAAGGAAGGAGATCTTCTTTTAACTCTTCAGGCAGAAGACAGTGAGGAACTTACTGCGGCAAAGGACAAGCTGGATGAAGCTAAAGCAGCTTACGACCAGATCCTCCTTTCCGATGCCGTAACCGCAGCGATCATTTCTTCAACTCAGGGTACTTTTAATGTTGATGAATACAGAGCAAAGATCTCTGCGGCTCAGACCGCTGTCACTGCAGTTGAAAAGACTGTTGCAGAAAAGCAGAAAGTAGTTGATGACCTTAACAATCAGAAGAGCATCACATCCGTACAGAAAGTTACAGAAGCAGAGAGAACAAACGAATCAAATCTTCGCGCAGTTGTTACTCAGAAAGAGAGTGCAAAGGATTCCGCGGCCGAGGCTCTTACAAGTGCTAATGCATCTTTAGCTCAGGCGACTGCAGCAGTTAATACAGCAACGGCAGCTCTCGCAGCAGCACAGGCAGCAAACCCTCAGGTTCAGGCTGATATTGATGCGGCAACTGCAGATCTCGCAACAGCAAACGCAGCTCTCGCTTCAGCTCAGTCAGCAAAGAACACTGCTCAGTCAAACTATGACGCAGCTGTTTCTGCATACAACACTGCTTATAATGCATGGAAGCCTGTAGCGGATGCAATCACAAAGAAAGAGAACAATATTTCAGATACAGTTACCAGCCTTGACAACCAGCTTGCTCAGGCTCAGATCGCTCTTGATAATGCAAACAAAGATCTTACTGCAAAGAAAGATGCTCTTACAGAGCTTATTGCAAACATCGGAACGATCAGAAGTCTTAATGATGCTCAGGAAGCTATCAACAAGGCTCAGAAGGAAGTTGATAAGTATTCTGAAGTCAGCGGCGCTGCAGAAGTAAAGGCTCCTATCAACGGTACAGTTTTAAGCGTAAACGTTCAGTCCGGAAAGAAGACTTCAACCGATGAAGCGGTTGTAGTTCTTCAGCCTGAAGGACAGGGCTTCTTGATGAAGTTTACTCTTGAGAACGATAAGGCAAAGGGAGTATCCGTTGGTGACCCCGCTGAAGTAACCAATTCATGGTGGTACAGCGATGTAAAGGGTACTGTTGCTTCAATCCGTCCCGACAAGTCTAATCCCAACAGAAACAAGGAGATCACACTTAGCCTTGAAGGCAGCCTTACCCAGGGTCAGCAGCTTACAATGCAGATCCAGTCAAGAACTCAGAACTACGACCTTGTTGTTCCTTCAAGCGCAGTTCACAACGATACCAAGGGTGACTTCATTTTGGTTTGTGAATCAAAATCAAGCCCTCTCGGAAACAGATATTATGCAGTAAGATACG
>JAEEGJ010028680.1_pt1 | contig 11048 bp, 12 predicted proteins | sample 8958761 | NCBI WGS metagenome assembly JAEEGJ01 (sample SAMN16246546, study PRJNA631951) | gut metagenome | biome: gut microbiome; feature: rumen; material: RS-attached | host: Bos | place: Iran: Karaj | collected 2018-10
AGGGAAAGGTGGTTTAATTGAAAATTATAGCAACGCTGTTTGTGTGGGGGGATGGGATAGTGGATCTGGGTCTCGACGCCGTTGTCTGAGAGGTATTTCTTGAGATCGTCGCGACGCTCGCAGAAAATGGGTAAGATGTGATAGACAGAGTCGCGAGTAGCGCGTGAAGGACGAGAATACTGCTCGTCGGCCACGAGAAGTAATCTCAAGAGGGGATTGCTTACTTCTCGTTGATAGCGAGCAACCATCTCCTTGCGACGCTGATTGTCGGCATCGAGATGCTTCAACTTCACGTCAAGGATGGCCGCCTGAATCTCATCCATACGACTGTTGCGACCCACATAGTCGAAAACGTATTTGCTGGAAGATCCGTAATTGCCGAGAGCCTCAATCGTACGAGCCAATGTCTCATCGTTGGTGGTGACAGCGCCTGCATCGCCAAGTGCTCCGAGGTTCTTCGTGGGGTAGAAGCTATGTCCGGCTGCATCGCCAAGGGAGCCGGTTTTCTTTCCTTCAAACGTACAGCCGTGAGCTTGAGCGTTGTCCTCGATGAGTTTGAGGCCATGCTCGCGGCAGATCTCCCCTATCCTATCGGTATAGGCACAGCAGCCGTAGAGATGGACAATCATGATGGCTTTCGTACGCTCTGTGATGGCCTGCTCTATCAGCGTATCGTCAATCTGCAAGGTCTCCCAAGAAGGCTCTACGAGAACAGGCTTCAGGCCGCACTCGGTGATGGCGAGAATGGAGGCGATATAAGTGTTGGCAGGCACGATGACTTCATCACCGCGTTGCATGACTCCCATCTCCATGTAGGCTCGGAAAATCAGGGTGAGCGCATCGAGCCCATTGCCACAGCCGATGCAATAGCGGGTGCCGATATACTCGGCATAATGCTGCTCGAACCTCCGCGTGGCCTCGCCTTTCAGATACCAGCCGCTATCGAGAACCCGACTGACTGCGCTTCGGATTTCATCGTCATAGAGACTGTTGATGGCTTTCAGGTCGAGATACTTGATCATAGGCTGTATTCGTAAGTGTCGTAGCAAACGGCTCTGCCGCCAAAGCCTTCCTTCTGGAAGATCAGCGAGTCGTTCAGATCATCATTATCAGGACGGTTCGACGTTCCGAAGTCGAAGTATTCCATACCGTTCTCGCTGCATTTATCCAGTAACGTACTGAACAGCAGATCCAACGCCCCCACCCTTCGGCCTTCGTCGTTGGCAGATATATACTGCGTCTTCACCGTGCGCGCACATATATATAATAAGGTGCCGCCAATCACGCGACCATCCTTACAGGCCACAAACAAACGGATATGCTGGGGGAATCGCGAACGAAGCAGGGCTATCTCGTCTAACGAATGTACGGGGCGGGCATTGTATCTTGCCTTCAGATTATCCTCCAGCAAAGGCCAGAACGCACTGCAATCCTGAACTTCCTTGATTTCAACCCCTGCTTTCTGAGCCTTCCTCACACAACGCCTACGCAACTCAGAAAGGGGCAGGCGATGACGGAGCATCACAACCGTCGAAACATCGCGCGAACAGCTCTGCGCCTTGCACACATTATTCAGGGCAAACAAATCTTCTTCAGATGGCAGACTGGCATATATCCAAGGGATGTGCTTATACCTCACCCGTCTGATACCCTCCTGCCGCAGAAAAGCATTCACAGCCACAAAGGCATCACGAACTACGGCGGTTTTACTGTCTGACGACATCAACAGACCGCCATAGGTCAGTCCTTGATGCGAATAAAGCGTCTCGGCGACTCTGTTTGCAGGCAGCAGCGCATATAACTCAGACTTGTAATATACCATCAGCGAACAGTCCTCAAAACGGTCGCTATGATAGTCCATATAACGACGGTCGAAGAGAAAGGTACCATTCTTCGATGCCGCCACGAACGCGTTCCATTCGTCAGCCTGTCCTGCCGTGTATCGCCGTATTTCAAACATTATTGAGACAGCCGCAAAAACTCGTCGTAATCATAGATATACTCGTCCTCGTCGAAGAGCTCGGAAGCCAAAACCAGGCAGACCGCACCACTGGAGAAATCCTCCAGCGTGCGCCACACGCCAGTGCCGATGTAAAGTCCCTGATAAGGATGATTCAGATGGAACGTCTGATGCTCCTTGCCATCGAACACCTCCACATCGAAGGAACCGCTGACTGCGACAACGACTTCCTCACAGGTGCGATGCGCATGACCACCACGACGCTCACCCGACGGTACATCATACGTCCAATAGACACGGGCAATATCAAACGGCACGTTCTTCAACTGTTCCGCCACCGTCAGATTGCCCCGTGGGTCAACTATCTTCGGAAGATCTATCAGTTTAGTGGAACTTCTCATAAGGATCAGTACCTAAGACGGTCTTTGCCAGACGCTTCGCCTTGTCACGCAGGGCATTGACATCATCGCCCACCTCACCATAGCAGAGCACTACACCCATGCGACGACCTTTGTGAGCCTCAGGCTTGCCGAAGATTCGGATACGCGTGCGATCTTCCTTCAGAGCCTCATCGAGGTTATAGTCGAGCAGTGAACGGTCTACAGGCGTAGAAGCCTCCTTCGGCGACAGAATCACAGCCGATGCGCCAGCATGCTCCAGATGGATGGCAGGAATGGGCAGACCCATGACGGCACGGAAATGGAGCTCGAACTCGCTCAAATTGGTGGTATGCCCCAGTGTCACCATACCTGTATCGTGCGGACGTGGCGAGAGCTCAGAGAAGATCACCTCGCCCTGCTTGGTCAGGAAGAACTCAACGCCCCAGATACCAGCACCCGTCAGCGCCTTCGTCACCTTATCGGCCATCATCTGCGCCTGCTTCAGTGCCTCGTCAGAGATCTTATACGGCTGCCAGGACTCGCGATAATCGCCCGACTTCTGAACATGTCCGATAGGCGGACAGAAGAGTGTAGGCCAACCATTCTTCTGAGTAACGGTCAGCAAAGTGAATTCTGAATCGAAGTCGATAAACTCCTCGATGATGACTTCCTTCACATCACCACGAGAGCCTTCCATTGCCTCCTTGAAAGCGGTCTCAAGCTCGCCCTCATTGTGCACATAGCTCTGACCGTGACCTGACGATGACATCAGTGGCTTAACCACGCAGGGGAAACCAATCTCATCAGCCGCAGCCTTGAACTCCTCAAAAGTCTTGGCATAGAAATACTGGGCTGTACGCAAACCCAACTCCTTGGCAGCGAGGTCGCGGATGGCACGACGGTTCATCGTGAAGTTCACGGCACGGGCAGAGGGAGTCACCTGAATACCCTGCTTCTCAAAATCAAAGAGGCGCTCTGTACGGATGGCCTCAATCTCAGGCACGATGATGTCGGGCTGATGTTTCTTCACTACAGCCTCGAGCGCATCACCGTCGAGCATCGAGAACACCTCGCGCTCATCGGCCACCTGCATGGCTGGCGCATTATCATAACGGTCGCAGGCAATCACGTACTGTCCTGCACGCATAGCTGCAATTACAAATTCCTTTCCGAGTTCACCGGAACCTAAAAGCAATATCTTTTTCATTTCTCAATTGTTTGTTTCATCATTTGCCACTCAGGGGTGACAGCCAGTTTACGGACACACTGATCGATACGTTCCATTGCATCTTCCTGCGAGAGATGCAGTTTGTTTGCAATCTCCTGCAGCGATCTGCGCTCAGTACCGAAGAGTCCATAATAATGCGTCACAGCGTCCTCTTCCTCTGGGGGCAGCAGGTAGAGCAAGTGCTCCATATAGTGCTCCATCTGAGGAGAGAGGCTTTCAGGGTTCATGCCGATGCGAACCAGAAAGCTGTGGAGTGTTTGGGTTATCGCGTCCAAAATTATCTGTCCTTATACATGTTATCGTAATACTTCTGGTAGTCGCCAGAGGTCACATTGTCGAGCCACTCCTGATTGTCGAGATACCAGCGGACGGTCTTCTCGATGCCCTCCTCGAACTGGAGTGAGGGTTCCCATCCGAGTTCCTTCTGCAGCTTCGTAGAGTCGATAGCATAACGCAGATCGTGGCCTGCACGGTCAGTCACGAAGGTGATCAGATCCATATCCTCGCCTTCCTTGCGACCCAACAGACGATCGACCGTCTTAATCACCACCTTGATGATATCGATGTTCTTCCACTCGTTGAAACCACCGATGTTATAGGTATCGGCAATCTTTCCCTCATGGAAAATCACGTCGATGGCACGAGCATGATCCTCTACATACAACCAGTCGCGCACGTTCTCACCCTTGCCATAGACAGGCAGCGGCTTGCGGTGACGGATATTGTTGATAAACAGCGGGATCAGCTTCTCAGGGAACTGATAGGGACCATAGTTGTTCGAGCAATTGGTCACAACGACAGGCATGCCGTAAGTGTCGTGATAAGCACGCACAAAGTGGTCTGAAGAAGCCTTGGCTGCTGAATAGGGAGAGTGAGGATTGTACTTCGTAGTCTCCAGGAAGAACTTGTCACCGTATGCCAGATGATGCTCTGAGCTTGAAGCGGTCGTGGTGAATGGAGGCTCGATACCCTCTGGGTGAGTCAGTTCCAATGCGCCATAGACCTCATCGGTAGAGATGTGGTAGAAGCGCTTGCCCTCGTACTTCTCAGGCAGAGACTCCCAATAGAGCTTAGCAGCCTGAAGCAGGGAGAGCGTACCCATCACGTTGGTCTTCGCAAAGGTGAAGGGATCCTTGATCGAGCGGTCTACATGGCTCTCTGCAGCCAGATGGATGATGCCATCCACCTTCTTGTCCTGCATCAGCTGGTAGAAAGCATCGAAGTCGCAGATGTCCATCTTCACAAACTCGTAGTTCGGTTTGTTCTCGATGTCCTTGAGATTAGCCAGATTACCTGCATACGTCAGTTTGTCGAGGTTAATGATGTGATACTCTGGATACTTGTTCACAAACAGGCGCACTACATGGCTTCCGATAAAGCCTGCGCCACCAGTAATAACGATTGTTCTTTTCATTTTTATCTTATTTTATAATGTATTTCTTAATCAGATACCACAAGTAAGAGCCTGCGATGGCCACAGCCGCAAAGATAAACAGAGGCACATAATTGTGCAGATCATTGGTGATGAACTGACTGAAGCCTTGTGTGATTCCCTTACCCAGTGTTTGTATAAATTCCATCATCTATTATCTCCTAATGTGATTACTTCCAAATCCTTGAATTCCTTGCCGTCAATGGTCAGGCGGATCAGCGTCCGCTCCTTGTGCCAGCCCTGTAAGCCGGCTGCCCCTGGGTTGATGTGCAGCAGTCCCAGGGTCTTGTCGTACTTCACCTTCAATATATGTGAATGTCCTGCCACGAAGAGCTGCGGCGGATTGGCAAAGAGCGTGGAACGAACGCTGGCATCGTAGTTGCCTGGATAGCCGCCGATATGCTTGATGAGCACATCCACATCCTCAACCTTGAAACGGTTCAGCTCGCGATACATCAATCGCAGATCGCCTCCGTCACAATTCCCACACACAGCCCTGAACGTACGGAAAGCCGCCAATCGCTCAGCCACCTCCACAGTGCCGATATCACCTGCATGCCATATCTCGTCGCAAGGCTCGAAATAGTGCAGATACTTATCGTCCCAATAGCTGTGCGTATCACTTAAGATGCCTATTCTCTTCATTCTTCAAAACGCTTACGGATAAATTGAGCTATCAGTTTCTCAGTCTCTACCAGTCCGAGGATACTCGAGTCGATACAAAGATCATAACTCTCGGCAGCACCCCATTTCTTACCAGTAAAATAGTTGTAATACTGAGCCCGACGGCTCTCACCTTGTTCTATGATATGTTGCGCCTGCTCATAAGAGACACCCTGTCTGGTAGCCACCTGCTGGATACGGAAGGGCATCGAGGCAGAGATAAAGATATTCACCACATTCTTGAAATCTCTCAGGACATAATCGGCACAACGCCCCACAAACACGCACGAACCCTCCTGAGCCGCCTTCTTCATGGCATCGCTCTGAAACTGGAACAGACTTTCCTGCGAGAAGTTCGACTTATAGAGACTGCCTCCACCCAGATGAGCCGTCTGCACATTAAACAAGCCTCTGAAGAAACCCTTGCGCTCATCGTTCTGCTCGAAGACCTTCTCTGAGAATCCACTCTCCTTGGCAGCCAGGTTCAGGAGCTCACGGTCATAGTACTTGGCACCGAAATCCATGGCCAGCATACGGCCTATATCATGGCCGCCACTACCCAGCTGTCTGCCGACGTTAATGATGATCTTGTCCATACGCCTTTAATCTTTTCATATACCATATCAATGTGGGGATGGTCATCGCAAACGAGCCGAAGTCACTGGCAGGCATCGAATACCACACACCGTTGAGATCCCAGAACAGAGGGAACACATACGCCATCGGCAATAAGAGGAAGAGCTGACGCGAGAGCGACAGGAAGATGGAGATCTTCACCTTGCCGATGCTCTGGAAAAAGTGGGTGATGGCAGCCTGCGAACCCACCACGAAGAATACCAGCATGTCGAGTTTGATACCCGTTGCGGCAAGATCAATCAGGGTCGGGTCAGTGGTAAAGATACGGGCAATCTGTCGTGGGAAGAGCATCGAGAGTGTCCAACCCACTAACAATATCGTCATAGCACAGGCAATGGTCAGCCACAGACAGCGGAACATACGGTCAAATTTCTCAGCACCGTAATTATATCCTACAATCGGCTGCATACCCTGATTCATACCCATGACGAACATGAAGAACACCATCACCACCGAGTTGGCAATCGAATAGGCACCCACAGCCATATCGCCGCCATAGCGCACGAACTGGTTGTTCATGAAGATCACGATAATGCAGGATGTCGCATTCATCAGGAAAGGAGAGATACCGATACTGATGATATTCTGCACCAGAACCTTTCTCAGCTTATAGATGCCTTTCCTGAAATGAAGCAGCTCCTTCTTGTCTGAGAATATCCACATCTGCCAGCAGAGTGCCAACGACTGCGAACTGATTGTAGCCAGAGCCGCACCTCGGATGCCCCAGCGGAACCACCAGACGAAGGCCACTACAAGCACGATGTTACAGGCTACCGTAAACAGCGTGGCATACATCGCGTGACGGGGTTTCCCAGCAGCACGGAGAACGGCATTCATACCAAAGTACATATGGGTCACCATATTGCCGAGCAGAATCACGATCATAAACTCACGTGCATAGGGCAACGTGGCGTCAGAGGCACCAAAGAACCGCAAGATCGGATCGAGGAACAACAGACTGATAACCATAAAGAGGAATCCTACAATCAGGTTCAGCGTCACCGTATTGCCTAACAAGTTCTCGGCTGTCTTATAATCCTGCTGACCCAGCTTCACACTGATACACGCAGAAGAACCCACACCTACAGCTGCTCCAAAAGCCGCACTCAGGTTCATGAAGGGGAACGTGATGCCCAGACCAGCAATAGCCTCAGGACCCACGAGCTGACCGATCATCGCACGGTCGATGATATTATAAAGGCTCGACGCCGTCATGGCGACAATAGCAGGCAGGGCATACTGCCAAAGCAACTGTCCCACAGGCTTTTGCCCAAGTTCCAAGGCGGCTTGTCTGTTGTCTGTCATATCGCGTACATATTTAAAACGGTGCAAAGGTACAAATATTTTTCGAGATAAAACACAAATAAATTTGGAATTTTACACACTTATTCGTACCTTTGCACCCGTTATGCAAACGAACGACCTTTTTAAGATACACATTCTGACTCTCCTATTGCTCATCTGCCCACTGGCGATATTAGCAGGCAGCAGCCCCAAGATCAAGTACCCTGGGGGCAAATTCTACATTTGGCGCTATACCCTGAAGGACAAGCAAGGCACCCCCTACTCTATTGATCATCCTGGTCGTTGGCTGACGCATAAATCCATCGAGCGCCGCCGTAAACAGGGACTGCCCATCGATTCCACCGATCTGCCTGTCAGCCAGAAGTATATCCGTGCATTCCAACGTACTTCCGATGAGGTCAGCCGTAAGCGCAGACGCAGTTCCTCGGAATGGGCCATCATCGGAACCAGCCGATGGAACAACACTGTGCTGGTCCGTTCTAACGACACCACCCTCCTGCGTTGCCTCGACTCCCTCGAGTGTGTCAGGAAGTCAGAGTTGGTCTGGATATCCCCCGACAGCATCGAACGCCTCGTCAAGACCAATGCCCACGATGGTTTCAACCCCTGGGACAGTCTGAAGACCTCACCCTATGGCAATGGCAAGGATCAGATTGAGATGCTGGCCGGAAACCGTCTGCATAACATCGGGTTCCTGGGCAAAGGTATCACCATCGCCGTTCTCGACGGTGGATTCCAGAATGCCGACGTCATACCCGCCTTCACCCATGCTAACATCGTGGGAACCAAGGATTTCGTCTATCCCAACAGTCAGTATTTCTATCAGGAGACCGATCACGGCACGAAGGTGCTATCAGCTATGGCTGCGCGCGAGCCTGAGGTACTCATCGGCACAGCCCCAGAGGCACGCTACTGGCTCCTGCGCTGTGAAGACCAGCAGTCCGAACAGCCTGTGGAAGAAGACTATTGGGCGATGGCCGCCGAGTTTGCCGACTCCGTAGGTGTCGACATTATCAGCAGCAGTCTCGGCTATAATGATTACGACCAGCATCCCAACTATTACCACCAGCGCGACCTCGACGGCGAGAAGGCTTTCATCAGCCACTCCGCCTCGATGCTGGCACGAAAGGGTATCATACTCGTCAATTCGGCAGGCAACAGTGGCATGGGTCCATGGAAGAAGATTGTCTTCCCTGCCGATGCCAACGATATACTCACGGTGGGAGCAGTGAATACTCAGAAGAAGAATGCACCATTTAGTGGCGTTGGCCCCACACAGGACGGACGTGTCAAGCCCGACGTGATGGCCCTTGGCAGTCCGGCCTCACTCATCTCTGGCCGAGGCACGATAGTGAGGGATATGGGCACCTCGTTCTCCACCCCCATCGTAGCGGGTCTGGTGGCTTGTCTCTGGCAGGCATTCCCTAACAAGACGGCTCTGGAGATCATCAACCTCGTCCGTCAGACCAGCAACAGCTACGAGAAGCCCGATAACATCTTCGGCTATGGACTGCCCAACTTCTGGAGGGCCTATATGATAGGGAGGATTGAGAAGTGAGAAGTGATCATCGACTGACATTATACGAGCTCAACCGCCTCGTCAGGGAGGTGATAGAGTGCGAGATGCCCAATGAGTATTGGGTTGAGGCTGAGCTGTCGGAATGTCGCGAGAACCATGGACACTGCTTCATGTCACTCATCCAGAAAGACGAACGTAGCGCCACACCCATCGCCAAGGCCGATGCCAGATGCTGGGCTTCGAAATGGATGCTCATCCGTCCCTATTTCGAACGTACGACTGGTCAGGCATTGCGGCCTGGCATCAAGGTACTGCTGAAGGTCTATGCACAGTTTCATGAAGCCTATGGCTTCTCATGGATCGTCACTGATATCGACCCCACCTATACGCTTGGCGACATGGCCCGCAAGCGTCAGGAGATTATCCGCCAACTCAAGGAAGAGGGCGTGTTCGATTTGCAGAAAGAGTTGCGATTGCCGCTCTTCTGTCAGCGCATCGCTGTGATTTCCAGTGAGACGGCAGCAGGCTATGGTGACTTCTGCAGGCAACTCGCCGACAACCCCTATGGCTTCCAGTTCCAGACACAACTCTTCCCAGCCATCATGCAGGGTGAAGGAGTCTCACAAAGCATCATCGCCGCCCTGGAGGAAATATATTCGTGGAATGTGGAATGTGGAATGTGGAATGAGAAATGTTTCGACGCTATCGTTATCATACGAGGTGGTGGCGCTACGAGCGATATGAGTGGTTTCGACACGTTGGAACTGGCAGAAAATGTAGCAAACTTCCCCCTGCCTATCATCACGGGCATTGGGCATGATCGCGATGAGAGCATTCTCGACATGGTGAGCCATACGCGAGTCAAGACACCTACAGCGGCAGCGGCTCTGCTGATCGACCAGCTGAAGGCCGTGCTCGACACCATCGAAGGAGCCCAGAGCCTCATCACCCATTACGCCCAGCAGAAGCTCGCCTCACTCAACGCTCAACTTGCCACGCTCTCAGAGGCTATCCCAAGGCTCTTCTCCATCGTGAAGACACGACAAGAAGCGCGGCTGGACAATACCGAACAACGGATCATCACAGCCGTTGAGCGCCGAATGACCTCTGAGCACCACCGTCTGGAGATGCTGGAGGAGAAGGTGAAAACCCTCGACCCTGCCCTGTTGCTCAAACGCGGCTACAGCATCACCCTGAAGGATGGCAAGGCTGTCAGAGATCCAAAGGCTCTTCAGCAAGGCGACGAGATCGAAACGCGCCTCGCCAACGGCACCATCCACTCCACCGTCAATTAAAATATGTTCTTATGTCCTCCTGTCTAAAAACATAATATTATGGCTAAAGAAATCAAATACGAGGCAGCTCTCGCAGAACTGCAGACCATCGTCCGCAAGATGGAAAACGACGAACTCGACATCGATGAGATGTCCGTACAGCTGAAACGCGCTCAGGAATTGATCAAGCTCTGCAAGGACAAACTGACCAAAACCGACGAGGAAATCAAGAAAATCCTTGCCGAAAAGTAAGTTTTATGCAGAAAATGTTGTTCAATTGACGCGAAATGTGTACTTTTGCATGCAGAATTGAAACTTTAACAGATTAAAACGATATGAAGAATTTAGATTGGGGTAGCCTTTCTTTCGGCTACATGAAGACCGACTACAACGTTCGTTGCTACTATCGCGACGGCAAATGGGGCGAGATTGAAGTTTGCTCCGACGAGTATCTGAACCTGCACATGGCAGCCACCTGTCTGCACTATGGCCAGGAAGCTTTCGAGGGTCTGAAGGCCTATCGCTGTCCTGACGGCAAGGTGCGCATCTTCCGTGTCGATGAGAATGCCAAGCGCCTGCAGAGCACCTGCCGTGGCATTATGATGCCCGAGGTGAGCACAGAGCTCTTCACAGAGATGGTTAAGAAAGTGG
>JAEEGJ010028683.1_pt1 | contig 11047 bp, 9 predicted proteins | sample 8958761 | NCBI WGS metagenome assembly JAEEGJ01 (sample SAMN16246546, study PRJNA631951) | gut metagenome | biome: gut microbiome; feature: rumen; material: RS-attached | host: Bos | place: Iran: Karaj | collected 2018-10
CGCGCTCAAGGGCAAGGTCGCCGTCAAGCTCCACACCGGCGAGAAGAACGGTCCCAACATCATCCCCCGCCCCTGGGTGCAGGAGCTGCTGGCCCGCAATCTGCCGGACGCGGCGATCGTGGAGACCAACGCCTACTACGCAGGCGACCGCGACACCACGGCCAAGCACCGCGAGACGCTGCGCGTCAACGGCTGGACCTTCGCGCCGGTGGACATCCTGGACGAGCACGGCACGGCCATGCTGCCGGTCAAGGGCGGAAAATGGTTCACGGAAATGAGCGTCGGCAAGGGCCTGCTGGCCTACGACTCGCTGCTCGCGCTCACGCACTTCAAAGGGCACGTCATGGGCGGCTTCGGCGGCTCGGACAAGAACATCGGCATCGGCTGCGCCGACGGACGCATCGGCAAGGCCATGATCCACACCCGCAAGGGCGAGGGCCAGTGGAGCATCGCGGCCGAGGAGTTCATGGAGCGCATGACCGAGTCGGCCAAGGCCACGGTGGACCGCTTCGCGCCGCATGCCGCCTTCGTGAACGTCCTGCGCAACATGTCCGTCTCCTGCGACTGCGAGGGCGTGCACGCCCAGCCCGTCGTCACGCCCAACATCGGCATCGTGGCCTCGCTCGACATCCTGGCCTGCGACCAGGCCTCGGTGGACCTCGTGATGGCCCTGTCCGAAAAGGACCGCGCGGCCCTCGCCGAACGCATGTCCAGCCGTCACGGCTTCCGCCAGCTCACGTACATGAAGGAGCTCGGCATGGGCTGCGACCGCTACCGCCTGCTCGACATCGACCACGGCGGAACGGCCATCCAGCCCGCCGATGCCGTTGCCGGCGTCAAGCCCTTTGCGGGATAGGCGCCGAGCCGGCTCCTGCCCTCCCCTGCTTCAGATTCGCGCCGTCTGCCTTCCGCCGATCCGGCGGAGGGCGACATCTTCTGAGGCCGAACACGGAAGCGGCCGCGTCCGGCACCATGTGCATCGTCTTCATCGGGCTCCCGGCCCAGAAACGACGTCGAAGATCTCCATAGGAACCATGGACTTCGCGAAGATGGCTGCGCCCTCGCAGAAGAACGGGGTCTGTGGCTGGCCTTGGAAATTCGCTCTGCGGTCTTCGCCTTCGCCGGCGCCATGGCTGCCTTCGGTGCCGAGGCATCGGCGGCTTCGCCCGCGCTGGCGCCGGCCAGGGGCGCTCGGGCGAAGTCTGGAAGAAGACGGGGCTGGCGGCGGCGCAGCACCTCTCCGCAGGCACCTGCACAGGGACGCCCCGGGGCGATGCTTTGGGCCGTCTCTGCGTCTGCCTCTTCCGGCATGGAGCTCGGAAGGCATGGATGTCGTTGCAGGCGTCCTGGCGCGCTTTGGGTCGCCTCTTCGAGCTCGAGGTCGGTCCTGGAGAAGGCAGGGCTACCAGCTTCCCCCTGCCCAGCCCAGAGCTGCGGCGGCGAGAGGCAGGCCGTCCACGGCGACGGGAGAGGGACGCTCTTCGTGGGCATCGGCGACTGGTGCCGGAGCGCCTTCGGGATGCCGTGCAGGCGGGCGCCGGTCCAGACCTGTCCGGAGATGCCGGAGACGAAGAGGATGGGCCCAGGCCCTCGGCCGGCAATGCCAAAGCCGCAAATGGCGGGCGATCCGGCACGATAGTGGGTCTGGGGTGGTTCCTAGGCTGGAATACCCATAGAACTAGTTGTAATTGTTAAAAATTTTGGGTCTGTCCGTTTTCGTGGGGGGTGGCCCGCCGGCCCCGGTGAGTAGCGAGCTCGCCAGGCAGTCCGCTTTCGTGGGGGGAAGCATGTCTTTCGGCCCGGGTCATGGCTGAAGCGCAGGACAGGATAAGGACGTCCTGGGACCGGTGAGCCATCCTCAAGCATCGGCACGGATGTCTTTGCCGGCGGGAAGCACCTGTCGCGGCAAAGACTGCGCCAATCTTTGGGGCTCGCAGGACGCGCGGTCCATGAGGCTCGCCTCTCCGCCGGGCAAAAGGCGCAGGCAGCCTGGGAATGCAGGACAGCCTGCATTCAACGGGCAGAAATTGAGCAGGGCTGGATGTGCCAGCTATTTATGCAGCATTAGAGACATCATAAAATACTTCTGGCTCTGGCAGCATCTCTGGCTTGATACGGTTTCTTTTCTTCTTTCTTGTGATATCAAAAAGTTTAAGGAAAAAATAATCGTCGTCAGGATATCCGTATGCCCTTCGCCTAAGAGTTTTTATTTTATTATTTATACCTTCTATCTTTCCAGAAGATATAAGAAAATCTGCGTGCGCAACAATTCCATCAAAATGATTTCTTAGAAGATTTGCAAATTTCACAAGATGTGTGTTTTCAGTTTCATCACAAATATTTATAATCCATTTGATTTCATCTTCCATTTCTTTTTTAGCTTTAATTTCATATGCACGCTTAAAAGCTTCTTTTATTAAATCACATATAAACAATAGCCAGTTTTCTCTAATGATTTCGTCGTAGCGGGATTCGCGGCTTTTTGGCTCCTGCCTCCTTTCGCTCTCCGGCTTGCCCCTGGATTCAGCCTTCCATTTCTCTAGAGCCTCTTTGTCCTGTTCCTGCAAAGTCCAGCGATTTGCTATTAATATATACTTTGAACCTTTAAGTCTTTTTGCCTCTTCAGGGCGTCCTTCAAGGACAAGTCTTTTTTGCTCATCTTTACGAATATTATCAATTACCGCATTAAAATTTTTAATCAAGTGAAAATGATCAAAAACTATTGTGATATGAGGACACTTTTCTTGAAAAGCTTTTTGAAAATCTGAATTCATGTCACAAGCAACAGCCACAACCTTGCTCATCCATTCCAGCCCAACATGATTGATGAAATCATAAACTACCTGTTTCTTCTTTCCTCTTGCAACCCAAAGAACTCTTCCTCTTTGAAGGTCGATTATATGCGTAGCATAGCAATGATCATGATGAAGTAGAAATTCATCTATTGCCAAAAATGTAGCTTGTTCTTCTGGCTTTATAAATTTCTTCCCATCTGTCGTATACAACAATGCTAGTCTTTCTGCGTCTATCTTCTTTATTGTTGTTTTTCCAACACCAGTCATGCGCGCGATAGTTTTAACAGTGAATTCACCAGTAGCAAGAGCATGGCAGATGTAGTCATACAATTCATATGTCATTCTGTGGATTAAATGTTTAAATTGAGCGTTCTGAGTTTTTGTTTTCAGACAACATTCACATTTATACTGTTTTCTATAATATGCGATTGTTGTGGCATGTCCTCCTAATGGAATATGCCGAAGCGTGATTTTTGCCTGAGACTTAACATGCATCTTGCAGCCACATATTGGGCATGCTCTTTCTTCTAAAATTTTATCAAGAACTCCTTCGTAGTAGATATGTGGCATTATCTCGCCAATCTCATTGTCGATTGAATAAAATGTTCCTGCCTTGATGCAGTTGAATCCGGCAAGATGTGAAGGCAGGGGTAAAATGGAGCAAGGGAACGGGCTCTGAGTTTGCGCAGAGTTCCGAATGGGAGTATTGGTCATGGAAAGAACCTCGTATTGGTTGTTGGTTTTGGATAACTTACCATAAACGAAGGTTCTTTTTTTATGCAACGGTCGATCTGCCTGCGCTGGGGGGAAGGAGCCCCTTCCTGCCAGCCGCCTCTCCGGTTGCCCAGGGGCTTGTCTGAACCGGCAAGCCCGCAGACCCGCTTCATGGCTTCATCCGGAGTCGTTCCCCCGCGAAAGCGGACTGCCTGGCGGGCTCGCGCTCACCGGGGCCGGCGGGCCACCCCCCACGAAAACGGACAGACCCAAAAAAAAACCGGAGCTCCCCAGTCCTGCCAGTCCTGGCCAGTTTTGGTCAGTTCAAGCTGGCGCCGGGAAGGGCGCTCCAGGCGCAGGAGGCGATGACCCGTCCTGCGGGATGCCGGGCGCTGGCCTCGAGGACGCGATGATCCTCGAAGATGTAGAGCGCCTCCTGGCTGATGCGGGGGATGTCCTGGGAGAGTTCCGCGTAGCCGAGCAGGAGGGCGTAGGCCGAGCCGAAGTGGCCTGCGACCAGCACGCCGTCGCCAAGTTCCGCCACGCAGGCCGCCACTCTGGCGCGCAGCTCGTCCATGGACTCTCCGCCGCTGGCCTGGAATCGTCGCACGTCGGCGAAGCGGCGCTCCCACTCGCCGGGAAAGCGGGCCTCGATCTGGGCTCTGGAGAGCCCCTCCCAGAGGCCGTAGTCCTGCTCCTGCAGCCGGCCATCCAGCACAATGCGCTCCGGATCGTCCGGCAGGCCGCATGCGCTTCCGCCAAGAGCCGAGGCGACGATGGTCGCCGTCTCGACGGCCCTGGAAAGCGGGGAGGAGACGAGGCCCGCAAAGCGCAGGGGATGGCCGGCCAGACGGAAGTGCTCCCTGATGCAGGCAGCGGTTCTGCCTGCCTGGGCGCGTCCGCGTACATTGAGGGGAACGTCGGTGCGGCCCTGGAAAAGCTGGGCCTGGTTCCAGTCCGTTTCGCCGTGGCGGATGAAGTAGATGTGGCGGGGCATGGGGGCTTGTCGCGGTATTTGCAACGGGCCCAGGCTAGCGGCAGCCGGGCCTGCGCGCCACAACGATGCTTGAGTTCTGGCCTCCGAAGCCGAGGGAGTTGGACATAGCGCAGAAGAGGCCGGCTTCGCGGGCCTCGTTGGCGACGATGTTCAACCGGCACTCGGGATCGGGCTGGTCGTAGTTGATGTTGGGCGGCAGCAGTCCCGTCTGCATGGCCTTGATGCAGGCGATGACTTCGGTGATGCCGCCGGCACCCATGAGGTGCCCCGTGGCTCCCTTGGTGGAGCTGATGGGCGGAGCGCCGGGCCCGTCGCCGAAGACGCTGTGGATGGCCGCCGTCTCCGCCACGTCGCCGGCGTGGGTCGAGGTGCCGTGGGCGTTGACGTAGCCTATGTCCGACGGAATGAGGCCGGCCCGGGCAAGCGCCAGGCGCATGCATTCGGCGGCGCCTCCGCCGTCGGGCCTGGGGGAGGTGATGTGGTAGGCGTCGTGGGTGTTGGCGCAGCCGGCCAGCACGGCGTAGGGCCTGGCGCCTCGGCGCTGGGCGTGCTCCTCGGTTTCGAGCACGATGGCTCCGCCGCCTTCGCCGATGACGAAACCGTCGCGGGCGAGGTCGAAGGGGCGGCAGGCGTGCGCGGGATCGGCGTTGTTGCGCGAGAGGGCCTTGGCCTGGGCGAGGCTCTGCATGATGACCGGATTCACGGCCGACTCGCCGGCCGCGCAGACGGCGCAGTCGAGCTCGCCGGACCTGAGGAGCATGGCTGCCGTCATGATGGCGTCGCCGCCTGAGGAGCAGGCGGTGTTGACGGTGAGGCTGGCGCCGTGGAAGCCGTAGCGCATGGCAATGAGGCAGGCGGCCATGTTCCCGAGCACCATGGGCACGAGCCTGGGGCTGGCCTTGTGGATCTCGCCCTGCGCAATTCTGGCCTGGGTATCCGCCAGAAGCGCCATGCCGTCGAGGGCCGTGCCCATGACGACGCCCGTGCGCTCCGCGTTGAAGCCGGGCTTGATGCCCGCATCCTGCAGGGCCTCCTCGGCCGCCGCGAAGGCGAACTGGGAGAAGAGATCCATGTTGCGGCCAAGGGTCCTGCACACCTCCTCGCTGAGCGCAAGGCCGTGCACTTCGGCCGCGATGCGGACAGGGCTGCCTGCGGGATCGAATCGGGTGACGGGTCCGACGCCGCAGCGCCCTTCGAGGAGGGCTTGCCAGTAGGCGTCGCAGCCGATGCCGATGGGGGTGACGGCCCCCATGCCGGTGATGACCAGAGTGGTGTTAGGCATATGCTTCTAGGCTGGCGCCGGATCCATCCTGCGGGGCTGCATCCGGCGCCTGGCGGTCTAGGCCTTGGCTATGGCCTGCTCGAGATCGTCGATGATGTCGGCGGGATCTTCCAGACCGACGGAGAGGCGCACCATGCCTGGCGTGATGCCGCAGTCGGCGAGCTGCTCGTCGGTGAGCTGGCGGTGCGTGGAGGAGGCCGGATGGAGCACGCAGGTGCGGATGTCGGCCACATGGACCTCGAGCGTGATCATCCTGAGCGAGTCGATGAAGCGTGCGCCGGCCTCGCGGCCGTCCTTGAGGGAGAAGGAGATGACGCCGGCAACGCCCCTGGGCAGGTACTTCTGGGCCAGGGCATGTTCCGGGCTGGACGCGAGGCCCGGGTAGTTCACGAACTCGATCTTCGGGTGCTTCTCTAGGAAGGCCGCGACCTTCTCGGCGCTGCGGCAGTGGCGCTCCATGCGCACGGGCAGGGTCTGGATGCCGAGATTGACGTAGAAGGCGCCCTGGGCGGTCTGGCAGCAGCCCAGATCGCGCATGATCTGGGCGCGGGCCTTGACGATGAAGGCCGCCTTGCCGAAGTCTCTGACGTAGACCGTGCCGTGGTAGGAGTCGTCAGGTTCGGTGAATTCGGGGAAATTGCCGTTCGTCCAGTCGAAATTGCCGCTGTCGACGACGATGCCGCCCACCTGCACGGCGTGGCCGTCCAGGTACTTGGTGGTGGAGTGCACGACGATGTCGGCGCCCCATTCGAAGGGTCGGCAGAGATAGGGAGTGGCGAAGGTGTTGTCCACGATAAGCGGAACCTTGTGGGCGTGGGCGAGCTTCGCGAAGCGCTCAATGTCGAAGACCGTGAGGGCGGGGTTGGCGATGGTTTCTCCGAAGACGCACTTCGTGCTGGGCCGGAAGGCCTTCTCCAGCTCCTCGCTGGGGGCGTTCTGGTCCACGAAGGTGACGTCGATGCCGAAGCGCTTGAGGGTGACGCCGAGCAGGTTGAAGGTGCCGCCGTAGATGGAGGAGCTCGCCACGAGGTGGGCTCCGGCCTTGCAGATGGTGAGGATGGCTGTCAGGGTGGCCGCCTGGCCGGAAGAGGTGGCGAGGGCGCCGACGCCGCCTTCAAGCTCCGCCACCTTGCGCTCGACGGCGTCCACGGTGGGGTTGCCGAGCCTCGAGTAGAAGAAGCCGGCTTCGGTCAGATCGAAGAGCTTGGCCACTTCGGCCGTGGAGGTGTAGCGGAAGGTGGTGGACTGGGCTATGGGCAGGGCGCACGGCTCGCCGTTCTTGGGTTCGTAGCCGGCGTGGATGCATTGCGATTCGAGCTTCATCTGTCGTTCCTCAGGCGCCGTTCCCGCAGGCGGGCGCCGTTCTCAGAGTTGCTGCCGGACACAGGGAGCAGGGCCCCTGCACCGGTGCGGAGCGTGGCGACATGTGCCTGCCAGCGCTCGTGAAAAAAATATTTTCTGCCGCAGAGCCTTGACCCGTCAAGGTTTTTTTGGCCGGCTGGCCTGCCTGCCGGGGTGGCTGCACAATGTCCTTGGCCAGCTCCGCTCCGGGCAGCTTAGGAGCCGCAGTCGGCGGGATCGCCCCGCAGCTTGTCCAGAGCGTGTCCTAGGGCAGGCAGGATGGCTTCGAGATTTTCGGCCACGGCCTTGCGGCTGCCCGGCAGGTTGACGACGATGCTCTGGCCGACGACGCCGGCCATGGCCCTGCTGATGGCGCCCTTGGGCGTCTTGGCGAGGCTCGCCTGCATCATGGCCTGGACGAAGCCGGGCAGGGGGTAGTCGAGGACGAGTCTGGTGGCCTCGGGTGTCACGTCTCTCGGGGCAACGCCGGTGCCGCCCGTGGTGACGATGAGGTCGTAGCCCTCAACCAGGGCGAGGCTTGTCAAAAGCCCCCGCAGGGCGTTGCGGCTGTCGGGCAGGAGGAAGCCCTGGGCATAGCACAGGCCGAGGCTCTGGCGCACCATGGCCTCGATGGCGGGGCCGCTGGCGTCTTCGCGCAGGCCGCAGTAGCCTTTGTCGGAGAGCGTGACCCAGGCTAGCGCGACGCCATTCTTGAGGGGCGTGAGGTCGATGGCGCCGACCGGCAGGTCCACGCATGCCGTCGCCAGCGGGCAGAGCAGGCTGTGGACGCCGGTCCGGGCGGGCAGATGGGCGTGGCCGGTCACCCGGAGCAGCTCAGTGCCCGATTCGTCGTAGAGGCCCGTGCCGACGGGCATGAGGGGAAGCGCCGAAGGCGGGCAGGCCGAGCCCTGGCGCAGCGGGGCGAGGGTGTGGGCCGCCACGCCGGCAAGCTTGTCGGCGGCGAGCGGCATGGTGGACCCTGCAGGGCAGGCCTTCAACTGGACGGTGAGCATGGGTGCCCCCTTATGAGCTGGACGTTGCGTTCCGCCTTGGCGCGCAGGCCGCAGGCGGTACCGCCTTTCTTGTACCGTGAAGAAAGATCGCTGCCAAGCGCCCTCAGCTCTCGCTTTCTCGCTTGGCCCGCCCCCTGCCAGGCAAGGGCAAGACGGAGGCAGGGCGCAAAAAAGGGAGGAGGGGGAACCCCCTCCTCCCGGGATGTCTTAGGCGGGACGGGCGTGAACCGCGTTCCGCGCGTTGTCTGCTAGAGGGCCGCGGTGTAGATGTCGGCGACGGCCTTGTCGGTCATCCTGCGCGGGTTGGTGAGGCCGCAGGCGTCCTTCTGGGCGTTGGCGGTCATGGTCGGGATGTCCTCGGCCTTGACTTCGACGCCGTAGCGCTTGCCGAGCTCGATGAGGCCGGCCGGGATGCCCACGTCCTGGGAGAGGATGCGGATGGCCTTGATGGCGAGCTTGGAGGCCTCGTCGGAGGTCTTGCCCTGGGTCACTTCGCCGAGCAGCTGGGCGATTTTGCCGAAGCGGCGGCGGTTGGAGATGCGGTTGTACTCTTCAACGAAGGGCAGGAGGATGGCGTTGCACTCGCCGTGGGGCAGGTTGTAGAAGCCGCCCAGCTGGTGGGCCATGGCGTGCACGTGGCCGAGGGAGGCGTTGTTGAAGGCCATGCCGGCGAGGTACTCGGCGTAGCACATGCCTTCGCGGGCTTCCTTGTCCTGGCCGTTGGCAACGGCGCGGCGCAGGTAGCGGTTGATGTACTCCATGGCCTTCTCGGCGCAGGCGTCGGTCATGGGCGTGGCGGCCGTGGACACGTACGCTTCGACGGCGTGGGTCAGGGCGTCCATGCCGGTGGCGGCGGTCAGGGCCGGGGGCATGCCCATCATGAGGTCGGGATCGTCGATGGCCACGGAAGGCGTGCAGCGCCAGTCGACGATGGCCATTTTGACCTTGCGGGAGGTGTCGGTGATGATGCAGAAGCGGGTCATTTCAGAGCCGGTGCCGGCCGTGGTGTTGACCGCAACGTAGGGCGGGAAGGGCTTGGAGGACTTGTCCACGCCTTCGTAGTCGTGGATGGTGCCGCCGCAGCCGGCCACGAAGCCGACGCCCTTGCCGCAGTCGTGCGAGGAGCCGCCGCCGATGGTGATGAGGCTGTCGCACTTGTTGTCTTTGTACATCTTGGTGGCGGCTTCGACGTTCTTGTCGGTCGGGTTCGGCACGGTCTCGTCGTACACGCAGTACTTCATGCCGGCGGCGTCAAGGATGTCGGTGATCTGCTTCAGGATGCCGCAGGCCACGATGCCTTTGTCGGTGACGATGAGGGGATACTTGCCGCCGAGGGCTTTCATGCGGTTGGGGATCTCTTTCGAGCAGCCGGAGCCAACGAGGGTGACGTTGGGGATGAAGAAAGAGGTGATCTGGCCCATGTGCATGGATTTCATTTCAGAACTCATACCGAACTCCTTGATTTGATAGAATTGTAGGGGCGATGCGTTCCCCTTGCCGAGCGCCGGCGGGGCCGAACCCCCAGTGGCCTGCCGTGCAGGCCTAGGCGCAGCGGTAGCACTGTCAATCTAGTCCATTCCCAAAGCTGGAGCAAGAGCTCGGGAGCATTTTTTCGACTTGTGAAAAAAAGAGTTTGCGTCATGGCCCGAATCTCGCCCCAGCGTTCTTTGTACGGAAAAAAGGAGACGTTTTTTCCGCTCCTTGGCAAAGGTTTGCCGGCAGATGGCCAGAGCGCCTCGACAAGCGCCGTGTCCGCCAGGGGACACAGGCAAGGGCGGCAGGGAAAAGCGCAATGCCTGGGACCAGCCCCGGCCTTGAAGCCTGTCCGGCACATGGCTGCATGCCTGGCCTGGTCCCTGCCGGCCTTGGGGAAGCTTCGCCAGCGGAGAGGCTTTGCCAGCGGGCCCCGTGCGGCAGGGGGGACCCGCATGCGCCAGCCTGGCGGCGCTCCGATGCGCGCAGGCCTTCTGTGCAGACCTTCAGGGCGGCTGGGTCTTGGAATGCAGAGCGGCGCGTCATGGCCATGCCATGACGCGCCGCAAAAAAGACGGACGACAGTCGCCCCTGCTAGAGCATGTCGTAGCCGCGCCCCTTGGCGCACAGCAGGCAGGTGTCGCCGTGGCTGGCGGGATAGGCCTCGCCGCAGACCGGACAGATGGCAATGGCGCCCTTGTGCCGGGGCGCGAGCTCTTCGGGGTGCATCTGAATCTTCCTGACCGAGACCATCTCGGCGCCGTGATCCATAATCTCCTGCCGCAGGGCGTCGCCGTCCTGGTCCTTCTTCTTCGTGAGTTTGAGGAACCACTCCCTGGTCAGCGGGAAGCGCTTGAGCTTTTCGGGATCAACGGCCGCGCGCCAGCCTTCGCCGGTCTGCTTGTCGTAGAGGCACACGGCGTAGAGGCCGAGGTCCATGACCCTGAGCCAGCCGTTGCCGAAGGTGCAGGGCGTGAGGAGCTGCACGGCGTCCGGCAGGCACTGTCTGGACTCGGAGACGGCGTCGAAAATGCATCCTTCGGGGAGCCTGGCCCTGGCCGCCTCCACGAGGAAGGCGCCGAGCAGCACGCCGGGCGCGGCGTGGCCGTGGAAGGCCTCGGCCTTCTGCTGAAATTCCTGCTCTGTATACTTGCCGAACATGATTCTCCTCCTTGCCTTTGCCTGCCCGGGCCTGCCGGCGCGGGCCTGGCAGGCATGTTGCTGTCTTCGGCCATAGTATGCCAAGCAGAGCCGGAAAGTCCATGCCGGAGCTGATTTTTGCCGCGCCGCGGTCTGGCGGTTCCGCATGGCGGAAAGCGCGGCTTTCAAGATACTTCTTGTTGCTGGATGCGCGAATGTGCTATCCCCTGCCCTGCGCCGGAGAGACGCCATCCGGCCCCCTGCCCCGGGCCGGGGGCGGAGGAGCGCGGGG
>JAEEGJ010028686.1_pt1 | contig 11046 bp, 8 predicted proteins | sample 8958761 | NCBI WGS metagenome assembly JAEEGJ01 (sample SAMN16246546, study PRJNA631951) | gut metagenome | biome: gut microbiome; feature: rumen; material: RS-attached | host: Bos | place: Iran: Karaj | collected 2018-10
GATCAATGCAAACGAAAAGAGGTAACGCTATGAAAAAACTGATTTGTCTTATGCTCTGCGCAGTGATGCTGCTGTCGCTCTGCGCGTGCGGAGGGACAAAAAGGACCGAGACCAACGAGACCCCGGTGCCGGCTCCTGAAGGCAAGGATCAGACGGAGCAGACCGCTGCCGACGAGCCAAAGGCCACCATCATCGTGACTATAAACACGGAGGGCTGGGGCGGCATGATAGAATACGCCGAAGGAGAAAAAGCCCCCGAGATCGACCCCGACCAGCCCTATCAGACCGCGCAGATCAATCTGGCCGAGGCCGCGACATACACCTTCGCCGCGGCGCCCGAGGCGGGCAATCTGTTCGTGAAGTGGATGAAGGACGGGAAGGACTTTTCCACCGAGCCCGTAATCACCGTGAAGCTGGACGCGAGCGCGGATTTCGTCGCCGTATTTGAAGACGATCCCGACTGGCAGAATCCCGTTATGAACTTCATCGGCGAATACCAGTGCGACAGGGCTCACGCCCTGGTGGAATGCTTCGGGAAACAGGACGCGTGGATCACCATAGAGTGGGGCAGCAGCGCCTGGGAGCTGGCCCGCTGGGATATCGTCGGACGTCTGGATACCGAGACGCGGACCATCGCGTATTCCGGCGTCACCAAGTCCATCGTCACTTATGACGACAGCGGCGAAGTGGTGAGCCAGGAGCCGGAGTACGAGGACGGCACCGGCACCATCACGTTCAACGACGACGGGACCTTTACCTGGCATGAGGATCAGTCCGCGTACGGGACGGATATGGTGTTCCAGCGGGTCCCGGTGAAACCGGAAAGGCAGGACGGCGAGCGCTTTGAGGCGGTCATCATCCTGGAAGGCATGGAAGAGACGGTCAAATACGAACATATCCGGAACGAGGCGCTTGGCTTCGAGATGGATTACGACTATGAATCCTTTGCGCGGTACAGCGAATCGGATCGGGAACGGATCGTTTCGGTCTGGGACAACCTCGGAAACCCCGAGAACTATCTCGAGGTGACGTACAGTGCGGAGGACGCCGATACCGTTGCCGCGGCTGTCAGAGAGAATCTTTCCCAGACCTATGACCTGCTGGAGGAGACGCGCGAGCTCGAATGCGCAGGCGAATGCCTCTACATCGAGGCATCCGTGCTGAAGGGCACCAAAACGATGGCGGATCAGCTCCAGTCGGTGTTTATCATCCCGTCGTCCGACGGCTGCTTCGTTGCCACGGCGCACTTCGCCGCCGAGGCCGCCGAAGGCTTTGGAAGGCGCTTCAACTATATGCTGCAGACCTTCTCAGCCATAGATTAGGTCCCGGTGACGGAAGGAATCAATAACGATAAATCTTGATACGAGGCCTCCGCCGGAGGCCTCGACGTTGTTGACCAAAACATGCAGATCCTGTCCCTGAAGGATTCCCGGCTGGCGGACGCCTATATCTATGACCTGCGCATAGGAGGCGACGGGCTGCTGTACGGTCTCACCGAAGCCGGAGACGTCTTCACGCTGAAGGAGGGAGAGGTCGTCAGCTTTCTTTCCCACGAGATATGCAGCATCTCCAACCCCGGCTGTCTCCTCCCGGATCCGGATCACCCCGGTTATCTCTACCTGGAAGCCGGCATCTCCCAGATCTGCCGGGGGAAGCCGGAGGACAACTTCAAAGACGTTGAGTTTTTTGACATCTCGCCTCTGGCCTATGTGCAGCAGATGGAGTCCATCGGCGGAGATCTGTGGATATGCACCCGGAACGGCATCGGCGTTCTGAAAGAGGACGGCTTCCACAAGCTGGACGGCGTCCCCATGAACAATTCCGTCGGCCATGTCATGACCGATTATGAAGGGAATCTCTGGTTCACCTCCTCCCGCCAGGGCGTGATGAAGATCGTGCCCAACCGCTTCCTGGATGTTTTCGAGCGCTGCGGACTGGAAGAGGAGGTGGTAAACTCCACCTGCATGTACGGAGAGCAGCTGTTCATCGCCACGGACACGGGGCTGAAGGTAGCGGACCCTTCGGGCGTCGTCTCCAGCCTTCCTCTGACGAAAGCGGTCACGGCCTCCGGCGCCGATCTGGGAGCCGGGGACCTGCTGGAGTTCCTGGATGGCTGCCGCATCCGCTCCATCATCCGGGACAGCCGGGGGCGGCTCTGGCTCTCCACCTGGCGCACCCGAGGCCTGCTCCGCTATGACCGGGGCGAACTGACGGCCTTCACCGTGGAGGACGGACTTCTCTCCGATACGCCCCGCGCCGTCTGCGAACGGGAGGACGGGGCGATCCTGGTGGCATTGACGGGCGGCGTGAACGTGATCGAAGGGGACCGGGTGACAAGCTCCTACAGCACAGAGGAGGGCATCGCCAACTCCGAGAGCCTGACGGTAGCCTGCGGCTTCGGCGGCGACATCATCCTGGGTACGGACGGCGGCGGGCTTTTCATCATCGGCGAAAAGGGCGTTTCCCACATGGGCAAGGAGGAGGGCCTCAGCTCCGATATCATCATGCGCGTCAAGCCGGACGAGAGCAGAGAGCTCCTCTGGCTCGTCACCAGCAATTCCATCTCGTATATGACCCCTGACTACCGTGTGACGGCGGTGAGCTCCTTCCCTTACGCCAACAATTTCGATCTGTATCAGAACGCTTCGGACGAAATGTGGGTCCTGAGCAGCGACGGCATCTACGTCGCCGCCACGGAGGATATGCTGGCCGACCGGGCCTTCGACCCCATCCACTACGGCATGGCAAACGGGCTCCCCTGCATCACCACCGCCAATTCCTACAGTGAGCTGACGGATGACGGGGACCTCTACATCCCGGGTAAATCCGGGGTGACGAGGGTGAATATCGACGAGCCGCTGGTGAACGTCAGCGACCTGAAAGCGGTGATCCCCTATATCGAGGCCGACGGGATCCGGGTATATCCCGATGCCGAGGGGAACTTCCGGGTGGGGAACAAGGTCCGGAAGCTGACGGTGTTCAGCTACGTTTTCAATTACTCCCTGGTGGACCCCCAGGTGAGCTATCAGCTGGAGGGCTTTGACCGGGAGGCGACCACCCTGCTTCGCAGCGAACTCGCGCCTGCGGACTATACGAACCTGCCGGGGGGCACCTACCGCTTCGTGCTGGAGCTGAAGGACTCCCTGGGCCAGGGCAGCAGGACCCTCTCCGTACAGATCCTCAAGGAAAAAGCCTTCTATGAGGAGAGCTGGTTCTATATCCTGGCGGGGCTGTTCGCGCTGGCCTGCCTGGTGGTCGGTTTCCGCATGTATCTGCGGGCGCGCATCCGCAGTCTGGAAAAGAAGCACCAGGAAGAAAAAGAGCGGGAGCGGATCAGCACGGAGCTGCATATGGCCAACCGCATCCAGGGCAGCATGCTCCCCCATGAGTTCCCGCCCTTCCCGGACCGGAAGGAATTCAGCATCTATGCCTCCATGGACCCGGCCAGGGAGGTGGGCGGCGATTTCTACGACTTCTTCCTGATCGACGACGATCATCTCTGCATGGTGATGGCAGACGTTTCAGGCAAGGGCATCCCCGCCGCCCTCTTCATGATGATCTCCAAGGTCATCCTCCAGAGCTGCGCCATGCTGGGCCAGTCCCCGGCGGAGATCCTGGGAAAGACCAACGAAGCCCTCTGTTCCGGCAACCAGGAGGAGATGTTCGTCACGGTCTGGGTGGGCATCCTGGAGATCAGCAGCGGCAGGATCACGGCGGCCAACGCCGGGCACGAATACCCCGCGGTGATGAAGGACGGACGCTTCAGCCTGCTGAAGGACAAGCACGGTTTCGTCATCGGCGGGATGCCCGGCATGAAATACAAGGAATACGAGATCCGGCTGGAGCCGGTAGACAAGCTCTTCCTCTATACCGACGGCGTGCCGGAGGCGACGGACGCGGAAAACGCCATGTTCGGCACCGAGCGGATGCTGGAGGCGCTGAACGAAGACCCCGAGGCGCCGCCCCGGTCGATCCTGGAAAACGTGCGCCGGGCCACCGACCGCTTTGTAAAGGACGCGGAGCAGTTCGACGATCTGACCATGCTCTGCATCGAATATGACGGGAACAGCGAATCCGGGACGGAAAATACATAATCTTGCAGGATCGCTTCGGAAAAGCGACGGCGAATATACGATCCCGGGCCGGTACTTCCCGGACAGGGCGGACAACGGAGGGAGAAGAGAATGATCGTTCCCAAAATGATCCTGTTTGACAACGGCAGTACGCTGACCTGCGAGCCGGATATCGATCCGCTGCGGGCAATGCGTGCGGTCATGCCGCACATAACGAAAAACCCGATGGGCCTTTCCGCGGAAGAACTGGTCGCGGCAGAACGGCAAGTATTCAAAGAGATCCGACCGGTCCGGGAAGCGGGCTTTGAAATGCATGAATGGATGCTGGTCCGGCTGATCTACGGCCGTCTGGGTATCGAGTTCGACATCGATATGGCTGAGTTTGAGCGGATCTTCTGGACAGGCTTGTCGACCGGCGAGATCACGCCCCACGCCGACGAGCTTCTGGATCATCTGAACGGAAGAGGCATCCGCACAGGAGTGATCAGCAACATCATTTTCTCCGGCAGCGCGCTGGGAGAGCGGCTCGACCGGCTTTTGCCGAACAACCGATTTGAATTTATCATCGCTTCCAGCGATTACGCGGTCCGCAAGCCGAACCGCTCCCTGTTTGAGATCGCGGCGCTCAAAGCGGGGCTGCCCCCGAATGAGATCTGGTATTGCGGAAACAGCGTGCGCAAGGACGTGATCGGCGCGCACAGCGCCGGAATGATCCCGGTGCTGTATGAAGGCGCGCGGGGGAAAGACGAAGAACCCGACGCTGAGGCGGACTTTTCCTATCTCCATATCAGCGATTGGAGGGAAATGATCGAACTGCTGCCCTGACGTTCGGCCGGATGCGGCAATGGGAGCAGGTGAATTCATTGCCTGCGCCCGGTCATGGTAAGCTCAGTTCGAAAAATCGAAAACGCGGGGCGGCTGAAATGACGAGGGAAGAACTGAAAACAATATGGAAAAGGGAAGAGGACTGCGCTTTTATCCGGGGGTGGGATTTTTCCCATATCCAGGGACGCTATGAGGAAGAAGACCGTCTTCCGTGGAATTACGAGGCGATCATCCACAGTGTCCTTAAGGATGAGATGAAACTCCTTGATTACGATACCGGCGGCGGGGAGTTTCTTCTCTCCCTTCAGCACCCTTATGAAAACACCTGCGCGACAGAAGGCTATCCGCCCAATGTCGCGCTCTGCAGGGAGCGGCTGCTGCCGCTGGGAATCGACTTGCGCGAATGCAAAGATGCATCGCAGATCCCGTTTGACGATGAAACCTTTGATATCATCATCAATCGGCATGGTGACTTTTATCCGCCGGAGATCAAGCGGCTGCTGAAACCGGGCGGGCTGTTCATTACCCAGCAGGTGGGGTCCGATAATGACAGAGAACTGGTTGAAATGGTCCTCCCCGGCACGGAGAAACCGTTTCCCCATGAGAATCTGCAGGAACAGAGGACCAGATTTGCGGACATAGGGTTCGAGATCCTGCAGGCGGATGAAGCATTTGGCCCCATCTCTTTTTACGATGTCGGCGCCTTCGTATGGTTTGCCAGGATCATCGAATGGGAGTTTCCCGGCTTTTCTGTCGACCGCTGCTTTGAACGGCTTCTGCAATTGCAGAAATCCATAGAACGAGATGGCGAAATCGTCGGAACGACGCACCGATACCTGATTGCTGCGAGAAAGGACGGCTGAACAAATCCGGGTTTGAATGGGTATAAAGGGAAAGCTCCGCTTTTTGGGCGGGGCTTTTCTTTTACGGATTTTACTCGAACTGCGGGGGAGAGACCGACGCCACACCGGGGCAGCATGGAATATCAGTGAAGATCACATGAAAATTATTGGTCAAAATAGTTGAATAATTATTTCAAAAATGTTATGCTTTGGAGGAAATCACCAAGACGGCAAGAACAGCAAAAGGAAGGAGTAAAAGATGAAAAAGCGCATCCTGATCCTCTGCCTGGCTGCAGTGATGGTCCTGGCGCTATTCTCCGGCTGCGCCAAGACCCAGCCCGCTCCGGCCACCGCCGCGCCGGCCGAGCAGGCGACACAGGCGCCGGCAACACAGAAGCCCGCCGCGACGACCGCGCCTACCGCGAAACCGGCCGAGACCGAGGCGCCTGCGCCTCAGGAGACCGAAGCGCCTCCGGAGGAACCCGGCCTGCCCTTCGCAGTGGATGAAAGAGGCATCGCCACCGAGCGGTACAACTGGCCTCTGCCCCTGACGGACAGCGACAAGCCCCTCTCCTATTGGTTCACGGTCTGGACCCCCGAGTATCTGCCTGAGGGCGGCTTCGGCGAGACCGAGCTGCCGATGGAGGCCCAGAAGCGCACCGGCGTGCATGTGGAATACGTCTCCGTGCCCTCCAGCAGCCGGAAGGAAGCCTTTGCCGTTGCGCTGGCAGCGGACGATCTCTGCGATATCTGCTGCAACGCCAACAGCTATTATCCCGGCACCCCCGTAGAGATGGTGGAAGACGGTTTCTTCGTCAACGTCTTCGACTATAAGGAATACATGCCCAACTATATGTATTACTCCACCTATGACCGGCCCGACGATCTGGATACCCACAGCCGCATCTTCTACTTCGAGGATTTCGTGCCCGCGGTGTACAACATGAATATCCAGCCCGGTGAGATGATCGGCGGCTACGTCATCCGGCAGGACTTCATGGATAAGATCGGCATGGATCCCGATAAGCTGGTCACCTGGGACGACTGGTTCGACTGCCTCACCGCCCTGAAGGTGGGCATCGACTCCGTGGAATACCCCATGTGGTTCAACAACACCCTGGAAGTGGTGAACTACTGGCAGTTCCATTCCTTCGGCAGCATGACGGCCATTCCTTCCACGGCCTTGCCCGCCATCTACCTGAAGGACGGCAAGGTCCAGCTGGGCTGCACCACCCAGGAGGACCTGGCTCTCATCACCAAGCTGCGCACCTTCTTCGACGCGGGCCTCATCACCCCCAACTGGGCCGGTTATACCTCCGCCACGGATTATTCCGAGGATCGGCACAACGACCACATCGCGGTGATGTACGACGGCGCCGTGAACCTGTACGACGCAGAGAAGCTCTGCACCAATCCGGACTGCAACTGGCAGCCCGTCCAGAAGCCGCTGCAGTATGCGGATCAGATCATTACCGTGGGTAAGAGCGGAGCCCGTACCGGCACCGGCTGCTGCTCTTTCGCCTCCACCTGCGAGGATATCCCGCTGGCCATGAAGTGGATCGACTACCGGTACAGCCCCGAGGGCTGGGAGCTTTACTGCTACGGACCCGAAGGCGTCATCTGCTACATCGATGAAAACGGCGTGCGCCGCAACACCGACTGGGCCGTGAACAACCCCAACGGCTGGTCCCTGTCCTGGCTGACCTTCATCTATTCGCTGGACGCCTTCTGCGATCCCGGCCTCTGCGCCACGGAGACCAAGCTGCTGAATCCCTCCGGGGACAAGGCGGTCGCCACCATCAAATACTGGACCCAGTGGCTCGCCGAGCACTATGACAAGAGCGGTCTGTATCCCGTGGGCGCAAAGCTCACCAGCGAGCAGAGCGACGAGATCGCCCAGTACCGCAACAACGTGGCGACCTTCATCGCCGAGAACTTCACCCTCTTTGCGGACGGCGCCCGCCCGCTCTCCGAGTGGGACAGCTACGTCACTGAGCTGGATCAGATCGGCCTGAACGAGATCAAACAGATCTATCAGGATGCCTACCAGGATTACCTGGATATGATCGGCGCCTGAGCCGGAGGAGTCCGGCATCAGGCTTCCCTGAGATCCTGCAGTACCTGTCCCGCGGAAGCCCTGCTTCCGCGGGACTTTTTGATGCGGCAGGGGACCGAACACGCATTTACAATCACGGACGCATCCGCTATAATCAAACCAGAATCAATTACATAAGGAGGCTGGAATATGGGAACCTGGCATGATTATCTGAAATCCAACGGCACACCCCCCGAGTGGCCCTATCCCATCAAGTTCGGTGAAGAGACCGAGTTGGAGGCCGACGTGTGCATCCTGGGCGGCGGCATCGCCGGCTGCTGGGCGGCCATCAGCGCAGCCCGGAACGGGGCGAAGGTCATCCTGATGGAAAAGGCCGACGTACGGCGCAGCGGCGCCGGCGGCCCCGGCTGCGACCACTGGTGCAACGTTCCCGGCAACCCCTGCTCCCGGGTGGATCCGGATACCTGGGCCATCGAGGAAATGAAAGCGGGCGGCGACTTTTCCAATGGGATCGGCATCCAGATCCAGTGCAGGGAGGACTGGGATACCCTGCAGGAGATGGAGCAAATGGGCGGCAAGATCCGGGACGACAAGGACGAATTCCTGGGCGTGGAAGGCCGGGATGACAAGACGAAGCTCATGTTCTCCCCCCGATACAGCGCCGGCGCAGGCCTTGGCCTGCCCAAGGGCTACGGCGAGCCCAACTTCAATCCCCCGGAGAAGCGCAACAACATGGTCATCCGCATCTGGGGCAGCACCTTCAAGCCTGCCCTGAAGAAGGAATGCAAGCGCCTGGGCGTCAACGTGCTGGACCGTGTCATGGCCACCAGCCTGCTGAACGAAAACGGCAAACAGGGCAGCCGCATCGTGGGCGCTACCGGCATCAACACCCGTACCGGCGAGTTTGTCATCGTGAAGGCCAAGGCCTGCATCATCTCTGCCGGCGGCTCCGGCAACCCGTGGTTCATGGACATGGAGCACGGCGGCTATTCCTCCATGTATTCCCGGACCGAAAGCAGCGACGGCACCGCCATGGCCTGGCGGGCCGGGGCGAAGCTCACCATGATGGAGGCCAGCTCCCCCTACCGCATCGCCACGGGCCTGAAGCACAAGTGGTACACCGGCGGCGGCGACGCCAGCTATGAGAACATCCCCATCGTGGACTCCAACGGCAAGGTCCTTCCCTATGCCACCCAGGGCTGGCAGGACGGCGGCGCCATGTGGTCGGATGGGGCCAAGATGCGCGCAGGCATCCAGAGCGGGGAATATGAGCTGCCCTTCTACGCCGACTTCGCGGGCATCGACCCCAAGGAGTCCAACGCCACCTGGAACCTGATGCTCAACGAGGAATCCACCACCAAGATCATGGTGAAGACCATGACCGAGGGGGGCTTCGATTACAAGCGGGACCAGGTCATGAACTACAACATGATGGAGTTCCAGGGTTCCCAGCAGTACCGGGAGCCCGGCCGGGGCGGCCTGATGACCGACTGGGATCTGAAGACAAACCTGGACGGCCTCTATGCCGCGGGCACCGCCACCTTCCAGCCGGGAGACCACAGCTACGCTGCCGCCACCGGCCGCTACGCGGGGAGGAAGGCCGCCGCCTATGCCAAGAGCATAGAGGCGGGCAAGGTCTGCCGGGAGCAGATCGATAAGGAGAAGGAGCGGGTCCTGGCCCCCACCAAGCGCACCGGCGGCATCGAGTGGAAGGAGCTGCACAACGGCCTCAGCCGCGTCATGCAGTACTACGTGGGCGCGAATCGCTCCGAGCGGCTCTTTGACCTGGCCCTGGAGGAGATCAAGCGCATCGAGGAAAACGCGGTGCCTCAGCTCTACGCCCTGGATCCCCACAAGCTCATGCGCTCCCTGGAGGACCTGAGCATGATCGAGCATGCCAAGATCATCATCCAGGCCATGAAGGAACGGCGGCTCACCAGCGCCAAGCTGGGTGTGAAGCGCCTGGATTACCCCAACGGCGATCCCGAGGAGGAAAAGAACTATCTGGTCCTCCGTCAGGAGAACGGCGAAGTGAAGTTCGAGCGGCTCCCCATCCGCTTCTGGGGCAACATGAAGGAAGAGTACGAGGCCCACAACCGGGATTACACCGGCGTCTGGAAGCCGGAAAACTGAGGAAGGAGGAGAAAGCAATGGCAGAAAAGGTATTCGCGATCCCCAACGTGCAGACCCCCAGCGTGCCCGTGCGCATCAACCCCGAGAAGTGCATCGGCTGCAACACCTGCGTGGAGACCTGTCAGATCGACGTGTTCATCCCCAACCCGAAGAAGGGAGCGCCGCCCATCCTCCTGCATCCGGAGGAATGCTGGTACTGCGGCTGCTGCGCCACCGACTGTCCCACCCCCGGGGCCATGGAATTCAACTGGCCCCTGCCCCTGAAGCCCCGCTGGCGCAGCAAGGAGACCGGAGAAGTCCACCAGCTGAAGTGAGATATTCGGGGCGGAAGCGGATCCCCCAATCGCGCGAGCCTTGTCAAGGACGGTTTTCACCGATCCCGGCGGCATACATATCTATTCTGAAACGGGCGCGGCCGACGGTCATCGTCAGCCGCGCCCGCACAGTCCGCTCCCCGAGAAGAATTTTTCGCTCGGCACACGGCCGCGTGGGATTCTTATATACAAAAACAGACTCTCCCGCGGATATCGGGACCGGGCCGCCGCATTTATAAAAAGTTCTCTTTAAGTATTGACTTTTTCATATCGTTGGAGTATTCTTACAGCGAACTAATCATGTAAACAGATCTTACGTTTTCGTAAAATCGTATTTTATTGCATGTTATGTTCTCTTTAAGTGTACTAATGATATTCATACAGGGGGCAGCTATGAAAAAAAGCAATCACCGGCGCAAAAAACAGAAAGGCATCGTGGACAAATACTGCCTCGGCTGCCGTTATCTGATCGATCTGACCTGGGGCGAGAGCCCGGACACGCCGGACCGTTACTGCTGCTGCGATTACATCTGTCAGACGGGCAAACGCCGGCCCTGTCCCGCCGGCAGCGGCTGCACGGCGCGAGAGCTCATAGAGGATGAGAAAGCATGACGATATCCTATTCTGAAGCTGCCCGGGAGCTCCTTCGGAACGACCCCGAAGATAATCCGTATTCGGTCGCCCTGCGGGACCTGCTCTATGACGCTCCCGCGAAGCAGGGCCTGAGGGCCGCTCGGCGGGAGAAATATCACGGCCGGAAACGGGCAGATCGAGGTCGGAAACGGGCTCTTTGCGGCAGAAAG
>JAEEGJ010028689.1_pt1 | contig 11045 bp, 8 predicted proteins | sample 8958761 | NCBI WGS metagenome assembly JAEEGJ01 (sample SAMN16246546, study PRJNA631951) | gut metagenome | biome: gut microbiome; feature: rumen; material: RS-attached | host: Bos | place: Iran: Karaj | collected 2018-10
CCAAACGCGTGATGGACCTCGACCACCCCGTGCCGACTGTCCTTGCCGAAGTGAACTTTACAAAGAACGAAGCATCTGGCAAATACATCTGCTCCATCTGCGGCTATGTCTATGACCCTGCTGAGCACGATGGCGTGGCCTTCGAAGACCTGCCCGCCGACTGGAGATGCCCACGCTGCAAGCAAGGCAAGGAGAAGTTCAATAAAGCATAACGAGGAGAATTCCCTCTAAGTGAAACAGGCCTTAATAATTATTCTTATTTTTGCATTTTCAAAGATTCATTCAAAAACACAAAAATGAATAACGTCAAGGAACTGATATTAAACCGCATCCCTAAGTTTGCCATAGGCAATTTGTTGGGCACGCTGGTGGATACGCTCGTCCTGTGGCTTTTCTCGCATTTTGTGTTCAATGGTTATGTCGGCGAAGTCATCGTCTCCCCTATCATCTCGTTTGAGTTTGCCGTTTTTGCGAACTTTCTCTTCTCCTATTACATGACATGGAAAGATCGCGTCCCAGATCGTTCGGGGAAGTCGTTCGTAAAGCATTACGGAGCTTATAATATCTCATGCACAGGTGGTTTCTTCATCAAAATGGGTGTGCTACTGTTGATTCAAGCGGTGACAAAATGGGATGTGGTGATATGTAACCTGTTGGCACTTTGTGTTTCGGGAACTTATAATTTCGCAATGAATGAATTGGTGATTTTCAAGAAACAAAACAAATAATATGGATGTTACAATTAAAGAGGTCAGGACAAAAAGTGATTTGAGGAAGTTCGTGCATTTCCCCAATGTGCTTTACAAGGACAACCCTTACTATGTCCCACAAATCGAGTCGATGGACCGCGATACGCTGACCCCATCAAAAAACCACGCGTTTGAGATTTGCGAAGGCAAATATTGGCTTGCATACGACGAAAAAGGTTGTGTGGTGGGGCGTGTGGCGGGCATCATCAACCGCAGTTACAATGAAAAGGTTGGTGAGAAAATCTGCCGTTTCGGATGGATTGACTTCATCGACGATCGTAGTGTGTCGGAAGCCTTAATGAAGACCGTGGAGAACTATGCCAAGGAAAATGGATTGGACATTGTCAGCGGCCCTACGGGCTTTTTGGAATTCGATGCCGCCGGAGTTCTCGTGGACGGTTTCGACCAGCTTCCAACGGCTTACGGTAAATTCAACGATCCATATTACGAGTACCATTTATGGGCCTTAGGTTACCAAAAAGAGATTGATTTTGTGGAATACCGCATCCTTGTCCCAGAAGTCATCCCTGACCGTTATGCACGAATGGCCAAAATAGTCTCCGACAAATATGGCTTACACCAGGCTCCGCTTCTCAAGCATAGCGACATCAAAAACTATCTCGACGGCTTGTTCCAATGTATGAACGCCGCTTACTCAAATCTGCATGGTTTCTCAGAACTGACACCTGGTCAGTGCGAAGACTTGAAGAAACAATTCTTAAACAATGTCAGCGTGGATTTCCTATCCATCATTCTCGATGCCAACGACAAAGTAGTCGCTTTTGGCGTGGCGTTGCCATCACTCTCCAAGGCTATGCAAAAGGCCAAGGGCAGTCTCTTCCCCTTTGGATTCATCCATCTCCTAAAAGCCCTGAAGCATAACGACACCATCGATTTGTTGCTGATTGCCATAGACGAGCAATACCAAAGCAAGGGTGTGAATGCCATGATTTTTGACAAGTTTGCCCAAGGCATCACAAAGAATGGCATCAAGTACATCGAATCGACTCGTGAGCTGGAAGACAACACCAACGTGCAGAACCTCTGGAACCATCTGGAGCACCACATTCACAAAAGAGCAAGGGTGTACAGGAAGAACATTTGATTATGAAACGACTGTTGAAATGCATGCTGTTTGTCATGCTGGCAGTGTCAGTTGTGAGCTGTCAAAAGGACAACATCATCCTCATCGACCCTGTTGAGGTCGACGATAGCGAAGACTATATCACCAATACCAAATTCACAAAAACGGTCAGCGTGATGTTTTCCACTGGCGAAAATGCCACTGTCACTGGAACCAACGACGACTTCACGGTTTCCATTGATGGCAACGATGTGACTATCATTTATACTGGCGAAGAATATGTGATGTACCAACTGTCAGGTGCTACCAGCAATGGCTTTTTCAAGTTGTATAGTGCCAAGAGACAAGGTATCACATTAAACAGTGTGAACATCACCAACCCCAACGGTGCCGCCATTAACGTTCAAGGTACACAAAGCGAGCCTAACAAAGGCAAACGCACTTTCATTGTTTTGAATGGTGAAAACTGTCTCGCTGATGGCACTTCCTATACCGACACACCTAGCAATGAAGATGAAAAAGCAGCAATGTTTGGCGAAGGCCAATTCATTTTCAGCGGAGAGGGCAGCCTCTCAGTTACGGCAACAGGCAAGTCGGGCATCGTTTCCGACGATTACATCCATGTGATTAGCGGCACCATTACGGTGAATGTATCAAGTTCAGCCACGGTTATCGGGAGCGACACTTTAAAGCCTGTTTGCGTCAGGGGTAAAGACTATGTAAAGATGACCGATGGCACGCTAATCCTTACTGGTACGGGAACGGGCGGTAAAGGCATCAGCAGTGATGGCAATGGCTATTTCTATGGCGGCACGGTTAACGTTACTGTAACGGGTAGCAATTTCGGTTCCAGTGGCAGCGGTTTTCCAGGCGGTGGAGGCCCTGGAGGCGGTGGTCAAAGCAACTCCAACGGCGTTTCGGCCAAAGGCATCAAATGCGACGGCAACCTGGTTTTCAGAGGGAGCAAGGTCGTGGTGAACAGCACCGCTCACGAGGGTATTGAAGCCAAAGGTACCTTTTCTATTTCGGGCGGCGAGGTGTTTAGCCATTCCCAATCGGACGATGCTATTAACTCAGGCGGCAACCTTACCATCTCCGGCGGCTATGTCTGTGCCTTCAGCCAAGGCAACGACGGTATTGATGCCAACGGCGATTGTTATATTAAAGGTGGCGTGGTTTATGCTATTGGCACCAGTTCACCCGAAGTAGCCATCGACGCCAATAGCGAAGGCGGATACAAACTTTACCTCACGGGTGGTACTTTGGTGGCCATTGGCGGCCTTGAGAGCGGTTCTTCGCTGAGCCAAAACTGTTATTCCGCATCGTCATGGTCGCAAAACACTTGGTACGGTTTGACCATCGGCTCAACGACCTACGCATTCAAAGCCCCATCAAGCGGTGGCACGCCATTGGTAGTTTCGGGTAGCTCCACTCCTACCCTTCAATCGGGTGTGAGTGTTTCAGGAGGAACGGAGATGTTTGAAGGCATGTTTTACTCCAACGCTTCAGTGAGTGGTGGCACTTCAGTCAGCCTCTCGTCCTATACGGGCGGCAATGGCGGTGGAGGCCCTGGTCCTGGCCCGGGTGGCGGTGGACATGGCCCATTTTAAGTTAAGAGATAAAAGTTAAAAGATAAGAGATATGAGATTTGGGATTATCATATTGTTAGGACTGTGTTTCCCCTTAATAGCCTTCTCACAAACCGATGTCGCCCTCAACCCTGAATTTGGCGGCAGAGTTTCTATATGCCTTGACAAGAAGATTTCCAAAGGTTTGCATGTTTCCCTTGAGGAAGAGGTACGTTTCGACAACAACTTTGGCAGTCTCGATCGTTTGCAGAGTACGGTGGCTTTGAGTTACAAGGTGCATCCGAACATCAAGTTAGGCATTGGCTATGTGTTCATCAACGGTTATGGGGCGAACACGAATTCGTTCAAGGACCCCCGTCATAGGTTCATGGTTGATGCCACGGGAACGTTGCATCTCGGCAACTGGAACCTCTCCTTGAAGGAACGCTTTCAGGTGACGCATCGCTCGGGTGAATTCAACGTGTATCAGAATCCACAAAACGCTATGACGCTGAAAAGCCGTCTGAAAGCGCAATACAAAGGTTTCGGCAAGGTACAGCCATATGCTTATTTCGAGGTGCGTAATTATTTGAATGCGCCTGTCATTGAAGCAGCCTACGACGGCAATGTTTATGTCACCATAGACGACTACTCTGAGGAAGGCGATGCAGGCTGGTTCTTGAAGGGTTTCAAGGGCGGCTACGTCAATCGCCTGAGGGGTTCGTTGGGAACAGATATTAGATTGGATAAGCGCAATACGCTGAATTTCTATATCCTTTGCGATTATCTCATGGAAAAACAAGTGGATGCCAACGCCGAAGGCACCAAACTAAAATCCTACACCAAGGAAACTGGCTTCCGTGGCTGGGTTGGCGCAGGATATGAATTCGCATTCTGATAATTATTAAAACAACTGTACTATGAAGAAAAACTACTTTAAAATGATTGCAGTCGTCCTCTTGTGCTGGATGGCTGCGGGGGCTCAAGCACAAACGGCTTCGGAAAGCATTGGGAAAGATGCAATACCTTTACAACCAGGCCTCAATGCCAAATGGAGCATCGGAATAAAAATGGGGCCTAACTGGACAAGTATCTCGCAATCCAATTTGGGTCGTATTGACGAGACCTATTCTCCGCAACATGCTGTTGACGCAGGTCTTCAGTTCAGATATGCCTTTACTGACTGGTTGGCTATTCGCGCCGATTTGAGTTGGATGAATCGTTCGTACCGTATGGACCGCAATCTCCATTACCTTGACCCTGTTTATACGAAGTATAAAAACACTTTCATTACGCTTCCCATCATGGCAGATTTCTCTTTTGGCGGGAAGAGGCTACAAGGCCATGCCTACTGTGGTGGTTATGGCGCCTATTGGTTGTTCGCTGAAAGAGAAGGCAAAACCTACTGGATGACTGATTATTATGTCTATTTCGACGACTTCAAAGAACAACGCGAGTTCAATAGTGAAGACCAACGCATCATCGCGGGAGCTGTAGGCGGATTGGGCTTGAGTTATTCATTTTTGGGAATAGTAGGCAAAAGAGATGTTATCAGCATTGACGTTTTGTATTACTATGACCTCGTCAGTCATCACAAAGGCTACGCACATTTGAGCGACCCACGCTATTTGAACACGCTTTCCATTACCCTTGGTTTGGCTTTTAGTTTCTAATTCATTAATTCTCAAATCGATACAAACATGAAAAGAAATATCATCCTTTTGGCATTGGTTGCCTTGATTTTCAGCGGTTGCCGCAAGGAAGCCGACTATCATCCCTATATCGGCGAAACCGACAAATTGGCCTACGACAGCTATTCCTCCCAGTTTGAATTCCTCTGGAAATGCATCAGCACGGGCTATGTGTTCTGGGATGTTGACGAAACGGATTGGGATATAGTTTACGATGAGTATATGCCCAAGTTCAGTGCTTTGGATGCACAACATGAAGCTGGTCAGGACGTGACCCTCTCGGAGTTGGAGACCTTGTACAAGGGAGCGATGGGCGGCTTGAGAGACCACCACATGAACATTGCGGTGAGAAACCTGTTTCCTTCGCCCGACGACACCACCCCCTATTTTAACATCCGTCCCGGGATGATGGAAGTGGAGCAAAGGGATTATTACTTTGAGCCGCTGCGGGACGCACAAGATCATCTGATTGCTTTCCTCGACAATGACATTAATGCGCAATACGAGTTGGCGGCACATGAATCGGCTACAGCTTTTGTGCAGGAGATTGGTGCAGGAGTCACCTACCATTACTGTCTTTTCACCCTTCCCGACGGGCGCAAGATTCCTTATCTCTGGCAATCGATGGCGGCCCTCACACCCGTCATGCACACTTTGGGTGGCTCAGATCCTGCCAGTGCTGCGGCTGCTGTCATCGACCATTGGCTGACGGCTATCAAGGAGACGCCGCGTGAGCAGTTGGCCGGCATCATCCTCGACAACCGCTGCAACACCGGCGGTTACCAAGATGACCTCGACTATCTGATCGGCTCCTTCCTCAACGAAAAGACCGAAATCCTTCAAACACGCTATAAGGAAGGCCCCGGCAGACTGGAACACTCCGTTTGGACACCCTATTATATCGATCCGCTAAGCAAGTATCACCGCGACATCACCGCCGAGAACATCCCATACGTCATCATCACCGACATCTTCTCCATCAGCATGGGCGAGATAGAGCCTGCGACCATCAAGGCTGTGTTACCCACGAGTCATGTCATCGGTGAGCGCACTTTTGGTGCCACAGGACCGTTGCAACCCGCCACTTCTATCGACCTTAACTATGGTGGTCCGTTTGGCAACATTAACTCCATGCACCATTACGTTTACACCTCCACATTCGAGGCCCAGATTGGCGGCAAAGTGCTTGAAGGTACTGGCTTCACCCCTGACCAGATCGTGCTCCGCAAGAACAATAACGGCGATTTCAAGGCTCAACTTAACGCTGCCATCGAATATATTAAAAACAAATAAATTTTTTATATCTTTGCAAATTCGAAAACTATTAACCCTAAATTAATACATTATGAAGAAAGTAACATTTTTTCTCGCCGCCCTGCTTATTGGCGGCATGATGTTCACCGGTTGCAAAAAAGACACCCCAACCCCGACACCAACTCCAACACCAACTCCAACACCTACCACAAAAACTGTGGTGTACAAGGTTGCTAAAGAATTTGGTAATAAGGTTTTGTCTGATTGCTTTAAACTGAATGTGACCTATACCAATGCCAAAGGCGAGTCTGTCACCGAGAACGGCGTTACGTTGCCATGGGAAAAGACTATTGAAGTCACCTCTCCTTTCAAAGCCAAGATGCAAGGCGAGCTTGTTTACAATGTGGACGAACTTCCAGAGAAAGTGACTTTCGGAAAGTGCTATGGAATTGGATACTATGACAACAGTTCATTAGTAATTGACTTAATGGGTGCTTTCTTAATTGACGATAAAGAAGGCTTCCTCGAACTCATGCAAGCACATCCCGATCGTTTGCAATTCACAAAGGAAGAGGATTTTTAATATTGACTTAATGCAACAAAAAACCGCTCTTTTTCAAGGGCGGTTTTTTTGCTCATAAAAGCATGACATGAAAAAGATCTCCCTAACCGCTCAAATTGGCATCGCCTTGGTGCTGGCAGTGATTGCCGGCGTGCTGTTGCGCAACCAGGCCGACTTTGTCAACGAATACATCAAACCCATTGGCACCATTTTCTTGAACCTTTTGAAGTTCATCGTGGTACCATTGGTGCTGTTGTCCATCATGGCAGGCATCCTGTCGATGAACGACATCACAAAAGTGGGCAAGTTGGGACTTCGCACTGTCATTTATTTCATGGTGACGACCATCTTCGCAGTTGTATTGGGATTGGTGGTCCCCACCCTGCTGAAAGACTTTTTACCTGTCATCCACATCAGCACGGCAACGGTACCAACAGCAATAGAAACGCCAAAACTCTCGGTGATGGACCAGTTGGTGAATATGGTCCCTGACAACATCCTTACGCCAGTGAGCTCGATGACAATGATGCAGGTCATCGTGATAGCCCTGTTTTTCGGCATCGCCATGGTGCATATCGGAGAAAAAGGTGAGATGGCGCGCAAGGTAACCCTCAGCTTCAACGATGTAGTGGGCAAGATCCTTGAATACATCATGGCCTTGGCTCCCATCGGCGTGTTTTGCATGCTCACGCCTGTGGTGGTCGACAACGGCCCATCCGTGTTGGGCTCTTACGCCGCATTGTTGGCCTTGGCCTATTTCTGTTTCGTTGTACATGCAGGTTTGGTCTATTCATCAGCGGTAGGATTTTTGGGAGGTCTCTCCCCCATTAAGTTCTTCAAAGGCATGCAATCCGCCTTGCTGTTCGCCTTCTCCAGCGACTCGTCAGTAGCCACTTTGCCTTACACGATGCAGTGTACGGAGAAGTTGGGCGTCAACAAGGATATCGGGCGTTTTGTGCTGTCGTTAGGCGCCACGATCAACATGGACGGTGTCGCCATCTATCTGGGTGTCGTCTCAGTATTTATGGCAAACTGCTGTGGTATCGACCTCACCATGAGTCAATACATGGCCATCGCATTTGCCTCAACGGTGGCATCCATCGGAACTCCTGGCATCCCTGGCGGCAGCTTGGCTTTGATGGCGATGGTATTCGCTTCGGCTGGCATCCCCGTGGAGTGTGTAGCGGTGGCGGCAGGCATCGATCGCATCATCGACATGGGGCGCACCGTCATGTCGGTCACTGGCGACGCTTCCTGTGCCGTGGTAATGCAGAAGCATTTAGGAAAGAAATTTTGTAACTTTGCGCCTTCAAAAGAATAACTCATTTCGATACAGAAAGTTCAGTCATGCAGCTTTCAGAATTTGTTGTAAGGAAACGATTTGTATTCTTGATAGCAGCGGTGGTAATCGCCATCGCTTGTGCCTTGATGATTCCTCGCACGAACATCAACACCGACATGACCCGCTATCTGCCCAACGACTCGCCGATGAAGCAGGGCCTTGACCGAATGTCGGAAGAGTTTGGCGCAGATGCCGTGGGTACCGGCATGATCAGGGTGATGTTCTGGTCGCTCCCTGACAGTCTGAAGACAGCTGCTAAGAATGAACTATCCAGCATTGAAGGCGTCTCCAACCTATTGTATCAAGATGGCAGCGAAGAATACAACCAAGGCGAAAAGGTACTGTATGAACTGCTGTGCGGCAGCCAACGAAGCCAGGAAGACATTGCCAATGAGATCGCTGACAAATTTGGCGACAGGGTTATCGTTGAAAAAAGCGAGAATGGCACTACGGCACCTATAGGCGTAATCCTCATTGCCATAGTCTTGCTGCTGATTGTGCTGTTCGTCATGTGCGAATCGTGGCTTGAACCGCCCATTTTCCTTGCTGCCATCGGTGTGGCTGTGGCCATCAATATGGGCACCAACGCCCTGCTGGAGAGCGTATCCGTGACCACCAACTCCATCGCCGCCATCCTTCAGCTCGTCCTTTCCATCGACTATTCCATCATCCTCATGAACCGCTACAGACAGGAAAAATCGTTGGGAAAAGGCGATAACATTACGGCGATGATCAATGCGCTCAAAAAGGCATCTCCGTCAATTGTGAGCAGCGCCTTTACCACCATAGTAGGCCTGTTGGCGCTCGTGTTCATGAAGTTGAAAATCGGCGCCGATATGGGCATCGTATTGGCGAAAGGCGTCCTTTGCAGTTTAGTTGCGATCTATACCGTGCTGCCATCAATCATCCTGGCTATGGACGGTGCCATTGAGAAATCGGCCAAAAAAGTGTTGAAAATTAAGACAGAACGACTTGCCGGATTTAGCATGAAATTCCGCATTCCGTTGGTCGTTGCTTTTGTAGTCATATTCGCAGGTTCGTACTACCTTCACAACAAGACTGAAATCTCATTCTCTTTCGAACAGAAATCCGAAATCGAAAAGTATTTCCCCCCGAAAAACATCACCGTGCTCCTGTACGACAATTCCGATGCCACAAGAGTGATTGAACTGGCCGATAGTATGGCTACCCATCCCAATGTGAAGTCGTTCATTTCGTATCCTTCGCTGATGCAAAAACAGCTAACGGCAACTGAAACCATGAGCATGGTTGACGGCTTGAAGGCCATGGCAGGAGAAAGCGATTTCAATCTCGCTGATTTTGACATGAACATGCTTGTGGAAGCCATCTATTACATTGGCTCCAAGAATCCGAGCGAAGAAAAAATGAGCCTCCATGACTTTGCCTCGCTCGCTGTGGGATTAAGCGCTGACACTACCCTTTCAGCCTATTATGGGATCTCCTCGCAAGTCGGCGATGACGACCTGCAATACCTCGACATCCTCGTTGCACTTACCGACACATGCCTCATCGACAGTTTGCTGACATCGCAAGAGATTGCGGACCTTGTCGGCATCGATCAGGAACTTATCTCGCTTATTTGTCCGGCCGACCAAAAGACCTCCATTCGTGAGATTATCAGATCATCCAGGGAATTGCTCAACGCAAGCATGATGACTTCGCCAACAATCCATAAAACACCGGAGCCGCAAATTGTTGAACAGTTGGTTGAGATTCCCGTTGAAAATGACTCCATCGAAACCCTTGCAGACACAATTCATGAGGAAAACATAGCCGTTGTAGAAGAGTATGATGAGGATGCGATTTACAAGGATTCGACCATTTTCCTGAGTCAATATACCTCATCTGAACTCGCCCAAATGGTAGGGATGAACGAGAAGAGTGCATCCATCATTTTCACCCTCTATGGACGAACCGTGAAGCATAAGACAAAGACCATGTCGTTGTACGATTTCATCACTTTTGTCATCAACGACATTGCCAACAGAAAGATGTTTGCTTCGCAGATCAACCAGGAAAGCCGCAGGTTGTTGAGACACAAGGAGAATCTGATGTTGACCGCACTGCAGGCGGGTAAAACCGAAAGTGTTGAGGAAGAAGTTGTGGAAGAACTGGTGGCTGAATTGGAGGAAACACCAGTGGAAATCATTGAGATTGTCGAAGAACAGGAAGAAGAGATTGTAGATGCCACACCCACCATTGACAAAGAGAACATTGAGAAACTCAATATGGCTGAAAAGCTCATGGACATCGCCTCTAAAGGAAGTCTTTTTGATGCTGCCGAGATGCACGCACTACTCTCCTCTTTTGGCGCCGAAATGGAATTGCGCGATATCGAGCTCGCTTACCTATACAACGGCATCCTCCATTTCGATGATGACAATGTGAAGATGTCGATTGAAGACATGCTCCAAACGATCAACGATTCCGTAATGAACCATCCCCGCTTTGCTTCGTTGATCAATGACGATATAAGGACTGGAATGGATACAGTCAATGTCTTGATTGATGAAAACTTCAGCCAGTTACGCGGAAGTAAGTATTCGCAAGCCATCGTTTTCACCGACCTGCCTAAGGAATCCACTGCAACCCACGAGTTTGTTGAGACGTTTGCGGCTCAATGCAACCAACGGCTTGAAAGCGAGCATTATCTTATTGGTGAATCGGTGATGATGAACGAAATGCGCAATCAGTTTGGCGACGAAATGTTGCTGGTCTCACTCATCACCATATTGTCCATTTTCCTCATCGTGGCCATCACCTTCCGCTCGCTT
>JAEEGJ010028690.1_pt1 | contig 11045 bp, 9 predicted proteins | sample 8958761 | NCBI WGS metagenome assembly JAEEGJ01 (sample SAMN16246546, study PRJNA631951) | gut metagenome | biome: gut microbiome; feature: rumen; material: RS-attached | host: Bos | place: Iran: Karaj | collected 2018-10
CACCATCGAGCTCATGAAGTCTGAAGTGGCTCGCCATACCAATGGAGCTGAGCAGAGCGACGACCTGACCATGCTCTGTCTGAAGATAGGCTGACATCAAAAAGACCTGCCAACGCATCATTTCTCTCACTCAGAGACAAATACCCTGCCAAATCTGCCAACAAGCTCACAGAGGATCTGTCCCCCTGTGAGCTTGTGTTTTTTTCAGCTTTCCATTGCGAAATTACGGAAAAGTATTCAAAAATGGAAAACTTTTTCAAAATTTTTATTGGAATGTTGTCGAAAATGAGTAATTTTGCATTCTAAATGATAATAAAAAAAGGACAACTATAATGAAAGAGGAATCCTTAATTGACAAAGAAGTAAGTAGCGGGAGCGCTGCCGCCAGAAAAACATACAGTGCTAAAGAACTTGCCGAGGTGTATATGACATCGCGGGAGGTCTTTCTTGGCTTAAACATGGAGGAGGTAACGAGGAAATGGAATTTGAACTTTATTTATGAGTTTCTTTATAATATAAAAGAGATGTCTGATATTGAACTTGCCATCCAGTGGTTGGCAGAGACATGGGCAGATAAACATTCCTTATATGATAGTTACACCAACATAAAAGACCCAGAACTTATTGAGCTACACCAACGTTTTGTTCTTTCTTTGAAAGACATTAAAGATAGCCTTATTCGACGTTTTGAATCGGAAACACGTAAGGAATCTTTAATGACAATGATGATGATGGGATACCAATCAACAAAGACGGACAACTCATTGTTAGATGAATTGAATCGGTGTAATAGTGACGAAACAAACTTACCTCGTTTCACCGATTCAATTGCTTCAGCTGAGCCTGAGTATCACATAAGTGATTTGCCGAAAGATGTTCAGGAAATATTGATGTTTAGCGACGATGAGACCTATACCCTGTTTGTAAAGAACATGAGAGAAGATACATGGTTAAAGGTTGTATCAAATAAAGGTAAGTATTTAGACAGGCTTAGATTTGTTTGTAACAAATTCTCCATAACTGCCAAGAACACCAACCGTGTACAGTTTGATAAACTGTTGCACTATATTATTCCCGACCTTGGTGAAATTGGCAATCTGGAAAGTGCCATGAAGAAACAAACAGATTCAAACGAAGCTGCTAACTATAAAAACTATGACAGTCCCAATTTCTATCATCGGAATAAATGCCTTGAGTTGTGCAAAGTAGGAGGAGAGTTAGAGGAATGCCTGACTCCAGTACTTGAGAAACTGCACCATAAACGTTGGAATATAAAGAGTACCCCTCGTTAAAGACACTCATTTGCCTGAGCGAACTTGAACGTGAACTTACAAGTGAACTCAGTCCGAACTCAGACGAACTTACATACAAAATCGTGAACTTTGCGAACTATGTGAACTTATAAACGCAAAATTTCGATTTTCTTTTTTTTTACTTTTTAATTGCTATAATTTTGTACTCGAAGTTAGGCTTGTCGAGTACATTTTGCCTATGTGCTTTGGCTTGCAAACCTTACCACATAATTCTAGATAGTGTGGTCAACATATTGTCGTACTTCTAATTCTTAAAAAAAAGACATGAACAAGAATATGAAGACCACCGCTGCTACGGGCAGCATGAAAAGAGAGTTGAGAATTGAGTTGAACGACCAGACCAGCCGATACAGGTTACATCCTGAGTGTTGTGCAAGACTGGCCGAAGGATTGCCATTGTGGGTGCCAGCCGAAATCTTCTTTGAGATAACGGATGGCTTGCGTGGCTTCCGCAAGGGACTGGCGAACGTGATGGTAGAGAACATCTTGGTGTTCTCAACTGGTGGCGGACGCCGTCTGACGGGACTACCATATGTGGACAACGTGCTCCTTGAGCTGTACCGGCACATCTACAACTATGCGGTTATCAATGGTCATGAGCTCAAGCCGCTCTTCTGAACTCGGTAAACCCGGAACACGTTTCACCACTATATATAAAAGGTGGACGTGTTCCCTCTTACAAAACTAAGAATAGGAGAAAAGAATTATGGTAACTAACGATAATTTCGACATGAGTTTCTACGTGAAACCGATTACTAATAAGTGGCCGAAGTGGACGGTGACACCGTTCTGGGTCTATCAGTATCTGCGCAGTCATGAGGCGAAGCCTGACACGCTGAGCCTAAGGGCCATTGGTAAGGTGCTTTGGCAACAACGTGACGAGGCTACGCAGCTGGCAGTCAAGGAACAGCAGCGCAAGTACAAGGGTCAGTACATGGATTATGTGACCCCCTCGGGAGTGTTCAGCTACTGTAATGATGACAGTCAGGTATCGCATTCCAAGTTGCTTTGTATGGACTTTGACGACATTTGCCCGATATGGGAGGTGAACCCCGTGTTCTATGACTTCACGCCTGAGTGCTACAATGCTTGCACCAAGGAAACGGATGCTGTGGAACGGCTGAAGTGGCAGCTGATTGAGGATAAGAACTTCAACACCGTCCTGGCTTTCCGTTCGCCTCGGGGCAACGGACTGAAATGGTGGATAGGGATTGACCTCACGAAGTGCGACCATCGCACTTGGTTCCAAGCTGTAAGAAACTACTTGATGGCTCGACATGGTCTCAGCGACCACCAAGTCGATAAACTCTGTGGCAATCCGTCGAGGGCTTGTTTCCTCAGCCACGATCCTCTTGTGTATTTAAGAACTGACTTGATAGAAGATTTTACAATTTAATGATCATGGAAAACATTACTTTTAATCCGCTGGACTGGGCTCAGAATGAGCCCACCAGCAATTCTCAATCTCGTGTTGAGAACGTGAACAACCAGCCCATGGAGGCCGTTAGTACGCCAACTGACGATTTCGCGTCAGAGCTCCAGAAGGCCCAAGCCGTTTGTGACGACTTGCTCAGCCGCGGTGCCAACATCGCCGAGTCGTACGAAGACTATCTCCAGCTGGGCTTTGCCCTGGCTGACGGACTTGGCAGCGAGGGGCGTGACATCTACCACCGACTCTGCGCCCAGAGTGCCAAGTACCGCGAACAGGACTGCGAGCGGAAATGGCAGGAGTGTCTGCGTAAGCATGACGGCCGCACCAGCATCGCAAGTTTTTACAAAATGGCACAGGATGCCGGTGTCGACCTCTCAGCCATTGCCCGCCAGTTTCCCTCAAAACCCTCAAACCCTCACTGCTCTTTCGGAGAAGGTTCAGTGGCTGGCCAGAAGTCGGATAATTCTTTGGAAAATACTTTAAACAAAGATGTTATGCCAATGTTTAATCCAACGACAGCACACGATTCTATTTCTCCAGACAGCCGTGAGGGAATGAGGGAAGTGAGGGTTTCTGAGGTTCCTGCTGACGAGTCGGAAGCCGAGAGAAGGTTTCGCTATAGTGAGACTTTTTCTGACAAACTAAACACCATTGAACTACCCTCGCTGCTTCGTGAAGTGATGGACACGCAGCAGGATGCTGAAGGCCGCGACAAGGTCGGTATTGGTGCCTTGGTGGAGTGGTCGGGTGCCATGCCCAACGTGGAAGGTGTCTATGACCGGAAACGGGTGTCGGCTGAGATGTATGCCATTCTGAATGCCCCGTCGGGTATTGCCAACAAGGGTGCCGTCGATGCCTGCCGCCAGCTGGTGATGCCCATAGAGTGGGAGATACGCCGCCAACAGCTGCAGGCTCAGGAGGACTATCAGCGACAGCTCGGCGAGTGGCAGGCACTGACTCCCAAGGAGCGCAAAGGCAAGCAGGAGCCGAAGGAGCCGAAATTTCAGTCGCTGTTCATTGCTGCCAACTCCTCGGCCCCTGTAGTCTATGAGGACCTCAGTCAGAACGATGGTCGGGGCATCATCTTCGAGACCGAGGCCGACACGCTGGCCAACGTCCAGACACAGGAGTGGGGTCAGTGGAGCGACTTGCTCAGAAAAGCCTACCACCACGAGCGCGTGACACTCAGCCGGAAGAGCGATAACCTGCGCATCGTCATCGAACATCCCCGTCTGGCCGTCCTGCTGACGTGTACGCCGGGACAGATACCTCTGCTGTTACCAGCCAATCAGGTGGAGAACGGACTCGCCAACCGCTTCCTGTTCTATTGTCTGAATGGCAAACGAGGCTGGCGAAGTCCGTTCCAGGAGCGAGGCGAGCCGCTGGAAGACAAGATGCTCAAGATAGGTCAGCGTTTCTACAAACTGTATCAGGCACTTCAGCAGCGTACCGACATGCCCTTGGAGTTCACCTTCAGCGAGGAGCAGAAAGACCGTTTCAACGCATTCTTCGCCCCCTTGTATAACGAACAGATAGGCATGATCGGCGACGAACTGTCGGCCTACATCTTCCGCCTGGGCCTGTCGACCTTCCGCATGGCCATGGTACTGACGGTGTTGCGTTGTGCCGACCGTGAGCCGATGTTAAATCCCGAATCGAAGGTCTTGGTATGCAGTGACACCGACTTCCAGACCGCCCTCACCATCAGCAACTGCCTGATCAACCACACCATCCACGTCTATGCCAACATCCTGCCCCATGCCGAACAGCCGATGGTGGCTCCCGACGTCAAGATGCCTGACCGCCAGCGACAGCTCTTGATGGCCGTCGGCGACGAATTCACCACGGCACAATGGTACGACGCGGCTGCCGAGAGGAACATTCCGAAGAAGACCGCTGAACGATACCTGGGAGAGTTCACGAACAAATATCATCTGGCCCGACGTATCACCAACGGGCGGTATCGTAAAAACATCCCCCATTAATTTTACCTCAAGCAAAGTAGGAGTTTACTTCAAGTAAACCCGGACTTTGCTTGAAGTAAACTGTCCTGCCCATCGGTAATTTAACGTGAAATTAATAAAAATAACATATTTTATGAATTATTTGATATGCGTCAATTAATCCCTGTGTGGGAGCACAATTTTTGCTGAATCATGATGAGAAACAAAATAACTTCGTACCTTTGCATCGTCAAAAGACATTAAATGACATTTTTAGTATTAAAGTAGGGGCAGACAGGATAACAAATAAACATTCAGCCCCGAGTAAAGAAAGAAAGGGTAAAAAGATGAAAAAGATGATTTTGACAATGGTTGCTATGCTGAGTATGACAACAGCATTTGCAGAAGGTGAGAAAACAGCTGAAGTAAGCAATTTGGAGGCTTATGAGATGAACATTAATATGAATAAGCTCTCTATGGCATTGGGGCTGTTTGACGACCAGAAGGAAGCAGTAGAGGAGGTCCATCACACATTCGCTGCCGAGCTGAAGTTCGCTGCCATGTATGGCAAGAAGGATCGTGACGCCATGGTGAAGCGTGCCATCTCGAACGATGTTAAATGGATGCGCTACATCCTCAACAAGGATCAGATGCGTACTTATCTGATGCTGCTCAATGCCACTATGAAGAATCGTGGTCTCATCAAGTAGATTTGTGTTGAAATTTGTAATTAAAGTTAGAGGCATTCCTTTTGGGGGGATGCCTCTAATATTTGGGGCTGAAAATGATCTTTAGGCAAACTCCCTGTTTGCTTCATCCTATTTTCCCTGTTTCCTGCGTCTTCGGCGGATAGTCGTACATCACTTTGGCATGATTGGTGCGGATGAGTTGGCTCTCCAGACGCTGGCCTGTTTGCCGGTCAATGATATCACGATATACTTCACCGTTTCTATAGACCACGCCGTCCTCACGCGAAAAGTGCTCGTTCTCGGCATGGATGTGGAAGGTGTGGGGCTGTTGTTGTTCGGCGTGCAGTTCGCCGCAGAGATATTCGTCGTCCACCCAAAGCCGGAGCTGATAGGTGTTGGTGGTATTGTTTCTGACGCGGTAGTCGATGTAGTTATAGGATATGCTGGTGCCTGTTCCGAAAGGAATCTGACGGCCGAAATCGGGGAACAAATCCAGTCCGTCGTGGTGGTGGTGCTCTGTAATGGTCAATTCGCTGTGCAATACAAGCCAGTGAATCAGGTTTGACAGCTGGCACATGCCTCCGCCGATGCCTTGCGAAGGCTGTCCTTTGGCGATGGTCAATCCCTCTTTGTAACCCTTTCGCTTGGTGGTTCGCCCAAGGAGTTTCCATACAGAGAATGTTTCGCCAGGGTGAATCAGCAGTCCGTCGATATGCTTTACCGCCAGCGCCAGGTTCGTGGCTTTGTTCTCTTGTAGCTGCATGTTGACATTACCCAGTCGGCGACGGATGAGTGAGTTGTGACGATAGATGAGCACGGGCAAAGAAGTCTCAGTACGCTCCTTGGCAAAATGGGTCTTATGAAACAGGTCTTGTAAATGACGTTTCAGGATTTCCTTCTCCATCGACAAACGATAGGTGAAAGGCGAGATCTCGCAAAACAACTTACGATTCATTTGCTTCTTTTATTGCTTCTTGATTTTGGAGGACAAAGATAGTGATAATTGGGGTGTTTTTGCTATATTTCTTGCATATTTAACACAACTTAATGGGTGATTTCGGCGATATACCAAACTTATGGTATATAGAATGACACATAAAGGGGATTGTGGGGATGCAGAAATCGCCGTACCTTTGCAGACGAATTCAAGAATGGAAGAATTGAAGAATTCAAAAATTGAAGAATTGAAGTTTTGAAAACATTTTATTATTAATATATTAAAAAGGATAAGATTATGGCAAAGATTGCAAAACAGCTGACTGAGCTCGTCGGCAACACCCCACTTTTAGAGCTCAACAAGTATTCACAGGCAAAGGGTCTTGAGACCCCGGTGATTGCCAAAGTAGAGTTTTTCAACCCTGGCGGTAGCGTAAAGGACCGTATTGCACTGGCGATGATTGAGGATGCCGAAGCTAAGGGAATCCTGAAGCCCGGCGCAACCATCATCGAACCCACCAGCGGAAACACAGGCGTAGGATTGGCACTGGTATCGGCCGTCAAGGGCTACCATCTTATCCTTACCATGCCTGAAACCATGAGTGTAGAACGTCGTAACCTCGTGAAGGCATACGGGGCAGAGGTACGACTGACTTCTGGTAAAGACGGCATGCCAGGTGCCATCCGCGCTGCCGAGGAGCTGCGCGACTCTATTCCGGGTGCAGTCATTCTGCAGCAGTTTGAGAACGCAGCTAACCCTGCCAAGCACTATGCCACGACTGGTCCCGAAATCTGGCGCGACACGGACGGACAGGTAGACATCTTCATCGGCGGTGTAGGCACGGGTGGCACCATTAGCGGTACAGGTAAATACCTGAAGGAGCAGAACCCCAACGTGAAGATTATCGCCGTTGAGCCCAAGTCCTCGCCCGTCTTGAACGGTGGTCAGAGCGGTCCCCACAAGATTCAGGGTATCGGTGCCGGCTTCATACCCAAGACCTACGATGCTGACGTGATTGACGAAGTGTTTGATGTAGAGAACGACGATGCCATCCGTACAGGTCGTGAGATTGCCCAGTCGGAAGGTCTGCTGGTAGGTATCTCAGCAGGTGCAGCCCTCTTTGCAGCCATCCAGGTAGCCAAGCGCCCTGAGAACAAGGGTAAGAAGATTGTAGTGCTGCTGCCCGATACTGGTGAGCGTTATCTGAGCACCGTGCTCTACGCTTTTGAGGATTATCCACTTTAAGCCATAACCAATAGGGAAGTGTTTCCCAAGGACTTTCATCTGAACTGGTGGAAGTCCTTTTTTTCTGTTATTGTTTGGTCAGTTCGCTTTTTATGAGTAATTTTGTAGCATGAAACTGCACATATTCAATCCGGAACACGATATTGCACTGGCCAGCAATCTGGCGAACTTTACTGCGCCCCATGCTGGCCGTCAGCTGCGGGCCAATCTCGGTTTCCTGCCTGCTTTGTGGGCTGCTGACGGCGATGCCGTATTGGTAGATGACGTTGCTTCGGCTGAGCGCTTGTGGAATGTAACAATTAAAAAATTAAAAAATGTAACAATTAAACAATTAAAAAATCGCTCACAGAAAGAAGTCACTTTCATCACGGGCAAGCAGCCTATGGATTTCAGGCAGTTGACCGCTGTTGATGTATGGGGATGGGATAGGGCGCTGAAGGCCTCCTTGCAACGCAAGGGTGTTGATGCATCCTTGTTGCCCTCTGACGACTATATAGAGAGGGTTCGGCAGTTGTCACACCGCAGAACTGCTGCACAGCTATTGCCCCGATTGCGGCAAGAAGGTACGGTGGGCGAGGCTTTTGAGTGTTCTACCATTGATGATGTCAACCTGCTGCTGAATAACTATGGTCATGTGGTTGTCAAGGCACCGTGGTCGTCGAGTGGCCGTGGTGTGCGTTTCGTAGAAGCAGATAACCTACAGCCAAATTTTGGGTCTTGGTTGCACAATATCCTGGTGCGTCAGGGGAGTGTGATGGTGGAGCCCTATTATCATAAGGTGAAGGACTTTGCGATGGAGTTCTCTGCCGACGGCAAGGGACATATCCGCTACGAGGGACTGTCGCTGTTTCATACTGCCAATGGTGCCTACGTGGGTAATATCCTTGCCACCGAACAGACGAAGCGTGACATGCTGAGCCGCTATGTTTCATTGTCGCTGATTGACAGCATCTGCGAAACCATTGTTGACTACCTTGATCTGGAAGACTATTGCGGACCTTTTGGCATTGACATGATGGTGGTGAGGGAAAACGACCGGCTCTTGCTCCATCCCTGCGTTGAAATCAATCTGCGCCGCACTATGGGACATGTAGCATTAACGCTTTCGCCTGTCGATGACGATATCTGTCGAGTGATGCGCATCACCTATTCAAACACCTACAAACTGTCGCTCCGTAAACTACGTGATACACGCTTATAAAGAGTGATGGCTTAAAGAATTTCCCGCCATTGACCAGCTATGATTGAGAGATTGAAGCGATGGGCAATGGTGAAGGCTTCTTCTGATTTCTGTTTCCAGTCAATCATCGTCGCATCGTGCAGTCTTTCTGCCAGTTCTTCAATAATACCATTTGGGAAATACAGGCCGAAATCGCCCATGATTTCCTTACTGGTGGGCAAGTCGCTGGAGATGACAGGCAATCCATGAGCCATCGCTTCAACAAGAACCAGTCCGAAACCCTCCCAGCGGGAGCTTAACACATAGACCTGTGCCTGCGAATAATAGTCTTGAATATAGTTGGTAAAAGGATGAAGCACGATGCGGTCTTGCAACTGGTATTCGGCTATTTTTGCGCGGTATTGTTTCTCTTCCGGTCCCTCGCCAACGATGTCGAGCATCCATTCACGGTCATGCTGTGCAAACAGTCGGAATGCATCTATCAGCAAATCGAATCCCTTGTGGAGTCGTGAGAACCTGCCAACAGCCAAGAAACGCTTGGAGTTGCCCGTTGATGGCTTTCCTGGTTGTAGCGTGAGCGGGTTGTAGATGAAAGTCGGTTTGAGCAGGCCGTCATAGGCCTGATAGCTGTCAACGTCGTGCTGGCACAGCAAAACGGTGGCATGCAGCTTGCGGAACTGATAGACATAGTGCCGTTTCAAATCAGGGCCGATGTAGCGCGAGGCAGGACTGAAAAGTGCCTCGAAAGAGTTGTGAATCCATCCTATGCATCGTATGCCAGACAGTTTGGGCGTCAGCGTAGCCAGTCGTGCTGCCAGTGGAGCATGCACACCGATAATGGTATCATATTGTCCTTGTAGTAGTTCTTGAACAAGCGCCTTTCGCAGTTCGGAAGGGAATGAGCTGCGGGCATACAGGTTGGAGGCTAATTGCCCTTGTGGCTGCATCTTACGATAATAGCCGCTATAGGCTTTGCATAACCACTTCTTGACTTTACCGATGGTGGGATAGCGGAAGAAACGGTAGTTGAGAGATGCTTCCGAAAGGTCATAGAGCGTGGTGTCCTTCGTGTCAGGACGGTCGAAGGTGACTATAGTCACATCATGGTCTTTCGCCAGTTCCTTGGCAATGACTGCCGTCACTCGCTGGACGCCTCCAATAGAGAAAATGGAATCCATCAGAAAACAGATTCTTTTCGTGTGCTGTGGCTTTGGGTGAGTTGATGTTTCCATAGTGTGTTCATTCATGAGCGTGACAGATGGTCATTCGACGAACGACTTGATAGACGGCGGGTTTACGGGCTACTAAGAATTTCATTCCTTTCGTGAATTGGAAAAGGAACAGGAAATAAACAGCAAACAGAGGTACTGCAACAGCTATGCCATAGAGGACTAACGTGAGCAGCGAGTCAACATACTTGTCAATGACGAACAGCCTGAGCATCAAGGAACAGAAGGCGAAGAGAAGTATTAATATGTAATAGGCTGCCATCCCCTTCCAATATACCCAGACGCTTTTGTGAAATCCTTGAGAGAACAGATAGTATGGTTTCCAGAAGAAATTGATGAAAAACAGGCTGATGATTTTACCTAACAAGATACCCACGATGCCGTAAGTGGGCGCTAAAAGGAATGTGACTGCCAAGTTGACGGCGAGTTCCAACCACGACATCCACACATCGGCAAACAGTCCTGCAGACTCGATGAATTTGTAGACAAGAATGCTCTGCTGGAAAATGAAGATGTGGAGTATGAGTAGATAGACGGTGAGCTCGTCCAGCAGATATTCATCGCCTAGCCAGCATGCGATGAATGGCTGAAAGAACATCATCAATGAAAAGATGACAATACCTATAATCAGAAAGCGGAAGGCGGTCATTTCCCAATAAACCTTCATGATGTTTTTTTCGTCACCTTCTGCTAACAGATTGCCTATACCGGCAGAAAAACCGTCAGATAAGATATTCAACAGATAGATGAGCTTATAGGTAATCATCGTGTAATTGCTATAGAATGCCACGGCTGTGACAGAGACAAAAGAGCCGACGAAGACATCGTCACTACGGTATAGAATCAGGTCTTTGATTTTGCGTGCCAGAATCTGTCGCGTCTTTTTCAGAACGTCCGGGTATTTCTTCAGATTCTTTCGTCCCTCTTTCAGATCGATACGCAGCCAAGGATAGAGCTGACGGATACGATAATTAAAGAGGATGATGCCTATAACTGTGAATACGAATCCTACAACGACCCATAGATACAAGTTGTGATAGTAATAGGCCAGTACAATCTGCACGAGGCTTTGGACGA
>JAEEGJ010028691.1_pt1 | contig 11045 bp, 6 predicted proteins | sample 8958761 | NCBI WGS metagenome assembly JAEEGJ01 (sample SAMN16246546, study PRJNA631951) | gut metagenome | biome: gut microbiome; feature: rumen; material: RS-attached | host: Bos | place: Iran: Karaj | collected 2018-10
CGGCTTCGCCAAACTCCGCATCGCGCTCGCCAAGGGCAAGAAGGAATACGACAAGCGCGCCACCATCAAGGAGAAGGACATCCGCCGCGAGATGGAAAGAGAATAATCCCCTCCCCATATGCCCCGCCTCAAGCATAGCATCGTCGCCGAGCTGCCCGACCCCGAGCGGCTGGACGTCGCGCAGCTTGCGCGCGACTGCGCCTCGGGCGTATGCGACCTCGTCGCCGTGATCGGGCCCACCGCCTCCGGCAAGACGCGCTACGCCGTGCGGCTCGCGGAGCAGCTGGGCGGCGAGATCATTTCCGCGGACTCGCGGCAGGTTTACCGCGGGATGGACATCGGCACGGGCAAGGACCTCGCCGAATACGGCGCCATCCCCTACCACCTCATCGACATCGCCGACGCCGGCACGCAATACAACGTCTGGCAGTTCCAGCAGGATTTCGCGCGCGCCTGGGCGGACATCCGCTCCCGCGGCGCCGTACCCATCCTGTGCGGCGGCACGGGCATGTATGTCAACGCCGTCACGCGCGGCTATGATTTCTCCGAGAAAGTTCCCCTGAGCGCTGCGCGCGAAGGGAATGCCGGCCGCGCCGACCTCCCCCGGCGGCCCTTCTTCATCGGCACGCTGGTCGACCGCGACACGCGCAACGCTCGCATCGACGCCCGCCTGGACGCGCGCCTGCAGGAAGGGATGGTGGACGAGATCCGCGGGCTGCTGGAGCGCGGCGTCCCCGCCGCCACGCTCATCTCCTACGGCCTCGAATACAAATTCGTCACACTCTACCTCCAGGGCGAACTCTCCTACGACGAGATGCGCAGCAAGCTCGCCATCGCCATCCACCAGTTCGCCAAGCGCCAGATGACCTGGTTCCGCGGCATGGAACGCAGCGGCGTCCGGATCCACTGGGTGGAACCCTGACGGAAAAAGAAGCGGGCTGACCGATCGGTCAGCCCGCTCTCTTATTTATCGGAACCGTCCGTTAGAACGAGAATCCTTCAGGAAGTTCAAATGCCTCGTAGCCGTTGCCGAAGCTGCCGGCGGAGACAAAGTATTTCTTGACGATCAGGTAGAGGACGCCGTCCTCGATGACCGTGCCGTCCGACGCAATGTTCACGTTGCCGTAGGTGCTGTGCACATAGCCGGTGAAGAACGTCTCCGGGAAGACAGGCTTGCCGTCCACCACGTTGAACATCCAGTCGGTACCTTTCGTCCAGCAGTCAGGAAGGATGTACAGATCCGGAGCCTCCTCCGTCGTGTAGAGATCCTGCTCCCACTCTTCACCGAAGAAACTGCTGTAGAAAACACCGGTACCCACAAACTTGCGCGTCAGCTTCCGCTGGGCGGAGACGGTCAGCTCGTCGTAACCGGAGGGAGAAACCTGTTTGGGATCGCTCACCTTGAGAACGACCTCATAGGTCTCGCCGCCAAAGGCGTTGATGTCCGGATAGGTGAAGTCGATCGTGGCCACGCTCTGGCCGTCGGCGAACTCAAAGGACTCCTTGGAGGGCGTAAACACGCCGTTCGTATGATCCTCGATGTCCACCGCGACGCTCGCGGCGCCTTTAGTATTGCCACGCCACAGTTCCACCGTGACCTTGTTGCCGTCGGAGGCCAGCATTTCGAACTTGGCTTTATCGGTCGGGAAGGACACGCAGGCGTTTCCTTCCGGGATCTCATAGATCGTCCCCTGGCGCTGGCAGCCATTTGACAGCATCAGCGTAGCACCGGCAAGAATGAAATATATGATCTTTTTCATATCGTATCGGATTTAAAGATTAAAGGCCCTTGCCCTGCTTCGGATTCTGATCCCTGTTGACATCCATATTCTCGTTGCCGTCGAATTCGGCCTGCGGGATCCACAGGATGAAGTTGGCGGAACCGGGAACGGAGGTGTAGTCCGTGCAGGGACGCGTATGGTTGCTACCGGCCCAGGCGCGGTTGTATGCAAGGCCGCGGCGCTGGAGATCGAACAGACGGGGATTCTCGCTCCAAAGTTCCACACGACGCTGGAAGAAGATCTCGTCCATCAGGGTGCTGATCGAACTGGTCGTATTCGGATTGAGGGCCTTGTCGTCGGTCATCTTGGCGAGACGCTTGGCATACTCGGAATCGCGCTTGGAACCCAGGGCGGAGAGATAATTACGCGCCTTGGTGTAGTCGCCGGTTTCGCAGGCGGCCTCGGCGGCAATCAGGTACAACTCCTCGGTACGCATCAGGATGTGGTCGCCGGTAGAGGCGGTCGGATCGATGTACACGAGCTTCTTCTGGCACCAGGAACGGTTGGAACCGTTGCCCGTACCGGGCACGCCCCATTCAGAGTCGGGAAGCGGTGCGGTCCACCACGCCTTGCGGACATCGGTGTCGGGGATCTGGTCATAAAGCCAGTTGCCGATCAAGTGACGGGCCTTGGAATACGTGGACTTGCTGTCCGCATCCATATGGCTATAAATATCCCAGGAGCCGATCGCCTGGTCGGTCTGGATCGCGAGGCCCCACAGGACATTCTTCTTGTTGACGTCGTTCACCACCTTGATATCATCCCAGGAACCGATCGTCTGGTCAGCCAGCGCGGTTTCGGCGGCGGAAAGGGCCGTCGCATAGTCGTGCTGCACCAGGGCGTGGCGAGCCTTGAGGCCATAGGCGGCCGCGAGGCTGATGTGGCTCTTGTGCTGCTGCGGGAGCTTGGTCTTGCTCAGGCAGGCGATGGCCGCATCGATGTCGGCATTGGCCTGGTCGTACACATCCTGGACGGTGCCACGGCCCTTGCCGGCGGAACCGGCGATGGTCGGTTCGGTATAGACAGGCACGCCCGGCAGCGAAGCGCCGAAGACGGCGCCGTTCTGCTGATAGGTCTGGATCAGCCACATATAGCTGAAGGAACGGAGGGCGTAAGCCTCACCCAGCACATAGTTCTTATAATCCTCGTCGCCGGGCATATCCTGGTTGGCCAGAATATAGTTGGCGTTGGAGATCAGCGTATAGAAGAAGTTCCACATATTGTACTGGTGGCCAGCTTTGGTGTTCCAGTCGGCGAAGGTATCGAAGGCGTAGTCATAGAAGAACCAGCCGGAACCGCTGCCATCCATCACGTGATCCTCGCCCTTAAGGTCCTGGACCAGGATATAGGCGGGCAAACCGCCGTTTTCGGCTTCCCAGGCGGATCCCCATCCTCCGACATAGAGCAGGCGGATCATACCGTCAACGGCCACCATCGCGTTCTCGGCATTCGAGAAGATGGTCGGTCCGTCGACCCGGTCGGTCGGGCTCGTCTCGAGGAAATCCTTTTTGCAGCCGGCGAAAGAGAACAGCGCCAGCACAGACAGAATCGCAAATATCTTTTTCATACTACTTTCCGTTTAGAAATTGATGTCAACACCGAGAGAAACCGTCCGGGTCGGCGCATAAGTGTAACCCGTACCACCGGTGAAGTTATACTGAGGATCCATTCCCTTCAGGGCAGAGAACAACTTGATGTTGTCGGCCGTCAGGAAGACGCGGACGGACTCGATCTTGGCCGCCTGCAGGACGCGGGCCGGAATCGTGTAACCAACGCTGATGTTCCTGATGGCGAAGTAGGAAGCGTCGAAGAGCTCGTCGTCCGTAAGCGTAACGCGGGCTGACCCGTGGGCCTCGATCTTCGGGATCGAAGTCACGTCGCCGGGCTGCCGCCAAGCTTTCAGGCGGTCAACGTGACCGGCCTGGCCGATATAGTTGCTGTAAAGCAGACCCCGGTAAACGCCGTCATTGATCTTACCGCCGATGGACCAGGTGGTCATCAGGGAGAAGTCGAAGTTGCCGATGTGGACGTCGTTCGACCAGGATCCGTACAGGACCGGCATACGGCTGCCGGCAATACGCCTGCACTGCGAAGCCTTCTGGTAATCGTCGGTGATATATTTCTCGCCGGGCTTGCCGTCCTTGTCGGTATCCCAGACCCAGTAGAGCTTGGCACCCGTAGCAGGGTCGACACCGGCAGACTCCGCCAGATAGAAGGAGTTGATGACTTCACCTTCCCGGATGATATAGTTGCCCGAGACAATCTCCGGCTTGTCGGCCAGATGGAGCACCTTGTTGTTCACGGTGGAGCCCATCCAGGTCATCGTCCAGTGGGCGTCGCGGGTGCGGATGATGTCACCCGCGAGGCTGATGTCCAGACCGCTGTTCAACATATTGCCGATGTTCTTGTTGTAGCCGTCGAAGCCCAGGGAGGTCGCCATCGGGTAGGACATCAGCATATCCTTGGTATAGCGGCGATAGTACTCGATGGAAGCGGAGAGGCGGTTGAACAGGCGGGCCTCGATGCCCACGTTCAGGTTCTCGTTCTTCTCCCACTTCAGCTCTTTGCTCTCGAGCGAGGAGACGGCGGCGCCCGGATTGGCTCCGTTCGGGCGGCCCAGGTTGTAGAAGGCCTGCCAGGCATAATAGAACTTGCTGCCCAGGTTGTCGTTGCCCTGAACGCCGTAGGAAGCCTTGAGGGTCAGGTTGTTGATCCAGGAGATGCCCTTCATGAAGTCCTCCTGCGAGATCCGCCAGCTGCCGCCCACGGACCAGAAGTCACCCCAGCGGTAATCCTTGTGGAAACGGGAGGTGCCGTCACGACGGTAAGAAGCGGAGAAGTAATACTTGTCGCCGAAGTCGTAGTTGATTCGGGACAGCCAGGACTCCACGCGATAGTCGATCGTGTAGGAAGTACCGTCAGAAAGGGTCGTGGCCGGAGCCAGTTCGTAAAGACCGCCGAACGGGAAGCCCGTCTTCTCGGCCATCAGATACTGATACTCATAAGCGTAGGCCTCGTGGCCGGCCAGCACGTCGATGTGGTGGTCGCCGAAACTGCGGTCATAGGTCAGCAGCTGGTTGAACGTATAGCTGAACGTGCGGCCATCCTCGATCGCGGCATAGCCGTGCTTGGTCTTGCCATCACCGAAGTAAGGATTCCAATAGGTCTTTTCCTTGGCGTTCACCAGGTCGAAGCCCAGGTTTACGCTGAATTTCAGGCCGGCGAGCGCACCGTACTTCAGACCACCCAGATCGACGAAAGTACGGCCGCTGAGGTTGTCGGAGACAAGCGAATACTTGTCGTCGATGAGGTTTGCCAGGGGGTTCCAGCCGGCAGCGGCGCCGGCGGGACGGTCCTCACCCCAATCATAGGTATACTTCCCATTCGCGTCGAGCACATAGCTGCCATCGGTGTTGCGCAGATAGAGCGGGTACACGGGACCCATGAACTGGCAGGTATAGAAGACATTGTTGTAATTCGTATTGGAAGTCTGGCTGGTGCCCATCGAAGTAGAGTTCGTGGTGTTGCGGGCGAAGCTGAGGCCCACGCCCGTCTTGAACCAGTCCGTGACCTGGCTGTTCACGCTGGTACGCGCGGAGAGACGCTCAAAACCGGTCATCTTCACGAGGCCTTCCTCATTGAGGTAGCCCAGCGAGAACATATACTGGTTGGCCTTGTTGCCGCCCGTGACGGACAGCTGATACTCCTGACGGACCGGAACCTTGTCCGTGGACAGGTCCAGCCAGTCGTCGTTCCACTTCTGGGTCACGCCGTCTACGATCTTGCCCGTGTTGTGGTCGAACAGTTCCGCGATCGGTTTGGAGAACGGGTTGAGCCGCTCGTTGTTGCCGAAAATCGCATCGCAGCCGCTGGCCATCATCGCAGCGACCATCGGACCGGCGACCTGGGCGCTGTAGCCATCGGCCATGATGTCGTTCTTGTACAAATAATAGACATCCTCGGTCCACTGGCGGGCATCCATGGTCTCATAGCGCGGAATGGCGCGGGAGACGATACCCACGTTGGCCTTGAGGTTCACCTTGGCGCGGCCTTCACCGCCACGCTTGGTGGTCACGATCACGACGCCGTTGGCACCGCGGGCGCCATACAGCGCACCGGCGGAAGCGTCCTTGATCACGGTCATCGACTCGATGTCGTTGGCGTTCAAGGCATTGATATTACCGTCGTAAGGGACGCCGTCCACCACGTAGAGCGGGTTGGACGAAGCGTTGATGGAACCGTAACCACGGATACGCACGGCAGCGCCGGCACCCGGCTGACCGGAACCGGACGTCGTCAGGATACCGGCAGCGAGGCCGTCGAGGGCCTTCGTGACGTTGGCGACGGTCCGCTTCTCGATCTGCTCGGACTTGATGGTCTGGGCAGAACCCGTGAAGGATTCCTTCTTGGCCGTACCATAAGCCACGACGATCACATCCTCAAGACCTTCCGCATCAGCGGAGAGGACGATGTTGACCGTGCCACGGCCACCCACGGCGACTTCCTGGGTGGTATAGCCGATGGAAGAGAAAACGAGTGTTCCGTCGGAAGGGACGTTGATGGAATAGCCACCGTTAAGGTCGGTCATCGTACCCGTCCCGGTACCTTTCAAAACAACAGATGCAAACGGCAGCGGTTCGCCATTCGAGGCGTCCGTAACAACACCGCTGACCTTGACGGACTGCGCAAAAGCAGTCGACGCCACAGTCAGGAGCATCAACAAAAGAAAAATTCTGACTTTCTTCATTGATTAAACAATTATAACTAACCTGAAAGAGTGTAAATTTCTGCGCGCAATTTCGGAATGATTTTCGACAATTCCAAATTTCGTAAGCGCTTTTAGAATGGTATATAACAAGCAAAAGCGCGGATTTTTTAGCATCCGCGCCTATATTTAAAGAAATTTAATTACGATTCTTTACGGAAATGTGGTAATTTCGTTACAAACTTAAATCAAATTTCTTTTTTGCAATTTTTTTTCGCCCCTATTTCTTTGACTATCGCATTTTTGTACAGGGACGGGACAGATTGCGACCTGGGACATCCGATACGACATAGTAGCCTTCCCGGCCGGAGACCCCGGGGACAGGCGTCAGACGGACCGGAGCGGGCTGGTCGCTTTTCGTCGCCTTCGACGATTTATAACCGGCGGTCTCGAGTGCGACGGCCAGCATCGTCTCATCCGGGTCGCCCAGTGCATGGCCATCGTAAGGATTGTCCAGGATCTTCACGTCCGGCGCAAGGCCATCCGGCTGACAGAGCGTCACACCATCCCGGTCGGCAAAGCGGAAAGACATCAGGTAGATGCCCTTGTTCTCCGCATATTTCCGGCCTTCGGCCGCCGCCTCGGCGCCCAGTTCATCCGCGGAACTGTCATAGAAAGACTCGGCTGAATACGGCGAACCGCCGCAATACTTGCCGCCCGTCCGGCTGCCGATCAGGACGACCGGCATATACGCCTTCAGATGGCAGATCAGGGCCTCCGAAGCAGAGGTCGATCCCGATTCCACGATCACGAAAAGCCGTCCGACACGCACATTCGCCCCCCGGGTGCTGAATTCATAACTTTTGCCGAAGTAGTCGAATTTGAAATCCTGCTTGAAGCAGCTCTTCGTCTCCTCTCCGCGGGCCGCAAAATATTCCATCCATTCGTCGTTGTAGATGGTCCAGCCCAGGACATTCCCCGCCTCGACTTCCGCCTCGGGCGCAAGCATCGAAGCCAGCAGTTCCTCGACATAAGCGGAACCGCCGGGGTTGTAACGCAGGTCCAGGATCAGGTCGGAGATCCCTTCCTTGCGGAAGGAAGTGCAGGCCTCGATCAGCCGGCTGCAGGATTCCCCCGTAAACTGCATATAGCACAGATAGCCCACCTTGCCGGATTCGAAGGGAAGAACCTCATAGAGCACCGGGTCTTCATACATATGCACGCTGTCCAGCTCCACGGTCCGGCCGTCACGGAGCGTCACGGTCAGGTGGCCGGCGCCGCTGAGCGCATTCGCTGCGTCCAGATAATCGTTGGAAAACATCTCCCGGCCATTCACCGTCATGATCATATCACCCCGTTTCAGCCCCGCCGCCTCCGCCGGACCGCCGGCGCTGGTGTATGTCACCACCGCCACGACCCGGTTAATGCTGTTTTCATAATAATACAGCTTGTAGGAGAAGCCGAAGGTACCGCTCTCCTCCTCTCCGACCAGATAGTCCGTAAACGCCTTGTAATCGGAATAGTACGTCGTCCAGCGGTCAATTTCCTTGCCGGATGCGAGGTCCTTGTAGCGCGCATTCCGGACCTGCTTCGCTGCATCCCCGTCCATCTGCCAGTGGCCCAGCTTGCCCGCGATTTCTTTCTTCCACAGATAGTAGTAGTCCAGCAAAGTCTTCGCAAACAGGTTCTCATACAGGGCCTGTTTGTTCACTTCGGGAACTTCGGGGACTTCAGGAACTTCGGGGATTTCGGGGACTTCGGGAACATCCGGCCCCGGGGCATCGGGTTTCTCGCAGGAGAACAGGGCCAGTGCCAGCAGGCCTGCGAGCAAGAATCTTTGTATAAAGTCTTTCATATCGTTATCGTTTAAATAAAACGGGCGCCGGCATTCCCGGCGCCCGGGAATTCCATAAACTAGAAGGCGTAGCCGAGGCCCACCATCAGCGAGTTGCCGAGCGTCTCGGACGCGAGCAGGAACGCCGCATCCAGGTGGAAGCCGGCGAACTGCACGCCCAGACCCAGCGAAGCGAAGGTCGGGAGCGCCTTGGCGGCATCGCCATAGTGGAAACCGCCCCGCAGGGAGACGATGTCCGCGATGGTGTATTCCACGCCCAGCGCGGCCATCAGCGCGCCGCTGAAGAGGTAGTCCGCCTCGGCGGCGACGGTCAGGCCGTCGACCGGGCGCACCGTCCCGTCGAGCGCCGCATAGGCGGGCAGTGCGTAGCTGCCGGCGCCGTAGCTGATCTGCGAGCCGAGGTTGCGGGCCGCCAGGCCCACGGAGAAGGTTTCCTGCTCATAGCCCACGCGGAGGTCGCCGCAGAAAGCCGAGCCCTTGGCCTTCTCGCCGATGGTCGAGGAAAGCATCCGGGCCTTGACGTCGATGGACAGGAAGTCCGTCGCGGCGAACGAGGCGCCCAGGCCCATGATCAGCTCGGTCGGGCGGAAAGTGTCCTTCACCATTCCCTGGGACGTGGTGATCTCATACGGTTTGTCCAGAAACGTGTGGCCCTCCACGCTCAGCGCGAAGCGCTCGGAAGCACGGAAGAACACGTCGCCGCCCACCAGCGTGCTGCCGGCGGTCTTGGGCGCCCAGGCGCCATAGAAGAGGTTGGAGCTCAGTTTGTCTGCGTCGGGACGCAGCGTCACGCCGCCCATCGACAGGGAGCGGGCGCCGGCCGGGACCAGCAAGGCGCTGCCGCCCTGGGCAAATGCGGCCGGAGCCGCTATGGAGATCAGGACAAGTGCACTGAAAATAAGTCGTTTCATAGAGTACTATCGTTTTGCAATGGGATAAACATCATCGATTCCGGCGCCCTGGATCCGGACATAATAGGTGCCGCCGGCCATACCGGACATATCGACGGCGATCGGGGCGAAAGGAGAACCGGCCTGCGTGCCGGACCAGACCGTCGCACCTGCCTTGTTGGAGATGGCGATCTCGAGCTGGCCTTCCGTGCCGGGACGGATATTGAGGATCTTCTCCACCGGGTTGGGATAGAGGTCCACCGGACGGGACGGGTCACGGACAAGCACGAGGAAGGTGAGCGTGCAGCTCTTCTCGCAGAAGTCCGTCGCCGTGACCGACACTTCCGTCAGGCCGTAGCCCAGCGTGGTCAGTGTCAGGGTCGTACCCGACACGAACGGATGGGCGACATTGGGCACGGAGGTCGCCGCCGAATACGTCAACGGCTCGCCATCCTCATCCTGGATGTACTGCGTCAGGTCGAGGGTCAGGGACTGCCCGGCCTGGCTGAACAGGACGTCGTCCACCTGCTTGACAACGGCCGGCACGTGGTTCGGAAGGATCTCATACGCAATCGGGAAGTCCGCCGAAGCGCCATAATCATCCTTCGCCACGATGTGTGCCGTGTACTTGCCGTCCGCAGCACCGTTGCCCCGGATCTGGCAGGAAACCACATTATCGGAAGATTTGAAGGTAAAAGCGTCGGAACCCGGAGTCACCTCGACCGTGAACGCGTGACCGTCCGGCTCCTTGACCAAGACGGAGAAATCAAGCACTTCGAACGATTTCACACGATAATCCCCGGTGTACTCCGTCGTGAGCACCGGCGGGTTGTTCTTGCCGGTCGAGACCGCCTTCACGGCAGAAGGGTCGGCGAAATTGGCGGCATAATCATAGGCGATGACCGTCGCGTAATATTTCGTCTCGAACTCGAGGCCGGAGAAAGTCGTGGAAATGGGCGCACCCAGTTCGGTCGTCCCGACCAGGACTGTCTGCTGCAGGACGGAAGCCGGGAGGTTGCTGCGGTCGATATCCTGCAAATCGGAAGCATTCTTCGACAGCAGCACCAGATAGGCATAGCACTTGACATCGTCGGGATCGGAAGTAACCTTCCAGGTCAGCGTGATGTTGTTTGCCGTGGCAGACGCAGTCACGTCCTTCGCCGGCGCCGGCGGGTTGGCTCCGCCCAGGGAGAAAGAGCCCAGGGCATCCACCAGCGGACCGACCTGCCCGTATTTCGGGGCCTTGCTTTCGCTGGCGCCCAACAGCAGGCGCTCCTTAAGCATCTCGTTGGTGAAGCCGGGACCGCCGAAATAAGACACGATCAAAGCAGCCACGCCCGACACCTGCGGACAGGCCATCGAAGTCCCACTATAAGCATCATAACCATTATTGATGACCGTACTGAGGATATCCGTATCGGTCGGGTAGTCTCCTCCCGGCGCACAGATATCCACCCAATCACCATAATTGGAATAAGAGGCCCGGGCGCCTGTCGCATTGACAGCTCCCACGGCAATCACCTTCTCATATTTGGCCGGCCAGCCAGCCTGCCAATGCTCGTTTCCGGCAGCGAACAAGACGACGCCGCCCTTCATCGGGCTGTCGGGGCGCTGGTTGCCGTCCATATCGCATCCGGCATATTGGATGAAATAATCGATGGCGGTTCCCATGGAGCCGACGCTGCCAGCCTTGGCATCCGCCTCAGTTTCAAAGTTATAGCCCCAACTGTTGTTGGCAATCACAGCGCCGTGATCCGCCGCCCAGACCATCGCATTATACGAGCTGCCCCAATGCTCCTTATCCGGATCCTCCG
>JAEEGJ010028695.1_pt1 | contig 11044 bp, 9 predicted proteins | sample 8958761 | NCBI WGS metagenome assembly JAEEGJ01 (sample SAMN16246546, study PRJNA631951) | gut metagenome | biome: gut microbiome; feature: rumen; material: RS-attached | host: Bos | place: Iran: Karaj | collected 2018-10
TATCTCCGGTATCTCCATCGGTATCGAAGACATGATCATCCCTGACATCAAGGATAAGATGATCGCTGAAGGTGACGAGAGAGTTGAAGAGATCAACGAAGCTGCTGAAGAAGGATTCTTCACAGAGACAGAGCGTCACAACGAGGTTACAAAGGTTTGGGGTGAGACAACCAATAACATCACAAAGGCTTTGATGGACAACCTCGACATCTACAACCCGATCAGAATGATGGCTGACTCCGGCGCGCGTGGTTCCAACAACCAGATCAAGCAGCTCGCAGGTATGCGTGGTCTCATGCAGGATACGACAGGTAACACCATCGAGATCCCGATCAAGTCCAACCTCCGTGAAGGTATGAACGTGCTCGAGTTCTTCATCTCCTCACACGGTGCCCGTAAGGCTCTCTCCGATACGGCTCTTAAGACAGCTGAGTCAGGTTACCTTACAAGACGTCTCGTTGACGTTGCACAGGCAGTTGTTGTTACAGAGGAAGACTGCGGTACTGACGACTTCACATGGGTCAAGGAGATCACAGAAGTCTCCAACAAGAAGTCCAATGTCATCAAGTCTCTTAACGACCGTCTCTATGGCCGTTATGCAGCTGAGGACATCATCAACTACCAGACAGGCGAGGTCATCGTTAAGAAGAACGAGCTGATCGACGCACTCAAGGCAGAAGATATCTGCAAGTCCGTTGAGCTTGCTAAGCAGGCTGCTAACGAGGCAAGACAGGCAGTTAAGGATTCAGTCAAGATCAAGGGCGCTGAGACACCCGAGAAGCTCGCTGAGCGCGAGAAGAAGATCGCTGCTAAGGTCGCTGAGGCTGAGGCTGCAGGCAAGATCCTTACAAGACACCAGATCGAAGACCTGGGCAAGCTCAAGATCAGATCAGTATTCGACTGCCGTTCCAGAAGAGGCGTATGCTCCAAGTGCTACGGTATCAACCTTGCTACAGGCCGTCCTGTTGCAGTCGGCGAAGCAGTCGGTATCATCGCTGCTCAGTCAATCGGTGAGCCTGGTACACAGCTCACGATGAGAACGTTCCACTCCGGCGGTATCGCTGCTTCCGGTGAAGATATCACACAGGGTCTCCCTCGTGTTACCGAGATCTTCGAAGCAAGAGATCCTAAGGGTCACGGAATCATCTCCTCTGTTCCCGGCGAAGTTAAGATCGTTGAGAACGAGAAGACAAAGCAGAAGACTATCGTTGTTACACCTAAGTACGACGAGGGCGTAGAGCCTATCAAGGACATCAAGGGCAACCCCATCGAGAAGATGGAGTACAAGGTACCTTCTCACGCTACACTCACCGTTACAGACGGTCAGGTCATCGAAGCAGGCGACCAGATCATCGACGGTAAGATCGATCCTAAGGAGATCCTCAGAGTTAAGGATATCCGTGCCGTTCAGAAGTACATCATCTCCGAGATCACAAAGGTTTACTACACAGGTGGTGGTGTAAACATCAACGATAAGCACATCGAGATCATCACAAAGCAGATGATGAGAAGAGTACAGATCGACGATCCGGGTGATACAGGCTTCATGACAGGTACAACTGTTGACTGGTATAACTTCATCTCCAGAAACAGAGATATCGAAGAGCACAACAGCCAGGTTGAGAATGAGGAAGAGAAGCTCAGACCCGCTAACGGTAAGACGATCCTCCTCGGTATCGCTAAGGCAGCAAGCGCATCTGACTCCTTCATGTCAGCTGCATCCTTCCAGGAGACTGCAAAGGTTCTCACAGACGCAGTTATCAAGGGTAAGGTCGATCCGCTCATCGGTATCAAGGAGAACGTTATCATCGGTGCTCTTATCCCTGCCGGTACAGGTATCAAGGCTCACAGTGATATCACTGCTGTTCCTGTCATCAAGGCAAACTGCAAGCTCATCACAGGCCACGAGTACGGTGAAGCAGAGAGCGATACAGAGTTGTTCGCTAACGATTATCTCGATCAGATCACAGCTCGTAACGAGATCTTAGACGAGCAGGACAGACTTGATGCTCAGCTCGAATCTGACTCAATCAAGGACAAGAAGTAACTTTTTTGTCCCGTAATTGTAAAGCAACATAAGGTTTATACAGTTTATAATGACGCCGGAGGGGTATAACCTCCGGCGTTTTTTGTGTGCGGATTTATAGGCATTTTGTATGCCAAACGCCAAAGAATTGCCACAGTAACGGCGGGGAGCCGGCTGTATAATCAATAGGTAAGATGCCTTAAATGGCTTTGGAGATATATGAGGAAGATTGAATTAAAGCATAACAGGAAGCAGCATATCCTTGCTATTGCGACGGGCTTTTTCGCGGCACTGCCGGTTATTTGCCTGCCTATCGGTCTCCGTCAGGATATGACGCCTGCAATGGCCGTATCACGTGCATATGAAGCTATTTTCGGTACCGTAAACATCTCAAGCGGTGAAGTCGTTCTTGAGGAGTGGGCTCTGGTCAGCAGCACGGACCAGCTCGTAAGCAGTAATGTCGGCGGCGGTGAGACAACATCAACAGAACCCACCCAGTATACTGAAGTCAGTGCGCCCGCAAGTTATACGGATATCCCTAAATACATCGTCTATCAGCAGTACGATGATTCAAATCTCCCTATCGAGCTTTTGGATCCCCAGTTTTTCGCTGCAGATGACACAACATATTATGTAAGAGCAAACCAGTCCATTCTCAAAGAGACACCTGACATGGACTCAAAGACAATCGTCTCACTCCATTTAGGCCAGCAGGTAACACGTACGGGTCTTGGTGATACATGGTCAAGGATCATGACGGAGAACGGCGAGGAAGGTTACGTTCTTACGAACTCCATCCAGGATACGATGCTCTCGATTGAAGTCGACAGAACGGTATGGGTTGATACCGACAGCCTCATCGTCAGAGCAGAGCCTTCCACTTCAGCAGAAGAAGTAACAGTAGTTAATAAGAATGCAAAGCTTTACTGCAGTGCGATCGTCGGTGATAAGTGGTATAAGATCACGACGACAGGCGGAACAAACGGTTATGTATATAAGTCATATACAACGACAAATCCTCCGCCGACACCTACGCCTACTCCTTCACCTTATCCGCAGTCTTCAAGCGGCAGAAGTTACGGTAACCCCAGATCACTTCCCAAGATTACGGGCTGTAACGGTGAGAGTATCGTAAGCATCGCAGAATCAATGCTCGGCGTACCTTATGTATTCGCAGGTTCAGACTCCAGCGGTATCGACTGCTCAGGTCTCGTAATGTACTGCTACGCACAGGTAGGTGTATCAGTTCCTCACGGTGCAACATCCATCATGTACTACTCGGGTGTAAGCGTTCCGAGAGAGGACTTGAAGCCCGGTGACGTCATCTGTTACGACTACGGAACCTACTGCGGCCACGTTGCGATATACGTAGGCGACGGCACGGTAATCCACGCGTCGAGTACACGAGGCCAGGTTGTATACGGTAACCTCGACATGATGGGAATCATGGACATAAAACGTATCATTCAGTAAAGGATTATTCAGAGGCTGTCCTAATCGGACAGCCTTTTTAGTTAATACTATGGGGACTCTGTTAATTGTTTTAGATTAAAAGTCGGGTAAAATATAAGCGTTAATAAGTTAAACGGAGTATTCACCATGCAAAACAGAACAGTAGACGTATTCTTAACAGAACTCGCATCAGGCGCACCTACACCCGGAGGCGGCGGAGCATCAGCACTTTGCGGCGGTGTCGCAGCAGCTTTGGGTTCAATGGTCGGCAACCTTACAAGCGGCAAGAAAAAGTATGCTGAATACCAGACAGAGATAGAAGAGACGATCGCCAAGTGCGGCGCTCTCGTAAAAGAGTTTGAATCACTCAGCAAGAAGGACGAGGAGGTTTTTGCGCCCCTCGCGAAAGCATATTCCATCCCGAAGGATCAGGAAGGCAGAGATGAGATCCTCGAAGGCGTTTTAAGAGACGCAAGCACGGCACCTTACGAGGTCGTTGTTAAAGCTAACGAGACAGCAAAGATCTTGGAGCGTCTCGCAGTCATCGGATCAAGACTCGCTATCAGCGACGTCGGTGTGGCTGCAGCAGCCTGCAGCACGGCTGCAAAGGGCGCTGCAATGAACGTATACATCAATACCAAGTCCATGAAGGACAGAAGCTACGCAGAAGACCTCAATAAGAAGACAGACGCTCTCGTTGATGAGACTGTTGCCATCTGCGACAAGGTATATGCAGACGTAAAAACTATTTTGATCGGTGGTTAATTAAGATGAAGAGATTAGGCGGCAAGGAAGTTGCAGACGGGATCATGGCTGATCTCAAGATAAAGGTAGAAGAACTTAAGGGCAAGGGAATCAATCCCAAGCTTGCGATCCTCCGTGTAGGACAGAGAGAAGATGACCTCGCATATGAGAGAGGCGTTTTGAAGCGCTTTGAGACAGCAGGTGTTGAGGTTGAAGTAACAGTTCTGGATCAGGGAGTATCACAGGAAGAACTCGATAAGACTTTCGACGGTATCAATAACGATCCGAAGGTTCACGGAATCCTCGTATTCAGACCTCTTCCTAAGGGACTTAGCGACGAGCACATGAGAAGAACTATCGACTCCGGCAAGGATGTTGATTTCATGGATATCCGCAATATGGAAAAGGTCCTGTCAGGCGTACCTGACTGCGCAGCTCCCTGCACGGCAGAAGCTGTAATGGCGCTTATCAAGCACTATCAGATCGAGACAAAGGGCAAGAAGGTCACTGTAGTCGGAAGAAGCCTCGTAATCGGCAAGCCCGTTGCGCTCCTTCTTACAACTGCAAATGCGACAGTTACAATTTGCCATACAAAGACTCTGAATATGGAAGAAGAATGCAAAAATGCAGACATCATCGTCGCTTGCTGCGGCGTTGCGAAGCTGATCAAGGCTGACTATGTCAGAGAGGGTCAGATCGTTATCGATGTCGGCATGAATGTTGATGAAGAGGGCAAGCTCTGCGGCGATGTCGATTACGATGCAGTATCTGAGATCGCAGAAGCAGTAACGCCTGTACCGGGAGGAGTAGGTTCCATAACGACAGCGATCCTGTTGAGACATGTCGTTAATAACGCGCAAGAGGCAGGCTGATGAAGTCTCCAAATTACGAAAATGAGAAGGCTAAGATAAAAAAAGTATTGACTCTCCGCAGTAATTGTCCGGTATCTTCCGAATGCGGAGGATGCTCTTTTACGGGCAAAACATATTTTGAACAGGCTGCGTTAAAAGACCTGAGAGTCAGAGACCTCCTGGAGCATTACTGCAAAGTGCTTCCGATACTTCATTGCGATGAGCCGTTTTATTACAGAAACAAAGTACATTCACAGTTCAAAAGGCTCAGGAACGGTCACGTTATCGTGGGCCCTTATAAATCAGGTTCACACAGGATCGTTGAGGTTGATTCCTGTCTTATTGAGAATAAGACTGCATCTGCGATCATAAGAGACTGTGCCAAACTGGCAGAGCGTTTGAGAGTCGATGTTTTCGATGAAGTAAAGCGCACGGGAGACCTCAGAAGAGTTCTCGTCAGGACTGCCGACGCGACCGGCGAAGTAATGGTCGTGCTCATCATCGGCAGCAAGTATTTCAAGAAAAAGAAGATCTTTACCGAAGAGCTTTTAAAGCTCCATCCGGAGATAACGACGCTGCTCATAAACGTCAACACACGTCAGGATTCAATGATCCTCGGCAGTGGCGAAGTAAAGAAGGTCAAAGGTAACGGATACATCACGGACATCGTACTGAAAAAGAAGTTCAGGGTATCTGCCGATTCGTTCATGCAGTCCAATCGCCACCAGGCCGAGCTCCTCTATTCAGAAGCGATCAGACTGGCTGAATTTGAAGGTGATGAGGTATGCATTGACGCTTATTGCGGAACGGGTTCCACGACGCTTTCTTTCGCGAATTACGTAGGTGAGATAACAGGTGTTGAGATCAAGGAAGCAGCGTTCAGGGACGCACTCAAAAATACTACGATAAACAAGATCGACAACGCACATTTTGTTTTGGGAGATGCCACCCAGTATATGGAGAAACTCTCGAAAACAGACGCGAAGATTGATGTCGTTATACTTGATCCGACACGTGCCGGAACAACGCAGAAATTCATCAAAGCAGTAGGTAAGCTCGCACCGCGCAAGGTTGTTTATATCTCATGCTGCCCGGAGACCCTCGCAAGAGATCTGAAGGGATTTGAGGATCAGGGTTACACTGCGAAAATAGCAGAACCCATCGACATGTTCCCCTGGACAGATAATGTAGAGACCATAGTCATTTTGATCAGGACCCGATAGGAGGGAAGAATGACCATTAAGAGGATGATCACATACCGCTCCGTTTGGATGGGACTGGCTATTCTTTGGATCATGTTCTTCCATTCTGATATGGCCTTGATCCTGCCGTTCAGCTACCTTAAGGTCATCGGCTACGGCGGAGTGGACATCTTCTTTTTTGCATCAGGAATCGGCAATTACTATTCATATCTCAAGGATGAGAATCCCCTCGAATTCTTTAAGCGCAGGATCTTCAGACTGATTCCTGTTTACATACCCGTGATCCTCATATGGTGCCTGTTCTCCGTAATGGGCAATCAGATAAGTATTTTGTCCGTGCCGGGAAATCTCCTTGGAATTCAGGGGTTTACAACAAACGGCGGAGAGTTCAGCTGGTTCTTTACGGGTATCCTGATCTGCTATCTTCTGACTCCTTATTTTGCTGCATTCATTAAGAAAAATAAGATGTCCAAAAACATTCTGCTGGTGCTGCTCCTGATCGTGATTTCATCATGTTTTATCAAAGATACGAAGTTCCTCATATCAATGGTAAGGATCCCGATCTATGTTATCGGAATGCTGTTTGCCAAAAACGATGATTACAACGTCAGAAAGCTTGCGGGACTCTGGATCGGTGGATTTGTTCTGGGTAACATCGCGCTTTTCTGCTCGATCGTTTATGCAACCGAACATCTCTGGGATTACGGACTTTATTGGTATCCGTTCATTCTCATCACTCCGTTTTTGTGCTGGATAATGTCAGAAGTTTCTGCTCTGTTTGATAAAAGTGTCCTTAAGGTAATACCTAAGTTTTTCTCGCTTCTCGGAGGGATATCTTTCGAGCTGTTCCTGATTCACTGGTTAGCATTTGAGATGTTCAGAGATACCATTAATTCTTCTGCAAATCCGAATCTTTTCTGGGTGGCAATCTATTTGGCATCCATACTGTGCGCGTTCGGATTCAGTTTCATCGTAAAGAGCATCAGAAAACTTAACAGGGAAAAGAAAACTGCATAAAAAGAAGATATTAAAGCCATTGTTCTGACTAAGCGGAAGTCTTCCGAATGGTACACTAAAACTGTTAACTAACACACGCATCAGTTTTATGCACATGAGGTATAAGTATGAGACTTGGAACTTCTTCACCGCTGCAGCATAATTCGCCCGAAGAGTGGGCAGAGTATCAGATCCAACTTGGCTGCAGATGCGTTAATTTCCCGCTTAACTGCAATGAACCCGAAGAGAAGATAATCGCGTACCGCGATGCCGCAATTAAGAACGATCTCCTGATCGCTGAAGTTGGCATCTGGAGAAACGCGCTCTCGTCAGATCCTGATGAACGCAGGAAGAACATGGATTACTGTATCGGCATGTTAAGGCTTGCTGATTTTCTCGGTGCTCGCTGTGCCGTTAATGTTGCAGGTGCTTTCGGTCCCAGGTGGGATGGACATTACAAAGAGAATTTCTCTGACAACGCATGGAAAGAGACAGTCCGCATGGTCCAGGAGATCATTGATACTGCCGGTGTGAAGAATACATATTTCACATTGGAGCCCATGCCGTGGATGATACCGACAGGTCCGAAGGAATATTTAAAACTCATTGACATGGTGGACAGAGACCGTTTTGCGGTGCACATGGACATCATCAACATGACGAATTCCGCGGAGAGATATTTCAACGCTGAAGAGTTTGTTGATGAGGTCGCTGAGACACTTGGAAATAAGATAAAGAGCTGCCATATAAAGGATGTCCATCTCAAGGAAGAATACACGCTGCAGCTCGAAGAATGCGCGCCCGGCCAAGGTGAATTCCCGCTTAGATATTACGTTGAGAAAATGAGCGCGATCGATCCTGATATGCCGGTCATTTTGGAGCACCTTAATACAGACGAAGAATACATCAAATACATGGGTTATCTGAAGGAGGTCTTGAATGGAATACAATAGGATTTCAGACGCTAATGTCATCACACAGCAGTACATGGATTCGATCCTCATTGAGCAGAAGATAATCGATTCCGTTCTTGCAGATACGTCCATCGATTTTCTCGGTGAGACCTTCTCAAGTCCCATAATGACACCTGCGTTCTCACACCTCAAAAACTTCGGAGGCAGGGAACTTACAGGTCTTGAGGAATATTCCATCGCTGCTAAGAATGCCAACATTCTTAACTTCTGCGGCATGATGGAAAACGACTTGTTTAAAAAGATCGCTGATACGGGCGCGAAAACAGTCCGCATCGTTAAGCCGTACGCAGACAACGGAAAAGTGCGTGACCAGATGCAGTTCGCTGAATCAGTCGGCGCATTCGGAATCGGCATGGACATAGATCACATCTTTGGTGAGACAGGCCTTGATATCGTTATCGGCGAGGAAATGGCCGTTCAGACAATGGATATGCTCCGTTCATATGTTGAATCGACAAAGCTCCCGTTCTTTGTTAAGGGCGTTTTGGGCGTAAGAGATGCTGTCGTCTGTGCTGAGATCGGCGTTAAGGCAATCATCGTAAGCCACCATCACGGACGCATGCCTTATGCCGTTCCTCCCATGATGATCCTGCCAGAAATCAGAGATGCATTAGAGGGAACAGGCGTAAAGATTATCGTTGACTGCGGCATTGAGAGCGGCGCTGATGTATATAAGGCTCTGGCACTGGGCGCAGATGCTGCTGCAGTAGGAAGATCCATGCTGCCTTCACTTGAGCAGGAAGGTGCTCCGGGCGTTGAATCATTCATCAATAAGGTCAATAACGAACTCAGATACATCATGAGCAATACAGGTTTCGCGAAGGTATCTGAAGTCGACGATTCCGCACTCTGGATTAAGTAAAAGATAATTTACACCCCATATTTGTTCATGGTAAAATTTCCCTTGGATTAAGGGAGATTTGATATATGTGGAAGAAAATAGCGTTTATTGTCATTATTTCCAGTGTGATATTTTCAATATCAGACTACTTTTACACCATGCAGGATTCGTATAACAAGTATCTCGACGGAGAGTACTTTTTCCGCTACAAAGCGACAACGAAGCTTGCAATGGATCAGGACGCATGGATGACCAGCCTTGATAATTTTGAGTATGTCTCATCGATGGATTTTTCCGATACGAAGACAATGCTTCTTTATGGCGGTGAATCCGACGTATATGCATGCAATCCTCACGACGGTGTCTGCACGGTAATATATGGCAGCCAGGTAGTAGATGACTTCCCGGTAACCAACTTGCAGTTCTCAGGTGACGACGAAGCATATTTCAACGGTACAAAGCAGTTAACATACGATGAATACATTGACTATGTTAAGAACCTTTCTGAAGACCAGCTGAACAGCGACCTCGTAAGCAGCAATAAGGTGGCAAGCTTTAACGGCGTACTTAAATTCACGTTCATTCTGATCGGTGTTGAGGCTGCTGTCGGCATTCTCCTCTTTATTCTTCACAAGAATGAACAGGATATGCTTTTTGACATCGTGTTGGTCGCAGGAGCCCTGTACTGCATTTTCTTTGAGATCGTCACGGCGTTCGCATTCTGATCCGTAAAAACACGGGGCAGGATACAGACTGTAATTCCATCAAAAGCACGAAAAATCTTTGCTCTCAATTCCGGCGATAATCTGATAGTATTATCTGATGATGGACAGGCACACTAAACGTGACTTTTGAACTGTCCTGATAAGGAGATAAATATGCGCAAAGGTACCGCTGCCATTCTGGCACTGGCATTAACGATGGGCTGCTTTACAGCCTGCAATAACACGACACCTACTACGGTAGACCAGTTCGCTTCGCAGTTTGAATTTACGGGTGAGACATCTGCTGCATCAACGGCTGCACAGTCAACTGCAGCTACAACAACCGTTGAGACAGAACCCTTCAAGGGATATAAGATCGTAAACGTTTATCTTAACGGCAACCTGCTCGCTGTAAGATACTACGACACCATGGGCAACATGACCAGAGAGAAGTATTTAGGTGACGACGGTTATACTGCTAACTTCGAATTCGATGCTAACGGCAACCTCATCAAGGATACAAAGCAGGATGTTGAAGGCGTTATTCTCACTTCCCATCTTTATGAGTACGATGCTGCCGGAAACTGCACAAAGAAGACTTTTGTAAATTCCGACGGAAGCATGGGCGTAAGCCACGTTTACGGATTCGATGAAAACGGATTCCTGGTACTCGATACAGAGACCAAACCCGACGGCAGCGTTACGCAGAGCGTAGGTTACGAGAACGATGCATACGGCAATCCCACAAAGCAGATCCAGAGAGACCCTTCCGGCGAGACTTATGAAGTAAGACACGAATACGAATACGACTCATTCGGCAACATTACAAAGAATACTCTGTACCGCGGCGGTGAACTGAACGGCTGGCTCGAGAATGAATACGATGCCAACGGCAGACTCATCAGCGAGAAAGACATCGCACCCGACGGCGCTGTCAGAAGCTGGATCGCATACGATTACACGGATGAAGGCTACATCAACAGCCAGACAAATTACAAGACTGACGGAACGATCTTCCAGATCATAATGTACGGTTACGATTCCAACGGCCTGGCCATCGAGACCAAGTATAACGCCGCAGGCGAGATCGTTGAAATGTATCAGTTCGTATATACTTACTGATATCTCCCGAAAACTGATATTTAAACACATGGATTCCAAAGTGACTAAATTGTCACTTTGGAATTCATTTTTTATGGGACAGCATTTGGTACTATCTGCATATCACAAACAAGGGAGACAGGAAATGGAATT
>JAEEGJ010028697.1_pt1 | contig 11044 bp, 11 predicted proteins | sample 8958761 | NCBI WGS metagenome assembly JAEEGJ01 (sample SAMN16246546, study PRJNA631951) | gut metagenome | biome: gut microbiome; feature: rumen; material: RS-attached | host: Bos | place: Iran: Karaj | collected 2018-10
CGCCGGGAGATGCTGCCCATGTCGTAGCCGTTGACCACCACGCGGCCCTCGGTGCTGGCGATCTCCCCGGTGAGCAGCTTGATGATGGTGGTCTTGCCGCTGCCGGAGGGGCCCACCAGGAAGGCAAATTCCCCGTCGTCCATGGCGAAGGAGACGTCCTCGATGGCCGGCGTGCCATTTTCATAGGATTTATAGACATGCTCTAAGCTAATCATGCGTTCTGTAAGCCTCCGCTCAGCTCTTCTGCTCCTGCGAGTTCAGGTATTTCTTCACCATGAGCGCCACCTTGAAGACGATGGCGTTCTCGAATTCGCGCAGGTCGAGCCCCGTCAGCTTCTTGATCTTGTCGAGGCGGTAAACGAGGGTGTTTCTGTGAACGAACAGCTTGCGCGAGGTCTCGGATACGTTCAGGTTGTTTTCAAAGAACTTGTTTATCGTATAGAGCGTCTCCTGATCGAGCGCGTCTATGGGGTTTTTCTTGAAGACCTCGGAGATGAACATCTCGCAGAGAGTCGTCGGGAGCTGGTATATCAGGCGGCCGATGCCGAGATTGTCATAGTACATGACGCTCTTTTCATTGTCGAACACCTTGCCGACCTCGATGGCGACCTGCGCCTCCTTATAGCGCTCGGCGAGCTCGCGCAGGTGGTTGGCGACGCTGCCGACGCCGATGACGGTCTTGACGTAGAGCTCGGATGAGAGCGTGCCGGAGATCTGCTCGGCTATCTTGCCGAGCTCCTCGCTGCCCATGCCGGGCAGAAGCTCCTTGATGAGGACAATGTCCGTCTCGCTGACTGAAAAGATGAAATCGCGCTGCTTGTCGGGGAACATGCCCTGCATGACCTCCATGGTCGCGGGCTCGACCTTGTCCATCTGGCGGACGAGCAGGACCGCCCTGGGCACGGTCATATCGAAGTGCAGCTCCTTGGCGCGCACGTACATGTCGACCATGAGCGTGTTGTCGGAGATGATGTTTTTTATGAACGCGGTCTTGTCATACTTTTCTTCATAATATATCTTCGCCTCGTTGAAGGCGATGGCCGCAAGGACGCAGACGCAGCTCGCCTCGTCGTCCGTTCCCTCGACGAAGACGGCATAGTCGAAGTCGGCGTTGTACCCGCCGAGGACCTTGAACGTCCTTCCGTCGTAGCGGATGAGCGATTCGGAGGATTCGCCGATGACTCCGGCCGCCCTGCCGAGGCGCGTTCCGACCATGGAAAGCTCGTTGCAGGCGGTGACGTTGCCCTCGTTGTCCATGACGCCGATGACCCGGTCTGTCGCCTCTTTCATCTGAACGATAACGCTCTGGAAGATCCTGCCTGACATCTGAGTCCACCCTTTCCCGCGCCCTTTACGCAAGGACGCTGCCCGGCCGGCAAGCCGGCATAAATTACAAATCGGATACACGCTGTTGACATAATGGAGTATTCTTTCACACTATACCCTTTTCTTTGTTATTTTTCAAGACGCAAATTCCAAAAATTCGTTTATTTTTTGTGAATATTTTTGACGCGGGGGGCTGTTTCAGCCTGCATACGCAAATTTGACGAAAAAAAGCCTGCCGTCCTGAGACGGCAGGCTTTTGAAAATCGGAGAGTATGTTGTCAGTTGGTGATGGTCTTCTCGGTCTCGTAGTCGAAGAGGTGGATCTTTCTCGCGTCGAAGCAGACCTTGATCTCGTCGTCCATCTTGCAGTTGGTGGAGCCGGTCGGAACGACACCGGTGAACTGGATGTCGCCCTCGGACAGATAAAGGTTGGTATCGGCGCCGAGCAGCTCGGTCATCTCGACCTTGACGTCGACGACGCAGTCGGGATACTGGGCCATGTAGGCTTCCTCGGCATGGATGTCGTTCGGGCGGATGCCGAAGATGACCTTCTTGCCGGCATACGCAAGCACTTCGGGCTTACGGCCCTTGCTCTCGGGAAGAGCGACCTTCGCCTTCTCGCCGAAGCGGAGGTAGGTCACGCCGCCCTCGTCGACCAGCTCGCCCTCGCAGGTGTTCATCTGCGGGGTGCCGATGAAGGTCGCGACGAAGAGGTTGGCCGGATTCTCATACAGATACTGCGGAGCGGCGATCTGCTGGATGAAGCCGTCCTTCATGACGACGATGCGGGTACCCATCGTCATAGCCTCGGTCTGGTCGTGGGTAACGTAGATGAACGTGGTGGCGAGCTTCTTGTGCAGCTTGGCGAGCTCGGAACGCATCGCGGTACGGAGCTTTGCGTCGAGGTTGGACAGAGGCTCGTCGAGAAGGAAGACCTTCGGGTTACGCACGATGGCGCGGCCGAGCGCGACACGCTGCCTCTGGCCGCCGGAAAGCGCGGCAGGCTTTCTGTCGAGCAGGTGCTCTATCTCAAGGATCTGAGCGGCCTCGTCGACACGGCGCTTGATCTCATCCTTGGGCATCTTGCGGATCTTCAGACCGAAGGACATATTCTCAAAAACGGTCATATGAGGATACAGCGCGTAGTTCTGGAAGACCATCGCTATATCTCTCTCCTTGGGGGGAACGTCATTGACGAGCTTGCCGTCTATGTAGAGCTCACCGGCGGTGATCTCTTCGAGGCCGGCTATCATGCGCAGGGTCGTGGACTTTCCGCAGCCGGAAGGACCGACAAGGATTATAAATTCCTTATCCTCAACGTCAAGGTTGAAGTCGGAGACCGCCGTGACGCCGCCCGCGTATTTCTTGTAGATCCCCTTCATAGTTACGCTGGACATATTCTACCTCCGAATAAATTATTTTTTGATTTTCAATCTTTATTAGAAGTTGTGCTTATTGTAACATAAACGCTTAAAAATGTATATTAACCGAACATACAAACGTTGCCGCTTATTTTTGTTGACTTTTACAAATCTTCTAAATATCTTCAAACATCAGCCCGACCTCGTCGTCGGACAGGAGCCTGAAGGCGCCGGGCTCGAGGCCCGGATCAAGCCTCAGTCTGCCAATGGCGACCCTCTTGAGCTTCGCGACCGGAGCCCCGACCGCGGCAAGCATGCGCTTGACCTCATGGTACTTCCCTTCCGACAGAAACACTCGGACCTGATACTCGCCGAGGCGCTCCATCCTCGCGGGAAGGAACTGCGTCCCGTCCCAGAGAGTGAGGCCGGCGGCGATGCGCTCCTCCGCGTCGGGAGCGGGCACGACGGAGACCTCCGCCTCATATGTTTTGACCACGCCCTTTACCGGCGCGATTATGTTATGAGCGAGCTCGCCGTCGTCGGTCAGGATGAGCAGGCCCTCGGTATCCTTGTCTAGCCTTCCCGCGGGCGCTACGCCGCGTTTTTTCGCGAAGTCGTCCATGAGATCGAGCACGGTCTTTTCCTTCTCGTCCTCGGTCGCGGTGACGACGCCCTTGGGCTTGTTCATCATATAGACGACACGGCGCACGTAGTTAAGGGGCTCCCCGTCGAGCGTAACGAGATCCCTGTCAGTATCGATGCGCATGCCGACCTTGGCGGGAGCGCCGTTTATGAGCACGCGCCCGGTCTTAATGAGGCCCCGCGCCTGCGAGCGTGTCGCAGAGCCCGACGAGGTCACGAGCCTTTCGAGTCTGAATATCGGCATAGGCCGCCTCCTTAACAAATATGCTTTATAAAAAAACGGCGGTGTCGTTATGTTCGTTTATACAGCAAAACTCTCCCGAAAAAAATCGTCGCGGCTGCCGTTGCCGCCGCGGCCGTCATAGTCGCGGTCATACTCGCAGTCGCTTTGAGCTCGGCGGGAAAGGCCGCCGGCGCGCCCGACATGAGCCGTAACGCCGACAGGGTCGCCTGGCTGCGCTCTCTCGGCCGGGAGGTCGAAGCAGAACCGCTGGAGAGCCGTACCGTCGTCATCCCGCGCACTTTCGGCGGGGTATATGCCGACTATATCGCTCTCCAGCGCGAACAGGGTTTTCCGCTTGAGGATTACGGCGGCATGGAAGCCACCCGGTATACCTACCGCGTTACGAACTGGGAGGGAGACGAGGAGGTCGTCGCCGACATGATCGTATACGGGCAGACCGTCATCGCCGGGGACCTGCAGTGCCCGGCGATGGACGGATTTATGCAGGCGTTGAAGCCTTAAGCCTTACTTGGCCTTCTTCTGGCGGAGATATACCGCCCAGTAGGGCAGGCCGACGAGGCCCGCGCCGCCGACTATATTGCCGAGCGTGACGGGGATGAGGTTCTTGACAAAGAAGGCGCCCCAGGTCAGCTTTTCGGCGGCGATGCCGTACTCTCCCTTGGCGAAGAGGCCGGCGGAGATGTAGTACATATTGGCGACGCTGTGCTCGAAGCCGCAGAGGACGAAGAGCATGATCGGGAAGAAAATGCCGATGATCTTGCCGGAAACGGTCTTGGCGGCGAAGGAGATCCAAACGGCGATGCAGACGAGGAAGTTGCAGGCGAGGCCGCGCAGGAACGCGTCGCCGAAGGTCATGGAGACTTTTCCGTTGGCCGTCGAGACTATGGCCGCGGCGAGGCCGCCCTCGGCTCCGCCGAAGAGGTCGGCGGTGTGCCCGTAGACGGCGATGGCGGCGACGATGATGCCGCCGATGAGGTTGCCTATGTAGACGACGATCCAGTTCTTGAGCATGCCGCCGACGGAGGCTTCGCCCTCAAGAACGGGGATTATTATCAGGCAGTTGCCCGTAAAGAGCTCGCTGCCCGCGACAAGCACCATGGCAAGCCCGGCCGGGAAGACGCACGCGCCGACGAGCTTGGCGACGGCCTTGCTCTGGATAGTCACGGCGGCGGTCGTCGCTCCGACGCCGGCGAGCGCGATGAACGCTCCGGCGAGGATGCCGAGGATGAGGAGCTTGAGTACCGAATTTGTGGTCTTGCCTTTTCCGATGGCGATATAGTTTTTCGCCACTTCAGCGGGAGAATTCATGATCTGTACCTCCATGCTTACGCTTCATTTTGCGCCCGCGCTTTCAGTCTTTTCCCGGGCGCCTGTGATCTCGTTCATTCTATACCTTATCTATTTAAATGTCAAACGCAAATCATTCCGCCGGCAGGCAAAAGTCATTTCTCTCCTCTCCCCTTTTCCGGATAAAAGAAATCCCCCGGCGCCGCATGACGCCGGGGGAACTTTTATGTATGGGAGGGGATCAATCGAATTCGTACTTGGCCGCATAGGAGCGACGGATGGCTCTGCCGATGAACCACGCGACGATGGTCAGAGCTATGAGCACTATCATAAAGATTATCTGGCCTACTCTCTTGTCGGCAGCCTGAAGGCCGAAGATGCACATCGTGGGGAGCAGGGTCGAGGTCAAATAGCCGAAGAAGAAGTTGAATATCTTGCTGCTGATGAGGCCTATGAACGGGAGGCACTGCATAATGACTATCGCGATCATGCCGTTCGGGTTCTTGTTGTAGCCAAACAGAGCGGAGAAGAAGAGGATCGCAAGGATGATGATGATCGACACCACGACAAACTGCCAGCCGACGTTCTTGCCGACGAGCTTGAGCGAGCTTACCTTCTCTATGCTGAGGCCGAGGCCCTTATCCTTGGCGGAGCCGGGAACGACGAAGCGGAAGCCCGACAGAGTCGTCATCTCAAAGAAAATGACTATACTGAGAAGAACAGTGTAAATAAAGCCTTTGGTTTTGCTCTCCAAAAATTTCATCCGAGTGCACCCCTTTGATTTGATAGGCATATTTTTATATGCGCATTATAGCACAGAGCTTTTTGCTTGACAAGAGATATTTAGAAAAAATGATAACTTCTTTGGTCAATATCACTATGAAAAATTGCAATATAGACATATTCATGCTACAATTATCGCAAACGGAACGTTTTTTCCGTACACATTTTATTTCAAAGCGAAAGCGGGGGAAAACTCCCATGGCAAGTCTCGACGAGCTGAAAAATGAATGCTCCGGCTGCGAAAAATGCGGCCTATGCAAGACGCGGACGAACCTTGTCTTCGGCGTCGGAAACCCCGAAACGAAGCTCATGTTCATCGGCGAGGGCCCCGGGCGGGACGAGGACCTGCAGGGCGAGCCCTTCGTCGGCCGCGCGGGCAAGCTCCTCGACGGCATGCTCGATATCATCGACCTCGACCGGAGCAAAATATACATTGCCAACATGGTCAAGTGCCGCCCGCCGCAAAACCGCGATCCCCTTCCCGAGGAGCAGGACGCCTGCTTCCCCTGGCTCGAGCGGCAGATAGAGATCATCGACCCGAAGCTCATCGTCTGTCTCGGGCGCATCTCCGCGATGCGGCTTATCCGCTCCGACTTCAAGATATCCCGCGAGCACGGGCAGTGGTTCGACGTCGGCGGCAGGCAGATCATGGCGATATATCATCCGGCCGCGCTGCTGCGCGATCCCGGCAAGAGGCCGGAGACGTTCCTTGACCTGAAGGAGATTCGCCGCAGGCTCGACGAGCTCGGCTGAACGGAGACAAAAAGATGGCTGACAGGCTTTTATTCGAGGTCGCGGTCGAGATGGGCCGCGGTGAGATTTCCACGCTCAAGACTGACCGCGGCGAGGCGACGATAATCCCCTTCGGCGGGACGGTCTCGGGCGAGGTGTTCAATGGCGTCGTGCTCCCCGGCGGGGCCGACTGCCAGACCGTCGACGCCAACGGCGTGCGGAAAATGTGCGCGCGCTACATGCTTGAGGGGGAGGACTTCACGGGCGCCAAGTGCCGCGTCTATATCGAAAATAACGGCTGGTTTTCCGGCGGGACGCCGACTATGCCCTTCAGGACGATACCGACCTTCCTGACCGACAGCGAGGCGCTCGCTCCCCTGCTCCACGCCGGGCGCTTTCGCGGCGAGGGGCATCCCCGCGACGGCGGCGTGCTGATAAAGCTGTTCAGGCTGGAATAAACGACACGATATGAACCGACCCGTCTCCGAAAAGAGGCGGGTCGTTTGGTTTAGTTACCGTTTCGCCGATTTGTTCAAGCCCTCTTGATACTCTTCCGGCGAAAGCCACTTTAGTCCCAGATAATTGTTCGGGTGGAGCCTGCACATTTCCAAATAGCGCTCGTAACCCTCCATGAGCATCTCAAGGCTCTCAAGGCTCCATTCGGTATCCTCGGTCACACCGCTCCGGTACCCCGTTTCGCTCCCGTCGCCGCCGTAACTCAACGCCCCTCGGTCTTCGTACCACAGGACTTTTATTATCTGACCATCCTGCACGAGTAGCACGGGGGTAAAGCTCGAGACGCCAAGATCGACATAGGCCAGAGGGGTCAGGCCTGCGTTTTCCGTCCACTCGACCTCAAGGCCGTACCGCTTCCAGTCGCCGCCGTATCCCGTTTGAATGTTGCCCTTGAGAGTTCCCGCGAAAACGCATTGGACCGTTTCCCCTTCGTCGTCCACGCACAGGGACAAAAGGAGATCGGCGGAGCGGAGCGTAATTGTATTGTCTTCAAGGTCGAACTCCATGATCGGCAGCGTCACACCGCGCTCCAGAATAATATCATTGGATAGCGCGTATGCCTCCAGTCGGCGGTCAAGCATCTCATCGTACGTCTCGTGGAAAAGCGCGGTGCTTTTCAGAGAATCCGGCGTAATGTCCGTGTCAAAATCGGCTTTTTCGGGGAACGTCTCTGCCTGACAGCCAGCAAGCAAAAGCGCGGCCGATAAATATAAAAACAACAGGAATCGGAAAGCTCTTTTCTTTATTCCTCTTTTTGATCTCATAAAACTCAGTTCTTTTCTCAAAAAAGCTGCCGCGCGGCTTCGAAGTTGAAGCCGCGCGGTCTTCTTTTTTACTTATTCTTCTCTATGAACGCGAAGATGCGGTCGATGTTCTCGGGTGTTTCATACTGCGGGTCGCCGTGGAGCGCGTCGTGGAAGATCGTCAGCTCCGCGCGGCCCTCGCCGCAGACGGCGTTTATCCTCTCGGCGAGCTGTATCGAGCCCTCGTAGGGCACGACCTGATCCTTGTCGCCGCACTGGATGAACATGGGCGGGCAGTTCCTCGTCACGAAGTTGGACGGGTTGGAAAAATAGAGTACGTTGGGGTTGTTCAGCGTCTCTGCGCCGACGAACTTATCGACGAACATGACGGGCTGGCCCGTGCTCGCCATGGGGTGAGCGGCGGAAAACTGCGACTGGAGATGCAGGTCATAGCAGCCGAAAAGGCCGATCGCGCCGCGAACGGAGCTGGAATACTCTGCGTAACCCGTGTGCGCGCCCTCGAAGGCGGGATCGTCCTGCGTCGAGGCGCAAAACGCGGCAAGATACGCGCCGGCGCTGTCGCCGCCGGTAAAGAATCTGTCGCCGTCGAGGAACCATTTGGCGGCGTTGGCGCGAAGGAAGCGCAGAGCCAGCTTGAAATCGAACACGGCCGCCGGGAACTTGGCCTCGCCGGAAAATCTGTACTCGGCGGAGACGACGGCGTAGCCCCTGCGGATGCCGTCGATGACGTAGATAGACTGCATGTCGCGCTTGTCGCCGCCGAGGAAGGCGCCGCCGTGGGCCCAGATTATCGTCGGGAACGGGCCCTCACCCTCGTCGGGGAGATAGATATCGAGTTTCTGGTTGGGCGACTCGGAGCCGTAGGGAATGTCGAGGAATTTGCGCTTGATGCCGGAAACGTCCATCATGGGCGGGCCCATGACGCCCTTCTCGGGAGGAAGCTGCTTAATAACGTCCATTGTCCTGATCCCCTTTATAGTAATTATGGTTTTTCAGTGAGTCTTATAGTAGCTGCGGCCGTATGATTCGTATTCCTCCTGTATCCAGCGGGAGCGCTCCCTCGCGTCGGGCACGGCAGCGCTGGAGGCGACCATGGCGCTGAAGACGAAGCCGCCGCCGGGGGCGAGCTCGTCGATGACGTCGCGGGTATAGGCCCTGACCTGCTCCTCGGTGGTGGACTGGTCGGAGATGAAGCCGCGCGTCTCGAAGCCGCCGACGAAGGCGAGCTTGCGGCCGTACTTCTCCTTTATGGCCTTGAGGTCGTTCATGCGCTGGGCGGGGTCCCACGCCGTGAAGCCGACGTCCACGAAGTCGTCCACGATGGGCATGCACTGCCCGCAACAGTGGAGCTGGGCGGGAAGGCCCGCGTCCCTGAAGAGCTCGACGTACTGCTTCCAATAGGGCTTGAAGAGCTCGCGGAACATCTCCGGCGAGACGAACGGACTGCGCTCGGTGCAGACGTCGTCGGGCATCCACATGGCGTCCGGCTTATAGTACTTAATGTAATTCTTGCCGACCTCGAGATGGAAGTCCAGGAACCACTGCATCATGGCCTTGACCTCCTCGGGCTCCTCGTAGCAGGCGCAGAGACCCTCCGTAAAGCCCATGAAGTTTATAAGGCCCTGGAAAAAGCCCGTGATATTGTCGGACATGACGATCTTCTGAGAGCGATCGACCTTTTCGAGGTCCTTCTTGGCCATCATCTCCCAGTCCACGCCTGTGAGGTCGGGTCGCTTGACTATATCGCGCCACTTGGTGATGTCGTCTATCATAAACTGGCCGGGCTTTGGGATCGCGCCGTTCATGGCCGACTCGCTTATGACGTACTCGACGCCGAAGCAGTCGAAGCCGGCGCCCATGCCCTGCCTGTTCTGCCGCAGGACGGAGGGACAGACGAGCGCCCATGCCGTCTTGGGCAGATATTCGGGCATCTCGCCGCTGATGACGCGGAGATAATCGTCACGGTCGTTGAAAGTCATGTTTCATCCCGCTTTCATGCATATAATCATGCGCTTATTATACTATGCACATTCTCCCTTTGCAATTTTTATTTTGAGATTTACAAGCGGCGCGGCAGGTTTTATACTGACTGTAAGCGCAGCGCCGCGGCGGGCGGCGCGGAGAAAGCGGGGAAAGGAGGCGACGGCGGCTTGGCTTCGAGGAAAAACGACTTCACGCAGGGAAAAATGAGCGCGAACATCCTCCGTATGGCCGCGCCGATGACGCTCGCCCTGCTGATAAACGTGCTCTACAGCATCGTAGACCGCATCTACATCGGCCACATGCCCGAGGGCGGCACTCTCGCCCTGGCCGGGATAGGTCTCGCCTTCCCCATAATCGCCGTCGTGAGCGCCTTCCAGAATCTCTGGTCCTCCGGCGGAGCGCCGCTGTGCTCCATAGCGCGCGGCGAGGGCGACGAGGAGAAGGCCGAACTCATCATGGGCAACTGCTACGCGATGCTGCTCATAACGGCCGCCGTGCTCATGGCGGTCTGCTTCGCGGTCAAGGGGCCCGTCCTGCGGCTCATCGGCGCGGACGAGACGACCTTCGACTACGCAAACGGCTATCTTTCGATCTACATCTGCGGGACCGTCTTCGTCATGACCGGCCTCGGCATGAACAGCTTCATAAACTCCCAGGGCTTCGCGACGATCGGCATGCTGACCGTCCTCGTCGGGGCGCTCGTCAATATAGCGCTCGACCCGCTGTTCATCTTCGTCTTCAAAATGGGCGTGCGCGGCGCGGCGCTGGCGACGATAATCGCGCAGTGCTGCTCGGCTGTCTGGGTCCTCATATTCCTGACGGGAAAGCGCGCCATTTTGAAGCTGCGGCTGAAGAACCTCCGCGTACGGCCCAAGATCATCGGCAGGGTCGCCGCGCTCGGAGCCTCGGGCTTTACGATGGCCGTCACGAACAGCGCCGTCGGCATGGTCAACAACGCCATGCTCCACCAACTCGGCGGCAGCATATACATAAGCGTCATGACCGTCATAAACTCCATGCGGGAGCTCAGCTTCATGCCCATGATGGGCATAAACAGCGGCACGCAGCCCGTCCTCAGCTATAACTACGGCGCGAAGGCCTACGGGCGCGTGCGTCAGGGCATAAAGCTCATAAGCACCTACGCCGTGAGTTACGCGGTCGTCATCTGGATAGTCATGCAGCTCTGCCCCGGCTTCTTTATAAGGATATTCAACAGCGACCCCGAGCTCATCGCGAAGGGCGTCCCCTGCATACGCATCTACTACGCGATGATATTCTGCATGGCGTTCCAGTCCGCCGGGCAGAGCGTCTTCACGTCCCTCGGGAAGGCGAAGCAGGCCATCTTCTTCTCGCTGCTGCGCAAGGCGATACTCGTCATCCCGCTCATCATATTCCTCCCGAGGCTC
>JAEEGJ010028701.1_pt1 | contig 11043 bp, 10 predicted proteins | sample 8958761 | NCBI WGS metagenome assembly JAEEGJ01 (sample SAMN16246546, study PRJNA631951) | gut metagenome | biome: gut microbiome; feature: rumen; material: RS-attached | host: Bos | place: Iran: Karaj | collected 2018-10
CACGCAGCTTGTTGCCAGGGATCTCGCACACGCTTGATATCAAGCGGTTTACCAGCTGAACATTACTCATTTCAAGTGAGAACAGAGCGACCGGGTGCTCGTTGTTCACGGCAATGTTCTTGGCCATTGAGAGTGCGAATGCCGTCTTACCCATAGCAGGACGTGCAGCCAGGATAATGAGGTCTGATTTCTGCCAGCCGGATGTGATGTTATCCAGATCATTGAATCCGCTGGCCAGACCGCTCATACCCTCTGCGCGCTGTGCCGCCGTGCGAATACGGTTGACCGATTCCTGCAGCACCGCGTCAATCGACGCAAAGTCCTTCTTGACGTTACGGTGCGCAATCTGGAACAGCTTGTTCTCGGCCTCACCCAGCAGCTCGGAGATATCGGTCGTATCATCAAAGGCCTCAGTCTGGATCTCGCTCGTAAATGTTATCAGCTCGCGGGCCATAGCCTTCTGGGCAATAATACGTGCGTGATACTCAATGTGGGCCGATGATGTAACCTTACCAGCCAGCTGGGTCACGTAGAGAGCACCTCCTGCCTCATCGAGCGTGCCATTGCTCTTTAACTGCTCAGTCACAGTCAGGATGTCAATGGGGCGCTGATTCAGCGACAGGTTTGCCACAGCCTCATAAATCACCTGATGACGATGATCGTAGAATGACTCCTTCTTGAGTATGTCACTCACCTTTGGGAATGCATCCTGCTCAATCATCAGTGCGCCAACCACTGCCTCCTCAAGTTCAAGGGCCTGAGGCTGGAGGTGATTGAGTACAATACCGTCGGTGTTGCTGCGGGAACGCTGTCTCGTTTTGGAATCTGCCATTTTCTTTCTTCGTTACAGATGCAAAAATAAAGGTTTGCCTCATGCTCCCGGCAAACCTTCATCAATACTTATCCCCACGTTTTCAACAAGGTTTATTTTTTCTTTTCCTGCTCTAGTTCATAAGCACGGACTTTCTCTATCATCTCATCCTCAATCTGCTTGGGAACAGAGGACTTGGGATCTTGGGTTTCGACCTCACTTGGACCCTTAAAAGGAGTTCCGTATGCTGTAGTCACAATCATATGAGGTTTCGTTCTATCAGCCAGAACTTTCATCCGTTCTTCAACAGTCTGGCCTGAACGGCGTTCCGGATAATAAACATCTTCAAAATCCTTCATGCTGTCAAACATATGGACTTTGTACATGGTACGGTTAATCGGCCATTCCTGAGTCACGTAGCCCCTATGTCGTATGTAGAGCTTGTTAGACGGATCTGTCACGACTAAAGTAAACTCGCCGTTTTCATCGGTCACAGTAGTGTTCACCATATTGTAATAGAGAGCCTTCTCTGATATTTCCACCCCCGGAAAAGGTTTGCCGTCTTTTACGACAACGCCCTTGATAATATCGCCCTGCTTCACAGAAACAGTATCAGACAGTTCCTGCCTGATGCGACGATGAGAGACGGTCTTGCATGAATTGAAGAAAAGAGGCAGAAGCAACAAAGAAACGCTATACACAGCGTAATACCAGCCTCTGGAGAGCCAAATTCTGACTTTGCGGATAATCATAAAGCACTAATTATTGGATTAAACTCATAACTAATACTTTATCAACTGTCTGAAGTTAAACCCCATTTGGGTTTATTAACTAAGCCATCTCCCTTTGACAGGTGAACATGTCCGGGAAGAGGTCTGCCGGATTATCCAATGGTGTACGGAAAATGCCGTAGATGGTGGAACCGGAGCCGGTCATTGCGGCGTACTCTGCTCCAAGATCGTAGAGCTTCTGCTTTATCTCGGCCAGGAGCGGATACTTCTTGAATACCGAAGGCTCAAAATCATTGAAGACGCACTCCTTCCATTCGCTTACCGGACGCATCACAGCATCGGCAAGAGCTGTTTCCGGCTTGTGAGGAGTAACGCCACCGTATGCCTCTGCAGTGCTTACTGATACATCGGGCTTAACCAGAAGGATTGTATAACCCTTAAGTGAAAGGCCGATGGGATTGAGAATCTCTCCCCTGCCCGTTGCTATTGACGGAGTATTTGAAACAAAGAATGCACAGTCAGAACCCAGACGTGCGGCGTAGCGCTCCATCATGCCTTCACGCATGCGCAGGTTGAAACGGCGGTTCAGCAGAGTGATCATGAACGCGCAGTCCGATGAACCACCGCCAAGGCCGGCGCCTGACGGGATATGTTTGTGCAGTTTGATATCGATTGAAGGAAGGTCAAAGTCCTGCTGAAGCATCAGATAGGCCTTGACTACAAGGTTATCGGCCGCACTGAACGGGAACTCGTTTCCCGTCATCTCCAGCGAGCAGCACGGAATATCCTCTTTTCTGGGAAGCAGCCTGTAAGGCATGAATGCATCATCCGGCTGAACGAGCAGACCGGCCTCAATACGTTTGCGCAGCTGCGCCGGATCAAGCGGGCGCATGGGCTTTATCTCCAGTGCATCCTGCAGGAGCACCGGATAGAACACGGTTTCAATGTCGTGGTATCCGTCTTCACGTTTTGCCACGACATTGAGTCCTATGTTTATCTTGGCGTTCGGGAATGCAATCATCCCAGTATTGTTTTATTGGTTATCCTTCTCAACGCCCTTGGCGGCGATACGGCCCGATGCCATGCATTCGGTAAGAGCGTTACCGCCCAGACGGTTACCGCCAAAGAATCCGCCGGTAACCTCACCGGCTGCATACAGACCGGGAATGGCCTTGCCGCTCTCATCCAGAACGCGGCGGTCCAGGTCAATCTTAAGACCACCCATTGTGTGGTGGGTTGAAGGAGCAAGAACGCGGATAGTCAGGTTGGCATCGTCAATGTTGTAGGTTGACTTGTCATACTGACCGTCAGCACCGCGACGTGCAGAGCCGATGATACCGGTTGCGTGACGCTTGCCTATCGGAGAAGGCTCACGGCCGTCCATAACAGCCATATCATACTCACGGATGCTGTTCTTTACGACCTCGGCATCAAGCTTGATACCCAGTTCGTCAAAGAGTTCGGGAAGTGCCGATGCCTTACCGCTCCAGTCACGGCCGTTGAAGCTGTGACCGCCGCCACCGCCGCCGAATCCGCCGAAGCCTCCACCGAAGCCTCCGAATCCGCCGCCGCCCATGACGTACAGATAAACACCGCGTCTGCCTTCCAGCTCAACGCCGTGCTTGAATCCGTTCAGTGAAAGTACGTCACGCTCGGAGCACTCGTCTACGTAACGCTTACCGTCCTTGGTGCTGATGAATACTACGTTCTCAACGCCGCCGAATGCGATAGCGCCGTCAGCGATGTAAGCCAGAGGCATGAGCTGTGTGTAGCCCTCGCCTACTGTTGCGGCACCTACCTTCTCGGCCATATCGATACCGTCACCGCGCAGTGATGAGCGGTTGGTTGTGCCGATGTTGGGTGACAGATACTGGCGTGACCAGTACTTGTTGGTCTTGAGTACCTTCTGGATGTTTGCGGCATATCCGCCGGTTGCTATGATGACACCCTTCTTGGCGTGTGCGGTTACCTCGGTGCCATCGGCCATCTTGGCCTTAACGCCTGTTACGCGGCCGTTCTCGAATATGAGTTCGTTGGCGCTGGTCTCTCTCATTACGCGGTTGTGCTTATCGGCATTGTTAACCACTGCCAGAGGAGCCATCACGTATGAGCCCCAGTTGCCTGAATAACGCTCGGGATTGCCGTCACCGTCGGCATCGGCAGTGCAACCGTTCATGCTATTGCCGCGATACCAGAGGGCACCTACCAGTGTTGACTGGCTGTCGCTGAATCCTACGCCCATCTCCATGAGCCAGGGCTTGAGCTGCTCACCCTCAACGATGAACTGCTTAACCAGGTCATAGTCACCGTAGATCCACTCATCCTTGGCGGTATTCTGACGCAGACCGCCGTAATAGGTCTGGAAGATATGCAGATTGGTTGTTGAGAAGAGCAGAAGCTGGTTCTCGGGTGTACCCTTCTTGAGCTGGGGCTCTGCGTAATCCAGGTAAGCCTTTATCTCTTTCTTAAGATCCTTGAGGGTCTGCAGATACTCGGCGTGAACTCCGTGCTTGGAGAGCTCTACGATATCACCTGCTACAAACTCATGATCCTTGTAGTATGCTGCATCAAACGGCTCCTCACTCCAGTTGTAGATTACCTTGAGGTCGTTTACACAACCGACTGTTGCGCGGACCTTATTGTGCTGCTTGCCGTCGAATCCCTTGGCGCTGGTTGCTGTAGGACGGTTGATGTCCCATACCAGGCTGTGATCAACTGACTGATATACGCCGCCCGATACCAGAGTGTTACCGCCAAGCTCGGCGTTCTTCTCGATGATGAGGACAGTGCTTCCGTCCTGGGCAGCCTGTGCTGCTGCGCAGAGACCTGCACCGCCGCCACCGATGATTACTACATCCCATGTATCCTCAATGGGAGCACCGGGCTGAGCCTTTACTCCGTTATCGATGAATGCCTTGCGGTTGGTTACGCCTGCCTGGTCGGCGGCATCAAGGACAGCCTCCTTAAGGCCGAAACTTGACATTGTGGCGCCCGATACGGCATCGACATTAAGTCCGTTGGCTGCGATGAGTTTGGCAGGAAGGGTCTGCAGAGCGACATCACCTACGTGGGCGGTCTCACGCTGCTGGCCTACTCGGATATCGGTAATACCGGTCTCGCTGAATGTTACGCGGGCCTGTACCTGACCGCCGTAACCCTTGCCGCTTCCGGTATATGTGCCGGGAGTGAAACTGAGGGCTGCGTTCTTGGCGGGAACGGGTTTCTCACCGCGGGCCTGTGCAAGAGCCAGATCAACAGCCTTCTTGACTGCGTCCGATGAATATGTGGCGCCTGTAACGCCATCGACATCTGTACTCTGGGCCTCGACTATCCTCTGTGCGACGACAGTGTAAGGCGATGTGTACTGTGCGTAGGTATTGCCGTTATCCTTCACGGATACAGCGGCAATCTTGTGACCTTTTACGGTCACCGTAGCGGTAATTGTACTCTCAACGTTAAGGGCATCGGCCGAATACTTGCCGTTAGCCAGTTGAGTACCATCTGTCGGTGCGCCGCCTCCGCAGGCAGCCACCAGCAAACTCAAAAAACAAACTCCGGAAATTCTCATCTCAATTATTAATTTTCAATTCTCAATTTTCAATTTTCAATTTAAAGGCCAGCAGCAACGGCGATGCCATGATCGACACCACTGAATCCCATGAATGCAAGGGCCAGCAGGCCGGCAGTGATAAGAGCTATTGCCATACCCTCCATGCTCTTGGGGATACGAACCTTGGCCAGCTGCTCACGGATACCTGCAAAGATTATCAGTGCAAGGGCAAAGCCGATTGAGGTGGCAATTGCGTAAACCACGCCTGTAAGCAGGTTGGGCTCAAGACCCTGAGCGTTGTAGGTAGCGTTGGCAACCAGGATGGATACACCCAGGATGCAGCAGTTGGTGGTGATAAGGGGCAGGAAAATACCCAGAGCCTGATACAGTGAAGGAGAAACCTTCTTGAGTATCATCTCAAGCATCTGAACCAGACCGGCAATCACCAGGATGAAGAGTATTGTCTGCAGGTAACCCAGTCCGTAGGGATTGAGCACCCAGTTCTGCAATGCATAAGTAACTATGACAGCAACCGTAAGCACGAACGTAACGGCCAGGCCCATACCTGCGGCGGTACTGATCTTCTTTGAAACACCCAGGAACGGGCATATGCCCAGGAACTGGGACAGAACTATATTATTGACGAATATAGCCGCGATAAAAATCAGAAAATATTCCATAGTGTTCAGGCTTTACGGTTCTTTACTGAATTGACGATGGCCATCAGAAGACCAAGTGTAATGAATGCTCCGGGAGCCAGCACGAACACGAGCATGTTCATTGACTCGGGGAATATACGGTAGCCGAATACGGCGCCGTTTCCAAGCAGCTCACGTACAAATCCCAGTATGGTCAGGGCGATGGTGAAACCTATGCCGATACCGATACCGTCGCAGATTGAGGCAAACACGTTGTTCTTGGCTGCGAATGCCTCGGCACGGCCAAGGATGACGCAGTTCACTACAATCAGCGGTATGAAAATACCCAGCGTCTTGTACAGGTCAGGCACATAAGCCTGCATGAGCATCTGAAGAAGTGTCACGAATGACGCAATCACAACTATATAACAAGGTATTCTGACACCGTCGGGAATCAGGTTCTTAAGCAGTGATATGAATGTGTTGGAGCAGATAAGCACGAACATCGTGGCAATACCCATTCCAAGTCCGTTGATGGCCGATGTCGTAGTAGCCAGCGTGGGACACATTCCCAAAAGGAGAACGAATGTAGGATTCTCCTTGACTATTCCGTTTGTTATTGTCTTGAAGTAATTCATCGTTGCATCGGTTTTAGTTCTGTGATGAAGCTCCGCTCACGCCATCGGCGGCAGTGTAACCGAACACTGCCTTGTAGGCAGCGTTGACGGCACGCAGGAATGCCTTTGAAGTGATGGTAGATGCTGTAATGGCATCAACCTGACCGCCGTCCTTGCTGACGGTCATAACGTCATCACCGGGATTCATACCTATGATATTGTGGTTACCGGGCTTGCCGGGAGCACCCAGCAGCAGAGTGGTTACGGCCGATTGCTCCTTAACCTCACCGCTCTTCTGGCGGAACCAGTCATTGGCCTGAGCGCCCAGTCCCGGGGTCTCACTGTGCTCGAGCACCTCATAACCCAGGATCTTGCCCTCGGAGTCAAATCCTACCATTACCTTGAATGCACCGCCGAATCCGTTCTTATCGGTCGATTCAACTGCGGTACCCAGCAAGTTGTCATTCATATCATACACGTTGTGGAATACAAAACCCTCCTTCTCAGTGGGATCCTCCACACGGAACTTGATGTCACGGTCACCCAGTATCACACTCTTGATACCGTTCTCTATGGCCTGATTGTTGATCTGCTCGATGGGGCCTGCGGTGACATTGTTCACCCAAGCCAGCAGACCGCCTGCCACAATTGCAATGGCAGTCAGCACAATGGCCATGTTTGCTATGTTAGATTCCAGTTTCTTCATTTTACTGCCTCCCCGAAACGTTTAGGTTTGCACCAGTTGTTGATAAGCGGAGTAACGGCGTTCATCAGCAGGATTGCGAATGACATACCCTCCGGATAAGAACCGAAATATCTGATCACAACGGTCAGGAAACCAATTCCTATACCGTACCACACCATACCCTTGGGAGTCATGGGTGATGTCACATAGTCAGTAGCCATGAATATGGCACCCAGCATCAGACCGCCTGAGCACAGGTGATAGAGCGGGTTGACATAAAGCACGGGGTTGATGAGCCACATGATACCTGTAAGCACTGCAACGGTTGCCAGGATGGTTACAGGAATGTGCCATGTTATAACTCTGCGCCACAGAAGAATAAGGAGGCCGATGAGCAGTGCCAGGGCACTCACCTCACCTATGCAACCTCCGATGCCACCCATAAAGAGGTCCTTAAGGGCGGGCAGCTGATCCATTGCTGCGGTGTTGCCGCCTGCAATCTGACCGATCAGGTTCATGGGAGTGGCACCTGTAACAGCATCGGCATAAGCCGTAAACTGATGAGGTACCGGCCATGAGGTCATCTTGGCGGGGAATGATATGAGCAGGAACACACGGCCTACAAGTGCGGGGTTGAAGGGGTTGTTACCCAGACCGCCGAATGCCATCTTACCTATTCCTATTGCTACCAGCGCACCTACCACGATCATGTAAAGCGGCAGGTTTGAAGGCAGGTTGAATGCCAGCAGGATACCGGTAATGGCGGCGGACCCATCGGCCAAAGTGGAGGGCTTCTTGAGGAACACCCTTGTTATGAACCACTCAAAGAAGAGACAGGATGCCACTGAAGTAGCGGTTACGATCAGTGAACCCAGCCCGAATACCATGAATGAGGCGATGAGTGCCGGCATCAGAGCCACAATCACCCAGCGCATATTCCTCTCTATGGTGTCACCGCAGTGTACGTGCGGAGATGTAGTTATATACAGTTTCTGAGCCATAATACCTTATTTCTTAGCGTTACGTGCGCGGATTATTCCGCCTACCCTGTTCTTGGCCAGACGAACCCAGTCAAGCAAAGGTCTGCGTGAGGGGCAGGTGCTCTGACAGCAACCGCACTCAATGCAGCTCATTATCCAGTTCTCCTCGGCGCACTCCCAGTCACCTGATTCAGATGCGGTGGCAAGCAGATAGGGCTCCAGACCCATCGGGCATGCCTGAACGCACTTGGCGCAACGGATACAGTTGCGCTCCTCGCGGCGTATGGCATCCTTCTCGGGAATAAGGAGCACACCTGATGTACCCTTGACCACAGGAGCGGTCTCATCAAGCAGCGGGCGTCCCATCATCGGACCGCCTGATATCAGTTTTCCTGTATCCTCAGGCATGCCGCCTGCATATTCCAGCAGCTGGCTGACGGGTGTACCCATTCTTACCTTGAGGTTGCAGGGCTTCTTTACGTTCTGGCCGGTAACGGTAACTATGCGCTCAATGAGAGGCTTGTTCTTCATTACGGCCTCATAGATGGCGAATACGGTGCCCACGTTCTGCACTACGCAGCCCACATTGGCGGGAAGTGCCGGTGGAGGCGGAACCTGACGGCCGGTGACAGCCTCGATGAGCTGTTTCTCACCGCCCTGCGGATATTTCATCTGCAGAGGCATGACCTCAATACCGCTTACCATTGATGTCTTGGACTTGAGCAGTTCTATTGCATCGGGCTTATTGGCCTCAATGCCGATAACCGCACGGTCAATTCCAAGCACCTTGAGAATAACCTTGATACCGATGATGATCTCATCCGCATGCTCCAGCATCAGACGGTGATCGGCCGTAAGATACGGCTCGCACTCAACGGCGTTTATTATCAGGGTGTCGATTGTGCACTCCTTGGGAGGACACAGCTTTACGTGTGTGGGGAAACAGGCACCGCCCATTCCTACTACACCTGCATTCTTGATGCACTCAATTATCTCATCACGTGTCTTGGTGCTCTGCAGGACCAGCTTCTCGGAACGGTCAATTGAAGGCTCCCACTCATCACCCTCCACATCGATGAATATGGCGGGCTTGCGCAGTCCGCTGGCGTCGACAATGGTGTCAATCTTGGCAACCTTGCCCGATACGGATGAATGGATTGAAGCCGACATGAAACCGCCCGGCTCGGCGATCTTGGTTCCTACGCGGACAACGTCACCCTTCTCGACACACGGTACTGCGGGAGCGCCTATGTGCTGTGACAGGGGGAAGACAGCCTGCTGGGGCAATCCCAGGGTCTCTATCTTCTTGCCGGCCGTAAGCTTGTTTGGCTCGGGGTGTACACCACCTATTTTGAAAGTATTCATAATACCTTAATTGTTTTCATTTGATTCTGTCTGAACCTCGGGCTGTGCAGGTTCCTGAGCCTGAGGCTGTTCCTCAACCACCTTCTTGGGAGGGAAGTTGACGGCAATAATTGAATGCTGCGGGCACTCGTCTACGCACTTACGACACAGACGGCACTTCTCAAAGTCAATGTATGCCAGGTTGTTCTCAAGGGTGATAGCCTCGAACGGGCAGGCCTTTACGCACTTGCCGCAACCTATGCAGGCTACATCGCAAGCCTTCTTGGCAACCGGGCCCTTATCCTTATTCACGCAACTTACGTAGACGCGTCGGTCCATCTTGTTGCGGTTACGCAGCTCAATGATATTACGCGGGCAAGCCTTTGCGCACTTGCCGCATGCGGTACATTTCTCCTGGTCCACAACCGGAAGTCCGGTATCGGGATCCATCTTGATGGCATCAAACGTGCAGACGCTTACGCAGTCACCGCAGCCCAGGCATCCATAAAAACAGCCGGTCTCACCGCCGTTCATCATGTTTGCTATGGCGCAGCTTTTGGCACCGTCATAACTGCGCAGGGCGGGACGGTTTGCACAGGAACCTGAGCACCGTACCACTGCAACTTTCTCCACGCCCAGCTCGATGTCATGCCCTGTAATGGCCGCAATCTGGTGCATCACCTCTCTCTTACACGCCGAACACTTGAGCCCGTCCATAGAGTCCCGCTTTACACAAGCCTCTGCAAACGCGGCGCATCCGGGGAATCCGCAACCACCGCAGTTGGCGGCCGGAAGCAGTTCCAGGATCTGACCCACACGGGGGTCCTCCTCAACCTTGAATTGTCTTGACACGACATACAGCACCAGTCCCAGCACCAAACCGGTCAAGCCCAAAACAAGAACAGCAGTCAATATAAACGACATATTAATATTGTATTATTCTGAATTGAAGTGTATCCTTGATTCTGTCTCTCAGTACATACAGCAGCGTGTAGTAAGGAACCAATACGGCAAAAGCGCATATAGCGCCAACCTTTTCACTGCCCGAAACGGCAATTCCCACTATCAAAGCCACCATTAAAAACAGCAAAGGCAGACCAAACGCCAGCCCCACTGCTTTCATACCCAGACTCTCCTCTCCACAAACCGTCACCTCCTGTCCTACACTTAGTGCCGATGCATCCGTACAATGCACGTCCACCAGCTTCTCCTTGGACTCGGCGGCACGACATATTCCGCGAGCATGGCATCCGGAGCAGGCCGACTGCTGCATAATGCGCACGACAACGGTCTGACCGTCAATCATGTCCACTACGCCTTGGTGCCGGATCTCTTCTGCCATTGTCTATTCAGTACCGATTTAACTTACAAATGTAACACTTTTCCACATCTCAGACACATCAAATAGTCATTTTTTGGCAAAAACGTTTTCAACAATTTAATTGGTGTAAAACATTATTATCATACAAAATTTTTGTACCTTTGCGCCGACATTACGAGATAGTGGCTATTCAAATCATTTATAAATTCAATAAAAACAAAAACTTATGGCAGCAAAAATCAGATTGCAGAGACGTGGCCACAAGGCTTACGCTTTCTATTCAATCGTAATTGCAGACTCCAGAGCTCCACGTGATGGAAAGTTTATTGAGAAGATTGGTACCTACAACCCCAACACCAATCCCGC
>JAEEGJ010028711.1_pt1 | contig 11041 bp, 6 predicted proteins | sample 8958761 | NCBI WGS metagenome assembly JAEEGJ01 (sample SAMN16246546, study PRJNA631951) | gut metagenome | biome: gut microbiome; feature: rumen; material: RS-attached | host: Bos | place: Iran: Karaj | collected 2018-10
TAAAAGATAGTTTGATAGCATATCAAAAATCAACCCTTCTTTTGTAAAAGGATTGACATAATGCGGTAAATCACACAAAAAATGTTCTTAAAACGTTCCTGTTCAGCAAGTTACGTTAACTTTTCTTTGCATTAAGGAACACATTGTGGAAAGGACCTTTGCAACGACAAACGGTTTTGCCAGATGTTCGTCCATTCCGGCGGCAAGGGACTTTTGCCGATCCTCTTCAAACGCATTTGCCGATAGCGCAATAATGGGGATGCGCGCATGGGGATAGGTCTTTCGGATAGCACGAGTCGCCTCGTAACCATCCATCACAGGCATCTGGACATCCATCAAAATGCAGTCATAGTAATCTACGCCCTTTTCACGGACTTTCGTAACCGCCACCAATCCGTTTTCGGCGATGTCAACAATCATTTCGGCATCCTGCAAGAAGTCCAGGGCAACTTCCCTGTTGAATTCGTTATCTTCTACAAGCAACACGCGCTTTCCCTTCAACAGCGCCGGGTCAGCTTCGGCACAGGATTCACCAGATTCTAGAGCCACGTCCTCTTCTGTCGCTATTTTCAGCTGAGTCCGCACATGCACAGTCGTTCCAAGGCCGATTTCGCTCTGGATATCAATTTCAGCCCCCATCATGTCAACAAGGCGCTTCACGATAGACATGCCAAGGCCTGTCCCCTGCACACCGCTCTGGGTAGAAGACTGTTCCCTCGCAAACTCATCGTAAATGTGTTCCAAAAATTCCTTGGACATGCCAAGTCCATTATCACTGACTTCAAAATCAAAGACAGCATAGCCATCCACCTGGCAGGGCAATTCCTCGATGGTAAACACAACACGCCCGCCGTAAGGGGTGAACTTCTGCGCATTTGAAATGATATTGTAGAGGACCTGGCGAAGGTTGCTCACGTCCGCAACGACAAACTTGTTCTTGACCGACGAGGTATCCCAAATAAAAGAGATGTTCTTGACCTTCATCATGGGCTGATACGTTTCGCAGAATTCCGTCATGCACGAAGGGAGATTCACCATCCTCTTTTTCTGCACCACCTGGCCCGATTCAATTTTAGCCATGTCCAGCACTTCTTCGATCAGCTGGAGCAGATAGCCGCCCGATATGCGGATTTTCTTGAGCGCATCCTGAACGTCGGCAGTACTGTCGAGGTGTCGTTCCGCACGTTCAGAATAGCCGATAATAGCATTCATCGGAGTGCGGATATCGTGGCTCATGTTGAGCAAAAACTTGGATTTAGCCTCCTTCGCCTCAGCGGCAAAGGCATTCGCCTCGCGTAACTTGTAATCGAGCTCCTCCTCACGATTTTTGAGTTTACGCCTAAAGGCAAGCCACACCAGGGATGCGGCCAGGATTATCCCGATGACAATGAAGATGCTCCCAAAAACAGTAGCGATATGGGATTGTTTGTGCAACAGCTCGCTAGAATAATTCGGCATACGGAAGCCGACATATTTTACGATTTTTGAACGCACTAACTTGGGCGAAAGCATCATCACGCCTTTCGACAAGATAGAAGCCAACTCACGCGGGTATTTACGCGGTACTGCGATATGCATCCCGACAAGCAGGCTATCATTGGAATCTAGCAACTGGTCACGGAAATACGGAGGTGCGAAAATCCAGGATTCATCGCCACCGGCCATGCCATAGCGCGCATCCAAAACTATCAGAGGCTGAGACTCGTTATACGTTGTCACAAATTCATACTTCAGCCCATTGTGGCGTGCAATTTCTGCAAAGAGGTCTAGCAAAATGCCTCTCGGGACATCCCCATCCATGTAGGCGAACGGGAACTTATCATTGCGGACAGTCACTTTCAACATCCGGTCCTGGCCCCAGAATCCCTGTAAAAAGCGGCGCTCCCGTTCACTCAGCAAGAGTAGGTCAAAGACATCGTCGCCGTTGTACTTGCGGTACAGACGGTTCATCCAGTTCGGGTCCAACACGTTCATCTGGCGAATTGCGTAGTTGACTTCGTTCAGAAGCGTCGTATCGGACTTGCGGACAATGATGTAGTCCGGGGCAAGCCCTACAGGCAGCGAAAATGCAAAAGACTCTTCCAGTTCCTTGGTCTTGCTCGCCGGTGAAACAAGGTCAATTTCTCCGTTTTCAAGCATCCGGAGCATATCGTTCCACGTCTTGTCATAGCCGACAAACTCGTAGTTCAAATCGGCATAGCGGGACATCTGGCGGAGCAAATCATACCCATACCCCCCTTTTTCACCTTTTTCTGAAATTTCGTGATAGCCGGAATTAGCGAAAAAGCCCACCTTTACCGATCGTGGACCTGCAAAAGTCTGCTCCCCTAATAGCAGTACAAACAATACACTTAAGAGCATTACGCGCATAAGCAAACATCCAGCTAAACCATTCTTATATTTATATTATTATATATATACAATTCTCATAAAAAAGGCAATATTGAACATTTTAGCACAAAAAGAATGTTGTGATATCGGGCAACATTTTCAACGAAGTTACAATTTTCTTACGCTTGTTTTTCAAAATTATATACATTTATTGTGTATTGTATTTGGGATTTAAAGGAATGCGTTATGGATGAAAAACGCCCTCTTATACTGATTGTTGACGATGTGGCTATGAACAGAGCCCTGTTATCGGACGTACTCAGTGACAAATACAACATCATCGAAGCTGAAAACGGCAACGAAGCACTGCTTTTACTGAGGGAAAAGACATCCGAGATTTCGCTTGTGCTCCTCGACATGGTGATGCCCGAAAAAGACGGCATTGAAGTCCTCGCCATCATGAATAAGAATGGCTGGATTAACGAAATCCCGGTCATCATGATTTCTGGCGAAACCGCCCATGCGCTGATCGAAGGCGCCTACATGCTTGGCGCCACAGACTTTATCGGTCGCCCGTTCGACGAGATGGTGCTCAAGAACCGCGTGAACAACACGATCCGCCTTTACAAAAAGCAGAAGAGCCTTTCGGACCTCGTTTTAAATCAGATTTACGAAAAGACGCGCAACAACAGCATGATGGTGACCATGCTGAGCCATATCGTGGAATTCCGTAACGGCGAAAGCGGCATGCACGTGTTGCACATCAACACCATTACCGAAATGCTCCTGCGCGAGCTTTTGCGCCGCACCAAAAAGTACCAAATCAACAAGAACGATATCGGCATCATCTGCACGGCATCGTCCATGCATGACATCGGTAAAATTACCATCCCCGACGAGATTCTGAACAAGCCAGGCAAGCTCACTCCCGAAGAGTTCAACATCATGAAGGGGCATACGGTCAACTGCGCCCAGATGCTCAACGCTGTCCCCGTCGGAAAAGACGAACCCCTGATGAAATACGCCTACGAGATTTGCCGCTGGCACCATGAACGCTATGACGGCCGCGGATACCCAGACGGTCTCAAGGGTGACGAGATCCCTATAGCCGCACAAATTGTCTCGATCGCAGACGTTTACGATGCGCTCACTAGCGAACGCTGCTACAAGCACGCCTTCACGCACGAGAAAGCACTTGAGATGATTCACAACAATGAATGCGGCGTATTCAACCCGATTCTCATTGAGTGCTTAGACGCCATCGCAGACAAGCTCGTCATCGCCTTGCAGACGTTTGACTGGAGCAAGCAAGCCGACAAGGACTTTTTCTACATCGCCGATGCGATGATGAACGACCAAAAGCATCCGATTTATAATCAGGCATTTAGGCAGTTCATCGATGAACGCAAAAAAAGCCACTTCTTTGAATCTATGCTGGACGGCATCCTCTTCGAATACACTTTCAACCCGGCTGTCATGAAGCTTTCTTCAAAAGCATCCAAGGCTCTCGGGTTGCCAAGGACAATCCTTGACGACTACAAGCCAAACGAAGATGATCAAAGCTCAAGCGAAAACCTGGATAAAATCAAGAAGATTTTAAAGCGCAAATCTGCGCCAAAAGATAAGCCCATCCTTATCAAGCAAACATTCAACATTGACGGCAAGAGCATGCCATGCAATGTCAAGGTGCTTCAGATCTGGGCAGAACGCCAAAACGAAGCTCCTATACTCACGTCCGTTTACGGACACATTGATATTTCAAAACAAGGTTAGGATAAATTTATGACACTTTCTGAATTCTATAGCTCTCTCGGTGAATCTTTGGATGCAGTTCTGGAAAGACTCCGCATGGAGTCCCGCGTTACCAAGTATTTGGGACTTTTTTTGAACGACCCGAGTTTCAACGAGCTCAAGACCGCCTTTGCAGGAAACGACGCGAAGACCGCATTCCGCGCCGCACACACGCTTAAGGGCGTTGCCGCCAATCTCGGGCTGAACAAGCTTTCGGCATCGAGCAGTGAACTCACTGAAGACTTACGCCCGGAAGCATTCACTGCCAACTCGCAGGCGCTCCTGGAAAAAGTCGAAGCAGACTACGTTGCAGCAGTGGCTGGAATCAAGCAACTTTCTTAACGCTTGAGAAACTTCTTCAGCGCATCTTCGAGTTGGGCGATGACGATGGGTTTTGCCAAGTGACCATCCATGCCCGCTTCAAAGGACTTGCGGCGGTCTTCATCAAAAGCATTTGCAGAAAGCGCAATAATTGGAATCCGCTTGTCCGGGAACATCTTGCGGATTTCACGAGTCGCTTCAAAACCATCCATGACAGGCATCTGGATATCCATCAAAATGCAGTCGTAGTAGTCCGGACCTTTTTCCTTTAAACGCTCTACTGCGATGGAACCATCTTCGGCAGATTCCACAGCAACGCCCGCACTTTCCAAAATATCCCTAGAAATTTCAAGATTCAGCTCGTTATCTTCGACGACGAGAACTTTAAATCCCTCAAACGAAACCGATTCCTCCTCCGAATGAGCAAAACGCACTTGTTCAACATCTTCGGGATGTTCCTGAATGCGCATCGGGATGCGGATGGTAAACTTGGACCCCTCACCCACCACGCTTTCCACTTCAATAGAGCCTTCCATCATATCGACAATACGCTTGGTAATGGCAAGCCCAAGGCCTGTTCCCTGTTGCTTACTGACCGTAGATGTCCGCTCGCGGGAAAATTCATCAAAGAGGTGTTGCTGGTATTCGGCGCTCATGCCAATTCCCGTATCCTTGATGACAATCTGGTATAAGCCATAGCCTTCACGTTCTGACGGAATCTGGGTGATATCTACCGTCACCGAGCCTCCCGACGGCGTGTACTTCACCGCATTCGAGACAACGTTGATAACTACCTGATTTAAGCGCAAGAAGTCTACATATACATAGCGGTTCTGGATATCGTGGTGTGCAAATTCAAAGTGTACGTTTTTCTTTTCGGCTAGGGAACGGAGCATCGGCACACAATCTTCGCCATTTTCATCCAAATTAACAGGATTCAGGTCCAGCTCCACCTTACCGCTTTCAATGCGCGACATGTCCAGCACATCGTTAATCAAGGACAAAAGATGTTCACTCGAAAGTTTTGACTTGCTGAGGCAATCAAGCGCCTTGGCCTTGTCGTCAATATTCTTGACAGCCATGTCGGTAAAGCCGATCATCGCATTGAGCGGTGTGCGGATGTCATGTGACATGTTGAACAGGAACGCACTCTTTGCCTTGTTTGCAAGTTCCGCTTTTTCGAGGTTCGCCATTTCACGTTTCGTCTCGGCATCGACGCTGTGGAAACCCGCAATCACATGGTTCTTGAAGTTTTCGTCCTTGACAAATTTAATCTGGTAGTAAATATCTTCGCCATTGACTTGCAACCTGAAGTTGACAAAGTACATGTGTTCGCGTTCAACCATATCGAGGACTTTTGCAGGTTCAGTCGCGGCACAGAACGCTTCGCGGTCACCCGGATGGACAACGGTATTGACTAGCACTTCCAGACGCTTGCCAAAATTGTCGATTTTGGACCAGCCCGGCACCATCTCATCAAACATCGGGTCAAAGCGGTAATGCACTTCGGAAAGTGTCTCGTAATCAACGTACACCACGCAGCCGAAGTCATCGGACAAGCCCGAAATCACAGCCATGTCGCGGTTTGCAATCGCCTTGCGTTCCGCCTTGGCGGATTCCTCTTCATCGACGTTTTCAAGCGTCACGACGATGTGGTTTTCGGAATCGGGAGTTTTGGCGGCCTTTAAACGGTAATACACCAGGCGCCCGTCAAAAGAGAATCGGAACGAGACCGAAACCGCACGATCTTTTTCCAGACCGTGAAGCATTTTTTCCTTGTTGACAAAATCCTTGACCGCTGCCCAGTCTTCCCGGAAAACAAACTTTTCAAGCGCCAATTCAAATCCTTCAAAAAAGTCTTTACAGTTCTTGGCATCTAGAGTCTTCACGACCCCTTGGGCGTTAAATTCAATGAAGGAGTTGTCGTTGATATCAACGTAATAAATATTATCGAAACCATCGCCAAGCGCGTTCGCAATATCGGAATACTGGTCAAGTTCGCGCACATGCATCTTGAATTCAACCTGTTCCGTCACGTCGGTGCAGCACCCTTCAAGGCGCATTCCCCGTTTGTAGGCTTCATTTCGCTTGCCGTGATTTTGCAAGAAAATGATTCCTCGAGACTGGTGGTTCCAGGCGTACTCCAGTTCAGACATTTCACCGCGGGTCATCTGGTCCACAAATTCAGCATAAGCCTCGTAATACGAGATGTCTACATTGTTGCACCACAAATTGTAGAGGTCTTCGGGGAGAGTTTCTTCAGGGAATCCAAGAATCTGGAGAAGAGCCTTGTCGGCATACATTCGTGGAGGGTGGCCTTCATCTACCTCAATAACCCACAAACCGACGCCTGCACTCGATAGAATCGCATGAGTCAAGTCTGACGATTCAAGACAATCCATGATTTGCAGTTCCTCCGACAAGATATCCCTTCCAACGGGCGTCTCCAGTCGCCCTATGGTATAAAATACACTTATTTTTCGGACTTGTTTGAGAAAAGACGAATAAAGTCTCGGATTTAGGCCTTCGCTTTCGCTTTTTTGCGACGCCAGACTTTAAATTCCATGTAAAGCGTGCTGACCGTGTAAATGAAGATGAGCAAAAGGATGGTATTCTTCGGACGGTTCAGGTTGCAGATGCCCCATGCAAACGTGATGATGGGCAGATGGATCAAGTACGGGTAGAACGAGGCGCGACCGATACGGCGCACAAGCGGGATGCAGAAGAACTTCGCCAAGAATCCCTTGCCCGAAAGCAGACTTACCACGAACATGCCGTAAATGAAAATCGGAAGGCTATGATGGATAAAATAATTATAGCCAGGATTGGCATCCGGACGCATGAGGAAGAGGCTCCCGTAAAGTGCGAGGAGCAAAAGCGCCTGAGCCACACCGCTCACAAAGTCCTTCTTGAAAACGTCAAAGACGCCCTCGTTGTAAAGGCGGTAAAGCACCATGCCAAAGATGTATTCAAAGACGCGCACCGGAGCAAACATGTGGAAGAAGCGATACTTGGCATCGAATCCATCAAACCATAAATTGCCCGTTTTGCCATACACGATAGCCCAAAGGAGTCCCGGGACGAACACGCCGCCGAACAGAATCCAGAGCGTACGACGGTTCTGCTTGATAAGCCAACGGCTGAACCACGGCGTAATCGCATAGCAAAGGAAGAAGCTCGTGAGTGACCAGGACGGTTCATTCAGCTTCATGCCGAGATCGGGGACAATCGACCACGTGAGCGTGAGGTGCATGATGAGGCTACGCCACGGATGGAACATCTTTGCTAGCCCAGCCGAAGCGCAATCGCCAATCTCAGAGAATGCAGGCAAGTGCGTATAGCCGCTCATCTTAAACACAATCAGCACGAACATGAGGAGCGTCATAAAGAAGTGCAAGCGGTAAAGCTTTGCAATGCGGCTGAACATGAACGGGATGACCGGGATACTGCGGTCCGGGTCGCTGTACTTGCTTGCGAAAAGGAAACCGGCCAGCACATAGAAAATCCCCGCGGCAAAGGCAGGCGCAGAGATAATGGGCATCACCCACTTGCAATCGGACATGTACATGAGGGCGTTGGAACTGCCCAAATGGAGCATGACAATATTCAGGCTTGCGAGGAGACGGAGACCGTCAATAGCGGGGAAATAATTTGCTGGTTTCGGCATTTCGAGGAAAATTTAGAAAAACATGGTGATTTTGCGCAAATGGACGGGGTATTTTGATTTTTCGCGGACCAAAACGCTCTTTTTCGTTACATTTTTCTTAAATTAAAGAGGTACAACCACTTAAGAACGAGAAAATAAAAATTGGTGCTTCGACCATGAGCAACGAACGTGCAAAAATTTTGATTGTCGATGATGACGCCATGAACAGAGTCGTACTTTCGGACCTGCTCTCTGACGAATATGATATCATCGAAGCAAAAGACGGTGACGAGGCCATCGAGATTCTTGAAACAACGGCAAATGACATTACGCTCGTCTTGCTAGACATGATTATGCCTGGACGAGACGGTCTCCAAGTTCTTGAAGTCATGAACGAAAAAGGGTGGATCAAGGGAACCCCGGTCGTGATGATTTCGGCAGAAACATCTACCCCACAAGTTGAAAAAGCTTTCTCGCTCGGTGTAACAGACTTCATCTACCGCCCGTTCGACCAGATGGTCGTGCAGACCCGCGTCCGCAATACGATTAATCTTTACGTGAAGCAGATGCAGCTTTCGGAACTCGTGACCGACAAGATTTACGAGAGGACCCGAAACAGCGATATGCTGATTTCCATCTTGAGTCACATCGTGGAATTCCGTAACGGCGAAAGCGGCCAGCACGTCCTGCACATCAAAAAGATTACCGATATCCTTTTACGCGCACTGCTCAAGCGCACTAGCGAATACAGCATCACCGAAGAAGAAATCGGCACCATCGCTACAGCATCTTCGATGCACGACATCGGAAAGATTACAATCCCCGACGAGATTTTGAACAAGCCCGGCAAGCTCACGAAAGAAGAATTCGACATCATGAAGCAACACTCCATGAACGGCGCCAAGATGCTCGACGCCATCCAGTTCTTCAAGAACGAGCCGCTGATGAAATTCGCCTACGACATTTGCCGTTGGCACCATGAACGCTGGGACGGCCGCGGCTACCCCGACGGCCTCAAGGGTAATGAAATTCCCATCAGTGCGCAAGTCGTCTCTGTTGCTGACGTTTACGACGCACTTACTAGCGAACGTTGCTACAAGAAGGCGTTCAGCCACGAGAAGGCTCTTGAGATGATCCGCAATAACGAATGCGGCGTCTTCAACCCGCTCCTCCTGGAATGCCTCGGCGATGTCGCCGACACGCTCCCGAAAGAACTGAACGACAACCAGCCAAGCAAGCTGAGCGATGCCGACTTTGCTAAAATTGCCCGATCCATTTTCGAGAGCGACGAAGACGACTCCGACAACATCATTTACGAACAGTACATGATAGAACACCGGAAAAGCCAGTTCTTCGCCTCAATACACCGTGGTGTTACATTCGAATACACATACGAGCCTTCGCTCTTAAAGCTCGAAGCCAAAAATGCAAAGGCATTGAGTTTCCCGAAGACTATGGTCGAGCCCGAAAACAACAGCGAATTCTGGAATATCTTTGGGCGCGAGAACTGGGATGAATTTGTAAAACTGCTGCACGACCCGCAATTGAACAACGATTCGTTCACGTTCAACAGCGAGATGCTCGTCAAGGGCGAAAAGCGCCCGTGCAAGATTAGGGTCCAACAATGCTGGAACAGACGCGATCCCGAGAACCCGGAACTCATTTCCGTGTACGGGTGCGTGGAATTCTTTAAATAATTTGTTTATCCTAAGAATTTGCGAAAGACTTTCTTGAGTTTTTCGACGTCGATGGGTTTTGCGACATGTTCGTTCATACCTGCATCGAGTGCGGCCTTGCGGTCTTCTTCAAACGCATTTGCGGTCATTGCCACAATCGGGACTTTCTTGAAGTAATCATTGCGCATAGATCGAATGCGCCTAGTCGCTTCGAGGCCATCCATCACAGGCATCTGCACATCCATCAAAATCAAGTCATAGGCGCCCGGCTTAGCCTTTTCTAGCACGTTCAAGGCGACACCGCCATCTTCGGCACAGTCCACACCAAAGCCCATTTCACCAAGAACACTTTGTGCGATTTCACGATTAAGCTCATTGTCTTCGACGAGAAGAATTTTCTTCCCGGCAAAGCAAGAAGTATCATCAACCTCAATTTTCACTTCGTCCTTTAAAACGCCTATGGCACGTGCCAAGACATCATGCATTTCCGTGAGGAATAGCGGTTTGCTTATAAACGCAGTCACACCCGCTTCGCGCGCACTTTTTTCAATGTTTGCACAGTCATAGGACGCCATGACTATAATCGGATTATCGCTTCCAGGGATCATACGCAACTGTTCCACCGCTTCGACACTTTCCATATCAAGCAACAGGTCGTCAAGGATAATCACAGAATAGCATTCGTGACGGTCAACAGCTTCCTTGGCACGCAATACCGCTTCGCGGCCATACATAGTCCATTCCGCACGCATTCCCAAACGGCGCAGAAGATTCGTGGCACTGGAGCACGCATTGTAATCACTTGCGACAACAAGGGCGCGGGCATTTTGCAAAGCTTCAAGATTCGTCAAGTTCGCAGAAGTATCCTGAATTTTCAGTTTCAGATGAACGATGAATTCCGTTCCCTGATTAGGCGCACTGACGACATCTATAGAGCCTCCCATCATATCGACAATTTTCTTGGTGATAGACATTCCAAGCCCAGTCCCTTGAGTCTTGGAAATCGTTGAGGTGCGTTCGCGTTCAAACGGTTGGTACAGGACTTTCAAGAATTCCGGACTCATGCCGATGCCATCGTCCTTGACATGGAACTCATACGTTCCCGTATTTTCGTCGCTAGCCGTCTGGCGAACAAACACATGAATGTTCCCGCCCACCGGCGTAAACTTGACCGCATTTGAAAGCAGGTTGATCAGCATCTGATGCAAGCGCAGCTTGTCACAAATAACAAGTTCGTTCTCGATATTGAACGTATCCATGTAAAGGTTTTGCTGTT
>JAEEGJ010028715.1_pt1 | contig 11040 bp, 5 predicted proteins | sample 8958761 | NCBI WGS metagenome assembly JAEEGJ01 (sample SAMN16246546, study PRJNA631951) | gut metagenome | biome: gut microbiome; feature: rumen; material: RS-attached | host: Bos | place: Iran: Karaj | collected 2018-10
ATGCCCGAATTCAAGGGCAAAAGCAGGTTCCTTTGGAAGGTTTATCCTAAAGATGACGACAACGAAATATTTTCTAAAGAAAATGTTTGGTATTTTGTAGAATTGTGTAAATTTGCCGCGCAGTTGGAAACGCTGGATTTGACCGATGAGAAGAACCGCTGGCTCTACATGCTCACCCATGTGGCGGACATCAGCGAGGATGAAGTTCAACGTATGGATCCGGTTTACCAACGGTTTTACGAAGAGTGCCGAATATCAAACCTTAATGAAATGGAAAAGAAAGAATACGTGACGAGTGTGTTGGAGTACGACGATGTGCGGGAGTCGATGATGTGCGAACGCGAAGTGGGGAGAGAGGAAGGACGAGAAGAAGGACGTATGGAAGGACGAGAGGAAGGACTGCTGCAAGGAGAGGTCAATACCAAACGCCAGCTCGCCCTCAAGATGCTCGCCAAGGATTTCGCCCCAGACCTCGTGGCGGAAATCACCGGGTTGACAGAGGAGGAGGTCTGCGCTTTGGCCGCACATACTGATTGACAGAAACTTGACAATTCTGTCAGAACCAGCCCTGGCGAGTTCGGGATTCCGTTTTGCAACCCTGTCCTCACGAGCCACTGCCTGCCTTGACGATGACGACTACCCTCGCGGCTCAGCGCCTCCCTCTTCCGGCAAAACGGAATGGTGCATTGGGTGCCCGCAAGGGCAGTGATTAACGATACCACGTTCTCCGCAAGAGCAGTGATTGCCGAAAAACCGGCAACCCGCAAGAACACGCAGAAACGACCAGCAAATGCACCATTCCGTTTGGCCACCCTCCCCTAACGGAAACAACATGCATTTCCGAAACCTACTGCATAACGTCAAAGCGACACCTTGACCGGCCAAACGGAACCTCCGCCCCGCGAGGGGACGATCTTTCTAAACACGAATTGTCACGAATTCACCACGAATTAGCCATAAATATTCATCGCCTCATCGTTTTTCATCGCCTCATCGTAAGAAAGGGCGCAACCCCCACCGGCCACGCCCTTTCCTAAGTCCTCAGTCTCAAGTCCTCAGTCTTATTTTTTTAATCGCGGAGACAGCGGACGGAAAATCCGTGGTACTTGTCGATGCCGTCTCTGATCACGCCCGCGTCGTCGTAGAGCAGGAAGCGGTGCCACGCGTCGCTGCTGTTGGCCTGCGCAGAAGACCAGAAGTAGGCGCTGAGGCCCGCGCCGTAGAACGACGAACCATGGCATTCGCCTACCGGAACAGCGGAAAAGCCAGATGCGTTGCGGTCGGCATTGCTGTAGTCACCAGGTGCGCCAGATGTGCTGCTGGTAGCCCAACCATCGCCACCGGCAAGCTTTCCCGCATGAGAACCACGGGACCCTAAACTTGTCGCGTAACTCTCCTGCCAGTCAGAACCGCTCACGGTCGCCTCCATCGTGATCCACTCCGCATTACTTGGCAAATGCCACCCCTCGGGACAAATGCCCCTGCGGTTGCCCGTGAAACTCACCGACACCGCATTTCTGTAGTCATCGTTCACGCTTGTCTCCCCGTACGCCGTGTTGAATGTATCGACCGCCGCGTTCCAGTTGTACAACAACCCGTAGTTCATCGGCGCATACGTAGCGGAGTCGTTATTGCACCAGATAGCCTGCTTGCCCGTATACGTGTAGTTGGCATTGGTAGCCGGGATGAGGTATGTCCCCGTGCTCGGCGAAGTGGTGGCTCGCATGTTCTCCTTTGTCCAGCATTGTGTGCCGATTTGCACCGTGGCATACACGTTGCCCTCGTGGTCGGTCACCGTTGGGGTGCCGGGACAAGGAATGGCATCGCCCTCCACGGCACCGCCACCAGCGGCAAGGGTTGTGAAACTTACCGCCTCGCCATAGCTTGTGCCCTCCGCCGTGGTCACGAACGCACAGTACGTGTAGGACGTGCCGGCGGTAAGACCCGTGAGGGCGTAGCTCATCGTGGAACCCGTGGAACCCGTGGCTGTCACCAGTGCGTAGGTGCCGCCCGTGGTGGCCTTCCACTCGAAACCCTGCGCCGTGATGGTCACGCCGTCGGGGTTCGAGACGCTACCGTTCAGCGTGGCGGAGGTGGAAGTGATATTGGTGGCGGCAGAAGTGGTGACGGTTGGCTGTGTTTGGGATGTGGGGGGAACGTCATTATCGCGGAGGCAGCGGACGGAATATCCGACGTACTTGTAGCCTCTGTACCTGCCCACGTTCGCGTCGTTGTAGCCCAGGTAGCGGTTGCCGGCGCTGGCCGGGCTGCTCGCGTGCTGCGTAGCACTCCAGAAGGGGGCGATGAGGACCGCGAGGGCGAACGACGAACCGTCGCAGTTACCTGCCGGAACGGCGGAAAAGCCCGAGGCGTTGTTTGTGCCCTGGCTGTTTCCCACAGCGAAGGTGTTGTCGCTATTACACCATCCCTGTGTCGAAGCCAACGCTTTGGCGATATAGCTGGTGTTCGTCACGGGGACATCGTAACTCTCGTCATCGTAATAGTAATAGTTCTCGTGACTGCCCAAATAATTAGTAAGCGTGGTCCACTCCGCATCGCTCGGCACATGCCAACCCTGTGGACAGATGCCGCGACGGTGACCACTGAAGGAGACATTTACATAATAAGTGGCCAAATCATCGGAAGCAAAAGGAATCACACTGGTCTCCCCGTATGTCGTGTTAAACGTATCCACCGCAGCGTTCCAGTTGTAAAGCAGACCATAGTTCTGCGGGGCGTATGTGGCAGAGTCGTTGTTGTACCAACGAGCCTGCTTGCCGGAGTAGGTGTAGGTGATGCCGGCCGGAGTGATCAGGTAAGTACCAGTAGTAGGTGATGTGGTCGCCCGCATATTCTCCTTGGTCCAGCACTGCGTGCCAATCTGCACCGTGTTATAGACATTGCCCTCGTGGTCGGTCACCGTGGGGGTGCCAGGGCAAGGCTGCCCATCGTTCTCCACAGATGTTGGCTGCTCGTCGGCGGTGGTATTGAATGTCAACTGGTTGCCGTATGCTGTACCCTTAGAGTTGACGGCAAACGCTCTCACATAGTACGTCGTCCCGGCTTGCAGATTGCTCAGCAGGATGGTGTAATCCCCCGTTCCGCTGCCGCTGGTCGCCACAGTGTTGCTGGTAGTCGGATTGGAGGAGGTACCGTAAACAAAACCGCGCTGGGTAACACTCTCTCCACCGTCGGAGGTCACACTGCCGCTCACCGTGGCTCTGAATTTGCCCACATCGGTCACCGCAATGGTGGTCACGCTCGGCAAGGTAGAGGGAGAAGTCGCCGTGGTGGTCACCGCCACAACACTGCCGTAGAAAGTGCCGTTCTCGTTGGTGGCGTAGGCTCGCACATAATAGGTGATGCCCGGGGTCAAACCAGTGATGGTGTACGTATATGTACCGGTTCCACTACCGCAGTTCACACGATAGTCGCTAATAGAGGGGGTGGGGGTGGTGGAGGAATAGACAAAACCGCGCTGACTCACGGTAGTGCTGCCGTCAGTCTGCACCTTACCGTTCACAGTGAACGAGTTCTGGGTCACGGCGGTCACTCCTTGGGTAAAAATCTGAAACTCTAATTGGCTTTCCAATTGCTGCAACTTCTCCAGCAGTTCGCAAAGGTCAACGGAGTTGGCGCAGGAGGTGTTGCTGTTCGTGATGTAGTTTGCGTCATTGGTAAATGCGCTAACTTCAGTGGGAACGGTGGAGATGGCAGGGATATCTGCTGCGGTGATGTAACCCGCATCGTTATTGAAGGCACTCACATCTGTTGGAACAGTGGGAATGGCAGGGATGTCCTCTGCCGTGATGTAGTTAGCATCGTTGTCAAAGGCACTGACATTCGTGGGAACGGTGGGAATTGTGGGAATATCCGCCGCCGTGATGTAGTTGGCGTCGTTGTTGAATGCGCTCACGTTCGTGGGAACAGTAACGGCAGGAACTTCCGCTGCAGTGATGTAACCAGCGTCGTTGTTGAAAGCACTCACATCTGTTGGGACAGTGGGAATGGCGGGAATGTCCGCTGCCGTAATGTAGTTGGCATCGTTGTCGAAAGCGCTTACATTCGTGGGAACGGTAATAGCAGGGACTTCTGCTGCCGTGATATAGCCCGCGTCGTTGTTGAAAGCACTAACGTCTGTGGGAACAGTAATGGCGGGAACTTCCGCTGCCGTGATGTAACCAGCGTCGTTGTTGAAGGCGCTAACGTCAATAGGTTTGTTAAGGATCTGCGCCGCGCCAGTGGTGGCATTCCAATCGGCGTTCACCTGCGCGGGGATGTCGGCATTGGTAATGTAGCCGGCATCGTTGTTAAAGGCACTAACGTCTGTGGGAACAGTAACGGCGGGAACTTCCGCTGCGGTGATATAGCCAGCGTCATTATTGAAAGCACTCACATCTGTAGGAACAGTAATGGCAGGAACTTCGGCTGCTGTGATATAGCCAGCGTCGTTGTTGAAAGCGCTAACGTCAATAGGTTTGTTAAGAATCTGTGCCGCGCCAGTGGTGGCATTCCAATCGGCGTTCACCTGCGCGGGGATGTCGGCATTGGTGATGTAGCCGGCATCGTTGTTAAAGGCACTAACGTCTGTGGGAACAGTAACGGCGGGAACTTCCGCTACAGTGATGTAACCAGCGTCATTATTGAAAGCACTCACATCTGTTGGAACAGTGGGAATGGCGGGGATGTCTGCAGCCGTTATGTAGTTGGCATCGTTGTCGAAAGCGCTAACATTCGTAGGAACGGTAACAGTAGGAACTTCCGCTGCGGTGATATAGCCCGCATCGTTGTTGAAAGCACTAACATCCGTTGGAACAGTGGGAATGGCGGGGATGTCGGCTGCCGTGATGTAGTTGGCATCGTTGTCGAAAGCGCTAACATTCGTGGGAACGGTAACAGCAGGAACTTCCGCGGCTGTGATATAGCCAGCATCATTGTTGAATGCACTCACATCCGTTGGAACAGTGGGAATGGCGGGGATGTCGGCGGCCGTGATGTAGTTGGCATCGTTGTCGAAAGCGCTAACATTCGTAGGAACGGTAACAGTAGGAACTTCCGCGGCGGTGATATAGCCAGCATCGTTGTTGAAGGCACTCACATTCGTGGGAACGGTGGGAATCGTTGGGGTATTCTCAATTTCCGAGTAATCGTAGGTGGGCTTGTTCGCTTCCTTCGCCCAATCGGGAACAGTCGGGTCGGTCTCGACAATGGAGCTGATGTCGTGGTTTTCAAGGTATTCGTCCACCACATCATTCACCCAGTGGATGTCCACGCTGTCGGCGTAGAACGCATACGGCACCGCGTTCACCGGCGTGGTGTTCGACAAGGTGGCGCCGCCCGGCAGGGTGACTTCCGTGTGGATCTGCGCCGTGCGCCAATCCACAGACGCTATGCTGCCGCTTTGGCCGCTGCCCTCGCCAATCATAAGCGAAATCACGCCGTTGCGGTTGCTCGTCACGCTGTGCGTCTCGCTAAAGGCAGACGTGCCGTTCGCATCCGAGATGCGGATGGCCACGGTCAGGTTCTCTTCCGCCACCAACTCGTTGGCCGCGTTGCGCACCACCGCCTGGTAGCTCATTCTGTTGGTTTGCGCGAGCATCGTCGCCGCGCTGAATAGCACTAATGCTAAGAGTATCAGTTTCTTCATATTTATTTGATTTTTTATTTGTTTCTTTTTTATCCCAGGGCTCACGACACTTACACTCTGGGTTCCGGAAAGCCCCACACTGCGCTTCGCTTGTATGGGGTTACTTGCACTGCGTGCGTTTTGCCTCTCCGAGGCAGTTCCCAACTACTAACTACTAACTGCTAACTGCTAACTGCTAACTGCTAGTAGTTTTTTACGCAGCGCACGCTCGCGGCATCATTCGCATTGAGGGTGGTGGGAAGCGGCGTGTTGCAGTAATAGACGGTTGACAGCGCTGTGGCCGTATTCGGTGCGGGGGCAGCCGTACTCCACAGGTGGGTGTCCAACAACAGACGCTCGAACCCGTCATTGCCGGCATTGTATAGTCCGGCAGGCAGTTCGCTGAAACCGGTACTGTTGGTGTTGCTGTTCGGAGTGACCCAGCGTTCGGTGCTGCGGATGTCCTCGGCGGCGAGAGCCTCCAACGCATTCATCTCCACGATGGTAGGGATATGCCATCCTGAGGGACAGATTCCCTGCACGAAGCCGGCGGCATCCGGCACGGGCGCGGCAGCGCTGCCTTCCGGCACGTTCACCGCAGAGTACCAAGTGTATAAACGCCCATAAATCGACTCGTTTTCAGCAACATCGGGGAATGCGTCCGACTCGTAAACCAACGCTTTGGCGATTGCCGTACCCGCCGCATCATCATAGTGTTGCGCACGGAGGTTCGTCTGCGTCCAGCAATAATTGGCAACTTCGATGGTCGGATAGGGGTTATTGTCCCCGTCATACACCAAATCACCGCAGGAGAACGGCCCCAACACTCTAAGTTTAAGGGTTTTGAGCAGGTCATATTTATAACTGCCACCGTATGGGGTGTAAATCTTGTCGCTATATGTGCCTATCGGTGTAGTGGCGGGATAGGAGAAGCCATGTCCCTCATAACCTTCACCGAAGGAAACTATCTCCTCGTATTCCTCGCGCTCCAATTGCGCCTGCGCGATGCCTGCGGAAAGTTCATAGCCGCTGCCTGCGACCGAACCGGTAAACAGTTCGCCTACCGCCACATAGAGACCGCCGCCGGAACTCGCGCCAACGGGCATCGCATACATGGTGGAGACTTGAGCCTCTGCCGTTCCCATAAGCGCAAACAGCAGAACAATTAAATGTAAAAGTCTGTTACTCATTATATTGCAATTTTTTATATGCATAATATATTAAACTGCAAATATGATAATATTCCTAATATACTGATAATGAGACGCATTGCAAATTATACCACAGGAATATGGCACTTTTTGCCACACTTTAGTGATTAGTGAATAAAAGAAGGTTATGTCTAAGTCGTAGTCATCGTTTAAGTCTAAGTCTAAGTTTAAGTTATCGCCATCGCTTCAGAAATATCCCGCAAGAAGTCGTGGTTCAGCAGTTTGGAGATGCGAACCAGCATGGCGAGGTCGATGCTCTCCCGCTTGAGCATCTTGTGGACAACGCTGTAGTCGCGATGGATGGCCTCTGAGAACCACCTCATCGTGCGACCCTGCGCCTTCAGCTCTGCGCGAATCATCCGGCCAATATGAATTTCCTCTGTATTAGACATAAAAGAATCGTGAACTTTGGATTATTTGCATCAGAGGTTCTGCAATACCTGTATCACAAATAAGAAAGCCCACGATCACTCGTGAGCATTTCCCGATTTTCTTTTTGTGATACATGATGAAATTTGCAGATTTCTGATGCTCAAAGAAAAGCGAAAAACGCTTTATATCAATATGTTAAAAAGTTAAATATTTCTGTTCAATTCTCTTTTTTTGGGTTTTAATCAGACATCAGTGAAAAACGTTGCAAAAATAGTGTTTTTATTGTTCGGTTGAGAATTAAGTTTTGCAAGCTCTTTATCACATTTCCGAAACCCAAAACATAACGTTAACGCGACGCCTTAATCGGCCAAACGGAACCTCCGTCTCGCCAGGGCAGGCTCTTTCTAAACACAAATTGCCACGAATTCACCACGAATTAGCCTTAAATATTCATCGTCCATTCATCGCTTTTCATCGTGTCATCGTCAATCCTCCCATCATCGTCAATTCATCGCAAACCGCAAACAGCCCACGCCATCATTCGAATACTTTTTTTTCACAAATTCCGAGCATATCAAAATCTTTGTATTTTTGCCGACTTTTTATTTTTAAAGCCGAATTTTGAAATTAACACTTTTATATATCTACAAATCAGTAAATTATTAATCTTAAAAAATCTTAAAACAATATAGCGTTATGAAAATATTATTTGTCATCGATGCCTATTTCACGAACAACAACGGTACCAGCATCTCGGCGCAACGGTTCGCGGACGAACTTCGCAAACGCGGTCACGAGGTGCGGATTCTGACCTCCTGCGACGAAAGCCACGAGAACGTTTACAGCATGCCCATGCTGAAAATCCCCTTTTTCCAAGGACTGATCGAGAAACACGGCTTCCAGTTCGCCAAATGCAAGAAAAAAATCATCAAGGAGGCGGTCCAATGGGCGGACATTGTCCATTGTTTCATGCCGTTCATGCTGGAGAACAAAACCAAAAAAGTCGCCGACAAAATGGGCAAACCCACGACAGCCGCATTCCACGTGCAAGCTGAAAACATCACTTCCAGCTTGGGATTGGGAAAAGTGACGTGGGTAAACGATATGATTTACAAGATTTTCCGAAACGTGACATACAACCATTACACCCATATTCACACACCGTCGCAATTCATGGCAAGTGAGATTGAGAGGCGTGGATACACGGCTAAAATCCATGCTATCTCCAACGGCATCCAGTCGGATTTCACCTGGACAAAACGGCCGAAAGAGCCCATGTTCGCCGACAAAATCCTCATCATGATGGTCGGGCGGCTTGCCGGCGAGAAACGTCAGGACATCATCATCAATGCGTTGCAATACTCCAAATACGGCGACAAAATCCAGCTGGTTTTCGCCGGAAAAGGTCCGAAATTCAAACAATATTATAAATTAGGACAGCAACTGAAGAATCCGCCCATCTTCACCTATCTCCCAAAGGAAAAACTGATCAACTTGCTGGCACAGTGCGACTTGTACGTTCACGCATCGGACATGGAATCGGAGGCCATCTCCTGTATCGAGGCCTTCGCAACCGGGCTGGTTCCGGTCATCTCCAACAGCTCCCTTTCCGCCACCAAGCAGTTCGCCCTTGACGAACGCAGTCTGTTCAAAGCCGGCGACCCCAAAGACCTCGCCCGCGCCATCGACTACTGGCTCGACAATCCTGAAGAGAAACAACGAATGGAAAAGATATATTCCGAATCTGCCGCGAAGTACAACATCGACAATTCAATCACCCAATTTGAAGAAATGCTGAAAGAGGCCATTGAAGATCATGAAAAATCCAGATAAAATGCCACTCTGCATATTGATTATCCTGTTAATACTGTCTCTGACCTGTGGGAACGCACAGGAGGCGCCACGTGATTCCATCTTCCTGCATCCTGACGGGTCTGTGACGTTTCTATACCAAAACCCCGACGCGAAGTCGGTCAAGGTCTATTGCGACTGCAAGCTGCGGAAGGAGACCCCGATCATCCGCACCGAGAATTACCATTCCGCAAAGATGTCCAAAGACAGTTCCGGATTATGGGCTTACACCATCCCACCCTTGCCACCGGAGGTTTACACCTACCAGTTCGGGAGTGACTCGCGACGTTTTCCCGACCCCACCAACCCCGACTCCATCCGCGTGCGCTGCGAGAAGATGAGCGTGTTCACCGTCGGCGGCACCCCGCAAACCGACCTCTATCGTGCAGACCCGCTTCGTGGTCATCTGGACACGTTGGAGTTCCAAAGCCGCAACGAGACCGTGACGCGGCGCATCATCGTCTATACGCCGCCGCAATATACGGAGGGCAACCGCCAGTTCCCCGTCCTCTACCTGCTTCACGGGCTCAACGGCAGCGAGACGGCCTGGATTGACCGGGGGCGAGCCGTGCAGATTCTCGACAACCTCATCGCACAAGGAAAAGCAATGCCGATGATCTTAGTGATGCCCGATGCGAATCCCGTATGCCTGGTCTCCCAAAACGAGGATGTCAGTCTGTTCAAGAACCTCTTGCTCTACCATACTTGGAACAAGATGGAGTTCGAGAAATGCTACCCCGAAATGGACTCGCTCCTCAGCAACCGTTACCGTTTTTCAACACGTGCAGGCAGCCGGGCTGCAGCCGGACTATCGGCAGGCGCGAAGCAGTCGTGCAACCTCGCCAACCTCTACGACAGCACCTTCTCTTCCGTAGGGCTGTTCTCGCCAGTAGTCGGGAAAAAGCAGTTGCCGCAGAGCACTTATTCCCAATACTGGATCAGCGGCGGCACTTGTGACCTCTTCCACTACCGCATCAACAAGTTCTGCAAGAAGATGCAGCGCAAGCACGTCCCCTACACGATGTACAGCTCCGCAGGCGGGCATACCTGGCGCAACTGGCGTGTCTATTTCTCGGAGTATGTGCGGACGTTGTTTTGGCGGGACTGACGATGAGGCGATGAAACGATGAAGCGATGAAACGATGAGGCGATGAAGCGATGAAACGATGAAGCGATGAAACGATGAAGCGATGAAACGATGAAACGATGAAGCGATGAAGCGATGAAACGATGAAGCGATGAAACGATGAAACGATGAAGCGATGAAACGATGAAACGATGAAACGATGAAACGATGAAACGATGAAAAAAGATGAATATGGGACATCGAAGGTTGTGGCTCGTAATGACGGGCTTAATTATCCATTATCAATTATCCATTATCAATTACGCAGTCGCGCAGACTCAGATGGCGAACCGCAATTTTGAGCAGTGGACGAGCGTCGGGAAGGGCGATGCCGTGCCTAAGCAGTGGCACTCCTACGGCGACGCAGACTGCCAATTGAAGGGCATCTTCTCGTGGGGGTGCGGTCCGATGACCAAGAACCACAGCAACCGCGTGTCGGGCCACACGGGCTACGGCTGCGAGATCCAATCGACCTCGCTCGCGGGCAATATCGTCAACGGGGTGCTCACCACGGGACAGATGCAGTTCGCCTCGACGGACAACAAGAACCCTGAGAACTGCACCTACAGCGACAAGGACAACAAATGCGGGCACAAGGCCGCCATGGCTTTCACCGGCCGTCCCGACTCGGTCTATTTCTGGTGCAAGTTTGACATGAAGAAGCCCTCCAATGTGGCCGTCGCGAAGTTCCACCTCCACGGCAACATAGCGTACAAAGACATATCGACACACACGCCCGCCACGGCGCAGAAAGGCAAGATCGGAAACGCTTTTTGCGAGTTCAGAGACCCCAACGACGGGAAATGGCACCAATACAAGTTCGCCTTCACCTACTATGACGAACAGAACAGTGT
>JAEEGJ010028716.1_pt1 | contig 11040 bp, 10 predicted proteins | sample 8958761 | NCBI WGS metagenome assembly JAEEGJ01 (sample SAMN16246546, study PRJNA631951) | gut metagenome | biome: gut microbiome; feature: rumen; material: RS-attached | host: Bos | place: Iran: Karaj | collected 2018-10
GTTATTGAAAAAATGGGTTACCTGGTATTGAATGAAAAAGGAAATTCTTCCCGAAGAAGATGAAGAAATTTAAAGAAAGCAGGTTTGAAAAATGAAATTAGCGCTGGTCCAGATGGAAATCAAAGAACGGAACTGTGCCGGGAATACAAAGCATGGTCTTACGCTTCTGGAAGAAGCTGCAAAGCAGAGCGATCTGGTTATTTTACCGGAAATCTGGACGACCGGATATTCGCTGGGGCATCTTAAAGAAGAAGCTGTGACGCTGGACAGCCCGCTGGTGGAAACACTGCGTGGAATCGCCGTAAAGTATCAGTGTTCGTTACTGCCCGGCTCGCTGCCTGTCCTGAAAAACGGAATGGTATATAATATGATCCCGGCGATCAGCAAAGAGGGGAAGATTGTTCACCAATACGGTAAAGCGCACCTGTTCGGCATGTTTGAAGAAGAAAAGTTCTTTGCTCCCGGAGATGCTTTTGATGTGTTTGACCTGGACGGTATCTGCTGCGGATCTACGATTTGTTACGATTTGCGTTTTCCCGAGTTTTACCGTTATCTGGCCCTGCAGGGCGCGCAGCTGATCGTCTGTCCCGCAGAGTGGCCTTCCCGCAGGGGTGACGGATTCGACCTGCTGTCCCGCGCCCGTGCTTTTGAGAACCATGTGTATGTGGCCGCGGTGAACTGTGTCGGCACCTTTAAGGGAGATCCTTTTTACGGTCATTCCCGCATCGTTGACCCGATGAACAATATCATTGCAGAAGGCGGCAGCAATGAAGAGATCATTTACGCGGAAATCGATCTGGAAATAGTGGCAAAGGTGCGCAGGACGTTGAACGCCCTGGCCGATGTGCGCTTTACGATTCAGAAACCGGGTGAGAGTAAATGAAATCGAAAATGAATATGAGAATTGTTTCTCTGTCTATGTTGCTGGCTATCGCTCTGTTTTCCATTATGCCTGTTTCCCTGGCGGCGAAAGCGGTGCCTAAAGACGTGAATTCCCTATTAGGCCTGTATTACGGAAATGCTTCTGTGTTTCTGCTGCGGGAAGAAAAGGGCATTTTGCAGGTTGTTTACCGCACGGATCCGGAAGACAGGGATTTCCGGTTTGCCAATATTTTTCCGCTGAAAAAAGTTCACTTTGATTCCTATTCGATGAACGAGGAAGGCCCGCTGCTTTCCGCGGAAGCGGCTGTCCATTTTGAGCGGGACTCAGACGGTAACGGGATTGTCTGTAAGATTGGCGGCAAACGTTTTGCCCGGGATTTTTTCCCTGGCGAAGGCAGCAAAGTAATGCGGATTGAAGAGAATGCTGATTATCAGTCTCTGAAAGACGCAGCGTCCCGGGCTGCCATTCCGGCAAAGTTGCAGCAGGGACAGCCTGGCAGGCTCGTTCGTATCCGGTCCGCCGTTCCCAACGTTAAGTTTGATTTACGTTACGCGGACTCCAACAATATTTTTGGCGTTTCACTTTTTGAAGCGACGGAAGCCTTTGCGGAAGCGGAAACTGTCTCAGCGCTGGAAAAGGCTGCCGAAAAACTGGCGGCGAGGGGGTACGGTCTGCTGGTCTGGGAAGGTTACCGCCCCTGGTATGTATCCAAACTGGCTTCCGACCTGTTACCGAAGGATAAGAAAGCCATGCTGCCTGTTCCCGAGAAAGGGGAAGACCGCAACACAGGACGCGCGGTGGACGTAAGCCTGTACGACCTGAAAACCGGTGAAGCCGTGAACATGATCAGTGATTTTGACGAAGTATCTGTCCGCCAGTACCCGGGTTTCACCGGCGGTACGGAAAGACAGCGCAACTTACGGGATATGCTGGCTGCAGTGATGAAGGAATGCGGTTTTATCCAGGGTAAAGAAGAGTGGTGGCATTTTACGCTTGGCGATACGGGCGGATGGCAGCATCTTAATATTCCCTATGGGCAGATAAAATAAAATGTGTTAAAATATTTGACATGTGTAAAACAATAATTCTGTTACGGAGGAAAAAACGATGACAGTATATGATTGCGCGAATGAATTGGCAAGGGAAATGCGGGCAACCCGTGAGTTTGCCGTGTTAAAAGAAGCAAAGGAAAGGTTATCCTCGGAACCGGATACCAAAGCGCCGATTGCCCGGTTTATGCAGCTGAGTCAGGAAGTTGAGATTGCGCGTTACCAGAAAAAAGAAATTCCGGTGGAAAAGGAATCACAGTTCAATGACATGATGCGGACTCTTAGCCTGAATCCGCTGGCAATGAATTATCTGAACGCATTCCAGCGTTTCCAGCTGATGTTCCAGGATGTGTCAAAGACCATTACGGATGTGGTAAAGGAAGTTACGGAATAAAATGCTGAATCAGAACACTCTTTCTCGTTTAAAATCAGAATTTGCCGGCCAGGCACGTCTGAATGAACCCATGTCGGCACACACATCATTCCATATCGGCGGTCCGGCTGATGCGCTGGTAATTCCCGCGGACCAGGATGATGTTCGAAAAATATTGCGCATTGCCCGGGAGGAACAGACCCCGCTGACGGTGATAGGGAACGGTTCCAACCTTTTAGTCCGGGACAAGGGCATCCGCGGTATTGTACTGAAGCTCGGCAATGCCTTGAAGCACTGGGAACAGGACGGCGATACTTTTGTCTTTGACAGCGGTATATCCCTGGCGCAGTGCTGCCGTATCATCGGAGAAGCCGGATATACAGGCATGGAATTTGCAGTAGGTATTCCAGGCAGTCTTGGTGGCGCTGTCTTTATGAATGCCGGCGCTTACGACGGGGAAATGAAAGATACGGTGGTATCCATACAGGTAATGACACGGAGTGGCGAAATAAAAACACTGGACAGGCACGATCTGGATTTTTCCTACCGTCATTCCGCTTTGCAGAATTCCGATGCTATTGTACTTTCAGTAACACTGCGGGTAAAAGAAGGTGACAAGGCGGCGATACAGGCCAAAATGGATGATTTCAGCCAGCGCCGTATCAGCAAGCAGCCACTGGATATTCCCAGTGCCGGCAGTACTTTCAAACGTCCCGAGGGGCGGTTTGTCGGACAGATGGTGGAACAGTCCGGTCTGAAAGGCTTCCGTATTGGCGGTGCGGAAGTTTCCGTCAAACACGCGGGGTTCATTGTCAATGCAGATCATGCTACCGCTGCAGATGTACTGCAGCTGATTGAATACATCCGGAATAAAATTCTGGAAGATTATAATGTTACTTTAGTACCTGAAGTTTTGGTTTTAGGAGAAGAATGACGAATATTTACGACGTGATTAACGAATTATACAATGACGATGAAGGCTGGAATACAGTCCTGGAACGAAGATATGCGGAGCAGTTTTTAAGGACAGAGGCCTTTCATGGCGCTTCTGATGATGAACTGTTGGAAATATGGCAGCAGGTCATGTACCTGCTGATTTACTGCGGAAACACGTCTTACCGGATTGGCGATATGACCGGCGAGGATTTGATTTATTGCATCAGCTGGTGCCAGCGGAATATAGGTGATTTTGAACTGGATTACGGCAATGTGGATTATTTCCTGTCCGTTGTCCAGCGCCTGCTGACTTTTTTAAAGCAGAAAAAGGCCATAAGCGGTGATACCGCCGCAGCCAAATGCCGTCTGAAGCTGTTGGGGGCAGAGGGCAGACTGTTGCTGTTCCGGAATGACGGATCCCTGCCGGAAGAGTATGAAAATTTTCGTACTAACCGGGAGCCCGATTTGGAAACGAAAGTTTTCATGCAGCTGGGGCAAAAACTGTCAGTATTATTTGATATGATGCAGAAGTATTTTAGCGATGCCCGCTTCAGCCTGGACCGGCGCCGCGCCAGCTATGCTTTTTTCGGTTCAGACAAGGAACCGGAAGCGGATATGGAAAGACCTGAACTCTTTGCTTCTTTCTGGGAATATTTTATTTTTGATTACCGTTTAAGAGATACAGACGAAAGGCCAATCGATCATTTTTATGAATATTACAAGAATCATCCGGATCCTCAATATGGCAGATCTAATAAGGCTCTGACCGAACTGTTGGCGTCGATGCGGAAAATCCAGCTGATGGTATTCACCATTGAAAGAGAGGAAGCTGACGGTTGGTTCAGCTGCAGGGATTTTTTTTCAGGTAGTATTTCCGAACTGAGCCTCCCTGTTGATGAAACCGTGGATATCCGGAATCTTTTGTGTATCGCCCATGTGTTTGAGGACGGCAACCTGATTACCGAATATCTTCGCAGCGTTATTGTAGCGCCGCCGGTACAGAAGATTCTTTACAACCGTCTGTCAGAATTTCTGGAATATTACAGGGTCGCCCATCCCGACACGGACTGGGAAAAGTTTGTTAATGCCAATCCGGCCCTGGTTATGCATATGGTCGCTTATGCGGGGATTCCGGACGCTGTCATACAGCTGACCCATCCTTCCGAAAAAATCAGAGAGTATATACCGGCAGCAATCAGAAAAGATGACCCGGTGGATCAGTTCCTTTCGCAGTTCGGCAAACTGCTGCATCTGTCATGGCAGGACCGGAAAAACCTTACACAGATGTGGGAAGATTTTTACGCCCTTCGTCCCGTCGCCTGTTTCAGGGATGAAGATTATATGATATGGGCACTGGCCGTACTGGAAAATTATATGAAGATAACTAAGACATTCCTGATGGACGTGGTTCCCTACGCGGAAAAGGTCCACATTGATACTAACATTATTGCAGAACGAACTGCTGTAATTCAGGATGTACTGCATTTGGAACCTTTTGACCCGCGTTACATAAGTGAAGATGCTTTTATGAATATGGTATTTTCGTAAGGAGGAGAATCCATGTTATGTGAATTCTGCCGGCATGAGTTTGATGACGGTCTCACTGAATGCCCTTATTGCCACAAAAAGGTTGATATTGAAGCAAAAAGCCTGACTAGGGAAGAAAGGGATAACTTTGCGGGAACAACCATTGAAATGGAAGGCTCTTCCGGCGAGGACAGCTACACAAAGCGTGCCGAATACCAGGAGAAGGACAGTTATTCCCGGCAGGAAGACACTTTTCACAGGGCCGACAGACCCTACGAAGATAACAGGGATTCTTCCGGCTTTAAGGTGTACCGGCTGGGAGGAGGTCTGCTGACCTGGATCATATTTGCCCTGATCGTATTGGGGATTATCTTTTTTGTTCTTCCGGCTTTCTTGTTTATAGGAATTGTGGGCGCGGTAGCAGGCGCAATTATTATCTTGCTTTCAAGGCTTTTTAATAAGTTCGAACAATAATAAGTCAAAAGGGAGGATTTACATGAAAAACAGATTCTGTGAATTGTTAGGAATCCGGTATCCGATTGTGCAGGGAGGCATGGCCTGGAGCAGCGACGGAGTATTGGCCGCCGCCGTCTCGGAAGCTGGCGGGGCCGGTATTATCGGTACTGGGGGACGCACCACGGAATGGGTTGCGGAAGAAATCAAAAAGGCGAAAAATCTTACGAATAAACCTTTTGGAATTAATCTGATGCTGATGGCGCCTAACGTAAATGAAATTGCGGATCTTGTCTGTAAAGAAAAAGTTGCGTTTATCACCACCGGTGCCGGTAATCCGGTACCCTGGATCGAACCGATGCACAAAGCCGGAATAAAAGTGATTCCCGTAGTGCCAAATGTAAAACTGGCTAAAAGGATCGCAACTTCGGGAGCTGACGCAATGGTAATCGAAGGCATGGAAGGCGGCGGGCATATCGGGACCCTGACCACTATGGCCTTGCTTTCCAATGTGCTTAAAGAAAAATTTCCCATACCTGTGCTTGCGGCAGGCGGTATTTCCGACGGTCGAGCCATGGCAGCAGCCCTGCTGATGGGTGCAGACGGCGTGCAGATGGGCTCCCGGTTCCTGCTGACAACAGAATGTCCCATCCACGAGAAAACAAAAGAAATGATTGTCAAGGCTACTGATACTGACTGCGTGGTAACCGGTTATTCCAGAAATATGGGCGTACGCTGTCTGAAAAATGCATTTACGCAGAAGTATCTTGAAGCAGAAACGAGTGGCGCGCCAAAAGAGAAACTGATGGAACTGGGTACGGGAACTTCCCGTATGGGCATGAAGGAAGGCGACATCGAAAATGGCAGCGTCATGGTAGGCGAGAGCCTGAACGTTTTGAATGAGGTACTGCCCTGCAAAGATATAATTGAAAAGATCATTGCAGATGCAAAAGCAACGCTTGCGAAAGGCGCTTATATCGAATTGTAGTTAATATTTTGGAATCACTGATTTATTCCCTGACAATTGCATAGCACGTTTATCAGTGTTTCCCTAAAGAAAAAAGGACCGGAGCATTATCTCTGAATCATTTCGGCAATCCGCTGAACGGACTGCCGGACAGATATGCTCCGGTCTTCAGTTTTGTTTACTTGACTTTACATGTCTTTGGTAATTTGTAAAAGGGGATCAATCTGAATAGTATTGCGGATACAGCTTCAGTTACCGGTTCTCAGGGTCTGGCCTGCGGCTTTATTACCGTGGCTGCGTCGGGGCTGCGGCCATGTAAGTTATTGTCAGCAGAATGTTGGGGCTTTATCTCTTTTGCCGGCTCCTGCTGCTTCTTTTCATTAACTGTCTGTGAATGTTCTTTTATGGTTTGTTCAGAATCCTTTTTGGTTTGTTTATGTTCAGCGGTTTTATTAACCGGTTTAACGGTCTTATTAACTTTTGGGAGCTTCAGATGACTGTCGTCGGGTGTGATGACCTGGACTCTGGCCTCTTTGCGGCCAAATTGCAGAGCTTTTTTATGCGATTCCATAAATAAATCCACATGCATGTTATAGCCCGGATTCATCCTGTCCTGTACATAATAATTATGACCTTCGTAAATGATAACACTTCCGATCGGCACAAAATTAGCCGCACAGGTGTATCCTTCTTTTGCTTTTTCGCCGCTGGCGGTGACCCGTGAACCGGTTTCATGAGGAGTATAGGCGGACATGGATACCGTTGTCCAGAAAATGGCGGCAAGTGAAATTATACGATAAAAGGAATACATGTCATGTTTCATTTAAAACAACCGCTCCTGTACCAACAGTTTGTCTTTCATTTCTTTATAATCCAGTGAATAATACGTAGTCATCTGCGCTTCCCGGCAGTCGGTGCCGAAAGCCCTTTTGCTGAGGCTTAATACCGGAGGCGCCTGAATGCGTTTGGCAACCGCAAGTCCGGTAAACAAGCCGTACCAGCGTTCCAGGTCCTGACAAAAAGCAGTGTGACTGGGAAAGAGCCGGGCAATAAGACCTTCCTCGCAGCCTAAAAAAGCTTCCAGGTCCTGATTGATATAGTGTTTCAGGATGTCTGCAGGGGAGGTCTTTTCCCAGTTTTCTACAAAAGCACGCAACAGATAATCATGATATTCATAAACCAGCGGATCTCCGCCGTTGCCTACCGTCTGTTCCTGTGACAGTTCGGCGCTGGGACGGATTGTAAAAACAGGTTCGGGAATTACCCTGCGTTTATAAACATACTCATTAATGTATCTTCCGAGGGCATAGACCTGATATTTCCACAAATCTCCCATTGGACAAAAAAGACCGATCAAATCGCCATAAAATGTACCGTAACCCACAGAAATTTCCGCTTTGTTGGCGTTGCAGCTGATACCGCCTTTAAATGCGGCGGAAAACCCGGCCAGAATCCGGGAACCCCGGTCGCGGGCCTGTATGTTTTCATACATGATTCCATTCAGTTCTACTTTGAAATCCCGATTGGTGGTGTAATTGTGGATAGGAGTATAAAGCTGTTCAACTGTATGCGAAACACTGTCGTTGATAGGTACGATGGTGTAACAGCAGCCCAGGTTTTCCGCCAGTTGCTGCGCCAGATTTTTGGTCAGTTCTGAATTATAGCGGCTGGGCATATTAACAAGTAAAACCTGATGCGGTCCGAGTATATCCGTAAAAAGCGCTGCGGTAACAGCGGAATCAATGCCGCCCGAAGCGCCTACAACAATGCGTTTTATGCCGGTTTGTTTAAGGAAGCGCTCTGTGCCGTAACGGATTGCTTTATAAATAATGGCAGTTTCGTCGTCTTCCGTGGCAATCATTTCATCTTCCGCCGAGTAGGCGCGTATTTTTTCGGTTTCCTTCTCCCAGGAGAAAAACAGCAGTTTTTCTTCGAACATGGGCGCTGCCGCCTTGACCATTCCATCCGGGCCGTATACACAACTCTGTCCGTCAAAGGTATAAATGTTTTTACCTGTGTTCTGTATACCTGTATTATTACAGTAGATAACAGGAAGCTGCAATTCCTTTGCCTGGCTGCCAAACAATGCGTGCCGTTTGCTGTTTTTACCCAGGGTAAAAGGTGAATTGGAAAGATTACAAAATATATCAGCGCCGCTCTGTTTTAACATGGCAGGCACGTTAACAGGATAATTCTCAGTCCAGCCATCTTCACAGAGAAGCAAACCCATCTTATACTCCTGGCCGTGTAATGTTACTGTTACCAATCCCATTCCGTTTTTCAGAGATATACGTTTATCTTTCAGCAGCATTTCCTGACCTGAAAAATATCTGGGGTCATCGAACTCCCGGTAAGCGGGAAGGGAAGTTTTGGCAACATAGTCAAGTCCCTGTCCGGTTGGAACAAGCTTTCCGTCCTGTGCGGCAAAGGCCGCGTTGTATTTCCGTACATGGCCGTCTTTGTTTTTGCGTTTCCAGTCGATAGCCACATTGCCGAATATAACAGTGATTCCCTGTGTTGAGGCAATGACCTGCTGTCCGTAAGCCTCACAGTCTTTCAGGAAAGAATGCTGTTCCCACAAGTCGCCGATCATATAACCGGGAATTGCCAATTCAGGCAAAAACAAAACATCCACGCTTTCTTTTTTCGCGAGACTGATCAGGTGTAATATTTTTTTGGAATTGAGATCAGGCCGGCCGGCCGTTATTTCCATTTGTCCGCAGGCAATTTTAATCGCCATTTTTCATTCCTCTTTCTGCTAAAGCCACATATGTAATATTATTAATATGATGTCAGATGCAAAACCGGTTTTAAAAACAATACCCATGATAGAAAAAGGGAAACAGGTAACCTTTATATTTTGAAATGTCATTATCACACATAAATTATAACAGAGATATTTGCGTTTTTCCATATTTTAATGTACTATATATAATCGCAGGAGGTAATTCTTGTGAAAAAAATAAAGAAAACAAACGCGGCCCGTATTCTTGACGAACTGCATATTATTTATGAACTGAAAACCTATCCTGTTGATGAAGAACATCTGGATGCCGTGCATGTGGCAAAAGAAGTCGGCATGCCGCCGGAGCAGGTGTTTAAGACATTATGCGTGCGCGGCGATAAAACCGGCGTTATTTTTGCGGTGATTCCGGGAAATGGGGAACTGGACCTGAAAGCGCTTGCCAGAGTCAGCGGCAACAAGCGCTGCGAAATGGTGCATCTGAAAGAAGTCCTGCCGCTGACAGGTTATATCCGCGGTGGCTGTTCTCCACTGGGAGCCAGAAAAGACTACCCGGTCTTCATGGATGAAACCTGCCGGCTGTTTGACCGTATCGCCATCAGTGCAGGCCTGCGTGGCATGCAGATACTGGCCGCTCCCGGGGATCTGGTCCGTGCAACCGGGGCCGCTGTAGACTCATTAATCATGTAATTATTCCTGCTGCTGAGCCGGGAATCAAATCTAAGCATCATCGTATAACAAATATAAAAATAGACGACAAGGAGAAAAAGATGTTATTTGTAAGCACAAGGGGGCAGGTTGAGAAAGTATCTTCTGCCCATGCCATCAAAGAAGGGCTGGCCGGTGACGGCGGGTTATTCGTTCCCCAGAGTTTTCCGTATCTTTCCCAGGAAACGATTTTAGGCATGCACGCACTGCCATATGAACAGTGCGCCGCGAAAATACTGGGATACTTCCTCACGGATTACAGCGCGGAAGAACTTGCAGAATGCACTGCGGCAGCCTATTCTTCCGAAAAATTCGGGGAAGACCCTGCGCCGCTGCGCAGGGTAGGGGAACGGACCGATGTATTGGAATTATGGCATGGCCCTACTATGGCGTTTAAGGATATTGCCCTGCAGATATTACCACATCTGATGACGAAAGCACAGGAAAAAACCGGATCTGATATCCGGATCGTAATTCTGGTTGCTACGTCCGGGGATACAGGCAAAGCAGCCCTGGAAGGTTTTGCGGGCGTTCCCGGCACGGAGATCATCGTTTTCTATCCCGAAGACGGAGTCAGCCAGGTGCAGAAGCTGCAGATGGTGACCCAGACCGGCAGCAATACAAAAGTGTTCGGCATCCTCGGTAATTTTGACGATGCCCAGCGGGGCGTAAAAGAAATTTTCGGTGATGCGGAACTGGGTAACGAACTGAAAGACTGCGGCTGGACATTCTCTTCCGCCAACTCAATCAACTGGGGAAGACTGGTTCCTCAGATTACATACTATTTTAAGGCGTATGCTGATGCTGTAGCTAACGAACGCATCCAATTTGGGGAAAATATTATTTTTTCTGTTCCTACCGGAAATTTCGGCGATATACTGGCAGGGTATTACGCAAAAAAGATGGGGCTGCCGGTAAAGCACTTTATCTGCGCCTCCAATTCCAATAATGTTCTGAGTGATTTTATCAATACCGGCGTGTATAATAAAAACCGTACGCTGAACAAAACGGTTTCTCCTTCCATGGACATTCTGGTTTCCAGCAATCTGGAACGGCTGCTGTTTGACCTGACGGAAAATGACGCAATACAGGTTGCGGAATGGATGAAACAGCTTAATACAGAAGGAACATATCAGGTTTCCAAAGACGTGGCAGACCGTGTACGCGAATTGTTTTTCGGGGCATGGATCGACGAACAGGAAACCATAGACACCATTGGACGGGTCCACAATGATTTTGAATATCTGATCGACCCACACACGGCGGTAGCCTGGCGGGCAGCTGAAAAATACCGCCTGCTGAGCAGCGATGACAGTTACATTATCGTTTTATCTACCGCAAGTCCATATAAATTCTGCGCGACTGTTCTGGAGGGAATCGGCAAAGCGGTCGGATTAGATG
>JAEEGJ010028718.1_pt1 | contig 11040 bp, 7 predicted proteins | sample 8958761 | NCBI WGS metagenome assembly JAEEGJ01 (sample SAMN16246546, study PRJNA631951) | gut metagenome | biome: gut microbiome; feature: rumen; material: RS-attached | host: Bos | place: Iran: Karaj | collected 2018-10
TAAGGAGCATTGTCCGAGGTACAATACGCTTCTTAAGGATGACAAGACTTATCCTTATATAAAGGTTACCGTTGCAGAAGATTATCCGCGAATTCTCTTTTCCCGCCTAATGAAGAAGGACAAGTCAAGGTACTTCGGGCCGTTTACCAGTGCTGCGGCGGTCAAGGATACGATTGAACTCATAAATAAGCTGTATGGGCTAAGGACTTGCAATCGCGTACTGCCGAGGGACATAGGGCTTGAGAGGCCTTGTCTTAATTATCATATGAAGCAGTGCTGCGGGCCTTGCAACGGACATGTGACCAGGGAAGAGTATCGCGAGAGGATCGACAAGGCGCTGGACTTCCTTAATGGTAATTATTCTGTGATCCTGAAGGATCTTCAGGAGAAGATGGAGGCTGCTTCCGAGGAGCTTGATTTCGAGAATGCAGCAAGATACAGGGACCTTATCGCCTCGGTCAAGGTGGTAGCCCAGAAACAGAAGATGACAGATTCCTCCATGGAGGATAAAGATATAGTAGCGATTGCGGCGGATGATAAAGACGCCGTTGTTCAGGTGTTCTTTGTCAGGGATGGAAGGCTTATAGGGCGCGAGCACTTCTACATGACGCATGTTTCGGATACGCCCAAGGAGGAGATTCTTGGGAATTTCGTCAAGCAGTTCTATGCCGGAACTCCGTTTATTCCGAGGCAGCTTTTGCTTCCGGATGAGATCGAGGACATGGACATCATCGAGAAGTGGCTGACCCAGAGAAAGGGAAGCCGTGTGTATATCACCGTGCCTGAGCGTGGCCAGAAGGAGAAGCTCATGGAGCTTGCTGCCCAGAACGCAGAGCTGGTTCTCTCCAAGGACAAGGAGAGGATCAAGCGCGAGGAGGGCAGGACCATCGGCGCGGTAAAGGAGATTGAGAGTCTGCTCGGTATCAAAGGGCTGACCAGGATGGAGGCCTACGATATTTCCAATATCAGTGGTTTTGCCAATGTAGGTTCCATGGTTGTCTATGAAAAGGGCAAGCCCAAGAAGAGTGATTATCGTAAGTTCAGGATCAAGACCGTTGCAGGTCCTGATGATTATGCGTGCATGAAGGAGGTTCTCACCAGAAGACTCCTTCACGGAATAGAGGAGCGTCACGACCTGGAGGTCAGGGACATTGACGCTCAGTACGGAAGCTTTACCAAGTTCCCGGACCTTATCCTCATGGACGGCGGACGCGGACAGGTCAACATCTGTCTTCAGGTCCTTGAGGAGCTTGGCATCACCATTCCCGTCTGCGGAATGGTCAAGGATGACAACCACAGGACAAGGGGTCTCTACTATAATAATGTAGAGCTTCCCATCGACACCAGATCCGAAGGCTTTAAGCTCATCACCAGGATCCAGGACGAAGCTCACCGTTTCGCCATCGAGTACCACAGATCCCTTCGCAGCAAGGCCCAGGTCAAGAGCTCTTTAGACGACATCCCGGGCATCGGCCCTGCAAGGCGCAAGGCCCTCATGAAGGCCTTCAAATCTATCGAGGATATCCGGCAGGCTTCGGTGGAAGACCTCTGCGCCGTACCCGAGATCCCTCTCAGTACCGCGCAGCAGATCTACGACTTCTTCCACACCGAAGGAGTCACCGGGGACGGTTCTCTTTGACTCCTTTGAGTCACCGGGGACGGTTCAGATTGACTCATTTTGAGACACTGGGGACGTTTCACTTTGACTCACTTTGTGAGTCAAGGGGATGAGTCAAGGGGACGGTTCTTGTGACTCGCTATGCGAGTGGGGCAGGCGTTATGAGATATAGGCCCGCCGCCATGGGATTGTAGCTCACATAAATACCGGACCCAAGGGCTGCCCGGGCGCCAAAGGGCGGCGCCCAGCGTACTGTCCCTTGACTCCGGTATTTATATGAGCGGTCGGTCACTAAGGCGGGCCGGTAAGATGGGGCACGGGTTATGCAGAGACTATGACGTTTATCCTGAATTGATGAGGAGTACATCACAAAGGATCTGTAGTCTGGTAGTTGTTATGTCGAAGAAATTTTAAGTATGGAATTTTCTACATATAGCAGAAAAAGTGTCCTTTGGGCATAGAAAATATTTGAGACGAAAAGTATTGTTGAACTATTTTTCTATATATATGCATAAAAGTGGGGCGTGGGTGTAGAAATTGGTGAGTACTGATTTTTTATTTTCTATATATATGACAAAAACTATGCTGTGGGCGTAGAAAATTTGGCGCTCAAAAATTTTGGAGGCATAATCTTTCTACATATATCAGAAAAAGTACCCGATGGGCATAGAAAATGGGACGATATGTTGAAGAGGGCCGCCTTGGCGACTCAAAGTGAGTCAAAGTGAAACGTCCCCGGTGACTCAAAGTGAAACGTCCCCGGTGACTCAAAAGGAGTCAAAGAGAACCGTCCCCGTTGACTTCTCCCTTTGACTCCGGAATACTTATTGAGTATGCTCATATTTCGAGAGAGTAGATCCTTCAAAGGTAATGGGAGAATGAGCTGATGGAATTTTTTTCTTTTGGGAAGAAAAAGAGTGAAGGTTATGCTATCAAGGAGACCATAGAGTCTGCTTCAGGACTAATAACAGCTATGACCACATCAAAAAAATGGGGTGAAGACTTTAGGCTGATGTGCAGATCTAAAGAGCAGATTTCTTATGCGCTGAGATGTCTTGATTATCTTGATAATATGCCTTTTGAAGTAGAGCAGAGACTCTGCAAATATCTTGTAAGGTATTATAAGGACTTTGAGCAGTTTTTAGATGATGAACAGAAAGCAGATATGGGAATGGTAAACGAAGATTCTGTCCTAAAGCTTATCAGGATAAGGTCTGTGATAGTTGATGATCATTGCAGGCAAGATAGGATTGAGTTCCATATAGAAGGTGGATGCAAATGGGAAGTTGAGCACGGACTTGAGATCACCATATCTGATGGAAAGATACTGTATGTAGGTGCATTTGAAGACTATGGTCCTAACACAAGCAGATTGGCGCATATAATTGAGAAGTATGGATATTATGATCCGGAAAAAGACATGAACATTAATTACGTGGATAAGGAAGAATGAACCGTCCCCACTGACTCAAAATGAGACAAAATGAAACGTCCCCGGTGACTCAAAATGAGACAAAGTGAAACGTCCCCGGTGACTCATTACAAAAGGGTGCAAATTCCGTGTGATTAATATATAATAACTCACAGATTATCAATAATATTGCTAGGAGGATAGCATGTCGAGTGTAAGTCTTAAAACCATCATTGAAAAAATGAAGCTCGAGAACCTGACACCTGAGATCGATGCCAAGAAGATCAGGATCACTCAGCCGGATATCAACAGACCGGCGCTGCAGCTGGCAGGATATTTCGAGCACTTCGAAGCCACAAGACTTCAGGTAATTGGTTTCGTTGAGTACACCTATATGGAGAATTTTCCTGAGAAAGACAAGGAGAAGATGTACAGGGAGTTCTTATCCTTTGACATCCCGGCAGTAGTTTTCTGTAGAGAGCTTGCTCCGGATCCTCTTTTCGTTAAGATAGCTCTTGAAGAGAGAGTACCGGTACTTATTACCAAGAAATCAACATCTGCATTCATGGCAGAGATCATCAGATGGCTCAATGTTAAGCTTGCTCCATGCATTTCAATCCATGGCGTTTTGGTGGATGTCTTTGGTGTCGGCGTTCTTATCACAGGTGAGAGCGGAATCGGTAAATCCGAGACAGCCATCGAGCTGATAAAGAGAGGACATCGTCTTGTATCCGATGATGTTGTCGAGATCAGAAGAGTAAGTGAAGAGACCCTGATAGGTTCAGCACCCGACATCACCAAGCACTTCATCGAGATGCGCGGTGTCGGAATCATTGATGTAAAGACCCTTTACGGTGTATCAAGTGTAAAGGAGACCCAGAACATCGACCTTGTGATCAAGCTTGAGGACTGGGATAAAGACAAAGAGTACGACAGACTCGGCCTTGAAGAGGAGTACACAGAGTACCTCGGAAACAAGGTTGTCTGCCACAGGATCCCTATCCGTCCCGGCAGAAACCTGGCTGTCATCTGTGAGTCGGCAGCGGTTAACCACAGACAGAAGGCAATGGGCTACAACGCAGCTCAGGAGCTTTACAACAGAGTACAGAACTCCCTGGCCAGAAGAAGGTCAGAGGATGACGACGACGACGAATGATAAACCCTATTAAAAAATCGGAGGAATAAAAATGGCAAGATACGTATTTGGCGCAGACGTTGGAGGAACAACAGTTAAGATCGGACTCCTTACAGAGACCGGTGAGAAGGTGGATTTCTGGGAGATCCCCACAAGAACAGAGGACCACGGAATCAATATCATTCCCGATATCGCAGAGTCCATCAGAGCCAAGATGAAAGAGAAGAACATCGAGGACACACAGGTTGTAGGTGCAGGTGTCGGCGTACCCGGCGCAGTTAATTCAGACGGTATGTGCCACCAGGCAGTTAACCTTGGATGGGAGAAGGTAAACGTTGTAAACGAGCTTCACTCAAAGCTCAAACTCCCTGTTAAGGCAGGTAACGATGCTAACGTTGCAGCTCTCGGCGAAGCCTGGAAGGGCGGCGGACAGGGCTATCCCAACATGCTCCTTGTTACTCTCGGAACCGGTGTCGGCGGCGGAATCATCGTTGACGGCAAGATCTTAAACGGTGCCAAGGGATCAGGCGGAGAGATCGGACACCTTCATCTTGTTGATGACGAGCCCGAGACCTGCGGATGCGGAAACCACGGATGCTTTGAGATGTATGCCAGCGCAACAGGTGCAGTAAGACTTGCCAAGAGACTCCTTGCTTCCACTACAGAGGACAGCGTTCTTCGCGGCAAAGACTTCGAGTGCAGAGACATCTTCGATGCAGCCAAGTCAGGCGACGCTCTTGCCAAGAAAGCTGCTGAGCAGTACGGCTACTACCTCGGAAAGGGTATCGCAGCAGTTGCTTCAGTTACAAACCCTGAGATCATCGTTCTCGGCGGCGGCGTTTCAAAGGCCGGCGACATGCTCTTTGACCTCCTTATGCCAAGCTTCAAGAAGTACGTATTCCCGGGCTGTGCAGATGCCAAGTTCGCACTTGCCAAGCTTGGAAATGACGCAGGCGTATTCGGAGCAGCCAAGCTCGTTATCGACTGATCTTGTTGAGGACATACAGTGAACACAGAAGTAATAGAAGCTTTAAGCCAGATTGTTTCAAAAGAAAATACATTATTAAACGAACCCATGAGCAGGCACACTACATTTCGATGTGGTGGGCCTGCCACCTTATTTTTGCGCCCACAGTCCGAGGAAGAACTCATAAAGGCTATCGCCCTGTTAAAAGACAAATCGGCACCCTTTATGCTCCTTGGCAACGGCAGCAATCTCCTGGTTTCCGACAAGGGCTATGACGGCGTTGTCATAAGTCTTGAAAGCCTCTCGGAGATAAGCCTTGAGGGCGACACAGCCATCCGCGCACAGGCCGGCGCACTAAATTCCAGGATAGCCTCTTTTGCCAAAGAAAACGCACTTGCAGGCTTTGAGTTCGCTGCCGGAATTCCCGGAACCATAGGCGGAGCAATGATCATGAACGCCGGAGCTTACGGCGGAGAGATGAAGCAGATCACAGTTTCCGTAAGAGCCATTACTCCTGCCGGAGAGGTAAAAGAGCTGCCGGCAGAAACCTGCGATTTTGGCTACAGGACCAGTGCATTAAAGAGAGAAGGCTACGTTGTTCTGTCAGCTCTTTTGCAGTTAAAAAAGGGCGACGAAAAAGAGATAACAGACCTTATGACGGAGCTGGCACTTAAGAGAAAAGAAAAGCAGCCCCTGGAGTACCCAAGCGCAGGCTCAACATTCAAGAGACCTGAAGGTTACTTTGCCGGCAAACTCATAGAGGATGCGGGCCTTAGGGGATTTAGCATTGGAGATGCAGCAGTCTCCGAGAAGCACTGCGGCTTTGTCATCAACAAGGGACAGGCCACGGCTGCAGATATATACGCACTTATAAAAGAAGTACAAAAGAGAGTACTTGAGGACTCGGGGGTTAGCCTTGAGCCTGAAGTTATCCTGGTTGGAGACTTTGAATAAAGAGGTATTGAAAGGACCGGAAAAATGAGATTTGTAATTGTAACAGGTATGAGCGGCGGAGGAAAAGCCACTGCTATAAATATGCTCGAAGACGCAGGATTCTATTGCGTTGATAACCTTCCGGTATCTCTTATTGGAAAGTTCACGGAGCTTATTTCTGCTCCCAACAGCGAGATAACAAAAGTTGTCCTCGGCGTTGATGCAAGAGCCGGTCAGAGCTTTGAGGGCGTGACCGGAATCATAGATTCCATGAGGGAAAGAGGAATTCCTGTTGAGATTCTTTTCATGGATGCTTCAGACCAGGTGCTCATAAAAAGATACAAAGAGACCAGAAGGATCCATCCAATGAACGCAGCCGGAGACAGGCTCGAGGACGGAATTGCCAAGGAGAGAGAAGTCCTTGCGGAGATCAAGAAGAAGGCTGACTATGTCATCGACTCTTCAAACCTTCTTACCAGAGAGCTCAAGAAGGAGCTGGACAGGATCTTTGTTGAGAACAAGGAGTACAACTCCCTGATGGTCAACGTTATGAGCTTTGGATTTAAGCATGGAATTCCTACAGATGCAGACCTTGTTTTTGACGTAAGGTTCCTGCCAAATCCTTATTACATCGATGAACTCAAGCACCTGACAGGTAACGATAAGCCTGTTCAGGACTATGTTAAGAGCTTCCCTGCCTGCGGCGAATTTGTGGACAAGCTCGTAGATATGCTTAACTTCCTTATCCCGGGATATGTTCAGGAGGGCAAGTATCAGCTGGTGGTAGCTATTGGCTGCACCGGCGGTCAGCACAGAAGTGTTACCATCGCCAATGAGGTTTACGAGAGACTAAAGGCATCCGGCGGTAACTACGGACTTAATCTGTCTCATAGGGACGTTAAACAGGCAAGGTGAGATATGTCTTTTTCCTCGGAGGTAAAAGAGGAGCTCTCAAAGCGCATCGCATCATCACGTCATTGTCAGCTGGCTGAGATCTCAGCCATCGTTACCTGCATAGGGCATGTGGAAGCTGATAAGGCAGGAAATACGGTGCTTTACCTGCAGGCGGACAACGCGCAGGTGCTTAGAAAGTTCTTTACATTATTAAGAAAAGCATTTAATATAGTTACTAGCATTTTAGAGGGGATTCCCGATGTTAAGGCAGGAGGCCGAATCTACCGCCCTGTCCTTGACTCAGAGCATGATGTGGAATCCGTTTTAATGGCGATCAGGCTGATGGATCAGAATGGAAACCTGAAAGAAACAGGTGCTAAAGTGAGCGAGATGGTCACCAGAAATTCCTGCTGCAAGAGGGCATTTCTGAGGGACGCATTCTTGTGCATCGGCTCTATCAGCGACCCCAATAAAGGGTATCATCTGGAGTATGTATGCAGCACTCCGGAATTGGCGCAGCAACTGGCTGACATGACCCTGAGCTTTGACATTGAGGCCAGGATAGTACAGCGCAAGAAGTACTACGTTCTCTATATAAAAGAGGGATCCGGAATCGTGGACCTTCTGAATATAATGGAGGCGCCGGTCAGTCTGATGAATCTTGAGAACCTAAGGATTCTCAAGGAGATGAGGAACTCCATCAACAGGAAGGTAAACTGTGAGGTGGCCAATATCACCAAGACAGTTAATGCTGCTACCAAGCAGGTAGAAGATATAACCTATATCAGAGACCACTATGGTTTTGGTAAACTTCAGGAAGGACTTAAGGAAATGGCAGAGGTCAGACTTGAGCATCCTGATGCAACGTTGTTGGAACTTGGTAAATTTCTCGACCCGCCCGTGGGTAAGTCAGGAGTTAACCACAGGCTTCGCAAGCTCTCAGAGCTGGCGGACAAGTTGAGATCTTAAGGAGGATATTATGATCACAAAATCTATCGAAATTAAGCTCCCAAGAGGACTTGAGGCAAGACCTGTTGCGGAACTTGTACAGCTTGCAAGTAAGTATGACAGCACTGTTCACATCGAGGCTCAGTCCAAGAAGGTGAACGCAAAGAGCATCATGGGAATGATGACACTTAATCTTGCTTCCGGTGAGGAGGTTACGGTTATTGCAGAGGGAAGTGATGAGGAGTCTGCAGTTGCAGATCTTGAGAAGTTCCTTCAGGGATCACAGAAATAATCCTATAAATAAAAAAAGCCCTATAAAAGGGAGGATGCCAGGTAAGCTTCCTTACCTGGCATATTATGAAAAAGTTTTTGTTTGGTATTGTCTTAACTCATCTGACAATATTATATTAACAAGCTAATGTGTCTAAAAGATGATTTGAAGTAACTATTCTTTTAATTAATTGTTAACAAATTGTAAACGTCAAAGATCGCGCATGTATGCCGATTGTTTGACGTTTTTTTAATAGATATTTCACAATTAACCGTTGGGAAAACGTTCGAAATAGTGATAAAATTATTGTGAATACGCATATCTATATTTAGCTGCATTTTGTTTGATTGTGCCATCAATTTTGAGGATAGCATGAATAAGCTTAAATCATGGGTAGGTTGGGTTATCATCGTCATATGTGTCGGTTTAAACCTGCTGGGAAGGACTATAGCCTCCGGTTATGAAATTCCTTTCTGGTTTGATTCGATCGGAACCATCCTTGCTGCAGTTGTACTGGGGCCTATTGCCGGTGCAGTCTGTGGTCTGCTTCTTAATGCCATCATATCCTTTATTGATCCGATTTCTTTGCCGTACATGGCTGTGTCAATAGCTGTCGGCGTCAGCGTAGGAGTCTTTTACCCAAGAAGAAAAAGAAATGTCTTCAAGGCCATATCCACCATGGTTATGACCGGTATTGTCGCCGCTCTTATTTCAACTCCGCTCAACATCATAATTTATGACGGAAGAACCGGAAATGCCTGGGGGGACAGCTTCATGGACATGCTCTCAGGTGATATACAGGTAAGTGTTATCAACTCATTTTTGGGAGAAGCTTTCGTTGATATTCCGGACAAAGTAGTGAGCTTTCTTATTGCATTTGTACTTATGAAACTGGTGGGACTTGTAAGTAAGGGACACAGGAGCGCAGCCAGGGCTGTTGGCCTTTTGCTTGCACTCTCGATTATAATCCCTGTTATGTTCTATCCCGTTGAATCAAGCGCTGCAGACTTTGGCTCTGAATATGCGGGAACTATATATGACACAGAGAGTGGACTTGAGTCGGTTGAGATAAATGCCATTGCCCAGACAAAGGACGGCTACATGTGGGTAGGATCATACTCCGGCTTGTACAGATACGACGGCTACAGGTTCAGGTCTTTTGCCATAGACGAGAGAATCAAGAACGTTATAGTACTGTTTGTGGATTCCAAGGGAAGACTCTGGATAGGAACCAACGACAGTGGTGTCGGATGCTACGATGTTGACACGGGAGAAATTGAATTCTTCGATACGGGAAGAGGTCTTGCTTCCGATGCTATAAGAGCGATCTGCGAGGATTCTGAAGGAAATATCTATGTGGCAACCATCAAGCAGCTCTGCAAGATAGACCAAAAAGGCGAGATAGAAGTCTTTATGGCAAAGAGCTTTTACGGTGTCAGCAAGCTGAGCTCCAGCGGAGATACCGTGGCCGGCGTTAGAAGTGACGGAAGCCTTATGATCTTCAGGGATAAGAAGATAATCTATGTCCTTGCGGGAAATTACACGGATATAACAAAAGAAGATGAAGGCAATTATATAATAGGAAACAGCAGCAACATGACAGGAAGGCTTTATATCAAGGATGGTATGACGGACATCATGTCCAAGCACCTTGCCGGAAAGCTGACCTACTTCAATGACATTCTTTATTCCAAGACCTTTAAAGGGTATTTCATAGCCTGCGAGAACGGTCTGGGATTTATATCGGATACAGGTGTTGTGACGGATCTTTCCACCTCCGACTTCAACACATCCATTGTTGATATCTACGTTGATTATCAGGACAACGTATGGTTTGCTTCAAGTAAACAGGGCATCAAGAAGTTCTCCTGGAATCCTTTTGAGGATATCTATGCCAAAGCACATCTTGAGAACGAGGTTGTTAACAGCGTTCTTGTAAAAGACGGAGTTCTCTATGCCGGAACCGGCTCAGGCCTTAAGACCATAGATCTTAAGACCTTCTATTCCGTGCCCATTCCTCATCCTGAGGTTTTAAGAGATGTCCGCATAAGGTGTGTCATGAGCGATAGCGATGACAACATATGGTTCAGTACCTATGGACCGGGCGGACTTGTGGTGATGCATCCTGACAAGACCATAAATACCTATACCCGTAAGTATGACGGAACTGAAGGCGAAAAGTTCAGGAGTACCTTTGAACTCTCGGACGGAACAATTGTGGCAGTCTCATCAACCTGCCTTAACTTCATCAAAAACGAGAGGATCTTCAAAAAACTCGGTGAAGATGACGGCATAACAACTCAGGTGCTGTGCATGGTTGAGGACGCTGACGGAACCATATACGCAGGCTCCGACGGCGGAGGAATATTTGTCATAAAAAACTTCAGAGTGGTGGATACCATTGGTGCTGAGGACGGCCTTAAGTCACAGGTTGTCATGAAGATCACGCCATGCAGAGGCGGATACCTCTATGTGACCAGTAACGCCATTTACTACAACAACGGCGCTGAGATAAAGCCGCTGAATTCCTTCCCTTACAGCAATAACTATGACGTATTTATAGATGAAAACAAGAAGGCATGGGTACTCTCCAGCGCCGGTATATTTGTGCTGGACGAAAGAGACCTTCTGTCCGATAAGGCAAGCAAATACATGCTCCTTAACAGAACAAGGGGGCTTAGTACTTCTGTTACTGCAAACGGCTTCTATTCGCTGAACGGAGATAACCTCTACCTGCCATGTACCGACGGTGTAAGAAAAGTCTCAACAACGGACTATGACTCTTTTAACAATAAATACGAGATCAGGGTTTCGGAAATCTTTGCCGGTGACGATGTGATAGAGCCTGAAAACGGCGTATACA
>JAEEGJ010028720.1_pt1 | contig 11039 bp, 6 predicted proteins | sample 8958761 | NCBI WGS metagenome assembly JAEEGJ01 (sample SAMN16246546, study PRJNA631951) | gut metagenome | biome: gut microbiome; feature: rumen; material: RS-attached | host: Bos | place: Iran: Karaj | collected 2018-10
GCATGGAAAGTCGGGGAGAGCGCGGTCTTGGCGTCCGGCGTCAGCGCATAGGCCAGGAAATCCACCTTCACGCCGCCGAAAGGCCAATAGATATGCTGCTTGGTATAGGGGTTGCCGCTGGCCGGGAACCACTTGGCGCCGTCCGTGAAATAGGCGAACAGCTGGCCGCCGTAGCTCGTGGCAGCAGGATCGAAATACTTGGGGGAACCATCGGCCGAAGCGGCCGCGTAAATGACATAGTCGTTGTCCGTACCAAGGGAGGCGCCGGCAAGTTCCGGGTCAGCCTTGGTGGCAACAGCCTTGAAACCAATCTCGGCGGGCGTCTCATCTTGGATGGTCTCGGTCTTTGCGCAAGACACGGCGGCCAGCATCACGGCTGCACCGGCGAGAAGAGAAAGGTGGATACTTTTCATGTTGGTTGTTTTTAAGTAAGTGAATATTAATTGGTTCTTTTTATCCGATGATAATGTCGATCGTCTCGCCGTCCCAGTCGTTCACGACCGGATCGAAGCCGCCGCCCGGGTAGTCGTCGCCGGGGATCTCCATCCGTTCGTCGACGACGATCCTGTGCGCGGTGTTGTCGGGATTGAGCCACTGCTCCGTCGCGTCATAGACATAGCGGAAGCGGGCGCCGGCGTTCGTGGTCACGAGCACGTTCACGATCACTTCGGTCTCGGGGTCGGCATGGCGCCCGAAGGTGTTGAACACCGAGAAGAGCTGGCCCTTCGCCGCGTCCACGTCGCACTCGAAACCGAGCGCGGAGGGGCGGGTGGCCGCGCGGGCGTCCCAGAGGTAACGGCCCGCAGCCTGCCCGGTGATATAAATCTCTGCTTTTTGGATGCGCTCCGCGCCCTCGACGTCGATGACCTCCACGGTCCAGCTCTCCGACAGACGGGAAAGCGTGACGTCCAGCACCACGCTCTCGGCTTCTTCCGGGCGCACCGGGACCAACGCCCCGGCGATCTTGCCCACGAAAAGGTGGTCCGGTTCGAAGAGGACCGCCTGCTCGCTGGAGGCCGGCTCGCCGCCCTGGTCGGGATCGTCCTTGGTCGGCACGGCCTGCAGCTTCACCCGGGCGCCCGTGGGGCTCGTGGTGGCGAAGCCGCCCGCACGCGATTCCGTACCGGACACCTGCGTCGCTTCCGTGCCGAGGCTGTACACGATCACATCATACGCACCGGCGGGGACGTCGACAAAGCCGCCGGTGGCCGGCAGGAAGTCTTCCGCCACCAGGTCGTGGCTCACGGCGTCATAGAAGCAGGCGCGCACAAGTTCCGGCATCTTGCCGACGACCTTGTCGCGCAGCTGCGGACGGGCGTCGAAATCCAGATGCGACTCCTGGGCGGGGTCCAGCGACTGGTCCACCGCGACCCGGAGATAGATGCCCGCTTCGCGTTCGTACATCGGGATGCGCTTGCAGCCCGCGGCCAGCGCGAGGAGCAGGACGCACAGCGGAAGGAGGAATCTGCATCTTCTCATCGCACACCTCCTTTCTTACGCACGTAGATGGGAACGACCAGCGAGATCTGGGCGCGCGTAGGCCCGATCCAGCTGATATTCTTCGTCACGCCCTTGCGGTGATAGATCACCCCGCCGGGCTCCATGCAGTCGTAGGGACGGGCCGTCGACCAGATATAGCCGAGGCCGAGCTCGAACTCCAGGTGCATCCGTCCCCGGAAAATCGGGGCGGCATAGAGGTAGTCCAGGCCGACGTTGTAGAACTCGCCCTGGTGGCCGGACCAGCCGCGCTCGAAGTCATAGTATCCCGCCGCGCCGTACAGGCCGATGGAATGGCCCAGCAGGCGCTGTCCGGCCTGCATGTCCTTGCGGGGGAACCAGTAGCGGAGCTCGACGTCCGCCGCCATCAGCTCGTTGCAGACGCCGTTGTCGTCCACCCCCGCGGCGTGGCCGGGACGCCACAGCCAGGGATAGTAGACGTCGGCGCCGACGCTCCAGCGGCGGCCCAGCGGAATCTCGATGCCGGCATTGGCGAACGGGATGGCCAGGGCGTTGGTGCGCAGGGCGAACAGCATCCTGCGGTCGGAGTAGTCCGGACCGGCCGGCTTCCACTCCTGCGGCACCGCAGGCGTGATGTCGATATAGACGGTATCGCGGACGGTCCGCGAAATATAGACGGTATCGGTGCGCGGCTTGTGCGGATGCGAGATGATGCACTCGACCGACATGCCCACGGCGCGCAGTTCCGGGAAGACGTTTTCGTCCAGCCAGCGCCAGGCGCGGCCGCCGTCCACACGGCGGAGGCGGTTCTTGCGCGAATCCACGACCTTGCCGCCTTCGACCACCCATTCGGGCGTCTTCTCGATGACGTTCACCGCCTCGTCGCGCCAGGGCACGTCGAGGGTGCGGATGATGCGCGCGAGGCCTTCCCAGTCCTCGCCCACCGCCTCGCGGTGGTAGAGCGTGGCGCGGAGGCCGAGCGTGTCGGCGAACCAGGCGTCCAGCGCGTGCGAGCGGGCTTCCGCCAGCGCGCGGTTGTCGTAGGAGGCGCCTTCCGGCGAAGCGGAACCGCGCAGCAGCACGGCGTCGACCGTGCAGCCTTCGTCGAGGCGGTCCTCGACGACGCGGCGGAACTCCCTCATATTGGCACCGTTATTCCTGAAATCAGGATCTATCTCAGAAATGCCCCGATGGAAAAAGACACTGAGGCGAAGGACATCCGTCCTCCCTTCCTGCGCTGCCAACCGACCCCCCACCCCGCTTGGAAGCAAGAGGGCGGCAATCAGCAGTAATCTGAAGAAGGAAGAGTTTTTCATGTCGATACTAACGGATTTTAACGTTATTTATGAGGCTTGTGGGGCCGGCTTGACCGGCTCGGGCTGCGGCTTGGGAGCGGCGACGCGCACCGGCTTGGGCGCCGGAGCGGAGCTCTTGTGCACCATCGTCGCGACCAGCTGCTCGTATTCCTGCTCGGAGATCATCTTGAACGAGCCGTTGATCTGGGCACCCATCTCGACCTGGATCTTGCGGACGTGGATGTTGCCGTTGACCACGGCCGAACTCTTGAGCGAGAGCGTGTCCTTGACGAAGATGTCTCCGTCCATCTTGCCCCAGAAATCGACGTTGGTTGCGAACAGTTTGCCGGAGAGACGGGCGGTCTCGCCGACTACTACCTTGCCTTCGGAGAAAAGCGTACCGTCCACCTGACCGTCGATGCGGATGTCGGTGGAAGAAGACAGATCGCCCCGGATAGCTGCACCCTGGGAGATCCTGCTGACATTGTTTACGTTCTGTTCCACTGTTTTCGGGGGTTTATTGAGATTGAGATTCTTGGTCAGGTTCATACGCGTCCGGTTTAGACCAGGCCTTTGCCGTGGCAGTTCTTGTACTTAAGCCCGCTTCCGCAAGGGCAGGGATCGTTGCGGCCCACCTTCTTGTCCACCTTGACCGGGGTGTTGGCCTTCTGCTCGCCGTTGGTGCTCAGGTCGCTGTGGCGGGTCTGGTAGCGGCTCATGTCGGTCTGCGGACGGACGGCGCGCTGCGGCTGCTGAGGGCGGTCCTGAAGCGGGACGAACGCCTTGAAGAGGAAGGACAGGACGTCCTGGTTGAGCGTCTCCAGCATCGAGGCGAAGAGGTTGTAGCTCTCCAGCTTGTAGACCACGACGGGGTCTTTCTGCTCGTAGGAGGCGTTCTGGACGCTCTGCTTGAGGTCGTCCATCTCGCGGAGATGCTCCTTCCAGTGTTCGTCGATCTGGTAGAGGATGATATTCTTGCTCAGGGTCTTGGCGATCTCGCGGCCTTCGGAGTTGTAGGCCTGCTCGAGGTTGACCGAGAGGGTCATCTGCTTGCGGCCGTCGGAGATGGGGATGGCGATGTTCTGATACATCGAGCCCTGCTTCTCGTAGACTTCCTTGATGATCGGGTAGAGGCGCTCCACGAGCGTGTCCATGCGGCGCTTGTAGACTTCCTGCATGTGCGCGACCATGATGTCCTCGATCTCGATGGGCTTGGCCTTCTCGTAGGTCTGCTCGTCCAGGCCGGAGTCGATGGAGAGCTGGGCCATCAGCGAGCTCTCGAACTCCTCGAAGGTATAGCCCTTGTTGCGCTCGACGAAGAGCTCGGCCGTGTCTTTCATCATATTCTGCAGGTCGATCTCCACCTTCTCGCCGCTGATGGCGTTGCGGCGGCGGGAGTAGACGGCTTCACGCTGGTAGTTCATCACGTCGTCGTATTCGAGCAGGCGCTTGCGGATGCCGAAGTTGTTTTCCTCGACTTTCTTCTGCGCGTTCTCGATGGCGTTGGAGAGCATGTTGCTCTCGAGGGCTTCGTTCTCGCCCATGCCAAGCTTGTCCACCATGGAGGCGATGCGCTCGGAGCCGAACAGACGCATCAGCTTGTCTTCCAGGGAGATGTAGAACGTGGAGGAACCCGGGTCGCCCTGACGGCCGGCGCGGCCGCGCAGCTGGCGGTCGACGCGGCGGGAGTCGTGGCGCTCCGTGCCGATGATGGCGAGGCCGCCCTTGGCCTTGACATCGGGGGAAAGCTTGATATCGGTACCACGGCCGGCCATGTTGGTGGCGATGGTCACGGCCGAAGTCTGGCCGGCCTGCGCCACAATCTCGGCCTCGCGGGCGTGCTCCTTGGCGTTGAGCACGTTGTGGCGGATGCCGCGCATCCGCAGCATGCGGCTCAGGAGCTCGGAGGTCTCGACGTCGGTCGTGCCGACGAGCACCGGACGGCCCGCTTCGGAGAGCTCCACGATGCGGTCGATCACGGCGGCGTATTTGGCTTTCTTGGTCTTGTAGATGAGGTCGTTCTGGTCGTCGCGGATGACCGGGCGGTTGGTCGGGATCACCATCACGTCGAGCTTGTAGATGCTCCAGAACTCACCCGCCTCGGTCTCGGCCGTACCGGTCATGCCGGCCAGCTTGTGGTACATGCGGAAGTAGTTCTGCAGGGTGATGGTCGCGAAGGTCTGGGTCGCACCCTCCACCTTGACGTTTTCCTTGGCCTCGACGGCCTGGTGCAGACCGTCGCTCCAGCGGCGGCCTTCCATGATACGGCCCGTGGACTCGTCCACGATCTTGATCTTGCCGTCCATGATGACGTAGTCGACGTCCTTCTCGAACATCGTGTAGGCCTTGAGGAGCTGGATTACGGTGTGGACGCGCTCGCTCTTGGTGGAGAACTCCGTCATCAGTTCGTCCTTCTTCTGCTGCTTCTCGGCGAGCGGAAGGTCGGTGTGCTCGATCTCGGCGACGCGGGAACCCACGTCCGGCAGGACGAAGAAGTCCTCCTCGCCCACCGCCTTCGCCAGCACGTCATGGCCCTTGTCGGTCATGTCCACGGAGTGCAGCTGCTCGTTGATCACGAAGAAGAGCGGGTCGGTGACGACCGGCATCTCCTTCTCATTGTCCTGCATATAGTAGTTCTCCGCCTTCTGGAGGAGCACCTTCATGCCCGGCTCGGAGAGGAACTTGATGAGCGGCTGGTACTTCGGGAGGCCCTTGTGGGCCCGCAGGAGGAGCTTGCCGCCTTCGGCCTCGTCGCCCTCGGCAATCTTCTTCTTGGCTTCGTTGAGCACCTGGTTGACCAGGCTGCGCTGCTCCTGGTAGAGCCGCTCCACGAAGGGGCGGAACTGCATGAACTGCGCCTCGTCGGCTTCGTTGCGCGTGATCGGGCCGGAGATGATGAGCGGGGTCCGGGCGTCGTCGATGAGCACGGAGTCCACCTCATCCACGATGGCGAAGTGGTGCTTGCGCTGCACCAGGTCCTGCATCGAGATGGCCATGTTGTCGCGGAGGTAGTCGAAACCGAATTCGTTGTTCGTACCGAACGTGATGTCGCACTCGTAGGCCTTGCGGCGGGCGTCGGAGTTGGGCTGATGCTTGTCGATGCAGTCCACGGACAGGCCGTGGAACATATAGAGCGGGCCCATCCACTCGGAGTCACGCTTGGACAGGTAGTCGTTGACGGTCACCATGTGGACGCCCTTGCCGGCAAGGGCGTTCAGGAACACCGGGAGCGTGGCCACGAGGGTCTTGCCTTCGCCCGTCGCCATCTCGGCGATCTTGCCCTGGTGCAGGGCGATGCCGCCGATCAGCTGGACGTCGTAGTGGACCATGTCCCAGGTGATTTCGTTGCCGCCGGCCATCCAGTGGTTGGCGTAGACGGCCTTGTCGCCCTCGATCGTGACGAAGTCGTGGTTGACGCTCAGGGCGCGGTCGAAGTCGGTGGCCTCGACCGTGATGGTCTCATGCTCCTTGAAGCGGCGGGCCGTGCTCTTGACGATGGAGAAAGCCTCGGGGAGGATCTCCTCCAGGCACTTCTCGATGGCGTCGTCCTCGTCCTTGACCAGCTTGTCGGACTCGCCGGCGAGCTTTTCCTTCTCGGAGATGGGGATGTCCTTCTCGAGCTCGCGCTTGATCTCGGCAATCCGGTCCTCGAAGGGTTTCTCGACCTCCTGCAGGCGGGCACGGAGGGCGGCGGAACGGGCGCGGAGCCCGTCGTCGCTCAGGGCGTCGATCTCGGGATAGACAGCAAGTATCTTGTCCAGTGTAGGCTTGACGGCTTTGTAGTCTCTTTCGGACTTGGAGCCGAAGATCTTGCCTATAATAGATGCAAATGACATTTTCTAAAGGTTTTGGGTTTTTCAATCTCCTCACGCGCACAAGCGCGCAATCGTACAAAGATAATCAATTGTCCTGTCATCTGCAAAAACTCTTCCACGCACCGTTTATTACTTCACGAGGATGTTCGTCTTGACGGTGGCATAGTCGCTGGACACGCTCAGGGTGGCCATTCCGGGCACTCCGCGCAGGGAACGCACGACTGCCAGGGCCTTGCCGCTGAACAGCGCCTTGACATTGCCCTTGAGTGACAAAGTGTCAGCGGCGTTGCCGTTGTCCACGCCCACCAGCTCGCCGTCGCCCGTCACGCTGAAGTGTAGCAGGTCGGCGGCCGTCGGCACCACGCGCCCGTCGGCGTCCAGGGCCTCGACGGTCACGTAGGAGAGGTCATAGCCGTCGGACGCGATCGTCGTGCGGTCGGGCGTCAGGCGCAGGGTCACGGGCGCGCCTGCGGTGTAGCGCGCGTCGCGCGCCACTTCCTTGCCGCCCTTGTAGGACACGACCTCGATGCGACCCGGCTCGAACGGCACGGCGTTCCACTGGACGTGGAGCACGTCGCGCGTCTTGGACTGCCGGCCCCAGGACTCGCCGTTGACGAAGAGTTCCACCTCGTCGGCGTTGTTGTAGTAGGCCCAGATGTCCACCGGTTCGCCTTCTTTCCAGTTCCAGTGCGGGAAAAGGTGCAGCACGGTCTTGTCCGTCCATTCCGACTGGTAGAGCCAGTAGGCGTCTTTCGGGAAGCCGGCGAGGTCCACCACGCCGAAATACGAGCTGCGCGACGGCCAGCCGTACGGGGTCGGCTCGCCCAGGTAGTCGAAGCCGGTCCAGATGAAGGTGCCGGCGATGAAGTCGCGGTCGCGCACGGCGATCCACGCATCTTCGTGGAAGTCCGCCCAGGGGGCGGAGCAGGCGTCGTAGGCCGTCACCTGGTGGTTCCAGTCCACTTCGTCCTCGGCGGTGTACTGCCAGCCGCGGCTCGGCAGCTTGTATCTGCGCGTCGAGGGCTGGAAATAGACGCCGCGGCTGTTGAGCGACGAGACGGTCTCGGAGCCGAGCAGCGGCTTGCCCGGGAACCAGACGCGGCACGAATCATACAGCTGCGGGTGATAATTGAAGCCATAGACATCCAGCGCGCCGCTGCGCAGCAGGTTGTTGCCGGGCCAGACGCCGTTGCAGCCGGCCGTGATGGCGCGGGTGGTGTCCAGGTCGCGGATGATCTGCGCCATGTGGCGCGTCAGCAGGATGTTGGGATTGTTCTCCGAAGGATCGCTCTGGCCGAGCGAATGGATGAAGTTGAGCAGGTCGTTGGCCTGTTCGGGGGTCAGGTTGGCGATGTCGTCCGTGCGCGAGTCGCTCTGCTCCAGGATCTCGTTGCCGATGCTCCACATCACCACCGAAGGGTGGTTGCGGTCGCGCCGGACGAAGTCCTGCACGTCGCGGACGTGCCACTCGTCGAAGAAGCGGGCGTAGTCGTAGCGCGTCTTGCGCTTGCGCCACATGTCCATCGCCTCGTCCATCACCAGGAAGCCCATCTCGTCGCAGAGGTCGAGCAGCTCGGGCGCGGGCGGGTTGTGGGAGGTGCGGATGGCGTTGACGCCCATGTCGCGCAGGATCTGCAGTTCGCGCTGCAGCGCGCGGGAATGCACGGCCGTGCCCAGGCAGCCCATGTCGTGGTGCAGGCACACGCCCAGCATCTTGACCGGGCGGCCGTTGAGGATGAAGCCGCGGTCGGCGTCCCACTCCGTGGTCCGCACGCCGAAGCGGGTGGCGTAGGTGTCTTTGATTTCGCCGGTGGAGACCGTCACCCGGGCTGTATAGAGATAGGGATCGTCGACGTCCCAGCGGTGCGGCCTGTCGAGCGTCAGCGTCGTCTTGAAGACGGGCGCACCCAGCTCGTAGGAGCGGGCGACCGTCCGCCCGCGCGCATCCAGGATGCGGATGTCGAAGCGGACCATCTGCCCGGGCAGGCTGCCCTCCGTCTGCACGGACACGGCGACCTTCGCCTCCTTGTCGGTAATCTCCGTCGGCTGGACAAAGACGCCGTCATAGGCCACCCGGAGCCGTTCCGTGACCACCAACCGGACGTTGCGGTAGATGCCGCAACCGGCATACCAGCGGGAATTGGGCTGGTCGGCGTTGTCGCAGCGGACGGCGATCACGTTGTCCCCCGGCTCCAGGAGCGGGGAGATATCGTAGTCGAAGGAGCTGTATCCATACGGGCGCGTACCCAGGCGCACGCCGTTGACATACACGGAGCTGTTCATGAACACGCCGTCGAATTCCACGTGCGCGGCCTTGGCCGGCAGGCCCTTCCCGTCGAAGAACGTGTCCGGCATCCGGAAATGCTTGCGGTACCAGCCGATGCCGCCCGGCAGGGCGCCGCCGCTCGGTGTGGAAGGATTGTCGGCGGAGAACTCGCCCTCGATGCTCCAGTCGTGGGGCAGGTGCAGCACCCGCCACCCGGTATCGTCGCACTCCGGATCCGCATAGCACGGATCGTCACCCAGCGTGAATTTCCAGTCGAAATTGAAATCTTCGCCGCGCTTCGGCGCGCCGGTCTCCGCCCGGCAGCCCACCAGCAGCGCCACCAGCGCCATCAGCGGCAAAATGGTTATCAGATAGCGTCTCATATCCGCAAAATTAGCAATTTTCTCCTGAATCATATTCAGCCTCTGCAATCCGCGGATCCCTCTTGGTATTTTGGCATATAATCTCCATTTTTGCACAAAACCAGACTCTTTGAACTATGAAAGACATCCTTCTTGACCTGGCCATTGGCCTCCCCTACGTAAAAGGGCAGAATCTCCCTGTCCGCAACTGCTGGCATTTCTCCACCGACGGCACCGCCCGGGACGTCCTGTTCCGGGACCGCGACGATTTTGTCGCCGGGATGAACCGGATTTACACGCTCGCCCGCAAATACGGCATCATCATCCTGGCATTTTGCCTGATGGACAATCACCTGCACTTTATCCTGTACGGAGATTTCGACGCCTGCACCCGCTTCATGCACGAGTATGTCCGGCAGACCTCCATGTCGATTGCCCGCAAGTACGGATTGCGTGCCGAGCTGCGACGTCTTCCGATCCATCATCAGGCCATCACGGATGACGGATATCTCAAGACCGCTATCTGTTATGTAATCAAGAACCCGGTCGCAGCCGGCCTCCCCTATCTCGTCCAGGACTATCCCTGGTCCAGCGGCCCCTTGTATTTCAGAGGAGGCCTCACCTGGGCGACACCGGACCAGGGAAGAAAACACACTTTAACCGGCATGTCCGTCAAGCAGCGAGAGAATCTGCTCCATACCAGAGAGCCGTTGCCTGATGCGCTGGAAATACTGGATGACCTGATCCTTCCGTCCAATTATGTCGCGGTAAACCTGGTCGAACAGCTATTCCGCACCCATCGTTCATTCAGCTACTTCCTCTTCCGGACCCGGGAAGAGGATGTGGAGTCCCGGGGCGGGACCATCTCCCGGCTCAGCCTGCCGGACGCCGAGCTCCGGCAGCATAAGAGGGCACTCATGCAGGAACTGTTCGGCAATCCATCGTCGCGCGAGCTGGACACCACCCGGCGGCTGCGCCTGGCCCGCGAGCTGCGCCGCCGCTACAACTGTTCCGTCAAGCAGGTCGCCCGCATGGTCGGCTTGCGCGCAGACGAACTCGGCCCGCTGCTCCAATAAACGGACATCCTTCCTTAATCAAAATCACCAGCGGAGTCAACATGCCCTACAGAGGCGCCAGAGCGGGGTCGGCTCTCTTAATCTCGCCTTTGGGCGCAGATCAAGAGAGGCCGGGGGCCACTGACACACCTGCAAGGCCCATCCACTCTCCTGCTGGTTTTAAACAAGCCCCGCCGCCCGGCCCTCGCTGCCCAGCCCTGCCGCCCTGCCCCCTGCTACGCTTCCCCGCCGCCCGGCCCCTGCTGCCGCCGGAAGGCGTAGCCACCCTCGGCTCGTCAGAGGGAGGGGCCCGAAGGATACAAGTTCCCGCGCCAGCGGGGACGCCGTAGACTTTGGGAGGGAAGGAGTGAAGCGAAGCGGAACGGAACCTTCCGGCGGCAGCAGGGGCGGGCGGCGGTGACGGGAAGGCATACAAAAGCAGAGGTCGGGGCGAAGATGTTGAGAAGAAAAAACAGGCCGGATGCGGGGGCATCCGGCCTGTCTGTCAAAGAAGGTATCTTCTATTTCTTGCGGTTGCGCCAGAGAGCGGACATCTCTTCCAGGGTCTTGCCCTTGGTCTCCGGGACCATCTTCCAGACGAAGAGGGCGGCCAGGATGCACATCGCGCAGTAGAGGCCGTAGGTGAAGGCCGGACTCCAGCTGTAGAGCGGCACGAAGGTGGAGCTCACGATGAAGTTCGAAATCCACTGGAAGGCGACGGCGATGGCCACGGCGGCGCCGCGGATCGTGTTCGGGAAGATCTCGGAGATGAGCACCCAGCAGATCGG
>JAEEGJ010028722.1_pt1 | contig 11038 bp, 9 predicted proteins | sample 8958761 | NCBI WGS metagenome assembly JAEEGJ01 (sample SAMN16246546, study PRJNA631951) | gut metagenome | biome: gut microbiome; feature: rumen; material: RS-attached | host: Bos | place: Iran: Karaj | collected 2018-10
CCACGCTGGGCCCTGATGTGAACGAGTCGTACGAGAAGTTCGGTGTGAACCATCATGGCGAAATCCGTTTCGGTCTGGGTGCCATCAAGGGTATGGGCGATTCGGCTGCACTCTCGATTATCGACGAGCGCGAAAAGAACGGTCCTTATAAGGATATCTACGACTTTGCCCAGCGCGTAAACTTCTCGGCTGTGAACCGTAAGGCCTTCGAATCGCTGGCACTGAGCGGTGGTTTCGACAGCTTCGGTATCCGTCGCGAGGATTACTTTGCCAAGAACCCCAAGGGCGAGACATTTATTGAGATGCTGTGCCGTTACGGACAGCTGTACCAGCAGGAGCAGGCCGAGATGAAGAACTCGCTGTTCGGCATGTTTGGCGAGGGTGTGGAGATAGCTCAGCCTCAGCCACCCAAGAACGACATCCGCTGGAGCGACATCGAACGACTGAACAAGGAGCGCGAGCTGGTAGGTATCTATCTGTCGGCCCATCCGCTCGACGAATATAAGATTATCCTCGACAACCTGTGCAACACCAAATGTACAGAATTGGCAGACATCGCCAAATTGGCAGACCGCGAGGATGTGATACTGGGCGGTATTGTAACGGCCCAGAAAACAGGCTTTACCAAAACGGGCAAACCCTACGGTGTGGTTACCATCGAGGACTTCGACGGTTCGGGCGAAATCTTCATGATGGGCGAGGAATGGGGCCAGCGCGCAGGTATGTTCTCAATCGGTGCTTCGGTGTATGTAACGGGTAAGGTTAAAAGCCGATTTATGTACAACGAAAATGGCCCGAAAGACCTGAAAATAGGCGGTGTAGAGTTCCTGCAGACCATTAAGGAGCGCGCCATCGACCGCATCACCATCTCGCTGATGACCGACCAGGTGAACGACGAGTTGGTGAACGACCTGACGGAGCTGATAAACGAGAACCCGGGTAAGACCAAACTGTTCTTCCAGTTGCGCGACTCAAGTGGTAAGCACCACGTGCTGCTGCGTAGCAAACGCGAGGGTATCGACGTGAAGAATAAGCTCATCGATTACATTAACACCCACGACGGTTTGGCATACAGTATTAATTAATGGCACGCAATTTGCTGGTAACGAGATAGTTCACATAGTATTCACATAATTAAACAAGATTAAGATGGAAGTAACAATCACAAAAGAAAACTTTGCAGAGTTGAAGGCCGGTAACCTGCCTTTGGTAGTTGATTTCTGGGCTACTTGGTGTGGTCCCTGCCGTATGGTGGCTCCCATTATCGAAGAGTTGGCCGCTAAGTACGACGGTAAGATCGTGGTTGGCAAGTGCGACGTTGAGGACAACGAAGACCTCGCCGCCGAGTTTGGAATCCGAAACATTCCTACCATTCTGTTCTTCAAGAATGGTGAGGTTGTAGATAAACTGATTGGTGCCCAGTCGAAGGGTAAGTTCGAAGAGAAGTTCGAAGCTCTGCTGTAACTCCGACCAGCACCAAACATATCACTTAATTAGCCGACGGTAACCACACGGTTGCCGTCGGTTTTTTCTTCAATAGTCACCTTAACGGCATCCTCGGGCAGAACCTCCTCAATCAGCTCGGGCCACTCTATCAGGCACAGGCAACCGCTGTAGAAATAATCCTCGTAGCCCATGTCGTAAACCTCCTCCAACTTCTTAATACGGTAAAAATCAAAGTGATAGATACTCTCACCCTCGCCCGATGTGTACTCGTTGATGATAGCAAAGGTGGGCGATGTAATCACATCATCTACACCCAAAGCCTCGCAAACGGCCTTGATAAACGTGGTTTTTCCGGCACCCATCTTACCATAAAAGGCAAACACACGACGGTCGCCCATCTGGGCAATAAACTCTCGGGCGGCATCCCCGATCTGCTCTAAACTGTTAATCTTAATCTCCATAATATTTTTCATTTTTACATTTTTGCTTTTCACATTCTACCTTCTTACCTTTTTACCCTTAAGCGTAATCAGCGGCACAATCATCTCTTCCATCGAGATGCCTCCGTGCTGGAACGTGTCGCGATAGTACGATACGTAGTAATTATAGTTGTTGGGATAGGCAAAGAACGAGTCGCCCGTGGCAAACACGTAGCTGGTTGAGAGGTTGGGCTGTGGCAGCATGGCCTTGCGCGGATCCTTGATAACCAGCAGACTCTTATCATCATCGTAACTCAGGTTCTTACCCAACTTGTAGCGCAGGTTGGTGTTGGTGTTGCGATCGCCCACAATCTTTACGGGCTGGGTGCAACGAATACTGCCGTGGTCGGTGGTCACAATCACCTTGCAATCCATCTGTGCCAGCTGGCGGAAGAAGTCGCTGATGACCGAATGGCGGAACCACGACAGGGTTATCGAACGGTAGGCACTCTCGTTGTTGGCCAGCTCACGCACCATCTTCGATTCGGTACGGGCGTGGCTCAGCATGTCGATAAAGTTAAACACCACCACATTCAGCGGGTGCTTCTCTATCTGCTGCATCTGCTGCATCAGCTTGTCGGCATCGGCCTGGGTGTTTATCTTGTGATAAGAAAAAGTCTCCTTACGGCGATAGCGCTCCAGCTGGGTACGAATCAGCGGTTCCTCGTTCAGGTTCTTACCCTCCTCCTCGTCTTCATCCACCCAGAGGTCGGGGAACATCTCCTGTATCTTGTTAGGCATCAAACCACTGAAGATGGCGTTGCGCGCATACTGCGTGGCGGTGGGCAGAATGCTGTAATACATGTCCTCGTCGATATCAAAGTAGGCACTCAGTTCGCCCGACAGCACGCGCCACTGGTCGTAACGGAAGTTATCGAGCACCACCAGGAACACCTTTTCGCCCGCATTGAGCATGGGGAACACCTTGGTTTTAAATATCTCGGGCGAAAGAACGGGCTTCTCTCCCCCACCTGCTATCCAATCCAGATAATTCTTCTTGATAAACTTGGCAAAGCCGTTGTTGGCCTCCTCCTTCTGCATCTGCAGCATCTCGGTCATGGTGCTTTCGGTGGCACTCAGTTCCAGCTCCCAGTGTACCAGGCGCTTGTACACCTGCACCCAATCATTCCACGTTTTGCAGTCCATTATCTGCATGGCTATCTGCTGGAAGTTCTGCTGATACTGGCTCTGTGTGATTTCTGTTTCGATGGCACGGCGATGGATATTCTTCTTGAGTGTCAACAATATCTGATTGGGGTTTACGGGCTTTATCAGATAGTCGGCAATCTTCTGCCCGATGGCCTGTTCCATAATGTTCTCCTCCTCGCTCTTGGTAACCATCACCACGGGGATTGAGGGATTAATCTCCTTGAGTTTGCGCAGGGTTTCGAGTCCGCTGATACCAGGCATCTGCTCGTCGAGCAGTACCAGATCGAAGTTGCGCTGACGGCACAGGTCGAGGGCATCGGTACCGTTGCTAACGGTCACGATCTCATAGCCTTTCTTCTCGAGGAACATGATGTGGCCCTTGAGTTGCTCAATCTCGTCGTCTACCCAAAGTAGTAATCCGTTTGTCATATATCTCTATCTGTTGTTTACCAAAAATCATCATCAAAATCCAGCACCTTCTGCTGCTTTTTCTGCGTGGCAGGTGCGGGCTGCTCGGCGGGCTTGGCTGGTAGCTCGTCTTCGATATCGGGCGCATCCACCGCTTCGGGGGTTATCAGCAGGTTATCCTTGCTAACCTGCATGGGTGCCAGCTCGCGCTCGTAGAACTGCTGGTACTCGTCGTAGGTATACTGGGTGCCCAGCAGGGGCAGATTCTGCTCGCTAACTATCAGGCGCATGGTGCGGGCCGTGTATCGGCGCAGGGTTTCGTTGTCGTACAGCATACGGGCATACTGCAGGGCCTCGTCGTAACTCAGGAATCCGCTTACCAGCATGCGGTTCAGCTCGCCGTCCTGATCTATCTGAATCTCAAAATTACGCACCAGGAAGTTGGTAAAGTTATAGCGTGCCAACTCGAACAGCAGCTGATTCTGGTTTACCGAATCGGGCTGATACACCAGCATAAACAGGTAGTGCGAGCCACGGTCGGTGCTCAGGGTATCGGTGGTGGTAGAATCACGCTTCAGCACAATGTCGCGCTGGGTCCACACGTCGCCGATATCAAACTTACCGCCACGCAGCTTGCGACCATCTTGCACACCTTTGATAATCATACCTGCCAACGGACTCACCTCGCTGTCGGGGTATTTCTCTACCACCTGCTGCAACTGCTCCAGACAGCCATCGCCATCGCCCTCGTTCAGAAGACTCAAGCCACTGATAAACACAAATTTATCGCGGTGGGCGCCCTGGGCAAAGCGGGTGGCCGACAGTTCTGTGTTCTGCTTTACCACCTGGAATTCATCGTGCTTAAAGGCATCGTAGGTGGCGGCATAGAGCGAATCCTCTATCTGCTCGCCAAAGCGGGCATTCTCGGCATAGTACGGGTCGGCTATCAGCAATGTATATTCGTTGTCGGGGTAGTCGGCCTTCAGTCGGGCCAGGCACTTGGCAGCCTCGGCTGTGCGACCTTGGCGCGAGTACAGCAGCCACAGGTGGTACCACGCCTCGGGGTTATTTTCGTAGTCGGGGTAATCGGTAGTCAGTCGGCGCAGGTATCGCTCGCTGATGTTCAGGCGCTCCATCTTATCCTTCAGGATGATACCGGCATGGAACAGACCATCCTTGATGATATCGTGACAGGCGGCCTGCTGCTCATCGGTGAATGGTATTTGCGTCAGATAGTAGGCACGATTGTGCGGATCGAGAGCGGTGCTGTCGATGGGGGCAACAATGCTATCGCCAACAGCTTTAGCGGCCTCATCGGATGCTGTTATACTGTCGTTAGCCGCATCGCCCGACGGCATGCGCACCACGGTTTGGTTACTGCGGCGCCAGTTGTCGATATTCTCTCGACGGCCCCATTCGCGCTGGAAGGTGGTTTTACCCTGACTCACAGCCGTTGGGTTATAGAAGTACCATGCCCCACCCGTCTGCTGGGCACCAACTGACTGAGGCACAGCGCGTTGGTTAATCGATCCAAAATTTGATTGATTAAATGTCTGCTGGGTATTAGCGGTATTTTCCAGCTCTGCATCGCGGGCCTCCTTTTCCTTTTTCTTCAGTTCGGCTATCACGCGGTCGATGGCTTGCAGGCGTTCTTTCTCGCCCATCCTGGCCAGCTGCAAGAGCGAATCCTGCAGATGCACAGCCTCGGTATAAGGTACCAGTTCGTCGAGCACCTTTGAGCGGCGCGAGAGTTCGTCGTAATCCTTGCGGTCCTTATCCAGCAGTCCGATAGCCTCGCCATAACAGCGCTGGGCATCGGCAAATTTCTCCTGTTCCCAATACAGATTGCCAAGGGTAAGCAGCAGTACACCCTTCTCGATACCATTGCGGGTTGATTTCAGGTTACCCTTTTCGTAGGCGCCGATGGCCTGCAGGGTATCCCCTTGTGCCAGATAGATGTTGCCGATGGCATAGTACACCTGGTCAAGATATTCGGCATTGTTATCGTTGGCGGCCATGCGCTTCAGCTTACCTATCATCTGCTTGCCGTTGTTCTTGGCCAGCACTTCGGTCTGGGCTATGCGGGCGTTAAACTGCAACTCGTAAGGCGGACTGCAGCGTATCACCCGGGCAAAAGCCTTGTAAGCCTCTTGCTGATGGCCCATCAGGTTCTGTATCTGTCCCATCAGGTACCACTCGCGGGCACGCTGGGTTTTACGGCGTTCGTGCTTGATGGCCTTGCGCAGATAAGGCACAGCCTTGGGGTAATCGGCCACACTGATGTAGTAGTTGGCGTAGGTGTAATCCCAATCCTTAACGGCACGGAAATCCATCGAGTCGCGACTCATGTTACGAATCACGTCCTCGGCATCGTATCGCCAGCCCAACATAGTGTAGCTTTTGGCCAGCCACGCACGGGCCAGTCCGCTGCGGGCAGGATCGCCCAGGTACAGGCGTGCCATGTACGAGAAGGTAGCGGCAGCCTCTTCAAACTGTCCCATTTGGAACTGTGCCTTACCAAGCATCAGCCATGCTTTCCACAGAAACGGGTTCTGCTCGCGCCCTTTCACCTTAATGGTGTGGCGCTGGATGGCTTTCTCCATCTTCTCAACCGTTCGCTCGTAATGCGATTTGCCTATGTCGCGACTCAGTTTGTTGCCAACGGGGTAAAGCGACAACAGCTCGGTAAAGTTATCCTTGTGGCCTTTCTCTTTCTCCAAATTTCCATCCAGAAAGGCCATGTGACCATTATAATAGGTGTTATAGCGGGCGTTGAAGGCGTGCCAGAACCGGCTCTTGGCGGTGTTTTTGTTTTGCGCAAAGCCCATGGTTGCCACCAACGCGACAACCAACACCATGCCCATATATCGCCCATTCCATCTCACTATTCACTCTTCACTAATCACTATTCACTAATACTCTTCTGTTTCTTCTCCTCAAGCAGGCAGTGTATCTTGCACGAGCCCTCGTCGGCAGCTGTGCAGGTAGAGCAGTCGTGACCTTGCTCAATCACATCCTCGCTCTTATCAAACCAGTTGGCTACCAAGGCTATCAGGCCCAGCACCAACAACATGCCTATACATACTAATGCAAACGTCATCGTCTAAAATAATTGTGTTAGTTTTTATTCTTCAATGTTGAATCCTACCAGTTTCAGGTCGTCCCAGAACTTAGGGTACGACTTGGTTACTACCTGTGGATTATTGATAATCAGTCCGTCTTGGCGCAAAGCATAGGGTGCAAAAGCCAATGCCATGCGATGGTCTTCGTAAGTGTCGATACCAGCCTGCAGGTCGGGTTCGCAACGCTCGCCGTCCCAGTACAGCTCGCTGTCGTTGGCATCGTGAATCACGTAACCCAACTTCAGCATCTCTTTCTTCAGGGCAGCAATACGGTCGGTCTCCTTGATTTTCAGGGTTGAGAGGCCCTTGAAGTGGAAGGGAATATCGAGTGCGGCACAGGTAACCACAAAGGTCTGCGCCAAGTCGGGGGCATTCACAAAGTCGTACTCCAACTTGCCCACGCCACGACCGTTCTTCTTCAGTGTCACCATCTGCGGTACGCCTTTCTTCTGGGTTTCAAAAGTGGTCTTTACACCCAGCAAGCTAAAGATGTAACGAGTGGTAGAATCGCCTTGCATCGAGCCGTCCATCAGTCCCGTCAACTTTACTTCGGCATCGCGATCCTTGCTCAGTGCCACCATCTCATACCAGTAGCTGGCACCGCTCCAGTCGCTCTCTATAAAGTAATCGCGACTCTTGTAAGGCTTGTGGGCCACGGTGATGATATCGGCCGAACTCCACTTGGCTTCGGCGCCGAACTCGCCCATCATCCACAGCGTAAGGTCGATGTAAGGGCGCGAGATGATATCGCCTGTAAGTTGCAGCGTAAGACCCTCTTCCAGCATCGGACCAATCATCAGCAGCGCCGAAATGTACTGCGAGCTCACGTTGCCAGGGATAGAAAGCTCGCCACCCTGCAGCTTATAACCAGTGATCTTAAGGGGTGGGAATCCCTCCTGCCCTACGTACTCTATCTGTGCACCCAACTTGCGCAGGGCATCAACCAGGATAGCTATGGGACGGTGCTGCATGCGCTCGGTACCAGTAATCACATGGGTGCCGCGCATCACGCTCAGGTAGGCCGTCATAAATCGCATGGCGGTACCGGCAGCTTTGATATTAATTTCGTCGGGCATGTATCGCAGCGCCTCGATAATCACCTCGGTATCGTCGCAATCACTCAGGTTCTGAGGCAGATTACGACCTCCGCTAAGGGCATAGATAATGAGCGCACGGTTGGATATGCTTTTTGATGCTGGCAACTGGATGGTCTGAGCCAAACGTTCAGGTGCCGTAAGTTTATATTGCTTCATTTCTTGTATATGTCGTTCTAATTGCATGCAAAGATACGCATTTTCGGGCACTAAGCGCTCATTTTTACACATTTTATTACTATTATCCTCTTAATGTGTGTTAATCCTTGCGCGGTTTCGTAATCTTTTTGTACTTTTGCACCCACGAACAAAACAATTTAAAATAGTATGAACTACATTAAGACTACTCTACTGGCAGCCATCATTGGCCTCATGCCTATCGTACCAGCTAACGCACAAAGTGACAAGGTACTGAAAGAAAAGAATCCCGAGTTTTTCAAAACCGAAGAAGCTCGCCGTATCGGCGACCAGCTACTGATTTGGCAGCGCAACACGGGCGGCTGGCCCAAGAACGTCGACATGGTGACACCACTCTCCAACCAGCAGCGCGAGGTGATCATCAAGGATAAGCAGGTGACCGACGACTCGACAATCGACAACGGTGCTACCACCATGCAGATGAACTTCCTGGCGCGATTGTATCAGCAGACCAAGGATGAGCACTATCGCGAGGCTTTCAAGAAGGGTGTAAACTACATTCTGGATGGACAGTACGAAAACGGCGGATGGCCACAGTTCTGGCCAACCCAGCGCGACTATCAGGTGCAGATAACCTACAACGACGATGCTATTGTGAATATTCTGACCATGATGCGCGACATACTGAATGGTAAAGAGCAGTATGCCGGATTAAGCGACGAGAAGCTGAACGCACAGATCGAAAAGTCGTTTAAGAAAGGTATTGAATGCATTCTGAACACGCAGATAAAGGTTGACGACACGCTGACCGTTTGGTGCCAGCAGCACGACCGCAAGACACTCTACCCTACTTATGCCCGCGCCTACGAGCTGCCATCATACTGCTCGATGGAGAGTGCCGCCATCGTACGATTCCTGATGAGCCTGCCCCACCCCGACGAGCGAGTACGCCGCTCGATCAACAGCGCTATGGCTTGGTTTGAGAAGAATAAGATTACAGGCTACCGACTTGTGAAGATTGGTAAGAAGGGGGAACCAGGAGCCGACACCCGACTGGTACCCGACCCCAAAGCCGGTCCACTATGGGCACGATTCTACGACTTGCTGAACTGCCAGCCGTTTGTATGCGACCGCGATGGCATGCCCCGCAAGCACCTTTCGGACATCGGCCCAGAGCGCCGCAATGGCTACAGCTGGTACAACGACCGCCCAGCAACGCTGTATGAAAAGTACGAAAAGTGGAAAAATAAGTGGGAAAAGAGTAAAAAATAGGCCGAAAATTTGGTCAGTTCAAAAAAACTGCGTACCTTTGCACCCGCATTCGGCGATAACGGCTGGGTGCAAGTCGAAAACGGATCGGGATTTAGCGCAGTTGGTAGCGCACACGTCTGGGGGGCGCGAGGTCGCTGGTTCGAGTCCAGTAATCCCGACACAAAGAGCGAGAGAATCGAAAGATTCCCTCGCTTTTTTGTTTTGTATTCCTTTCGCAATTAGTACTTCTTGTTGTTGTCAATCAGGAAGTGGAAGTTCTCACCATCCACGGGGATATCAAGAATCAAGTACTGCGTATGAACGGATTTAATAGCAATAAAGCCCTCGTGCTCCGAGTTGTTGAAAATGGTATTGGCTCGCCAATAGCCTTCGCTGATGCGAGCCTTCTCCAACTGGCGTGCATCTTCGGCATCCTGTATGCGACGATCGCGACGTACATCATTCCAGTATTCGGTTCGCTTATCATTTGTACCAATACTCTCTACGCCAGCCACAACCAACTCGCCAATAAAATCACTCCACCACATCGTTTTGGTTCGCTTCTTGCTGTATTTTTCAGGAGTGTAAACAACCAGCTCATCTTTGTCGAAACCTAAGGTATCGCCCTTAGCTAAGAAGCGCTCTGTACGATAGCGAGCCGACTTCGAGTTAATGCCAGGGATAGCATAGGCATATGCCTTAATCTTCTTAGGTTCAAACACAAAGTCGTGACCACTCTCGTTGATAACAGTAATGTTTGGTTCAAAGATGCCGCCTTCGGTTGGATCCACCACCACAAGTATACCATTGTGCGTGCAATAAAACACATGGTGATCGTTCTTAACGAAAGTCTTGTACTCCTTCGTATCCTGCTCGGCCATAGCGCCTACACATACAAAAGCCATCAACAGGCTTGATATCAGTTTCTTCATAATTAATGTTAGTATTTAATTTGTAATTTTGCTGCAAAGGTAATCATTGTTTGGCAAAAAGATACAAGAAATCCCCTACCCGTTAGTAGGGGAATCCCTATAGTTTTCACCGCAACTAACGCAAGTGAGCGTTAAGTTCGTTCAACAGCTCATCCTCTGGCATATCAAGATAGTCGGTACGGATGGCATGGGAACAAAAGGCAAACAGCCATACATACCACTTAGGATTGCGCCAACTCTCCTTTAATACAGGCTGGATGGTACTATACATTCTGCTATGAGCATACTTAAAGCATTCGATTTCGTCCCAACGATAACACTTATACTCGTCGGTTGACGAATAAAACTGCAACTTATCGTCGCCGATGATTACTGCTGGCCGCCTGGCTATACACAAATCAATGTAACGGCTGTATCGTGTCCATATATTACGAGGTGCCAATATCAGCACAATTACACCCAGTAATTCCACCACAACAATTAATGCGATGCGAATCCACTCCGACTCGAAAGCGGTATTCTTGAACGTAGGCATCATAATCATTATGAACAATACAAACCCAAAGCCTACCAGCATGTACACCGCATCGATCACAGCGGCGAACAGATGTTTCTTTTCGTAGATTTCTTTTGTCATCCTTTGCAAAATTCAGTTTCATTAAGCGCTTGCAAATATAATGCATTCCCCCGAATCCACCAAATATTTCGCAAAAAAACTTATGCGAACTCAAAAATACGTCCAAAAACAAACATGGGTGCAATTTTGCACCCATGCCCAATCAATCAAAAATTTGATCGGTTATTTCAGCACCTCATCATTTCTTTGACTCTGCCTGGGCTTTAAAGTAGAAGAAATAGAAGCAGGCAGCAAGGAGGGTTTTGTTTGAGGTACCCTTGATGCGACCGATGGTACGGAACGAATCGTCCTCGACGGTACTACCGCTCATACGCCCTACGGTACGGAAGCTACCATCCTCGAACAGACGACCATCAAAGCGGCCAATAGTACGGAACGAACC
>JAEEGJ010028723.1_pt1 | contig 11038 bp, 11 predicted proteins | sample 8958761 | NCBI WGS metagenome assembly JAEEGJ01 (sample SAMN16246546, study PRJNA631951) | gut metagenome | biome: gut microbiome; feature: rumen; material: RS-attached | host: Bos | place: Iran: Karaj | collected 2018-10
TAAATAAATGAATCAGGAATTGACCGGAAAATTCATCGCACAGCTTCGAAAAGAAAAGAATATGACTCAGAAAGAGCTTGCGGACAAACTGGGTATTAGCGACAAGACCGTATCCAAGTGGGAGACAGGAAACGGGATGCCCGATGTATCGTTACTGCAGCTACTGTGCGAGGAATTATCCGTCAACCTGAATGAACTTCTGTCCGGAGAAAGACTCTCTGAAGAGAGTTATAACGGAAAGGCGGAAGAGAATATGATGAATCTGGCAAAGGATGCACAAGAAGGAAGAAATAATAAAAGAAGAGTAGGAATAATTGGAGCTGTTTGCGGAATATTGGTGTTTTTGCTTTTTATAGAATTTGCGATTATAAGTGCAACAGGAATTGGCGGAATTTATAGTTTTCTAGATTGGCCGACACTTATAATAGTTGTAGGCGTATTGATTGGAATAGAACTGATTGCGGGAAGGGTTGGAAGAATTTTCAAAGCGATTATAGCCTCAATCAGGAATACCGATCTTTTGGACGATGATGTCAGAGGGGTATATCTTCAGGATTTGAAATTTGCCATAAAATCTACAGTTATAGCTAGTTTTTTTGCAGCCATTATCGGTTTTGTAAACTTATTGAATAACTTGTCTGATCTATACAGTGTCGGTCCTAGCCTTGCGGTAATGTCTATCAGTTTTTTCTATGGGCTGATAATTGTGGCGCTGTTGCATGCACTTAGAGAAAGACTGAAGAAATGATTAGTATATACCAGTATGTTGTTTGGTTGTGATAATCGTTATGAATATTTCTGAGAAAAAGGGGCTGTCGCACTAGATGATTAAATCATCAGGGCGAAGCCCCTTTTCAATGCCATAAACACCCCTGATTATTTGATATTCTTCGCAGGTGTCTGTAATAAGGAGTAGATAAATATTAATTGTTTCGAGATATATAAAAATATTTTCCCGTTATTATGAAACCTTTGTCTTATCCCAAGTGTATTATTGATGTAATGGATTCATTAGGGAGTATCTGCTGATGTCAGATGAGGAATTCCTGACCGCGTATGGGGAAAATAAAAACACGGTGTACTCCGTCATACTGAACTATGTGCGCAATGCTGATGATGCATCCGAACTGACTCAGGATACCTTTATGAAACTGTATGGCTATGAGGGTGAATTCGATTCCGATGAACATATAAAGGCATGGCTTATCAGAGTTGCGATAAATGGGTGTAAGAACTTCGTGCGTAGCAGAAAACATCCGCCCGGCTCAGATGTTTCGTATGAGCCCTTTTCAGAGGATAAATACGAATTTGATGAGATCGTGAATAAGGTGATGGCTCTGCCTGAAAAGTACAGGATACCGGTGCATCTGTTCTATTACGAAGAGTATTCGATACCAGAGATCGCATCCATACTCGGTCTGTCTGAAGCTGCGGTAAAAACAAGACTTAAGAGAGGAAGGGATAAACTCAGGGAATCTCTCAGAAAGGAAGACTGGATATGAACAAATATAAAAGCGCGATGGATACGATATGTGATAATGAATTTGCCGTGACAGGCGCAGAAATGCTGGGGATTGCTAAGAGCGCATCTTTACAGGGAGAGATCGATACAGCTAAAGGCGTACACAGAGGAAGGGCTGCGGGCAAAGTGCTCTGGATCGCTGCAGCGTGCATGCTGGTCTTTGGCACAACCGTTTCAGCAATGGGATACGGGCCGTTTGGTGAAGGGTTTCGAAGATTCTTCGGGAACGATCCCGTTACAGCTTCCATTATAGAAGAGGGACATTACGGTCAGATCGGACAGTCCGTAACCGATGGGATATTTACGGTGGATTTTGTATCCGTGACCGGAGATGCGATGTATCCGAAGCTCCTGTTTGACGTTACGGTTAATGATGAAGCACTTACAAGTACGAACAGCAGGCTGAGACTATTTGCATATGTCATGGATGAGGATACATACAGGGACCGGAGAGATCAGTATGTTATGTGGAATGCCTACGGACAAAAGGATCCCGATGTGGCCAGTCTCTACCACGTCTGTATGGATGGTCCCGGATATTTCCTGACGAAAGACGGTGAGGTTCTTGCATCGATCGAGAAGATCAGTTTTGAGTTTCCGGGATATGAAGAAATCTATGAATATGATGTGGATATGGAATATCGTTTCAGCGTACCTGATTCGGCACTGAAGGAGACGTATATACAGTATTACGATAATATGACCATACCCGGCTTCCACACAGATTATGATCTGTACCGTGCCGAATTCGGAGCATATGATTCGGTCCTGGTGGTGACATATGATTATATCGGAACGGAGCTTGCAGACGGCCGGACGGACTTTGAAGAGGTGAGGAATCTATTTGACAGTTCCTGGCAGGATTTTTCAGGACACTTTGTACTGAGTGTTGACGGTGAGGAGTATGCTCCGCTGGAGTCCGGATGGAGCTGGTGTGATGAAGAGGGAACCTTCTTTGAACCCGGCAGGTGCAGCGCCTGGATAAGATTCCCGAGCATCGATCACGGATCGGCGGAGAGCATAAAACTTATCGCCGGTGGGCAGGAGTATGTTCTTAAGCAGGAGATACCGTAAATTACGGTGGTGGAACAGATTACCTGTATGAAAAATATCTGAGATAGTACTCTTAAACCAAGGGGCTTCGCCCTGATGATTTAATCATCTAGAGCGACAGCCCCTTTTTTTTATCTTTTGGCTGTAATTAATTACTTACCTGTCAAACTCCTGAATCCTAGAGAGGAAATGTTCTGGCTGCTTATTCTCGTTTTGGAGAATCCTATCTAGGTCGAATTTGTTCCATCTGAGTACTTCTATGACAGCTAGATCCCAGGTGATTCCGGACATGGATTCCTCAATCCTGTCATACTGTTCGTAGAGTTTTTCGAGCTCGGTTCTCCACTTCCCGGGAGTGATCGACTTGTCTGGCTCCATGATCATGTTTTTAAGGCTCTCGCGGTATGTATCATAGTAAGCTAGCTCGACAATGTGTTTATTACAATACTGTTTCTGCTTCCATCCCCGAAGTTCCCATTTTTCCTTATTGAACTTTATATAAGGCTCATACTCACTATATTTGCTCAGGAGTCCTTCAAGGTACTTTATGCGGGATGACTTTTCGGTTAGCAGAGCATAGTTCCTATCGAATATAGGCTCAAGCTCCTTTTTGACATTCTCTACCTGATCATATGAAAACCATCCCTTTTCCCTTACATATGCTTCCATGAACTTCCTGTCCTGGAGCCTTTCTCGTCCGGATATACGGCCGATATATCTTCCCTTGATTATCGGGAGCTTCAGACGGTTGTTATACCGTTCTGCTAACATACGGATCACATTCAGGATCTCGTTCTTTATGGTCTTGACTACTGTAACGGGAATGGCTTTGACGGTTTCGAGGTTTTCTATTGCTTTTTCGTATGCAGCCCTGGCAGACATGATTATTGTATTTTTGGCTATGATATCTCGGTTGATATCTCCCCTGATTGTCCTGATGCCTGCACGTTCTAAAGCACTTGCCTTTTCTCCCAAATGTATCTGTGGGAAGATATCAAGGCCCTGGTCTTTAAATGATCTGTGCTCCCAGAAGTTTTCGGTCATGCCCAGTCTTTCGTTGACAGAATTAATGGTGTCGACAAGATCTTTTCTCCATATCGATGCATTCTCTCTGCTGTTCCAGTCGTTGGTCTGAATGGTGGCACATTTCCACTGCTTTCGATTCTGTTTATCGAGCGTTTGCATTCCGGTTGTTTTGTCAATCAAAGGGATTCTTTCGCCATTATCATCCGTCAGATAGACTTTCTTTTGCTTTGGCATCCAGTGTCCATGTTCATCTATCCCTCGCATCGTCAGGAGTATGTGACAGTGAAGGTTCCTTTGACCGGTCTTCTTGTTCTCCGAATCATGTATTGCAAACTGCGCACACATCCCCTTGCTTACGAAGTTACGATTGACGTAGTCCCTGACAACTTCTGTAGCAAGTTCGTAGCTCCATTCGTTCGGCAGCTCTATCCTGTAAGTTCTGGCAAGTTGTGCATTGGATCCTTTCTCATTGTTCTCTACGCTGTTCCATAATACATATGGATCCAAATACTCAGGCGGGGCGTTTTCTGGGAGCATGACTTCACAGTGGACCAGGTCCTCCGAATACTTGGGATAATACATCTTACCATCGGACTCGGAATACATCTTCTCCCTGCTTATATATGAGGCTTGTTCCACAGCTGAATGACCACCTCGACAGTTTGCACTCCTTCCACATATCTGCGCTCTTGTACTTATACTTTTGATTGCCAATTTTCTTTTCTCCTTTTGTCGCCACGTTAGTGCGCGATGATCCGCTTTTTAGCGGATGCCCCCGGCAGGGCGCACGGTACCACCGCAGGTGGTATATCTGTGCGCACCGAGAAAACTCGGTGAGAGACCTTAGGCACTTTCTCTTTCGGCTTTCTCATTTTCTGATGTATTCATATTGGCTTCTTTAAGAGATCTTTCGCGGACGACAGTAGATATCATGTTTTGAACGTCTCTGCTTGCAAAAGCGCATGCTATGATCCTGTTCATTTCAAGCTCCGTGAACCCGTAAGCATCAGGGAAATATTTGATGATTATCCCGCCCATCATGAACTTATGATGGTCCTGTTCTTTTCTGAGAGTCTTCTTTTCCTCCCTTCTGACTTTGGCAAGCCTGGCCTTTGCTCTTTTAACCTCTTCAATAGCCTGTAATTCTCTTTGAGTTTTTTCTTTTTGATCCATGTAGATTCTCCTTTTCTGAAGTAGCGTATTAGACGTTTTGGGGTAAAAAAATAGACGAGAGCAAAATGCTTCGTCGTTTTTTCAAATTGTCTTGTGCGCGTTGGGATGATTAATTTCTTACCAACTTTTTTTCCAGCTCTGCAAAATCGTATTCCCGCTGTGGAAAGCTGCAAAACATATTTTTCTTTGGCTTATGTACAGGTGAGTGAACAACCCTATTCAGTCGCTCTGTGCACCATTCTCTGATAGTAGTAAAGTTATGACAGCCTTTATATCCGTTTTCTTTGATACGGCTTATCTGATAGTCTACACTTTCTTTTCCAAATTCGGACACAAGATCATCATATTCTGAATCGGTAAGTGTGTCGTTGCTACACACTCTATTAGTACTAACTTTCTGAATATTAGATATATTAGTAATAGATTGTATCTGATTATCCGTATACGGTTTTTCCGTATTCGGATTTACCGTATACGGATTTTCAGTACACGGTGAGGATTCAGGATTGTTGGGAGTATTTTGATCATGTGACGGAATTTTGACCGGATTCTCATGGACTTCCAGATCGGTGGAATCGAACTTGCCTCCCATATTTCTGCCCTGGACCCTGGTAACGTAGCCCTTATCGATAAGGCTGTTTAGGGTCTTGGCTATCTTATCCCTTCCGTCGGGAAGAATAGCACTGAGACCGTTGAGGGTTAGATTCCAGTTATCGGGAAGAGAAAGAAGAGTGATGAGCATACCTCTTTCTGCAAGTGAAAGCGTATGATCCTTTGTAATGTTCTGTGAAACGATAGTATATTGCCCTTGGGTTTTATTTTTTAATACAGCCATTGATCTGCTCCTTTATAAACGCACAAAAAAACAGACCTTTCGGTCTGATGAATATGTGTTACAATATTTCTTGTATGGTTTATCCAGACGTGTATTGTAAATGAGAATTTTCTGGTTGAAAGTTGGTTGAACGCAGATTGGCTACCGCGCAAACCTCCTATTCTTCAGTATTTTGTGATGGAGTGAAACATCCGATTCCCATCACCTGCTCTCTCGGAAATCCCGTAAAGTCAAGGCTTTGCGGGTTTTTTATTTTCTGTTTTACCGTGTAAAATCGTGTAGTGGAAATCGTGAATATAGCATTTTCAAAGGTTAACCGCACTATTATTCTCATCACCTGAAGGGATTTTGAAGCCAAAAGTACTATTTATCAGCTCTTTTGATACTTCCTTCTTAGTTCTTCTGTCATAGTGCCTAGTCATGCCAATGTTACTATGTCCCATTTCTTCTTGAATGGTCTTCTCATCGAATCCCGCATCATACATCATAGAACAGGCATAGAAGCGTATTTTGTGTGATGACTTATATTGTATGCCACACGCTTCGCAATATGCCTTTAAATGGTCGTTAAAATTGTTTGTGGAGATAGGCATATTACCTTTACTCTGTAAAATATACTTTTTATCTCCGTTTATCTTCTTTAACTCTCCGATGATATAAATGGCATAGTCGCTTAATTTGGATGTTCTTTTGCCCTTATCAGAATGAGCTTTCATATAATCAACATCTACGACTCTGCGATTAGCGGTATCGTCACGTTTTGTGACCAAAGAATGTGTGAGATGAAGTTCTCATACCGGCTCATCATAATCTTCCCAAGGGAGGTGCTTCTTAATGGATGACGAGAAAATCGTCCGCTTGTATTGGGACAGTTAGGATACATACATTATAATTACATTTTTATAATATCCTATTATTATATTAACAGTTTCATGGCGTTGTTATAAATGAAAGATGTTGTAGTACAAATGAAATCAAAGTTTTTGCTATATAACAAAATTTTAAAGGATATCTTCTGGAAATCCAAAGATACTAAGTGGATCATTATCATGGCAGCGATTATCGTTGCTATGATATCAATGATCTCTGCAGTGGGTGGAAGCATAGAGGCATCTTATTATGATGCAATATATGGAGAAGGACGCCCATGGGCATATAAAGTTTTGTTCGATGACAGACAAAGTGCAGAAGAATATGCAGATGGACTTCGCGAGGATTATCCGGAATTTGTCATGTCGGTAATTACTGCGGATGTACTTCACTTTAGAACATCGGTTAATGACTTCGCTGTTCAAATGTGTGGCAGCGAAGGCGATCATGAGATGACATATAATTTTGAGGTTATCGAAGGCGATTATCCAGATGAGTATGATGAGATAATCATTGAGGACAGATACCGTGATTTTATATCTCCTGAATGCTGTATCGGGGATGTTATAACACTCACGACCTTTGATCGTTCCGGAAGTAATATAAAGTATGATTTCATCATCTGTGGATTTGTCCATGTGAAGGATTCTCTTCCAAATTCAATGATGGCATTACTGACTGTTGACAGGGCGGAAGATATTTTTCATGATCTGGGTAAAGATATAGGGTACTTTGTAAATGTTAACACATCAGCCAGGCTGGATCCTGACGCTAAAATACATGAAGCTTTGATGACAATTCATGATGAATATATCGAGAAGTATGGAAGCAGAGAAGCTGCAAGCGAGTTCTGGAATGATACGGTATTTGTCAATTGGGAACTAACTTCAATCATGGGTGATGCTGAAAATTCATTGATTCATGACCCGTTTTTTATATATTTCAAATATTACGGTGCGTTTATTGCATTTGTCTCGATCACGCTTTTCTTTAATCTATTTAGAATGACATACCCAGACAAGGTCAGACGTATGGGAATGCTTCGTTGCATAGGGCTTAGCAGAAGGCAGTTGATGACAGCTCTTATGTTCAGTATGTTCCTGTATCTTATATTCACATCAGGCGTGGCTCTCGGATTGTATAGTATCCTTGAGTCTGTGTTTGGACAGATCCTTATGGATAATCTATTGCTGGGATTTAACTATGATATCCATATGACATGGCATTTCAGTCCGATGATCTTTGTGTCAGCTCTTCTGTTTATATGTTTCATAATATCTGTTGTCAATCTTAAGATCATGATCAAGATAATGCGCACTTCGCCTGTGGATGCTATTAAGTATCAGGGGGATGAGAAGATCAGAAAGATAAACCATGAATTGAAGGGCCATTCGATCGTCAGATCCCTCGGAAGAAGAAACGCGATGAGGGGTAAGACTCGTACGATTTATACATCATTTACTCTTTTTATGCTGGCGCTCTTAATCTGTACAGTATCTTCTGTCGCTTTATGCACAGATGTTTTTGATAATGCTGCACTTAGAAAGTATAATCTGTATGATCTGGAATTCTATAACGATTATGATGGGGTATATATTTCCGCGGAAGATGTGGAAGAGATTAGAAAATTTGATTCCGTTGCGGGGATAAAGTGCTGCAGACGTTCGGTTGATGACCTGCACGCCGATGCAGAAGGAAAAGTTTATGTCATGACCAGAATCTATGATGATGAGATGTTCATGGATGTGTGCAGGGATAATGACATTGATCCTGGTGAAGTGTCGGAACAACCGTTATATCTTCAGGCGCTGAATGGTGAGAATGAGCCGATTGAAGAAGCAGTGATCTATACAGATGATGGTAAAGAAGTAAGTATTCCGATACTCGCATCTGTAACGGTGGATCCTTATACGGACGGTCTCTTGGGCGGAAATGACAGCCTGACACTTATAATGAATGAAGCTGCCGCCAAGGAGCTTCTTGGAGAATATGGATATAACACAATATATGTAGTTACATCTGATAAAAAGGATGCGCTGGAGACAATCAAGTCCTATCTGGAAGCAATCGATGTAAATCTGTATTATTCAGATCTTAAGGATGTGAAGTCGGAAATATTATTACAGACTAAAGCAGAAGTATATTCATATATATATGTTGCAGTCTGTGTTGGCTTCATGGCAATCATTAATATCCTGTGCAATGTGAGTATCAATATAAGCATGCGTCTTCGCGAATACGGGATCATGAGGGCGATGGGGATGGACAGGAAGAGCATTGTTAAAATGATCGTTACCGAGGTTGTTTCTGTTACGGGCATAGCTGTGGTTGCCGGAGTTATACTAAGCGTCCCGCTTACATGTAGTGTGATGGATAATGCCGGTAAGGTTAATAAATTAAATGTGACAATGGTGGCAGTTGCTGTCGGAGCGGCAATTTATGCAGTAAATTATCTGATCTGTTATCTGAAAGGCAATCATGAATTTTCCAGAAATATCGTAATGCTGACAAGACAGGAGTGATATGTCATGAGTTTTATCGAATTAAGATCATTATACAAGATCTACAAACAGGGTCAGAATGAGGTCTTTGCACTTAACGGTCTCTCAGCAGAGATCGATCAGGGAGAATTCCTGGCAATTCTGGGACCCAGCGGATCCGGAAAAAGCACTTTACTTCATATACTTGGAGGGCTGGATAGTCCTACAAAGGGATCTGTTATCATTGATGGAACCGATATATCCGAATATTCGGATCAGAAGCTCGCTAAATACAGGAGTAAAACAGTTGGGTTTGTATTCCAGTCATTTAATCTCCTCCCGGCACTTACCGTAAGGGAGAATATCGAGATGCCGGTGCTCATTGATGGAGGCGATATAGATAAGGAATATCTTGAAGAGATAGAAAAGGAACTTGAAATAGATGACCTTTTGAAGAGACTGCCTTCGCAGATCTCAGGAGGGCAGATGCAGAGGGTTGCGATTGCAAGAGCTCTCGCGAATAAACCGTCTCTTATACTTGCTGATGAACCAACGGGTAATTTGGATTCGGAAATAAGTGAAAAGGTATTATCTCTTTTCCTTGAAACTTGCCGAAAATATGGTCAGACACTTGTGATGATCACACACAACGAAGAGATCGCGACTAAGGCAGACAGGATCGTAAGGATACGGGATGGAAGGATTCAGGATGAGCAGGGAATCTGATATTTCGTCAAAGGATAAAACATGTATAAATGGATATATAAAAATAGATCCGAGGTTAATAAGCTACTGAAAATCGTAAAAAACTAGTTAGTGGAAAAAATGCCCAAAAGAAAGAACCGGATCCCCCTACGTGTACGTTGTTTTTTCATCAACCTATAGCGGTCAGAAAGGTAAAATACAATAACTAAATAATTGAATCTGTTCTGGGGCCTAATATATAATGTACAAGGGGCATCCAAGAGTGGGTGTATATTTTGGGACGGTACAGGTTCTATGCTTAATATAGCTATCTGCGATGATGAGTTGTTTTTCTGCCATAAAATCGAAACTATACTTATCTCATATTTGAACCTTTGCGGAATAGATTATTCTATTGATGTATTTCAGTCCGGGAAGGAATTTTCTCTTCTGGGGATTGAAATGCTTAAGTATGATATTGTCTTTCTGGACATAAATATGAACCAGATGAATGGGATTGAAACCGCCCAAATAATACGTAAGTATAGTAAGGATGTCTATATAGTATTTGTCACAGCGTACATAGATTACACCTTGGAAGGATATAAGGTCGATGCTGTTCGCTACATTTTGAAGAATAATAATACTCTCAATAGCGCAGTTATAGAGTGTATGGATGCAATTTGTGAGAAAATGAACCATTCGGTCTCATTAATGGAGTTTGAATTCCGTGAGTGCCGCCTGAAAATTTCTCCGGAACACATTCTGTATATTGAGAGCAATCTCCACATGCTGACCTTTTATGTGATGGAAGATACCATCAATAAGTACACCATGTATAAGAAACTTGATGAAATAGAATTAGAGCTACGAGAATCGGGTTTCCTGAGAACTCATCAAAGCTATTTGGTTAATTGTATCCATGTAAAAAAATTGGTCAGATACACTGTGATCATGGATAACGGTGCTGAACTGAGTGTGCCTAAGATAAGATACAAAGATGTCAGGGAATCTATTGCCGAGTATAAGGGAGCAATCTGATATAGATGATTTATTATCTTCAGAGTCTTTTGGCTATTGCTGTTGAATTGTTTTCTTGCAAGATTTTTTTTGAAATTTTTGCAAAAAAAAGATCTGCCTACAAACCGATTAACGCCACGATTGTTTGCTTGTTTTCATTTGCATACATATTTGTGGCTTTTTTGTTAGGCGATTATCTTGTTATCAGAATAGTGGTTTTTATACTGTTAATCGGCTTTGCGATGACGGTATATATGAGATTGAAACTTTGGAAAGCAATGTTGATTTCAACGATGCAGAGGGGATTGGTTGGGGCTATAGATCTTTTTATTTATCTGGCTACTGTAGTTATATAGGACAGGTTGTTGCTATACA
>JAEEGJ010028728.1_pt1 | contig 11036 bp, 7 predicted proteins | sample 8958761 | NCBI WGS metagenome assembly JAEEGJ01 (sample SAMN16246546, study PRJNA631951) | gut metagenome | biome: gut microbiome; feature: rumen; material: RS-attached | host: Bos | place: Iran: Karaj | collected 2018-10
GGGCGAAACGACCGCCGCTCCCGCAGCTGCCATCGTTGCTTTCTTGATAAAATCTCTTCTGTCCATAAGTATAGTAATTACATTATTTACATTTTCGCCGCCTGGTCGAGGTCCTTGGCGAGGCGGGCGATGTCGGCGGCACTCTCGGCGATGCGGCCCGTGATGTCTGCGACTTCCTCAGTGGGCAGGTCGGGGAGGCTGGCGGTGAGCACCTGCGTGAAGCCGCCGATGATGTTCAGCGGCGTGCGTATCTCGTGATACATTTTCTGGATGAAGGCCGCCTTCTCGCGGTTGGTGTCGAGCTGCAACTGGTATGCGCGGGTGAGTTCCTCGTTGCGCTGCTCCAGCTCGGCGTTCACGCTGCGGATGTCGTTCACCGACGTGGCGAGCGACTGCTGCATGCTGATGAAGCTGTTCTGCAGCCGGCCGATGCTGTCCTGTCGCGGACTCTCGGTGAGGTCGGTGTCGAAATGTCCCTCGGCGATGCGCTGCGCCTCGCAGTCCAGCTGTTCCAGCGGTTGGATGGCGCGGCGCACAGTCTGGTAGCAGACGACGAGCAACAGCAGCAGTCCGATGCCGATGACGGCCCAGACGATGGCAAGCACGCGGTAATAACGAGCGAAGACATCGCTCTCTGGGCAGACGATGGCGATGCTCCAGCCCGTACGTTCCAGCGGACGGTAGAAGATGAATGCGTCGCGGCCGTCGACCTTGGTCTCCACCATGCTGCTGCGCCCGGCAATCATCGCGCGGCCCAGCGTCTCGATGTCGCGCCGCGATTCGGGGGCGGCGTCGCTGAAGATGGTCTCGCGGAAGAGCTTCGCCGTGTCGGGGTGGACCAGATAGGTGCCGTCGCGGCCAATCATGATGACCGAGGAGTTCGGGTATGGCTGCAGGGCACTGACCGAGGCGGAGAGCCACTTCAGCGTGAGGCTGGCGGTGATGGAGCCGACGTAGCGGCCCTCGGCGTCGCGCATCGGACAACAGTACGAGGTCAAGATGTCGGGCGACGAGAGCGTGCCCTCGTTGTAATCATCGAAAGCATCAATCCAACAGCTAGTGCCGAGCGAGCGCGGTGTCTTATACCACACGGCGTCGAAGTACTCGAACGGCCCTTCCCTCACGGTGGTGATGCTGTCGCGTCCGCGCAACGAGTAGGCGGAGAAATAGCGTCCCATCTCGGGGAAGAAGTTCGGCTCCATCGAGATGGCGAGGCCTGTGAGGAAGTCATGCTCTTCGACGCCGCGGCGCGAGTAGGCCAGCAGCGAGTCGGGCGCGAGGTGGCTGGGCACGGTGCGCGCCATGAAGTTGGTCACGAGCTCCGTCTCGTCCATGATGCCGGTGATGCGCTCGGCCGTATTGTCGAGCAGCTGCGTGGCGTGGTCGATGGCGGCGCGCTGGATGAAATGCCTGCAGCGCTCGAACAGGACGTCGGACAGCAGCGTGAAGGCGACGGCGATGATGAGCGTGATGATCAGTCCGAGGCGCAGCGAGAGGTGCTGCCGGATATAGCGCAGTGGTCGTTTCATAGGGCGGTCTCCTTCATAAGTTTGTCCAACAGTTGCGTGATGGTCTCAGAGTCCTTGATGATGACGGCCTGCCGCTGCGCCATCTCCTCGCGCGTCATCGTGGCAGCGTCGCAGCAGATGGTCTCAGCCTCCTGACAGAGGCGCTCCACCGGCTTGGCCATCTGCGCCGTCATATCATGCACGAAGTTCGTCTTCTTCTCCTCATACGCTTGCACCTCATCGTAGGCCGCCTTCAGCTCCGCGTTCTGCTTGCTCAGCATCACCTGTTTCTGCTGCATCTCCGTCATGTAGGCCTTCAGCGCCTGTTGCATCGTTTTCAGGCTCGTCTGCAGCCGGCCCGCCTCGTGTTCATGTTGCGTGTCGGGTATCGGCGTGTCGAGGTTATCGCTGGCGATGCTCTGTGCCGAGTCTGCCAGCCTGTGCAACGGACGCAGGTGTCGGCCAACGACGACGTAGAGCACGATGAGCAGAATCACCACGCCGGCTACGCCCCTGAGCAGTAGGAACCACTGCATGCGTGAATAGCGGCCGTAGACATCCTCTGCCGGACAGACGGCCGTGAGCACAAACGGCCTATCGCCCAATGGCTGAGTGAAGATGAACATCTCGCGGGCCTCATGCACGAGTTTCCGATAGCCGCTCTCCTCGCCGGCGATGAATATCCCAAGTTGAGTGCTGTCGCGGCGGGTGACGTAGAGCTCGGCATTGAGCAACGTCTGACGCAGCTTGGCCAGACAGCCGTTCTCCTCTATCAGCCGGTCGATGGCCGCGCGGTTCACCCTCACCTGTCCACCTTCCAATCGCGCCGACATCTCGTTCTGGCGCAGCGTGTTGTCTATCCTGAGGGCCGTCGTTTCCATGGCCTGCAAAGTCGTGTCCACCGTTTCGTCGAAGATGACGTCCTGCGAGAATTTCGCCAGCAGTCCGACGACCACCACGCTGATGACTGTCACGAGACTCGCCACCCAAAGCGTCAGCTGTGTGGTGAACGACGTCCGTACTTTCTGTATGATGCTCCTCATACGCTTCTTATTGCAGACTAAGATTTCTTTTTAAATCTTGGGGAAAATCCCCCGAAGGGTATAGGCTTTCGGGGGATTCCTGTGCCTTATTTGAACAGCAGCGGGGCTAGCTCCTTTAGGCTGCGGCGCCAGGTCAGGAACTCATGGCCAGTGTTGGGCGAGACGTAGCCCACGGCGTTCAGGCCAGCGGCGGTGAGGGCCTTGACGCTCTCGTTGATGCCGTCGGGACGCTCACGCGAGCCGCAGCTCTCGAAGATGAGCTTGGGCTTGGGCACGCTCTTGTCGTCGAGCTTCAGGTCGGCTGGCGCGTAGGTGCCGCCGCTGAGCAGACCGTAGTAGCTGAACACGGCGGGGCGGGCCAACGTGATGGCTTTCGTTTCCATGCCGCCCATCGATAGTCCGGCCATGGCACGGCTCTCGCGCTTGGCAATCGTGTTGAAGTTCGCGTCGATGTAGGGCACCAGTTCGTCGACGAGCACCGTCTCGAAGGCTTTGGCGATGGCGCTGCGGTCACGACCAGGTCCGCGAGGAGCCTCGTTGGTCATTCCGTAGGTCATCACGATGATGAACGGCGTCACTTTTCCTTCTGCAATCAGGTTGTCCATGATAAGGTTGGCGTGGCCCTGGCTACTCCAAGCAGTCTCATCCTCGCCCCACCCGTGCTGCAGGTAGAGCACGGGGTACTTCTTCTTGTCCTTGCCGTAGGTGGGCGGCGTATAGACGAAGGCGCGGCGCACCTGCTGCGTGCTCTCGCTCCAGAACAGCACCTGCTGCACGTTGCCGTGGGGTACGTTCTTCATCGCGTAAAAATCCTGGTCGTGGGCGGGAATCTCGATGCCGCTCTCCCATCGCGTAGAACCGTAGTAGTTCAGCGTGCCGGGGTCGTTGACGGTGCCGCCGTCGACGGTCAGGTGGTAGTAGTGGAAGCCCTCGTCCAGCGGGCCTTCGGTCTGGCCGGTGAACGAGCCGTCGTAGGCTTTCTTGAGTTTCGTGCCACCGCGACCGCCTAGTCCGAGGCTGACGGTCACCTCATCAGCATGGGGAATATCGACGCGGAAACGGGCGTAGCCCTGCGAGTTGACCATCGGGAAGTCCTGCCCCGGCTGGTTCTTGGGCGACGGGACGAAGTCCTCCTTCACGCCCTCCAATTCGGGGAATGCCAGCTCGGGCTTGAATGGCGCGCGCTGCTGGGCCTGCTGCTGACCACGGCGGCCCTGTCCCTGCTGGTCCGGACGGCGCGGTGGACGGTTGGGCATCTGCCACAGCGGCGCCTTCATGTCGCGGATGTACTTGTAGGCCATCTTCGGCTTGTAGTCCACGTCGAAGGGTAGGGGATAGTTGTTTTGACCGAGCCACGAATCGCGGTCGCTGAGATTCCAGAAGGTCACGCAGTCGATGACGTCCTTGTGTTTGCGGAATACGCGGAACACACGGGCGTACTGGTCGGCCAGGAACTGCTTCAGTGAGTCCGTCACGACGGCGCCGTCGCGGCTGAAGGCCAGCTGACCGCCCATCTCAGTGTTTGCGCGGATGTCAAGCTCGGTGACGTGGATGTGGCTGACCACCTGCTTGTAGAGCGTGAGCGCCTTGTCGATGTCCTCCTCCTTCGGGCCGTAGATGTTATAGTGGCCCTGCATGCCGATGCCGTGGATGGGCACGCCGGCGTCCTTCATCTTCTTAACCATATTATATATACGCTGGCTTTTCACAGGGTCGCACTCGTTGTAGTCGTTGTAGAAGAGCAGCGCGTTGGGGTCGGCGGCGTGGGCATATTCAAAGGCCTTGACGATGAACTCGTCGCCGCAGAGCTTGTACATCACCGACTGGCGGTAGGGGTTCTCGGCGTTGGCATCGTCGGTCATCGCCTCGTTCACCACGTCCCAGGCATAGACCACGTCCTTGTAGCGGTTCACTACCGCCTCGATATGGCTCTTCATACGCTGATAGAAGACCTCCTTTGTGGGGTCGTCGTTGGTCATCCAGCGGCCAATCTGCGAGTGCCACATCAGGCAGTGGCCGCGCAGTTTGATGCCATTCTGGCGCGCGAAGTTGGCGATACGGTCGGCACCCTCCCAGTTGAACTGTCCCTGCCTGGGTTCCGTCGGCTCGGGCTTCATGTCGTTCTCGGCAGTCATGCTGCTGAACTCCCGCTTGATCAGAGCCTGCTGCTCTGCGTTGGTCACATTGCGCTGGTTCACGGCCACGCCGATTAGGAAGTAGTCCTTGTAGACGTCCTTCAGCCCCTGCGCAAACGTTGCTGCACATAATGATAGCAGCACGGTCAGTACACTAATTCTTCTCATTTTCATCTTTGTGTTGGTTTTAGGATTTCACAAAACTTATTAAAAGTTTCTGCAAATATAGTGATAATTCGGGAATTATGCGTATATTTGCCAATAGATTTAAGAATAATTCAATTTTCATTGCAATTCCTTCTTGCAAAGCATAGTCCAAGCGAGCTTGACTCTGCTCTTGCTTCGAGCGTCATTTGTGAAACGATTTGATAACTAGACTTATGGAAAGATTAAAGATTCTCATGATTGGTGGTACGGGCACGATCAGCAGTGCCATCACCAGACAGTTGGCTACAAGCGGCCATGAGCTGTGGCTGCTGAACCGAGGTACGCGCAAGCAGGAGGTGCCCGGAAGTGTGAAACAGGTGATTGCCGACATCGACGACACGGATAGTGTGCTCGCTGGTTTGGCTGGCGAGACTTTCGACGCCGTATGCGAGTTCATCGGCTTTGTGCCGGAGCAAGTGGAGCGCGACATCCGGCTGTTCCGCGGTCGCACGCGGCAGTACATCTATATCTCGTCGGCCTCGGCCTACGCAAAGCCGGTGCGCAGTCCGTATATCACCGAGGGTACCGCGTTGGCGAATCCTCATTGGCAGTATTCGCGCAACAAGATTGCGTGCGAGGAGCTGCTGATGCGGGAGTATCGCGACAACGGATTCCCAGTGACCATCGTGCGTCCCTCGCACACCTACTGCGAGCGCGGTGTGCCTGTGAGCATTCATGGACCTAAAGGCAGTTGGCCAGTGCTGAAGCGTATGCTGGAGGGCAAGCCCGTGCTGGTGCATGGAGACGGTTCTTCGCTGTGGACGCTGACATGGAACGAGGACTTTGCACGCGGCTTCATCGGTCTGCTGGGTAATCCGAAGGCCATTGGCGAGTCTTTCCAGATTATGAGCGATGAGCAGTTGACGTGGAATCAGATATATGAGTGTGTTGGTCAGGCATTGAATGTCACCCCAAAGCTTTATCACGTCGCCTCCGACTTCCTGGCTGCTGTCTGTCCAGCAGATTACGACCTGGAGGGAAACTTGATTGGTGACAAGGCGGCAACGGTCATCTTTGACTGTACGAAACTGAAGCGAGTCGTTCCTGGCTTCCAGACCACCACCCGTTTCGACGAGGGCGTTCGTCGTTGTGTAGACTACATCCTTGCGCATCCTGAATTGCAAGTGGAAGACCCTGAGTTCGACCAGTGGTGCGACAAGGTCATTGAGGCGCAAGAGCAGGCAAAGAAGATGATATAAACTATCAGATTATGAATTGTAAAAGCTATTTCCTCATCCTCGCCCTTCTGCTTTGCACGGCTATTGCACGGGCGCAGTATAACCAAGTAAACGACATCCCGTATCGCGATGCAGCAGAGGGCTATGCCCAGGAGCGCTGCAAGCTCGACGTGTATTATCCGATAAACGAGACAGACGTGCCTGTGGTAGTGTGGTTCCATGGCGGTGGCATCGAGGGCGGCGAGAAGCATATCGACCCGCAATTGAAAAACAGCGGCCTTGTGGTTGTTGCGGCAAACTATCGGCTGTTGCCCAAGGCTCCTATTGACGACATCCTTGACGATGCTGCAGCAGCCGTGGCATGGACGTACAAAAACATCGCGAAGTACAACGGCAGCAAGCGCAAAATCTTCGTGGCTGGACACTCGGCGGGCGGCTATCTGCTCGACATGATCGGACTCGACAAGCGCTGGCTGGAAAAATACGGAGTCGATGCCGACTCACTCGCCGCCCTCGTGCCGTTCAGCGGGCAGTGCGTCACCCATTATAACATCCGCAAACAACAGGGCATCGGTCCCTTGCAAGCCACCATCGACCAGTATGCCCCGCTCACATACGTTCGTCCAGACGCGCCTCCCATCGTCATCATCTCCGGCGATCGCGAGCTGGAACTTTTCGGACGTTACGAGGAGCAGGCCTACTTCTGGCGTATGTTGAAACTCGCGGGTCACAAGGACGTGACGCTTTATGAGATGCAGGGCTATGACCACGGTGCCATGCCGTTTCCTGCTTACAAGATTCTAAAGGACCATATCAAGCGACTGACAGAAAAGAAATCTCACTCGAATGATATAGTTGCAGAAGGGGAAACCCCAGTAAGAGTCGCTGATTCGTATAGCTTTACAGAAGGGCCTGCGACAGATGCAAAAGGTGACGTCTATTTTACAGACCAGCCCAACAACAGAATTTACCATTGGGACTGCGAATCGGGAGAGATAACGCTGTTCACTGATCAGAGCGGTCGCTCTAACGGGATGTACTTTGATGCCCAGGGCAACCTGATAGCCTGCGCAGATATGGACAACCAGCTCTGGCGTTTCGACATGCGCTCGACCTCTGGTCGCTTGCTACCGCAGGGACGCAAGAATGGTCAAGCCGAGATACTGATAACCGACTATCGCGGAAAGTTGCTGAACGGCCCCAACGATGTATGGATCTCAAAGGATGGTAGTTATTATCTGACTGACCCTTATTTTAAAAGAGACTATTGGACGCGCAACCCAGAGCGCCAGCAGCCTGTGGAAGGCCTGTATTATCTGGCACCTGAAGGCAAACAGTTGGTCATGCTTGACTCAACGCTTAACCAGCCCAATGGTCTTGTAGGAACGCCCGACGGCAAACATCTGTATGTCGCAGAGGCAAAGGCTAACAGGATCCTGAGATATGACATTCAGACGGACGGCTCCCTATCGAACCGCCAGGTGTTTGCCAACATGGGGTCGGACGGGATGACGATAGACGACCGGGGGAACATCTATCTGACTGGCGACGGCGTGACCGTATTCGATAAGAATGGCCAGCAGATAGCCCATTTTCCCATCCCTGAGGACTGGACGGCCAACGTTTGTTTTGGCGGAAAAGAGCGTAACATCTTATTCATAACCGCATCAAAATCCGTTTATACTCTAAAAATGCTTATGCATGGGTTAAAATGATTTATTGCGACTACGATAAGCAGATCAGCGTGGACAAGACCTAATTCAAACCGCTGCTCCTTACCTATGCAGGTATTGGAGCAGCTGATTAATTAGTATGTCTTATAGTCGAAGAACAGCTCTTCGTAATTGCTCATCAGATAGTTTCGCATAAACTTGAGTACTTGATACTGATTTGTGTCCCATTAGTTTGGCTATTGTATAAATATCAGTACCCTTGTTTAGTAAGGACATCGCAAAAGTGTGTCTAAAGCAATGGAATGTAATGTGTTTCTTGATTTTTGCTTTCTCAATCAGCAAAGGGATTTCCTTGTTCAGTATGTATTCAGATAATTCCGGAAACACAAGATGATTCTCTTTCTTGATAGAGCGTAGTAGCTTTATTGCTGATTTCGATAACGGCAAGGTGACATCTGTTTTAGTCTTATGAATCGTCAGACTGATAGTAGACATGTTCTTATATCTTAAACTGATGTTTTTCCATTCAAGTCCGATAATATCAGCTCTCCTCAGGCCTGTATAGATGGATAATAGTGCGGCATGTTTGACGAAGATGTGTCCTGAAAAGTCGACATCCTCCAGCATCCTTATTTCACTTTCTTCAAGATACTCTTTCTTGGTATCATGGTTCCATCGAATTCTCAACACTTCTGCTGCAATATTGTTCTGAAGGATCCCATCTTTATATGCAAGTTCGACAATGGAAAGAAATGCATTCTGATATGCAACGGCAGTGTTATGTTTTAGCTTTACATTGTTTCTCCAACCATTTTCCTTGAACAGGAACTTCGAGTATTTCTCGCATAAGCTTACTGACAAATCTTTAAATGAGCATTTGTTGTTACAGAATCTTTTGAAATGCTTGTAATTACTCATAATAATTTAAGTTACCTTAGTGTGACATTAATAAAAAGGCTATCTACGAGCCTATTTGCAAGTCCCGAAGACTGCCAAAGGTTTTAATAAGTTGGTTCTATCATGCTGAATATAGTTAAAATCCATATAAATGGGGATTGTGCAGTATCGATAAAAGCTATACCTTTGCAGCGCAAAAACAAACCAAGACAAAAAGAAATGAAATTGAAGTTTACATTATTAATGATGTTATTTTGCCCGTTTAGTGTCTTTGCTGACGAGATAGAAGAGGAGACAGATACGACGGTGGCCCGCTATGTAGATATGGAAGGTGTGGAAGTGATAGGCTTCAAACAAGAAGCTCCCAGACGCGAAGCGATCTCGGAAACCGTTCTTTCCAGTTTTTTTGTGCGTCAGACGGAGATGACTAGTATAAAGGATCTAGGATACACGGTGCCAAATTTCTATATACCGGAATACGGTAGCCGACAGACCTCGCCCGTATTTGTGCGTGGCGTAGGATCGAAGACCAATGGTCCCACCGTGGGATTTTATGTGGATGGTGTGCCTCACATGGAGCGCTCTGCTTTCGATGACGACCTGTTTGACTTGTCGTCTCTGGAGGTGTTGCGTGGACCGCAGGGCACACTTTACGGACGTAATTGTATCGGTGGTATCATCAATGCCTATACCCACTCGCCATTCGATTATCAGGGTACACGGGTGAAGGTCGGTTATGGACGTTTCAATGATGCCGTTGTGAATGCCTATCATTATAATAAGGTAAGCGACAAGTTTGGATTTGCCGTGAACGGCAGCTATCATCATAACGATGGTTTCTTCCGCAATGCGTTCGATGGTAGTAAGGTTGACAAGTTCAACGAGGGCTATCTGCGTGGCAGAGTGTTTTGGAGACCTGCCCAGCGTTGGCAGATTACTGCTGACATCAGCTATCGTAACAGCGATCAGGGTGGTTATCCTTACGCCATTTATGATGCAGAGACTGGTGAGACTGGTGAGATCAACTACAACCGCTACAGTTCCTATTTGCGCCAGATTACCACCGCGGGTCTGAATGCCTGCTATACGGGCAACGGATTTAGCCTGAACAGTCAGACTGCCTATCAGTATATAGATGATCAGATGGGTATCGACCAGGATTTCTCGCCGAAGGATCTCTATTGGGTGAAACAGGGTGTGCGTCAGAATATCTTTAGTGAAGAACTGACCCTGAAATCGACAAGCGATAGTCGTTATCAGTGGATGGTGGGTGCCTTCTTCTTCAGCGACAGCTATAAAAAGAATCTCAGTACGACCTACATTGCTCAGGATTACTGCACCCCGAAGTTCTACGACTCGCCTACCACGGGTGTGTCAGTCTATCACCAGTCGTCATTAAGAATCGTAGGCGGATTGAAAGCTCGTGTGGGTCTGCGTTTCGACTACGAACATGCCAAGGAGGACTATCAGGCCTATCGCACTGCTGCCTGGGCTACGACATTGGGTAATCTTGAGGATACTTATAATAGCAAGCTTAACTTTACGCAGCTGACACCGAAGTTCTCGATAGAATACCTGACCACCGAAGAACAACTCTTCTACGTCTCGGTGACAAGAGGTTATAAGACGGGTGGCTTTAATTCCACTTTCCTTCAGGATGATGAGCGCACCTATGACCCGGAGTACAACTGGAATTACGAGGTGGGTACCAAGACATCGTTCTTCGACCATGCCCTGCAGATGGAACTGACACTCTTCTACGTAGATTGGCGCCATCAACAGATCACTCAGACCGTACCAGGCGTAGGCAATATCACCCGCAATGCAGGTCACTCCGACAGTAAGGGCGTGGAATTGTCGTTGATAGCCCGTCCGGTACAACCGTTGACGCTGAGACTGAGCTATGGCTATACTTATGCCCGCTTCTTGGATTATCAGAAGAGCGAGACCGTGAGTTACACAGGTAACATGCTGCCGCTTGTGCCGCGACACACGTTGTCGTTGAACGGCAGTTATACCATCACGCCGCGTCAGGGCATCATGGACCGTTTGGTACTGAGTGTCGGTCTGAACGGTATGGGAAAGATCTACTGGAATGAGGACAATCTGGTAAGCCAGCGCTTCTATGCCTTGTTGAACGCCAAGGCGAGTGCCACCTTCGGCCCTGTGACATGGGAGTTGTGGGGCAAGAACCTGACAGATACCGACTACCTGACCTATTACTTCAAGGCTAGTGCTGCCTATGGTCAGAAAGGACGTCCTGTCTCTTTCGGAACTTCTCTGATATTTGATATATAAATAAGGTATGCAACAAGGAAACCAAGGAAACAACCATATCAGTCGTGACGGCAGGGGCATTGGAGTACCGAGGTTCTGCTGCCTTGGTATTGCCCAA
>JAEEGJ010028732.1_pt1 | contig 11035 bp, 12 predicted proteins | sample 8958761 | NCBI WGS metagenome assembly JAEEGJ01 (sample SAMN16246546, study PRJNA631951) | gut metagenome | biome: gut microbiome; feature: rumen; material: RS-attached | host: Bos | place: Iran: Karaj | collected 2018-10
TGATAGTCTGGTTGGCCACGTAAGCACCCATGCCATCGTTAAGCCGCCGCGCCGCACGCATGATACGGGGCAACACGCCGTAGACCTGGGCCTTCTCGATGAGATAATAGGGATCGACAGAGATGCAATGACCACCCACCAGACCGGGACTCAGCTTGATGAAGTTCCATTTGCTCGAAGCCGCGTCGATGACATCATGTGTGTCGATGCCCATGGCGTTGAAGATCTTGGCCAGCTCGTTCATGAAAGCGATGTTGACATCACGCTGCGAGTTCTCGATGATCTTGGAGGCTTCAGCCACACGGATGCTCGGAGCCTTGTGGGTGCCGTTAACCAAGACAGCGTTATACACACCATCCACATAATCAGCTATTTCTGGCGTGCTACCTGAAGTGACTTTCTTGATCTTCTCGACGGTATGAAGCTTGTCGCCAGGGTTGATACGTTCGGGGCTGTAGCCGGCAAAGAAATCCTCGTTGAACTTCAGGCCGGAGACGCGCTCCACCACGGGGAGACACTCCTCCTCGGTCACCCCGGGATACACGGTGGACTCATACACCACCACATCGCCCTTCGAGATGACCTTGCCCACCGTCTCCGAAGCCTTCTGCAGCGGCACCAAGTCGGGTCTATTGTTGACATCGACGGGCGTAGGCACAGCCACCACGTAGAAATTGCAGTCGCGTATCTCCTCAAGATCAGCGGTGCAACGGAAACCATATTTATTAATAGCTTCCTGAAGCAGATCGTCGCTCACCTCGAGGGTAGCGTCATGACCCGCCATTAATGAATCCACCCGCGACCGGTTCATATCAAAACCAATGGTGCGGAACTTAGTGGAAAACAACCTCGCCAACGGTAATCCCACATACCCCAACCCAATCACAGCTATCTTTGTCTCTTTCATATAACTTTTATCTCTTATCTTTTATCTCTTATCTTTTATCTCTTATCTCTACTCAAACCCTCTCCTATTCTGAATCGCTCTCCCCAAGGTAATCTCATCCACATACTCCAACGTATCACCTACCGCGATGCCTTTGGCGATGACCGTGACCTTGCCGGTGAAGTCGCCCAGCTGACGGTAGATGTAGAAATTGGTGGTGTCGCCCTCAATGGTGGCTGGCAAGGCAAGGATAATCTCGCGGATGTCCTCACGATGCACCCGCTCCACCAGGTCGGCGATGCTCAGGTCGTTGGGCCCGACACCATCGATGGGACTGATGACGCCGCCCAACACATGGTAAAGGCCATTGTATGACGCGGTCTGCTCAATGGCCAGCACGTCGCGCATGTCGGCCACCACACATAAAGTATTCTCGTCGCGTCGGGGGTTGGAACAGATCGAGCACACCTTGGTATCGGAGATGTTGTGGCAACGCTCACACAGCATGATGTTACGCCGCATCTTCAACAACGCCTCGGCGATCATCTCGGTCTCCGACGCCTCCTCGTTGAGCAGATGCAAGGCCAACCGTAAGGCCGTCTTGCGACCCACGCCGGGAAGCTTCGACAGGGCTTCCACCGCATTTTCCAGCAATATGCTCGAATATTCTGCCATGAGGCCGCAAAATTAGAAAAAATTCACTACTTTTGCAATCCAAAAAAAATAAAACTATGCTCGACGACAACTCATGGGAAGAAGAGAATGATGACGACCTCACCAAAGAGGCGGTGGAGCGCTTCGAGCAGATGCTTGACAGCCACCAGACGGCGTATTTCGATGCCGACGAGTTTGAGCTGATCATCGACTATTACCTCAAACAGAACAACCTGGAACGCTCGCGCGAAGCCGTCGACCTAGCCCTCGCCCAACATCCCGACGACCTCGAGATACGCATCAAGAACGGTTACTACAACGCCTCCGCGGGCAACCACGAGAAGGCCATCGACATCTATACCAAGGCGCTCGCCGAACTCGAAGAGGACGAACGCGGAGAGATGTACTACGCCATCGGCTACGAATACCATAGCCTGGGAATGGCCGACAAAGCCATCGAATACTACAACATGGCCATCGAGGACACCCCCCAGGACACCGAGGTGTGGTCGTCGCTCGGCGACCTCTACCGGGGCATGGACCGCCTTGAGGAGGCCATCGAGATGTATGAGTACGTGCTCGCCATTGACCCTACCCACCTCTACGCCAACATGCACCTGGCCAACTCGTACTACGACCTCGACCGCTTCCAGGAAGCCATCGACTCGCTCCACGAAGCCATCGACCACGGGGTGGAGACCTCCATGTTACACGCTTCACTGGGAGACTGTCACTACCGCCTCGGACAGTTCATCGACGCACGAGAAGAATACCTGAAGGCTTTAAGAATTAATGAATATCTTACAGAAGCATGGTCGGGACTTGGATATGTTTATAGCGATACTGGCGATAGTTCAAAAGCCATTAAATACTTCAACAAAGCCTACGAGCTGGAGCCATTTAACGACGACCATCTCTATAACCTTGCCGCCGAATACCGCAAGGTGAACGAATGCCAGAAAGCCCTCGACGCCCTCCTGGAAATCGAGAAGCACCAGCCCAACGACCCGGACCTGTATTTCTTCCTCGGCGACCTGCTGGCGGAGATGGACCGCTTCGACGAGGCCATCTGCTACCTTCAGGTGGGACTGCAACGCACCGAGAACGACCCTACCCTGCTGTATCTATTATCCTATCTTTATCTCGAAAGAGGCGACCGGCAAACGGCCTTGGGATATCTTGAGGAAGCCCTGACGGCAAACCCCGAGTATTACAAGGAGTTTATCGAATATAATCCTGAATTGATAACAAAGGATGTGGAAGTGATGGAAATGATTGGGAAGATAAGAGATAAAAGATAAGAGATAAAAGATAAGAGATAAAAGTTATGGCTATTAAGAGTATTATTGGGGAAAAGAGTCTGGCTTTTGGGAAGAGAATAGCCAAATGTTATCGTTATTTAAGATACTCAAAAAGAGAGCACATCTTATCAGACCAACTACTACGAAGCGGAACTAGCATCGGCGCTAACGTTAGAGAAGGGCTTTATGCTCAAAGCAGGAAAGATTTCATTAGCAAACTTAACATAGCTCTCAAAGAATCTGCCGAAACCGAGTATTGGCTTGATATCATCCATGTAGCGGAATACCTTAATGATGAAGAGTATAATTCTTTAAAGACAGATAATGACGAAATAATCCGTTTATTAGCATCCATTGTCAAAACCACAAAAACCAATGACCAAAATAGTTAACTTTTATCTTTTACCTCTCAACTTTTATCTTTTATCTCTTATCTTTTATCTATGAAAAACTACTTATATGTATTTCTAATCTCGATGGTGCCGCTCATTGAGCTTCGCGGAGCAATTCCAGTTGCTTACGGCATCAAGGCGGCTATGGCCAACCCTGAGGAGTTCAGCCTGCTGTGGGCTTACATCGTGATTGCCATCGGCAATATGCTGCCCGTGCCTTTCATCTTCTTCTTCGCACGTCGTGTGCTGGAATGGGGCAAGGACAAGAAAGTCATCGGGAAGTTTTTCACCTGGTGTCTCGAGAAAGGCCATAAAGGCGGCGAGAAACTCCAAGAGAAGGCCGGTCGTGGCTTGTACGTGGCCCTCTTGCTCTTCGTCGGCATTCCCTTGCCCGGCACCGGCGCATGGACAGGCACCCTAGCCGCCAGCTTCCTCGACATGGACTTCAAGAAAAGCATGTTGGCAGTCATCGGCGGCGTCGCCCTGGCAGGAATCATCGTCGGTGTGCTCTGTACCCTCGGCTTCGGCGCCATCTTCGGCATTAATTAACTTTTAACTTTTATCTCTTAACTTTTATCTTGAAACTCTTCGCTCTCATCGGTCACCCTCTCGGTCATTCATTCTCGAAATCTTATTTCACCGAGAAATTCAAGCGGGAGCATATCGACGCCTGTTACGCCCTTTTCGACCTCGCTACTATCGACGAGCTTCCCCGGCTCCTTGCCTCGCATCCGGACCTATGTGGCTTCAACGTCACCATCCCGTACAAGGAGGCCATCATCCCCTATCTCGATGAACTGGATGATGTCGCTCAAGAAGTCGGCGCGGTCAACACGGTGAAAGTGCTCCCCAATGGCAAGATGAAAGGCTACAACACCGACGTCCTCGGCCTAGAGCACCTCATCTCCCGCTTCTCCCTCCCGAACTCTCAACCCGCACTCCTCTTGGGTACCGGTGGTGCTTCGAAAGCGGTTCAGTACGTCCTCAGGAAAAACGGTATTCCCTTCCATCTGGTAAGCCGATCATCAGGGAAAGCCGACTTCACTTACGACGAGCTCACCCCAGACATCATCAAGTCACATCTATTAATCGTCAACGCTACTCCTGTTGGCATGTTCCCTCACATCGAGGTGGCGCCTTTGATTCCATACGAGGCCATCACGAATCGCCACATCTTATTTGATTTAATCTACAACCCCGAGGAGACTCGATTCTTGAGACACGGAAGAGAGCACGGGGCAGACACCATCAATGGAATCGGGATGCTTCATGCCCAGGCGGAGGCTTCGTGGGATATCTGGGATTAGATTAATGTCCCGCAGAAATGGCAGAAAGCGCAGAGGTTTTGTCCCGCAGAAATGGCAGAAAGCGCAGAAATTTTTTTTGAGTGCTCTAACATTTCTGCCATTTCTGCGATTTCTGCGGGACTTTTTTTCGGGTCATTATAACCCATTAACCACCCTAAAAATACTATCATCCAAAATATCCTCCGTATTGAAGTTTACCAAAATACCGAGTTTGAGCCCTTTCAGCCGAAGGTACGTTCTAGTCTGTTTAAAAAACACCTCATGCATGTCAAGTACGCTTTTCAGTTCAATGATCACCTTGTCTTCAACCAAGAGATCGAGTCTTAACTTTGTTCTTAAGAGATGTCCTTTGTAACGTATCGGCACTTCCACTTGTTGTTCCACTTTCAGGCCACGTCTTTTTAGCTCATAAATCATTGCCTCTTCATATACCGATTCTAAAAGACCTGGGCCAAGTGTTTTGTAAAGATCATAGATGGCACCTCTAATTTCGTAGCTTATTTCGTTTTCAGTCATAGTTTGTTTATTTGTCCCGCTAATTATTTGTCCCGCTAGTTATTTGTCCCGCAGAAATGGCAGAAAGCGCAGAAATTTCTTTGAGTACGCTAACATTTCTGCCATTTCTGCGATTTCTGCGGGACTTACAATTCTGCGATTTCTGCGGAACTTACCCCTACCCCAAATAATACTCCTTCACTCGATCCTGATAAGCATTTGAGAACGATCCATCAAGGCATCGGATGACCAGATCAGTGGTCTCAACGGTAAGGGGTCGCCCATAACGCAACTCGAGATTCACACGATTGGGGTCTTTGCCCTCGACCGGGATGACATTCTCCTTCCTATATATAAAAAGGTTGCCTTGCTCTGCCAACGGGATGAACTCACGCGACTCACGCTCGGGAAGGACCAAGACAAAACGTCCATCAGGCTTCAACAAACGCCGCACAGTGGCAATCAAGTCAGCAAACGTCAACGAGGTGTCGGTGTGCCGTGCCTGATTGCGACGATCGGCGTCACATTTATATGAATTAATAAAAAATGGAGGATTGCTGATGATGAGGTCGTATGCACACTGCATGGTGAACTTCCGCACATCTCCGTGGAAAGCGAATAGCTGCCGACTCCACTGCGAGGCCTGGAAGTTCTCCGATGCCTCCACCACAGACGCCTCGTCCAAGTCGATGGCATGTACCTTGGCAATGCCCCGCTGAGCCAACATCAATGGCAAGACGCCACACCCCGTCCCGATGTCCAACACCCAATCCGTCGGCTTCACCTCCACCCAAGCACCCAACAACACAGCATCAGTCCCAACTTTCATGGTGGAACGGTCATGATTCAAGCTGAAATGTTTAAAATGAAACCTAGACATTTTCTAAATTATCTCATTATTTCACATATAAATTTTCTGCAAAGATATATTAATTTTTTGGCTTTGTCAAGGGGAATGACAATATTTTTTTCGAACCGACGTTAATTTGTCGTATTTTTGCGCTACTAGATTGAATGTTTATGAGAATCCTGAGAATTTCTTTGATTTGTTTCTTTTTATTGGCCATAACCCGGCTTAACGCCCAGATGTTTAAAGGAGAAGTGTTTGTCGGCGGCAGCATGAGCCAAGTGGACGGTGACGAATGCTATGGCTACGAACGCATCCGCGGACAAGTGGGCGCCGGTGTGCTTTGGTCGGTGCTCGATGAAGACTGGCTCGACCTCGGCCTCGAAATCGTTTATAACCCCAAAGGCGCTCTCCGTGCTGATACCCTGAAATACAACAGCGGATCGTTCTTCGGCCTCTACGACCTGAAACTCAACTACGTGGAAGTGCCCATGATGGTGTATTTCACCGACAAGCATCGCTACACCGTCGGCATCGGCGCCAGCTACGGACGACTCGTGGGCATCAACGAGAAGATTAATAAGGTGGAGACCTCAACCACCGTCGGCAACGGCCGCCTGCGCTGGATCGACGGTATCAGCGGAGTGGATGGCTACGACGTCACCAAGTTCAAAACCCTCGACGACCTCACCGACGCCGGTCTTTACGACGAGACTCAAAACCCTCCCACCCTGCTGGTCCAAAACTCCAACAGCTATAATAAAAACGACTGGAGCATCTGCGCCGACTTCCGCATCCGTGTTTGGAAAGGCCTCCACGCACAACTGCGCTACCAGTACTCGCTGGCACCTATCCGCATCCGCCTCTACGAGGAATACAAGCCTTACCTCGAATACAAAGTACGGCAGCAGTTCAATAATCAGATCTCATTGAGAATCACCTATATCTTCGGGGAAGACCTCACCAAACTGAATAGGCAGATCCAAAAAGAAGAAAGGAAAAACAGATAATCCCCCTAACTTTTATCTTTTATCTTTTATCTTTTATCTTTTATCTCTTATCTCGGCAGCACCAGCAACGGAATATGTAGGTTGAAAAAGTCGTTCTTGGTGACCTTGTCCTTGAAGAAGAAATGATACAGATGCCGGCGATGCGGGATGAACGCCGCCAAACTGATGTTGTTCTCCTCGCAATAAGCCTTCATGCTGTGCCGCGGGTCGCTATTGCAAACCATCTTGAAACTCAACTCGCCGTTCAACTTCATGTATTGCAAGGATTCCTCTAGGTTCTTCATCTGTTTTGACGCTTTGGAGGGATCGCCGTCGATGACAAAACTCACCACATGGAGATGTAGCTTGTAAGGCTTCAGAATATCGAAAATCTTGGCTATGCTCGCCGCATCACCCTTGTCGAAATTGGTCACATAAAGCACCTCGTTGTTGGGCTTGTAGTGGTAGTCCTCGTGGATAGAGAGCAACGGCACCGGCGACTTGCTCATCAGGCTCTTCGACATGCTGCCTTCCAAGAACAACTTCCTGCCACGACCGCGAGTGCCCATCAGTACCAGGTCGGGACGCTCCTCACGGGTCAGAAGCAGCAGCTCCTCCTCAGGATAGCCATCGGCGAGCTTCGGGATGATCTCAATACCCGACAAGCCATGTTTGGCAATCTCAGCATTGAGGTAATCGACACTCTCCTGCATCTTCCGCTCTGCCTCCTTCTGGGCATCGGACACCTCGAAATGGTCCATGTATGCGTGAAACAGGATAATGCTTCCACCAGTCTGCCTCAACAGGTCGAGGGCATACGGCACAAGCATCTGGTTTTCGTTGCTGAAATCGGTGGCAAGGATGATTTTCATATCTTTAAATAATTAATAACCAATGAAATAACAGATAAAACCTATAATTAATGCAACAAATATATTGATTAATTTTGCTTTCAAAAAACTGCGTTTGCTCTCGGCTAACAGAGGCAAAGAGGCATGTCCGTCTTGCGATATGGAACTGGCCAGCAGCACTGAGAAAGGCACTGTCCCGGTAGCGAAAAGCGTCACAAAGAGCATGTGGGGACCCGACTCGGGGATGATGCCCACGAACACTGCAAGCAGGATCATCCAAGGGATGTTGGAATTAATCCACGATTCCATGTCGAGGTAATGCAACCCCAACTCGATGACTAGCAAAGCCCCGAAAGTCCAGAGGAAGATGCTCAGGAAATGCTTCCGGATGACGTGCTCCCAGAGATGTTCCTTGACGATGTGCTCGTTGACGGTTGCCACGAACCACACGACCACCAAGCTGACCAAGGCGAAGAACAGATTCAACCAATATTCATCGAAAACATTAATGTGGCTGACCGCCTCGGCGGCTTCATGCTCGTGCTCATGGTCGTGCTCAAGCAATCCAAAAGCCAAAGCAATGATGAAAATGACCACACCCAAAAGCAGGGCGATGCGCTCGGCGCTGGCGTGACGCATGTGTTTGAAACTCGATTTCTCATGTTTCGCGTGATGGCCATGCTCATCCTCATGAAGTTGGAAGCCTTCCTCACAACAGGCAGGATCGGCCTCTTTCTTCTTAGATAACAGATCCACAATCCAACCTGCCACGACGGCCACCCCGAAAAGAACAGCACAAAGTATTAATGCCTCTTTGGGAATCATGGCGAGCATCACGAAGGCCTCATCACCCGAAGAAGCGATCATCATGGCAATCAAGGCCCCGAAACTCAACAGTTTGTGAGAGTACATCGACACAGCGGCGAAACCGCCCATGCAACCTGGGATGATGCCCAGACCCGCACCCAAAACCACCTGTCCGAACCGATGACGACGCAGTTTGGTGAAGAAACGCCCTTCGGAATGGATATTAATGAGCTCTATCATCAGCATCATGATAACCACCAAGCCGGTGATCAGGAAGCTGTTGCGCAGCACATCGAAAAACAAGTCGAGAAAATCGTGCATTGTTTGTGTTTTAACTCGCAAAGATAGAAAAAACTCTTTATTTTTGCATTTGAAAACACACGAAAAATGACAAAAGACGATTGTTTCTATCTCGGCCGCATTGCCAAGACCCACGGTATCAAAGGCGAAGTCACCATCAGACTCGATGTGGACGATCCTTCGGCCTACCATGACATGAAGTATTTCCTCCTTGAAATAAACAAGGTGCTCACGCCTTTCTTCGTTGAGAAGATGACATGCAGTGGCGACAAGGTGTTTGTCAAGGTCCAGGACATCAACACCGTGGAGGCGGCGTCGGCTCTCACAGGCAAAGAGGTCTTCCTCCCTCTAGAACTGCTTCCGAAACTCTCGGGCAAACAGTTTTACTACCACGAGGTGAAAGGGTTCTTATTAATAGACGAGATTCACGGCGAACTCGGTCCCATTAATGATGTGATAGAATACCCCACCCAGGCCATCATCCAGGTCTTCAAAGACAAAAAAGAGATATTAATACCTATCCTCGACCAAGTCATCCAAAAGGTTGATCGCAAAACGAAAAAGCTTTACATCCAGGCCCCGGATGGATTAATCGACATGTATTTGGCTTAACCCATCGGGGTGCCACATCAGAAACGTATTGTCAGATTACCCATCACATTGAACCCTGCCATGGGGATAAAACCGATCTGATAATAACGATTGTCGTTGGGATGTCCATAACTGTCACAGATCGCGGAATAAACCCATCCGCTGGCGGCGTAATGCTTGTCGAAGACATTGTTCAAATTAATCTTGAACACGGCTTCCTTAACGACTTTCTTTGGTTTCAAACTATAGCTCAGACTGACGTTCGAGGTGCTATACCCAGGCAGCGAGCGGTCCAGATTCTGTGTATTGTCGAGATACATTCTTGAAACATAATTGCTATGCCAAGTCGCGGCAAACCCTTTGTGATGGAAGGTGACAAAACCATTAATGATGGCCGAGGGCGAGAAAGCCAAGGTCGAGTTATCGTAATGGATGGTGGTGGTGCCGTTGTCCCAGTCTTCAACAACCTCGTCGAAGTCCAGGATTTTGTTTTGGCTCAAAGCGGCATTGGCCTCGATGGTCAGCCAGGGGGTCGCGTTGACTCCGGCTTGCAGCTCCACACCCATGCGATACGAATCCTTGATGTTGGTGGTCAAGGCCTCGCCGATATCACTCACGGCACCGGTCTGCACAAACTGATCGGTGTAATCCATGTAGTAGAAGTTGGCGCCGGCTTGCCAGATGTCGCCATTGTAGTCGTATCCGAACTCATAATCAAGCAGTTGTTCAGGTCTCGGGAAAGGATACGAGCCGTTGTCGGTGAAGTTGTTGCGTTCGGGCTCGCGGTGACTCATGGCCACGGAGGCATAGACATGGTGGTTATTCATGTCAAACGAGATGCCACCCTTAGGGTTGAAGAAGGGGTACTTCTCATGGATGTCGAGGGGCTGGTTGTAGTAACCGCTCTCGTCATCGTAAAACTTGTCGTTGATGCCGTTGGTCATATAGTCCACATAGCGGAACTGCATGTCGCCGAACACGGTCCAATGCTTGCCGAAGGTGTAGGCGGCCTTGACGAAGGCGCTTCCATCGAGTTTCTTTGCGTCGGAGTCGTAGTATTTGTAGTCGCCATCGGTGAGGTATTTGTTGGCCACGGCCTCGTTGGCGATGTAGGTCACATAGCCGAAGTGGTTTCCGGTGAAGTTCTGAAGTGCCAAACCGCCGATGACATTCCAGTTCTCATCGTGGTATTTGGTGTTCCAAACGATGCCGTATGTGTCTTGGCGGAGGCCTTTTTTACGGATGAAATCGCTACGTTTCACCTGGTTTCCCTCGGAATCGTAATAGCTCATGCCGAATTTCGAGAGTTTGTTGTTGTAGCGGAATTCTTCGTAATAGCCGTAACCGTAGGTGTAATGAAGCGTTGCTGAGGTCGACCAATGATCATTAATGTTCCATGCCGCCGAAAGGATATTATGGTCTTGCCAGAAGTTGTCGGTGGTGCGATCCCAGAAGCTACCGTCGTTGAGTTGGTAGCGTTGGGTGACATAGTTGCCATTCTCGTCTATCAGGAAATTACCGTTTTCGTCATAGACGAGGTACTCGTAGAGCGAGTTGTATTGTCCCAAGCCCACATTCCAGAGGTCGGCGTAGGTCTTGATGCCCGTGTTGATGC
>JAEEGJ010028733.1_pt1 | contig 11034 bp, 9 predicted proteins | sample 8958761 | NCBI WGS metagenome assembly JAEEGJ01 (sample SAMN16246546, study PRJNA631951) | gut metagenome | biome: gut microbiome; feature: rumen; material: RS-attached | host: Bos | place: Iran: Karaj | collected 2018-10
GTGTAAAGGAAGATGTGACCAACATTATCTTGAACCTGAAGCAAGTTCGGTTCAAGCAAGTAGTAGAAGAATTCGAGAACGAGAAAGTCAGTATCACGGTCGAGAATTCTACCGAATTCAAAGCCGGAGACATCGGCAAGTATCTGACTGGATTTGAGGTGCTGAATCCCGATTTGGTGATTTGTCATTTAGATTCCAAAGCCTCGATGCAGATTGACCTGACGATCAACAAAGGTCGCGGATATGTACCCGCTGATGAGAATCGCGAGTTCTGCACCGATGTGAACGTTATTGCAATCGACTCTATTTACACCCCCATCCGTAACGTGAAGTACGCTGTGGAGCCTTATCGTGTTGAGCAGAAGACCGACTATGATAAGCTCGTCATGGAAGTCACGACGGACGGTTCCATTCACCCGAAGGACGCCCTGAAGGAGGCAGCCAAAATCCTGATCTATCACTTCATGCTGTTCTCAGATGAGAAGATCACCCTTGAGACTTCCGAGACTGAGACCAACCAGGAGTTTGATGAGGAGGTATTGCACATGCGTCAGTTGCTGAAGACACGTCTGGTCGACATGAACCTTTCTGTTCGTGCCCTGAACTGTCTGAAGGCAGCCGATGTGGAGACCCTTGGTGATCTTGTGCAGTACAACAAGACCGACCTCCTGAAGTTCCGCAACTTTGGTAAGAAATCGCTCACTGAGCTTGATGATTTGCTCGAGAGTCTGAATCTGTCGTTTGGAACTGACATTACAAAGTATAAACTGGACAGGGAGTAAGTCTGTGAGGACATGCCGAATGCCCAATAAAAGAAAAAAAGAAAAATGAGACATAATAAGAAATTCAACCACCTCGGTCGTACTGCTAGTCACCGTAGTGCCATGCTTGCTAACATGGCTATCTCGCTGATTGAGCACAAAAGAATCACTACGACCGTAGCCAAGGCAAAGGCCTTGAAGAAGTACGTCGAGCCCTTGATTACAAAGGCTAAGGACGACTCAACCAACTCACGTCGTGTTGTATTTAGCTACCTTCAGAACAAGGATGCCATCAAGCGTCTGTTCGGTGAGGTTGCTGAGAAGGTAGGTGACCGTCCCGGTGGATACACCCGTATCATCAAGCTCGGAACCCGTCAGGGTGACGCTGCTCAGGTTTGTTTCATCGAGCTCGTAGACTTCGATCCTGATATGGCTAAGGACGGTGGCAAGAAGAAGACCCGTCGTTCTCGTCGTTCGTCAGGTGCTAAGGCTGAGGCCGCTCCTGCTGCTGAGGCTCCCGTTGCTGAGGAGGCTGCTCCTGCAGAGGCTCCTGCTGAGGAAGAGAAGGCTGAATAAACCGACTTACGTATCTCTAAATAAGGTAAGCCCGCATCATTTCTTGGTGCGGGCTTGTTTTATTCATTTTTTTTTCGTATCTTTGCAGCATGTTTAACTTAAAGCAATGAAACGTATGGCAGACAACACTCCAACTCCCCATATCGGGGCCAAGTTAGGCGACATCGCCGAGACAGTGATTATGGCGGGCGATCCGCTACGTGTGAAGTTTATGGCGGAGAATTTCCTCGATAATCCCGTCCAGTTTAATAATGTACGTGGTATGCTCGGATTTACGGGCTCCTATAAGGGAAAACGTGTGAGCGTCATGGGACACGGCATGGGCATGCCTTCCATAGGTATCTATACCTATGAACTTTACAATTTCTATGGTGTCAAGACGATTATCCGTGTCGGTTCGGCTGGTTCTATCCAGCACGACTTGCATGTGGGTGACCTCGTGGTGGCCATGGGAGCTTGTACCAATTCCAACTATGCTAGTCAGTATGAGTTGCCGGGTACTTTTGCACCTATTGCTGATTTCTCATTGGTGCGTAAGGCAGTCGAAACTTGTGAACGTTTAGGCTATCATTATAAGGTTGGAAATGTCTTCTCGTCGGATGTTTTCTATGGTGAGAATCCGCATAACGACAAGTGGATCAACATGGGTGTCCTGGCTGTAGAGATGGAAATAGCTGGTCTGTATATGAATGCGGCCCGTTCCGGTAACCGTGCCTTAGGCATCTGCACCATCTCAGACCATATCCTTACGGGGGAGGTAACCACTGCCGAAGAGCGTCAGACAACCTTCACCCACATGATGGATGTAGCCTTCTCGTTGATTGATTAGGGTTTCCCCTATACAGTTTTCGGGAAATCCCCTTGTGAGTCTCGTGATAAATGCATACTTTTGCACCGTGGTTTTAAAAACAAGACGCATATGAAGAAGTTATTGGTTATTTCGGTTAGCACAATGCTGATGTTGAGCAGCTGCGGAACTTACGCTGGTTCTGGCGCTGCTACGGGTGGCTATTTCGGCTCTATCGTTGGCTCTGCCATCGGAGGCATCACAGGTGGATGGCGTGGCCATGACATTGGTTCATTGGTTGGTTTGGCTGGCGGTGCTGTAGTGGGTGCTGCCATCGGTGCAGCTGCTGACAATGCTGAACAGCAGAAATATGAGGATTATAAGGCGCAGCGTCAGGAGCGCGTCAGGAATATGCAGCGCAGAGACGCTCCGGAGTTGGAATATGATGACAGCGGTTTCGATAGCTCAAACAGTGGTGACGACCGTCTCTTCGGTTTCGATGAGAACTTCGGTAGTACCCCTGCCACCACTCCAGGCACTGTTCCTGCTCCTACACCTATTGCTGGTCAGTCCGTTGTGATTCGTAATCCTCACTTTATTGATGTCAGTCGTGATGGTGTCTTAAAGCGCGGTGAAGAAGCAAGAATGGTCTTTGAGGTTTTCAACAATTCGGATAAACCAGTCTATCGCGTTCTTCCGACGGTAGCAGAAGTGACAGGAAATAAGCATATCCATGTCTCCCAGAATGTGATGGTGGAGAGCATCATGCCCGGCAAGGGTATTCGTTACACGGCGACGATCAAGGCCGACAGCAGACTGCGTGATGGCGATGCCGTTATCCGGATAGGTGTCATGCAGGGCAACAAGGATATCCCTTCTCAGTCACGGGAGTTTACTATTAAAACAAGCAAGCGATGATCATTCATCGCTTGCTTGTTTTTTCATGTGTTGTTCTTTTAGTTCTACCCATATCGGTTTGGTAATAGGCCCCTCGTTGGTACTTAACTCCAGTTCAGGTACATCAATGATATCTTCAGGCTTGAAAGGTATGATAGAGGGATTGTAACGTTCCACGACCACCGGGGCAATACCTTGGGCGATGATGCCAAGTTCTCTGGCTGCACGAACGGAGAGATCGATGATACGTCCCTTTACATAAGGCCCGCGGTCTGTCACACGAACGATGACAGTCTTGCCGTTTGCTGGGTTTGTCACTTTCAACTGGGTGCCGAAAGGATAGGTCCTGTGGGCACAGGTCAGTGAGTCGTGATGGAGTCGTTCGCCACTGGCGGTCTTCCGTCCGGAGAACTTCTTGGCATAGTACGAAGCCTTACCGGTTTGAACGCCTTGGGCGTTTGTTTTAGAGGTAAGAGGTGAGAGCATAGCGATAGATATCACTATAACCCTATATGTCCATCTGTGATGTCCTTTCTGCCCCAGGTCTATTCTCTTACCTCTCACCTCTTACCTCTCACCTCTAGTTTATACGATTCCCTGTGCGAGCATGGCCTTGGCGACCTTCATGAAGCCGGCAACGTTGGCACCCTTCACGTAGTTGATATAACCGTTGGGTTCCTTACCATACTTCACACACTGCTCGTGGATGCCTGACATAATCTGGTGCAGACGCTGGTCAACCTCCTCAGCCGTCCATGACATACGCATCGAGTTCTGTGTCATCTCTAGTCCTGATGTAGCCACACCACCGGCATTCACAGCCTTGCCGGGAGCGAATAGCTGACCAGCGGCGATGAACTTGTTCACAGCTTCGGCGGTGCAACCCATGTTGGATACCTCAGCTACACACAAAGGCTTGTTGGCCAGGATCATGTCGGCATCCTCGCCGTTGAGTTCGTTCTGGGTGGCACAGGGCAGATAGATATCAGCCTTCTGCTCCCAAGGTTTCTTGCCGGCGAAGAACTTAGAACCGGGGAATTCCTCCTCGTAGGGCTGGCAGACATCGTTGCCGCTGGCACGTAGTTCGAGCATGTATTCGATCTTCTCGGCATCGAGACCTTCCGGGTCATAGATATATCCGTCAGGGCCTGAGATGGTGATGACCTTCGCACCGAGCTCCGTTGCCTTCTTGGCGGCACCCCAGGCCACGTTGCCGAAGCCTGACAAAGCAATGGTCTTTCCCTTGATGTCGAGACCGTGGGTCTCCATCATGTGGTGTACGAAATAGAGGGCGCCGAAACCTGTGGCCTCCGGACGAAGGATACTTCCGCCCCATTCCATGCCTTTACCCGTGAGGGTGGCGCCGTGGAACTGGCTCGTCAGTTTCTTGTAATAGCCGAACAGGTAGCCGATCTCACGGGCACCTACGCCGATGTCACCGGCAGGCACGTCCATATCCGGACCGATTACCTTGTAGAGCTCGCACATAAAGGCCTGACAGAACTTCATCACCTCGTTGTCGCTCTTGCCGCGGATTGAGAAGTCAGATCCTCCCTTGCCGCCGCCCATGGGTAGGGTGGTGAGGGCGTTCTTGAATGTTTGCTCGAAGCCGAGGAACTTCAGAATGCTCAGGTTTACCGACGGGTGGAAGCGCAGACCGCCCTTGTAGGGGCCGATGGCGCTATTGAACTGCACGCGGTAGCCGATGTTGACCTGCACCTCGCCCTTGTCATCGACCCAGGGCACGCGGAAGGTCGTGATGCGCTCCGGCTCCACGATACGCTCTATGATTTTTGCCTTCTCGAACTCGGGATGCTGGTTGTAGACGTCCTTAATCGATTCCAACACCTCTCTTACTGCCTGTAAGTACTCCAGTTCGCCAGGATGCTTGCGCTCCAAGGCCTGCATGATTTTTTCAACTTCCATAGTTTTGTTTGTTTTAAGTTGCAATATGTTACATTTGATGGTGCAAATATAGTAAAAATATCGGTACCTTCCAAGGAAAGCACCGAATATTTTTCTTATAAAGTTACAGTTTGTTAAAACTGAGACTTTTTATATCTTTGCGAGAGCCTGTTTGATATCGTCGAGGATGTCTTCCACGTCTTCGATGCCGACGGAAAGACGGATTAGGTCGGGAGCCACACCAGCTTCAAGGAGCTGCTCGTCGGAGAGTTGGCGATGGGTGTGCGAAGCAGGATGCAGTACACAGGTGCGGGCGTCGGCCACGTGGGTCACGATGTTGATCATCTCCAAAGAGTCCATCCACTTGATGGCGGTAGCGCGGTCGCCCTTCAGTCCGAATGCGATGACACCGCACGAACCGTTGGGCAGATATTTCTGTCCGAGGGCATAGGCCTTATCACCTGGCAATCCGCAGTAGTGAACCCAGGCCACTTTTTCGTTCTGACTGAGGAACTCAGCCACCTTCTGGGCATTTTCGCAATGGCGGGCCATACGCAGATGGAGTGTCTGCAGACCAAGATGCAGCAGGAACGCGTTCTGCGGAGCGGGAATCGAACCGAGGTCACGCATCAACTGTGCTACGAGTTTTGTGGTGAAGCCCATCTTGCCGAAGGCCTTCACGTAGGTCAGGCCGTGATAACTCTCATCGGGTGTACAGAGACCAGGGAACTTCTCGGCATGAGCCAGCCAGTCGAAGTTACCGCTATCGACTACGACGCCGCCTACCTGCGTAGCCAGGCCATCCATATACTTCGTGGTAGAGTGGGTGACGATGTCGGCTCCCCACTCAAAAGGACGACAGTTCACGGGTGTGGCGAAGGTGTTATCTACGATCAAAGGCACACCGTTCTTATGGGCGATTTTGGCGAAGCGCTCGATATCGAAGACCGCACAGCCGGGATTGGAGATTGTCTCGCCGAACACAGCCTTCGTATTCGGACGGAAAGCCGCCTGAATCTCCTCGTCGCTGGCATCCTGCGAGATAAACGTGCAGTCGATGCCCAGTTTCTTCAGCGTCACACCGAAGAGGTTGTAGGTGCCACCGTAGATTTCATTCGAGGTGATGAAATGGTCGCCAGCCTGACAGATGTTGAAGATGGCATAGAAGTTGGCAGCCTGACCGCTTGAAGTCAGTACAGCACCTACACCGCCTTCCAATGTGGCGATCTTCGCTGCTACCGCATCGTTGGTGGGGTTCTGCAGGCGGGTATAGAAATAGCCCTCCTTTTCGAGGTCAAACAACTTCGCCATCTCGTCCGAGTCGTCGTACTTAAACGTGGTCGACTGGATGATGGGCAACTCTATCGGTTCTCCGTTCTTGGCCTTGTAGCCGGCCTGTACGCACAGCGTGCCTTGTCTCAGTTTCCTATCCATTTTGCTTGTCAATTAGTAATTTGCCTGCAAAATTACGAATAAGTGAGCGAATAACCAAAATATATCGCGATATATTTTCATTAAAGGCGCCCTTTTTCTTCGTTACCGGCACCTGTTCCGCGATACTTCGAATTGCTGGTGTTGAAGTTGTAACTCAGGGTGAGGCCCACACATTGCGTATAGGTATAGACATCTTGAGCTGTCTGGCCGATGGAATAGTAGGTGGTCACCTTGGTCTTGGCTGTACGGAAGATATCGTTGGCATAGAGCGTAGCCGACAATTGTCCCTTCAGGAATGACTTCTGCAGGCGGGCATTCACCATGAAGTTGCTGCCGCGATACATAAATCCCCAGTGGTTGCTGCCAGTGTAACTGACATCGAGCAGCGCCTTGGCTGTTGGGTCGATGACGAACCAACTCTGTAGACGGGCAGAGAACTCAGGCTTGTTCAGCTTTTTGGGCGCACCATATTTCTCGGCATCGAACATCTGCTGATAGTAGTGGAGGGTGGCCTGTGGCTGCCAGAAACCGAATTTGGGTGAGGCAACAATGGTGGCATAGAAACGATCCTGATGGTCGAAGTTATCTGGCTGGAAGATGGCAATCTCGTTCTTCTCGTCATAGATATTGCCAACGTGGGTAAAGAAGTCATTCTCGCGGGTATAACCCGTCACGAAGGTCAGCCACGAATAGGTGAGGTTGAAGTCGATGCTGTGACGTACCGAGGGACGCAGCAGCGGGTTACCACCTTCGTATAATATGCGGCTGTCATACACGACCATCGAAGTCAGCATATTGTATGGCGGACGGGTGATGCGTTTGCTATAACTCAGTTGAGCACCCCATTTGCCCTTCTGCCAGGCGGCAGAGAGGTTGGGAAACCAGTCGTTATAGGTGCGGCTGGGTTCTTCCTGCCTGATGCCAAACGAGGTGTAATCGGCAGAAACATGCTCAAAGCGCAGACCTGCATTCAGATGCCACTGGCCCAGTTGCACTTCGTATTCGGCAAAGCCGGCTATATTCTTTTCCTTCATCTCGGTGTCGGACTCTGGAATGATGTTCTCCAAGTTCAGGTTGTGACCTTGGCTCTGTGTGCTTGTAGCCTCCGATCCGCCGCTCAGCACACCCTTCCAGATGGGATAATCCAGCACCAGTTTACCGGCAACCATTGTGTTCTTATCCTTAGTCAGGGTGGTGATGGTGCGGTTCATGTATTCCTCACTCAGTTCTTGTTGGTTGTTGTCATCTTCCGATTCGCGTCGCAGCCATGTGGCATTCAGGTCGATGCCTAACTTCCCAATCTTACCCACGTAATAGGTGTTCAGTTCCCAGACGGGCTTGTCTTTTTCGCGGATATCCGTTAACAGACTTACGTTACCGTCGAACACTCCGTTTTTCAGATAGTGCTGCGTCATATCCGACGAGAAACGATTATAGAGGTTCTTTTGTGACGCGAAGCTCAGTCCGATAGAGTGGTCTGCATTGAAATCGTAACTCAGACCAGTCTTGTACTGCAACTGTGTCCAGGAACTCCTTACGGGTAGTTCTGCATGGACATTAAACAGATCCTTGCTGATGTGTAGTTCCTGCTCGATGTCCTGATCATTGCTGTAATGGCCATTGTCGAGTGCCACGTTGGCAAATGCCTCGAGTCCGCCTGTGCGGTATTTCAGGGTCAGGTAGCTATAGTTGTTCCACTTGTTGTTCTTCCACGTATCACTTGTAGCCATCAGACTGAATCCCTCGCCCTGGGGTTTAAGCGTCTTGATGCGGATGACGGCATTCACCTCGGCATTATATCTGGCACCTGGTGCGGTGATGATGTCCACGCTCTTGATATCTACCGACTTCAACTGCTTCAACTCTATCGGGTCGCGTACCTTTTTATTATTGATATAGATCTCAGGTTCCCCTTTGGCCAGCACCTCGAACTTACCATTGCGGCGCTGTATTAATGGCAGCATGGAGAGCAGGTCATCGGCAGTACCCACATCATGCAGGATGGAGTGCTGCACATCCACTGTCATACCGCCCGAGACCATCTTGTACTGCGGAATCTCACCTTTGATCTCCACACCTTTCACCATGTAGGTCTCTGGTTGTAAGGTGATGGTGCCGATGTTGCCCACGCTGACGTTACGCTCAACGGTCTTATAGCCGATATACGACACCTTCAAAGTGATGCGCTGGGCCTTGCAGGGAATTACGAAATCACCGTTCTCATTGCTCACGCCACCGTTGATAAAGCCCTCATTGTGCAATGAGATATTGGCGAATTCTACAGGTTCCCCTCTTTCGTCCACGATGTGACCGATAACCTTCGTGTCCTCCTTCTGGGTACACTCAATGAAAATCTTGTCGTCATCGTAGGTTACTTTCATTGGATAGAAGCCGATCACTTCGCGAATGGCCTCATTGATGGGCAGGTCGGTGAAATGGCTGGTCACGGTGAAATCTTCCAGTTCGTCGTAGATGAAATAGATGGTCTTGTCGCTGGCGGCAGCGTTGAGGTCTTCGAGCACTTTCGAGAGTGACTCGTTCTGGTAGTCGCGGCTCAATTTCTGCGCCTGAACATTAATAGCGCAGAGAGTCAGGAATGAAATATATAGTAAGCGTTTCATGTTTTCTTTTTTTATGGAAACAAATTCCCCTAATTATCCGTAATATCCCGTAATAATTATTATGGGGATTATGAGGAATTATGGCAATTCGTTTCTTGTTATTCTACAATCAGTTTCTTGTTGTCGCGGGTGATGTGGATGCGTTCGAACTTGTTGAACGTATCGATGATGTCGTCTATGGTTACTTTTTTGTTCCATGTGAAGTAGAGACGGATATGTTTGCTAGCCTCTGTCTTATAGACGACCTCACACTGGTAGAAAGTTGCGATCTCGTTCAAGATGGTTGCCAGCTCGGCATCTTCGTAGACAATGGGCTTCATCGCCGTACTGTCAGCAGGCATTTGGGTATTGGGTGATAGGTGTTGTGTGTTGGTTGATACAACAGCCTCCTGACTCCCGACACTAGCCTCTTGACTCCTAATAACATGTACGGCGGCATAGGCGATACCTGCTAGCATCAGAACCCCCACAAACATAGCGGCGATTTTCAGCAGAGGTAATCTCTTTCCTCTTTCTTCTTTCTTGCGTCCCTTCGGTAGCAAGCGGCCTTTGGCCGAGCGCCTCTCACCTCTAAATTTTTCCCATTCCTCGTTGGCGTTAGGAACCGGGATGTCGGTCTCGTCCAGCATCTGGTCGAGTTGCTCATCTGTATAGTTCTCGGGATGCAGGAGCATCCTGATTTGCTCTTCTTTCTTCATGCTTCTCTGTTTTTAAAAGTTGAACGTAGTTTCCTCAATCCCTGCACGATGTGTTTGTTGACGGCGGAGAGGCTGATGCCGAGTTCACTCGAAATGTCCTTGTACGATTGCTCCTCGTTGTAGTGCATCTTGATGATGCGACTGGTCTGAGGAGTGAGCCTCTCATCGACATAACGGTTGATGGCGGCAATCAGTTCTCCATCGTCTTTTTCCGAATCCACAAATTCGTGTAATTCGTCTAATTCGTTGTTTTGTCTTCTTCGTGCAATGATGTTGAGGCAGCGATTGCGGACGCAAGTCAGCAAGAACGTTCTCTGAGACTCTTCGCGCAGTGGGGTGGTACCGTCCCACAGTCGGGCGAAGACATCCTGTACGGCATCTTTCGCCTCGTCTTCGTCGCCCAGCAGGATGTAGGCTGCCTTGTACATCCTGCCGTACTCCGAAAGGAAGAGTTCCTTGAATTGTTGTGCTCTGTCTTGCATCTTTTCGTCGCTGTTCTTTACTCTCTATACAGATGAACAGGGGAAATCATTACCCCTTATTGCCATTTTTTTGCAAAAATAATAAAAAACTCCCAATAGTTTCTTGTTTTCTAATAAAAAATGATTATATTTGCAAACATTACTTCAAATTGTTAGTTGTCATGAGAATTAGGACTTTATTTGCATTCTTGCTGGTGGCTGCGACAATGGCGGCACAAGATTTTAAGTTGAATGACAGCGGCTATTATACCGCTGATGGTGTGGACGTGATGGCGTTCAGCGATTTTTATCCTGAGGGACATCAGGGTGGTGTCAGCGTGCTGATGAACGGCCGGCGTGTGGCGACAAATGGTGATCTCCGTATGGAGGCAACGCCCGGTCAGTGGCAGCCTGTGCCCAAGCAGCTCAAGCGTGAGGTCGAAGGCAATGCTATCGTGACGACGCTCTGCTATCCCGACTCCTCGCGCCACCTGACAGGATTTAATCCGACGGTCTATCCCGACTATCAAGTTATATATAAGGTTCGCGTAGAGCCTCAAGGCGACGGTATTCTCGTGACTGTCGATCTGGATAAGCCCGTGCCTGAATTCCTTTTAGGCAAGGTGGGCTTCAACCTCGAGTTCTATCCGGGCGACCTTTTTGGCAAGCCTTGGTTGATGGACAATCAAAGCGGTATCTATCCCCGCCAGCCAAATGGTCCGCTGATGAAGACGCAACCTAACCAACTCCATAACGGCAACTTCCATCCTGACGGAAAGCCGCTGGCCGATATGAAACAGTTAAACGGTAAAGGGTATAGTCCGATGATTGCTGACGATATTATTGCCGAGCCCTATGCCGTGGGGCGCAAGTTCACTTCACGACCTGATGATG
>JAEEGJ010028734.1_pt1 | contig 11034 bp, 12 predicted proteins | sample 8958761 | NCBI WGS metagenome assembly JAEEGJ01 (sample SAMN16246546, study PRJNA631951) | gut metagenome | biome: gut microbiome; feature: rumen; material: RS-attached | host: Bos | place: Iran: Karaj | collected 2018-10
CATAAGTGCATCGTAGTTCTGCTGTAACTGCTCCTCAGTGAAAGAAGCCTTACCAACGGGAACGTGGATGATGTTGGACTTGTCAAGACGGTACTCAATCTTACCGGCCTTGATATCGTTAACTGCCTTGGTAACGTCCATTGTTACGGTACCTGCCTTGGGGTTAGGCATTAATCCCTTAGGTCCGAGAACCTTACCGAGACGACCTACAACACCCATCATATCGGGGGTAGCAACAACAACGTCGAAATCAAGCCATCCGTCATTCTGGATCTTGGGGATGAGCTCATCTCCGCCTGCGTAATCGGCACCTGCTGCAAGAGCCTCATCAAGCTTGGGTCCTTTAGCAAATACCAAAACCTTAACGGTCTTACCTGTACCGTTAGGAAGAACTACGGCGCCACGGATCTGCTGTTCAGCATGACGTCCGTCACAACCTGTTCTTAAATGTAATTCAACTGTTTCATCAAACTTAGCAGTAGCTGTCTTCTTAACGAGTGCAATTGCATCTGCTGACTCGTAGTACTGTGAACGATCAACGAGCTTAGCTGCTTCAACATATTTCTTACCATGTTTCATATTAATTTCCTCCTAAGCTCCTTAATTACTGTTCTACGTTAACGCCCATGCTTCTGCAGGTTCCGGCGATCATGCTCATAGCTGCCTCAAGGCTTGCTGCGTTAAGATCTTTCATCTTAAGCTCAGCGATCTCCTGAAGCTTTGCCTTAGAAATGGTAGCAACCTTGGTCTTGTTGGGAACACCCGAACCGGACTTAATGTTGCAAGCCTTCTTAATAAGAACTGCAGCGGGGGGAGTCTTTGTGATGAAGCTAAAGCTTCTGTCTGCATAAACAGTGATGATAACGGGAACGATTGTATCGCCCATATCAGCTGTCTTAGCGTTAAACTGCTTGGTAAACTCAACGATGTTAACACCGTGCTGACCAAGTGCAGGTCCTACAGGGGGAGCTGGTGTAGCTTTGCCGGCAGGAATCTGTAACTTAATGTATCCTTCTACTTTCTTTGCCATAATGGCACCTCCTAATAAATATGTGGTTAGGCGCGTCGTGACTCCGCGGAATGCGGCGACGCTCCCACGTTAGTGGGTATATTAAAGGCACAAGGCCGTTAATACCTAAATCAATTAGTTCATTGCGCGAACTTCCGCAAAAGAAATCTCTACGGGAGTCTCACGACCAAAGAGCTCTACGTTGATGGTAGCGGTCTGCTTGTTGTAATCCATACGGGTAACAACGCCGACGGTATCTTTCCAAACACCTGCAACAACCGCAATGGTATCGCCCTCTTTGAAATCAACGGAAACATTCTCCATACGAATGCCAAGAGGCTTCATCTCTGCTTCCGTAAGCGGTACGGGCTTGGATCCGGGTCCAACGAAGCCGGTAACGCCTCTGGTATTTCTGACAACATACCAAGTGTCATCATTCATAACCATCTTAACAAGAACATAACCGGGGAACATCTTCTTCTGGGAAGTCTTACGAACGCCGTCCTTAACTTCCACAACGTCCTGAAGCGGAACGCGTACTTCCAGAATCTCATCCTCAAGGTGACGGTTAGCTATTGTCTTTTCAAGGTTAACCTTAACCTTATTCTCATATCCGGAATAGGTATGTGCTACATACCACTGTGCTTCTGCCATAGAACTGCCCTCACTTTACTGTGTAATAAAGTTAACACCATACTGGATGAAAAAGTCAAATATGGTGATGAGAATGCCGACAACAATCGCAATAACGGTAACCGCAACGGACTGCTTCAAAACGGATTCTCTTGAAGGCCATACGATTTTCTTGAACTCGATTCCTACGGTCTTGAAAAATCCGGGCTTGCTTTCCTTAGTATTGGTATCTGCCATGATTAACTCCTTCCGATTGGGTCAATTACTTGGTCTCTTTGTGCATGGTGTGACGCTTGCAGAATCTGCAGTATTTCTTGGTCTCCATACGATCGGGATGAGTCTTTTTATCCTTAGTGGTATTGTAATTACGCTGTTTGCACTCTGTGCATGCCAATGTGATCTTTGTACGCATATTCTTTCCCTCCGCGTAAGTTAATTTTCAAAAATTTTAACACAAAAAAAGGAGCCTAATTTCTCTCCGCTATGACACTTTATCACAGCCCGCGTTAAGAGTCAAGCGATTTTTGATTAAAATTATTGCCAAAAGCAAAAGTCCCGCAATACTCATATAGATTCCGGTCTTAAGCCCCGACGGAACATACTTAAACTCAATCGTATGCTCGCCTTCAGGCACCCTTACCGCCATAAATCCGTAGGTCGCCTTTATAATAGAAGTTTCGCTTCCGTCCACATAAGCCGTGAACCCGTCTTCGTAAGGAACGGAAAAGAACACATAATTTTCTTTGGCCATAGATGCCTGCGCTGTGAATCCAGCATCCGTTGCCACAAACTCCGTGCACGCCGACTGCCGTCTCGCCTCGCAGACAGATTCGAACGTCTTAAGCGACGGCATGCTGTACTCCGATACTATTCCGTGCTCCAGCACCTCTGCGACCTTCGCCTCATCTTCTCCGCTCACTATCAGGTACTTGGCAAGCAGCCTGTCCTTGGACTGCGCCGTCGTCTCGATTCCTTCGAACTCAGCTTCCGTAATATATCCCTCAAAAGAAAATCCCATGGGAATATAATTCGTATTCTCATATATATTGAAGCCGTTCTTCTCGCCGACAAGCTCGTAGTCCTTAAGCTCCGTCATGTCCTCGATGTGCCCGATATGCTCAATCGAGTGCATGTTGTTGGTGATGAAGTATCTCGCCGAAAGAATGGCCCGCGCCCCAATCCTGGTAGTGTAAGGGTGGCTCGTAACCTTTCTCGGAATCTCCATCGCCTTGTAAAAAGAAAACGTCGAATCCGGAATGGTCGATATGAAAGAGGTAATGCTGTGCACATCATCCCAAAACATCGGATAATTGTAGAAGTCCTCGTCCGTCTCTATTCTATAGAAGGTTCCGTCCGGTTCAATCGGTGACTCGCCGAAGACTGCCTGCTCCAAGAAGTCAGCCTTTCTTTCGCCGTCAACGAGCACGGTGCCGGTATAGAACATCGTGGCCGCCGTCAGCACGCAAGCGCCTATCACGTAAGCCGTCACAACCCTGGTCGATTTCTTGTAGATTCGGGTGACATACATATATAGGAAGAAAACCATCACGAGCGTGAACACGATCTCACTGATGAGCTGCTCGTAATTCTTAAGCGCACCGAGCACGGTCAGCTTGCCGTCTTCGTCCTGAGCCGGGAGCACTCCCATTACAGCAATCAGACCGCTGACTACCATAACCGTAATCGCGCCTTTTCTGACCTCGCCCGCAACCTCCTCGCGGTTTTCGACAGCCCAGCCGGTCAACATCGCCATCGCAAGAAGCGGCATATAATACCAGCGCGCGTAATATTCGGAATTGAGCGCCGAGAACAAAGCATTGAGCACCGGCACCAGCGCAAACACGCAGCACACGCCGCACAATCTCTTCCACTTATCCCATCCTTTATTATATAGGAAGTAAGCAATCACACCGCTCATGGAGAACAGCGGAATATACGCACCGATTCCCGAAACTCTGCTGAATGACTGATTAAGCATCGAGTTAAGCCCCGACACATCGGGCAGCATAAACACGTTCTTCACGATTCCGAGGAACATCGTCGGCTCGCTGTATGCCACAAGATCGTAGCCTAGCAGCACCTGCGACAGTCTCGAATTGCCCATCGTATAGTACACCGCCGGCAGAATATACACACCCGCCAGCAATATGCCCGCAAGTCCGCCAAAGAAAGCGCGCGCCACATCCGCAAGCACACTTTTCCAGCCCTTCTTGTAGTCCGCAATCACCGCGAAATAATAAATCACAAGGAACACACACTGTCCCACAAAGAAATAATAATTGATAATAAGCATCAGCGTGCACATGAGCACAAAGCCCGCCACACGCCTGCGACCGTTCTCGCGCACCTTGAACAAGTCCTCGAAAGTGCACAGGAACAACGGGAACAGTGCCACCGCATCATGGAAATGATTGTACACGAGCACCGCGCCCTGATATCCGGCAAAAGAAAACATAAGCGCCCCAAGCAACGCTCCCATATGCGTGCGCAAGTGTCTTCTCATGAACGCATAAGCCGTCGCCGCCATCACAGCATACTTAAGCGCCGTCACCCACGCCATAATATAAGGAATCGCGCCGTCACTAAACAGCAACGTCAGCCAGAAGAACGGGCTTCCCAGAATGTAAAAAGAATAACATCCGACATAGCTTCCGCCGAGGTCCGTCCCCCAGTCATAGAGGTACTTCCCGCTTCGAAGCGCCGAATGCAGATGATTATAGAAAGGAATCTGCTGCACGTTAAAATCACCGTAGTAAATCCAAACGCCCTTAGTCATCACAAGGGAAGGAATTGCCACGGCGGCAAAAATCAAAAATGCTATTATAAACGCTCTGAAGCAGCCTCTCGCGACACTTACCGGTTTCTCGGGCTTAAGCGCAACGGTTTCTCCCACCTCAAGCGCCACATCCGGCGCCGGGGCTTCCGCTGTCGCAGCCGCCTCTTCCTGCGTTATTTCTTCTTTTACTGTATCCGTCAAATTTTCCATAAAAAAAAGATACCACATATCCTTCAAAATTAAAAGATAGGTGGTATCTTAGCAATAACCGTTAAACATCATTCCGGTGTACGCGCTCGTCACATAAGGTGATGCGTAAGTGTGGCCCGGATTCTTGTAAGCTACTACGGTGCGGTCCGCATATTCCATGGGATTAAGCGCTACCTGATTGGCCTTTCTTAATACGGAACCTGCGAAACTCTTGATTCCGTCGATGCTCTTACCGATATCCTCGCGATATACAGCTTCCATAAGCTTACCGCGGTCGAGCTCGATGTGTCCGTCTTCCTTAAGGTGAAGTCCCGCACTCTCGAGGTCTTCCTCGTGAAGTGATGCCAGGCCGTACATCTCGCGTACCAGACGACCGGACTTCGGATGATTGGCCATGTAGGAATCGGCAGTCTCTATAAAACCGTTGTAACCGTCCACAAGTCTTGAGATATTCGAAGCCATGGACTCAAGATCGGCCTTAAGATCGATATTGGCCTTATCGTCTTCATCGCGGCTCACGCGATTAAGTGTAACTTCGTACATCTTTTCAACCGTGAAGCTGTTGCCGGAAGCCTCGCGCTCCACGCCGTTTATGGTAAACTGCGAATTCTGCGCTTCTCTTATTACGTTGTCGATTCCGAAGAATCCTACAGAACCCGAAGTCTTACTCGTATGCTCATCACTTACAGTGAACAGGCGACCGTTGCCTGCAGTGCCCACGTTCTGCGACTGAATCACCAGCGCGCTGTTACCGTTACCGTCATGCTCAACCGAAGCATCCAGACCGATGCCCGCGTTGGAAATAAGTCTTGCAAGCTTCTCCTGAACTGCGATGTTTGTGTCATTCTCGCCGACATTGTACTGGAACTCGTAATTAAGTCCGTTGATGCCGATATCAAAAGAATACGTATCCGCCGGAAGATTGGACATCTCGGACGGAATCATACGACCCGCATTAATCTGCGGTCCCGCAAGCCTCTGTACACTTATTTCAAAAGAAGGAACCTTCGAAGTATCCGACTCGTCACCGATATAGTTAACCGATGCAAGTGAATCGTCGGATGAAAAAGCAACCTTCTTACTAAGCAAATCATCATCACTTAAGCCGCCGAGGGACGCAATCGTATTGTGAAGGGCACGCGCGTTTTCTTTAAGTCCAACGGCATACTCTTTAGTCTCCTGGGATTTATCCACGATGAACAGGGGAGCTTCTTTATTCATTTTAACGATGGAATTGTATACGCCGCGCAGTTCACTCTTCTTATGAGTATCGAACTTGGTGTCAGACTTCTGCGCATACGTAGTCAGATAATAATTATAGATATTATTAATAGACGTATGGTCTGCCATAAGCTCCTCCTTTCTTCCGTGATAGGTGTGCAAAATCCGTTTTGCGCGCCGGGCAAACAATATTTAAAAAAGGGTATAATTTACCTATTTTTTGTTTTCATGATACCATACTTGTTTTGTTCGTGCAAGTATTGCTTAAAAAGTTCTACTATTCACGCAATTTAGCCCTTTTCTTTCTTGTAATCAAAAGAAAAATCACTATACCCGTGAGTGCTCCCACACTGTCTAAAAGCACATCCGACACCGATCCGACACGCATATCCACGAAGGTCTGATGAAATTCATCGGTCGCTGCGTAGAATGCACAGATGGCTAACGCCACCGGGATTATCCGCGCCGCTTTCTTTAGCCGCTCGCCAAAAGCATACACTACGGTCATACCAAGTATCGCGTATTCGGTGAAGTGCGCGCCCTTTCTGATAATGTGATGCCACGCTTCAAGAGTGTCCGCGTTCAAGTCCTTATGCGATATTCCCTCCACAAGGTGCGCAATCGACATAAGAAAGCCTCGGCTGGTATCCCCCGACTTTTCTCCCGGCATCATCGAAAATATGAATATCCCTATCATCACAAGCACCATAGGGATGCATTTTAAAATTTGTCTTGTAGTTTCTTTTTTCATGCTCATCATGATACCACACTTTCACGCAGTGGCAATGCTTCCGCCGCCTTATTAAGCATTTCGGTGCCGAATCTTAACCGTTTCTTCATAATGAACTTCGCGTTGCCGCTCACCATCTCGCTTTTATGCTCCAAAGCACGGTCTTTTATCCCAATATGAAATTTGTTCAATTTTGGGATAAAAAAATGGCCGTATTTGTCGAGTTATGTTAACCATTTATCCCAATATCAAAAAATCTTCGTTTTGGGATAAGTTTTTGCCAATTTCTTATCCCAATTTCCAACTTTTTTCATATTGGGATAAAACAGCCTCAAACAGACAGATATAAGCGTATTTTTTATCCCAATCTGCGATTTTTTTCGTATTGGGATAAATCTCAGACCGGATATTTACGATTATGCAAGTATCGTTGAATCTAAACATATATGAATGTAATATGATATTAGAGGAATTATAATAGTTAGCAAAAGGGAGATTATTATGGAGTTTAAGAAGTTATTCAAGAAATCCGCGGCGGTTGCGATGACATTAGCCGTAGGCTTATCGGTTGCGGCTTGCGAGGAGCCGGGCGTACCGAGTTATTCGACAGAGCAGACCGCAGAGCCTAACGGTTCGACGGCCGAGACTACTAAGACAGATGCGGAGGGCGATACCTTGACATTGTTATCTACAGACAACAGCGCAGACAATTCAGCAAAAGAAACCACAGCACAGGAAACCTCACGTACTTCAGCAACAGACGCATCACCCTACAAAGATTACCCCGTGCAGCTTGCGGATGAATGGAAACAGGATCAGGACTTCACTCTTGCGGATCCCGCGCCCTGGAACCTCGAGGAGCTTAAGCAGGTAGTTGATGTGCATGACCCTCGAAGTGTAGCGGCATACTGGGTATGGGCAATTACGAGACTTACAGACAATTACGACGACGGTATGGCTATGATGAAATACCTCTTCGCAGATATAGAGCCCTTCGGCTCAGGCTTCACCGAAGGCGGCGGAGCAGGTCAGGCCGGCTGGGATTCATACTTCAATGAACGCCTTAAAGATAAGACTTACAGGTGGCTTCCCAGAGCATACTTTAACGGAGCATCCTCAGACAACGGATTCGTTCCCGACAAGCCTCTTACCATCGAGCTCTACTACAACGATAATAATACCGAGACCATTAATTCGCAGACACTTGATTCGCTCGGCAGGCTCAACATAGTCTACTGGGTACAGAGCTACGCGGCAGGCAATCAGGTCAACATCGAGCTTTCAAGATTCGACGGAAGCGACCGCTGGTACGTGACTAAGGGTGCAAGCTCATCGGCTCTCTTCTATCAGCAGTCCGGCGCCGGCACCACTGCCGCCCAGAGCCTTCCCAACGACGAGAGCACTCAGGCCGACCACGACGCATACTACGGTAAGTAAAATAAACAAGGACACAACAAAAGGGAGACGCCTCACGCGAAGCGCCTCCCTTATTTAATACATATAAATTATTCTAAGATAGTGATTCTGCCCTGACCGTAAGGATCCTTGTAGTCTTCGCCTACGTTGCCGCCGAGAACGTCAACAATGTAGTTGATAAGTACCTGGTTGTCGATCATTACGCAGTCCTGAAGAACAGGGTTGTCGGCAAACATGCTGTAGCCGTCGCCCATGTTCTTAAGCATATAATCGTGGCTGGCAAGAGTATAAGTCTTCTCGGGATCGATGGGCTCGTCGCCTACGAATACGTCCTTAACTCTGCGGTCGCCGGATACTTCAACGAATATCTTGCTGTCGTCGGTAACTACTGTAGATTCAACCTTAGTATCGATTGTGTACTTAAGGCCGGATACATGTAAGAATCCGCCGAACTCTGCAGGAACCTTAGCTGCGCTCATCTCGAGTGCGTCGAGAATCTCTGCGCCGGTTACTTCGATAACACACATCTGGTTGCCGAAAGGATGAACCTTTATAATGTCGCCGTAAGTGATGTCGCCTGCGGGGATGGATACACGTACGCCACCGCCGTTAACAAAAGCAATATCAGCGCCGGACATGGCTCTGTATGCGTCTGCACATAAATCGCCTAAGTTGGTCTCGTTGGAGCGAACCATTCTTTCGCCGGTCTTGGGGTCTGTGATGGTGAGGTCTACGTCAGTGTGAGCCACTACGGTGTTCACGAGTTCTTCGTTCTGAGCCTTAACCTCATCGATGGTTGCCTTAACAGAAGCGGTCTCGCCCTTGTCATCTACAAGCCCGGTACGGATGATGCCGGCATTGGAAAGAGTAAGCACGCCAATGTTGGCAAGCTTGGTGCCGGTAGAAGTAAGGATAACTTCCTTGCCTTCTTTGTTCTTAATGCGCTCTTCCTGCCATACGGAGTGTGAATGTCCGTCAAGAACAGCGTCAATACCTGTGGTGTTAAGAATTACATCTGTGGAAGTCCAAGGAGCGCAATCGTCCTCGGTTCCAAGGTGAGCAAGTGCGAATACGTACTGTGCGCCTTCCGCTCTGGCTGCATCAACAGCGCTCTGCACTGCTGCGTACAGCTTCTCTCCGTTCTCATCCTGGCAGAAAGAATAAATGTACTCACCCGCATCATTCATGAAATACTTAGGTGTGGAAGAAGTAATGGTCTTGGGAGTGCAGATGCCGACAAAAGCAATCTTCACGCCGCTTACTTCTTTGATCTTATAAGCGTCAAAAACGGGCTTGCCGTCCTTGTCCATAAAGTTACATGATACGTAAGGGAACTTAGCCTTGCCGGTAAGCTCGAGGAATCTCTCCATTCCGTAATCGAACTCATGGTTACCGGGAACCGCTACGTCGAATCCCGCTTCGTTCATAATGTTAATGATAGCTTCGCCCTTTGAAAGAGTTCCCACGATATCGCCCTGAATAGCGTCACCGTTGTCCACAAGAAGCACCTTGTGGCCAAGTCTCTCATAAGCGTTCTTCACGGTTACCAGGTCCTGATAGCCGAGATTGTCATCGATACCGCAGTGAACGTCGTTCACATAAAGCACGATGATATCCTTGTCAATACCCAATCCCTTGTCCTCTGCGGTCTCAGTCTTAGTCTCCGCAGAAGCAGGCGTCTCTTTGGTCACTTCAGAAGCTGACTGTGATACGGAAGTCTTCTCCGCGCAAGCTGCCAAAGAAAGCACCAGCGCAAGAGACAACACAATTGCATAGAGTTTCTTCATAATCTCCTCCTCTTGATTAGTGGTTCAATCAGTATACCACCTTGCGAGGTAGCGGGGCAATGGTACGATGGTACCATAGAAAGAAACCTTACCACACTTCCTCACCAACCAGCGAACCATAATCTATTTCTTCGGATGCAATTATGCCTTTTCCCGAAAGTTTAACATATTCTTCCAAAGACTTGTAATTGTATCTATATCCCTTATCTATTAGTTTTTTTAATTCTTCGTCATTCATATTATGAATTTCATCAAAGCAAATAGAACAATCCCTATCCTCATTCAAATGCATATGCTCCGTACGTCTCCCCCTTGATATTCTCATCTCTGGGTATTACCGCACGGGCTTGACTGCTTTCGTCAGCGGTTGTACCGTAAAACCAAGTCCCAACTGGTTAAAGATTTTGAGCATCGTTAAAAGATTGGGAGTTGTCTTGCCCGATTCGATTCTGGCTACAGACGAATGAGGTATTCCGCACAGCTTGGCCAAATCTCGCTGTGACAATTTAAGACTATGTCGCTGTTCAATCATCGCACCCACAATAGCCGATATTTCTTCAACCTCATCCAAATCCTTTCCAATTTCAGGATTTGTCGCCCTAACATGGTCTTTGTATTTCTTCCAATCGCTCATCTGCCTTGCCCCTTTCTGGCTTTCCAGTCATCTCGCTCAGCCTTAGCCTTCTCAATTTCTCTTTGAGGCGTCTTCTGCGTCTTCTTCCTAAAATGGTGCAATAACACAAAAGTGTCGTTCTCGAAAAAGAAAAACAGCACTCTGTTATTACCCGGTCTCAGTTCCCAAATATCTTCATCCAAATGCTTTGTGATATTCTCACCAAGCCTTGTCCCGTAGTCCTCTAACAACTGAATATACTGAGCAACCTGCTTGTGCTGAATACGTGCATCTTTATTTGTTGTTGCTCTTTTTTGAAGGTCATCGAGAAAGCTTTCTATATCAGATTCTCCATTTTCTGCGCGGTAAAAATCTATGTTATACATTCTTCTGTTATCATGGCCTTCTTTATATTCATGATAGCACAAATGCGTTCATGCGTCAATTTTTCAGTCTAACCAAGAACTCATTATGTGTAAAAGAAAGCACATCCAATCTCCTTATTCTACTCCATATTATTTGGGCAGGCTTAACATGTTAAAACATATCATAGAACATATGTTCGTGTCAACTATTTTATTTAGTGCCAATTATTTATCAATTACAGCACACAAAACAAGCGCCCCGGACTTCCGGGGC
>JAEEGJ010028736.1_pt1 | contig 11034 bp, 3 predicted proteins | sample 8958761 | NCBI WGS metagenome assembly JAEEGJ01 (sample SAMN16246546, study PRJNA631951) | gut metagenome | biome: gut microbiome; feature: rumen; material: RS-attached | host: Bos | place: Iran: Karaj | collected 2018-10
GGTTTCGGTATTGGTCATTTCATCGGCAACCGTCATTTCAGCACCAGCAGCATTGGTCAGCTTGTTGCTGTTGTTGACGGAACCTGCTTCAACCGTCTTGTTGTTGGTGAACTGCCCAGCATTCTCAAGCGTTTTAGCCTTGAGTGTGCCGTCGTTGGTTGTAGTGCCATTGTTTGCCAGTTTGCCATCAACTGCTACCGTGTGATCTTCACTGATATCCAATATACCGCCGTTGGTCAGATCAGACTGAACCGTTACATCACCGGTTTCAGCCAGTGTAACCTTTGCATCGCTGTTGATGGTCAAGTTGCCATTGACCGTACCAGACTGCAGTACCAGTTCTGTATCCAGACCTGGGTTTGGCAGGCTGTCACCTGCAACCAAATCGCCCGATGTCCCTTCGGTGCCACTGATGGCAGCGATGGTCAGTTTGCCTTTATCAATCTGGGTCAGCTTGTCATTGACCAACTGATTGATAACGACATTACCAGCGGTGACTTCAACGGTTCCCTTGTTGGTCACCTTATCCAAGGTGTAGGTCTTTTCATTTGCTGAGGCGAGCGTTGCTTTGCTTCCGTCTGTGTTCACATTCAGTACAGCCAGACCCGTGCCACTGCCATTGTCTCCTGCAGTAACAGAAAGGTTTGCATTATTCGTATCGCCTACATTGACGGTGCCAGCACCTGTGATGTTCTTCGCTTCAGAAGACCCACTGGCAATGTTCAGTTCGCTGCCAGTTTCGACCGTATCTGTACCCAGCTTGTTGCTGTTACCCGAGACATTGACTGTAGCATTCCCAGAAACAGCCAAAGTACCTTCATTACCGGCAACACCCTCTAGGTTTACAGTGCCATTGGTGATATCTACATTACCAGCATTATCCAATTTGCTGATGGTGTAGCCATCATTAACAGCCTGGATATCAGCCGTTCCTTTTGCGTTGACGGCTAGGTTGCTTAAATTGCCACTAGCAGTAGTCACAACAAGTTTGGCATCATGGGTACCATCACCGACACTGACTGTTCCGCTGCCCGTGATGTTTTTCGATTCAGATACGCCACTGGTGATGTTGAGCGCACTGGATGTCCCAACGGTGTTGGTTCCCAGTTTGTTTCGAGCAGAATCCGTTCCGCCTGATACATTGGCAACAGCACCATAAGAGACATCCAATGTGCCATTTTCACCGGCAACTCTTTCGAGGTTGACGGTTCCACTGACGATATTGACATCCCCAACACTGGTCAAAGTGCCAATGGTGTATTCATCGTTGGTAGCAGAAGCCAAGGATGCCTGGCTACCAGATGTATTGACATTGAGTTTTGCCAGATACCCGTTACCATCGGTAACCTCGAGAGTACCGTTAATCTCAGGAGCAACCTGCCCAACATTGACTTCACCGTTACCCTTCAGGTTGCCGGCAACAACCAGTTTGCTACTGTCGTCCGTATTCAGAATATCGAGTTTTTGCCCATCAACAACGGTTGCTATCCCGATATGGGACGCATCCTGGACAATCATGTCACCACCATCGACAAATAAGTAACCCTCTTCGCCGACAAAGTTTTCGACTGTAAAGACACCACCGGTCACCTTGACGGAACCTTTATTGTTGACGGTCGTTGCGGTGACTTCGCCACCACTGATGTTCAGCAATGCGCCCGTTTGGTTGTTGTTGGCACTATAGGTATTGTTAATGCCATTGTTGATTGTTGTTGTTGCAGTGAGCTTACCGCCTGAGACATTCACATTGGCATCATTGTTGAGTGTTGTAAGTGTAATGACGCCCGAACCGCTTAAGTTCAGCTGGGCGTTATGGTTATCAGGGCCGTTTTCAAAGGTCGGGACAGCAAATTCCCCATTGGTTAACTCGAAAACCCCATTGTTTGTGAAAACGTCATTCTCACCGAAAATGATATTGCCACCGCCTTCAACCAAGATACCGTTATTGGTCATGTCCCCCTTGATAAGGAGGGTTTTGCCTGCTTCTGTCAGGGTTGCCTTGCCATCACTTAAGATGGTCATGTCGCCATTGACCGTGCCTTCCAGCAGGATGAGTTCTGCATCATAAGACAGTAATGCATTTGTATTGGTACCGTCACCAACTGTCATATTGCCCGAAGTTCCAACGGTTCCACCAACGGTTGCAACGGTCAATTGTCCCTTGGCGACCTGGGTCAGATCATCGTTGACCAGGTCGGTGATGGCGACATTGCCATCTGAGATTTTTACTGTACCGGCATTGGTTAAGGTTTCGATGGTATAGCCCGCACTCTCTGCCGTGATGTCGGCCATACCATTCGCTTTCACATCCAGATTGGTCAAGCTGCCATTGCCAGCTGAGACGGTCAGTTTGGCAGTGCCTGAACCGTCACCGACATTGACGGTACCTTCACCGGTGATGTTCCGGGACTTGGAATCTGCCCCCTTGACGGTCGCCGTTGCACCGCTGGCAACAGTCAGGTCACCGTCCGCACCGGAGAGGTTTTCCAGGGTAACCGTGCCACCCTTGACCTTGGCAGTGCCTGCGTTGGTCAATGTGCCGATGGTGTAGTCTTCGCCAGCATCGGCAGTAAGGTCGACTGTACTATCTGCCGTATTGACGTTTAAGGTTGCTAAAGTCCCTTTGCCAGCAGTGACTTCCAATGTGCCTTTATAAGAGCCGGTGCTGTTACCAACATTGACGTCCCCTGCCCCGTACAGGTTGCTGACAGTCATGGCACCATCAGCCGTTTTGGCGATATTTAACTGCCCCAATTCTGCGACTTCAACAACGTCCTGTTGATAGCCGGATGCGTTGACATTGACAATGGCTTTCAGCTTGACATCGTCGGTCGTGGATGTACCGATCTTCAGGTTGTCAACCGTCACAGCAGTATCATCGCCCTTGATGCCCTTAAGAAAATCTGCTGCGGTTTTGTAAGTGGTGACTTCGCCACCGTTCATATTCACAACCAGGGGGTCATCGCCCTGACGCCCGATAACCAAGCCGTCATTCGAGTTTGCGATGGTCTTAAGGGAGCCTCCGTCTAGGTTGATTTCAGGACTGTTGAGCCCGTCAATCCTAGAAGTGAACAAGTCGCCGCTGTTATTAATGACAGCTGCTGTAAGGAAACCTTGGTTAAGTAGCGTGCCACTGTTGTTGATGGTTCCTGCCGCCAGAACAACATTCGAAGGTGCTGTTAAATCGTCTGCACTGCCGACATAGAGAAGCGACTGGCTTGCAACAGTCACCTTATCCTGATAATCGCTCAAGGAATCAGGAATGGCATCTAGGCTGCTGTCGACAATCAAAGAACTGTCTGAATCCACGGCTTGGGAAGCAACAACAGCCAAGGCAGTGCCGAAATAATTCGTCCCATTAGCAGGATTACCCCAAGCCAATGGGGTGTTGGCATTAAGCCATGTGACGGCTGCGACAGCTTTGCTCTCGTCGGTGTTTCCTAAAATACCAATCGTATTGCGGCCGATTAAGAGGTCAGAATTGGCATCCCATGATCCAACAGCCAGATTGGATGCATTTGCCGGGGTATTGTCTGCATCATTATCAGACCAAGCAGGGTCAACAAACAGGATGCCGTTGCCAGAAAGCTGCCCCACCCTTAAGGTTGCCGCGCTGTCGTTGGTGCCAACCAAGACGGTACCGTTATTGGTAATCTTTGTCGCACTGGAAACGCCGCTGGTGATCTTCAGCTGGCTGCCGCTTGCGACTGTATCCTCACCCAAGGTATTCGGTGTGATTGCGTTACCACCAGCTACACTGAATATGGCTGTTTTATCAGTTGAGCCAATATTGATTTGGCCGTTTGTTCCACTGATGCCAGATGCCTGAATATTACCCACCGTGTTGACTGCCCCTTCGTTGGATAGGCGGGCAATGGTGTAAGACTTGTTATCGGCTGCCTTGACGTTTGCGGTACTGCCTGATGTGTTGACGTTTAATGCTGCCAGGCCATCTCCTGTGCCGTTATCAGCTGCAGTGATGGACAATGTGGCATGGCTTGCTTCAACAACTGGATCAGTCGACGCTGCGCGACCGACGTTGACGATACCATTACCAATCATATTGGTTGCACTAGATGCACCACCGATGACATCTAAGCTGCTGTCAGCCTTAGCAATCGTCGCCGTACCCAAGGTATTGGGATCATCACTTGTCCCACCAGAAAGTGTGAATTTGGACTGGGTGGAATCTGTGCCGACATTGATATAGCCGCCCGCGCCACTCATACTGGTGGAGGCAACATTTCCAACGGTATTCACAGTACCGGCATTCGTTAAGTTGCCTAGTGTGGTATCCGTACTGCTCTTACCCACAGTCAGTGTACTATCTGCGTCTTTAACAGCGATGAAGCCCGTTCCGTTGACTTTATTGACAGTAACAGAAGTTGGTGTCGTTGATGGCGTGAAGACTTCAAGCTGGGCATCATTTTTGAGTGATAATTCTTCAATCGTGGTGGAGTAACCGATACCCAATACGGCATCAATCTTTTCTTTTGTGGCAACCGTCAAAACTTCATTGGTTTTATCGTATATGTTGTTGCCGATGGTGATGGAACCCGTTCCTGTAACTGTGTCCCGTAAGTTCAAAATACCGCTGTCAACAGAAGCTGTGCCATTATTTGCAAAGGAAGACAGATTGACGGTTGTGCCAGTCACGGTGCCAGAACCATTGTTTTCACCGCCGGTCACCAAAATATTGCCGGTATTGGTGCCACCATTGAGATCAACAACACCCCCTTTGATATTGGTTGTGCCCGCGTTGGCCAGTGTGCCGATGGTATATCCTGCACTGGCCGCCGTAATGTCGGCCGTTGCGCTGCCCTTCACATCGAGCTTGGTCAGGCTGCCGTTCCCGGCTGAAACGGTCAGTTTGGCGGTATTGGTACCGTCACCAACATTGACAGTACCCGCGCCGGTGAGGTTATCTGCCTCTACTAAACCTTTGACGATATTGAGCTTGGTACTACTTGCTACAGTAGCAGTTCCTAAAGAATCTTCTACCTCATCACTATAAATATCAAGAATAGTATTAGTCCCAGATATATTTGTTTGTGAATTATAATCTGCACTTTTTATGCCACTGTACAGAGTTGTTTTTCCATTTATAACATTGAAAATGCCTGTATTATTCCAGATATCATTTAATTCGGTTCCCATTTTGTTCTTATCTGCATCATTTATGCCACCGAACGTATTATTACCTGAAAGATTCAATGTGAAGTGTCTTCCAATAAATATAGATCCACCATTACCGCCTGCATAATTTTTGGTGAACGTTACATTCTGCATGTTTACTGTGTATTCGTCAGTAGTAGGTGAATCAACTCCGTGACCAATATATATTGCTCCTCCTAATCCGTCATTACTTTCAGCTTTGTTGTTAGTAAAAACTGTATCACTAATTGTTGTTGTTTGATTACTGATGCCTTTTAATTCAATTGCACCTCCCCTTTTGTTATTTGCAACATTTCCTTGAAAATTAGAACTTTGGATATTTAAACTTCCTCTAAGAGAGCCTATTGCTCCTCCATGCCCTGCTTTATTGTTTGTGAAAGATGCATTAGATAAAACTAGACTGGTATCTTCATTATAAATTGCACCACCAGCACTGGCATTGCCAGCTTCGTTTTCTTCAAAAAGTGCAACATTTCCAAAAGTAACCGTTCCTTTGTTATAAATAGCCCCGCCATTTCCTGTAGCTTTGTTTTCACTGAAAGTTGATGTGCTATTAATGGTTATCTTCCCATTTTCACTGTTAAGGATAGCCCCACCTTTTCCAATAATGGTTGTTAAAGTTTGTGCATCATTGTTTGAAAATTCAACTTCATTAAATGATATGGTTCCTTTGTTATTAACGGCACCAGTGGTTCCGGTGTTATATTTAAAAGTTGTTTTTCCGCCAAAAGTTATTTCGTTGCCATTATAAATTGCTCCAGCGCCATTTTTAGATGTATTATGTGAAAATTCAGTATCTCCTGTTGTAATAATTACTCCGTGTCCTCCGTGATTATATATAGCGCCACCAGAACTTTGAGCATAGTTTGATCTAAAAATTGAGCCACCCGACATATTTATCGTAGCAGTTTGCTGATTTGAACTATCGCTACCGTTAAAAATAGCACCCCCAGAGCTCTTTAGTGCACTATTATTCTCAAAAGTAATGCCTGATGTGATGTTCAAAGTTCCGCGGTTTATGATAGCGGCACCTTGTGTGTCTTCAGTATTCCCAGAAAATGCTGTCGAAGGATAGCTGGAACTAGGAATTGATTCTGTTGAGCCATCACTTACCCAAAGTGCACGGGCTTCTGCCACGTTCCCTGTTATCCCCAACAACGTCGCCAATGCCAGCGCCACTGCTGTTTTCTGGGACTTGGATTTGCCATGGGCTTGGATCAGTTCACTACCGACAACGAACATGCCACGGGCTTTATTGAAGACGACTTTGAAGATGTGGTTCATGATGGGGTTCCTATCACGCTAATACAGAGGCAACAGCCTAGCCTGCCGCACGCAGCAGACACTATGGGCTATATCTTCCTTATAACATGTAAGTACTCAAAAATGAACCATTAAAAAATACTTTATAAGTATGCAGATTGACTTTACCCCCCACATATCCAACTATTTCATTTAAATACAAAGACATAATGTTATAAAACTAGAAAAAACATTAACTGTGACTTAAATGAGACGCTCTTCTTAATAAGGAATTTTCAGGGACGGCCAGAATAAGCTGCTGTTTGAGCCCATTCCTGCACGATTGAATCCTGCCTTCATGCAAATCCGGCTTCTGGGTTGACCACAAAGTCGCATAGGACACATTCACTGTGGTTCGCAGAGCATTTTGAGAAGCAAACAAACAATCCCAGCGGGTACGCTCTAGTATCCAAATGCATCTTCCCCTGCGAATTCTTTACTGTCACCGTTTCAACGCACAAACCACACCAAAAGTTTGCCGAATACCACCGCTTCAATCCATTTTGCCAAAGCAGCATATTCCCCCTTCTATTCTTGGTTGGAATGATGCGCATCCAAGCTTAGCATAAGCCTTTATCCTTATCCCGCCTGAAAACATCAGCCAGGAAGAATCTGATGCCTAAGTGCTGCCAGACGGCTGACTTTCTTGTCACGTCCGCTGACCATCGTCCATACGCACGCTTTTCCCGTCCAATTCCCCTTTGATTACGCGGTATGAACCCTCAATGCGGTGCCGCATACGGTCATTCTTAAGGACTGTCCATGAATCCTTCTCGACATTGGAAACCAGGTAGAAGCCATCGTTGTGCATTGCTTCTTCAATGGCTTGGGTATTGGGCTGAATGTCAGCCTTGCTGCCCTGAGCACTTTGGATGCTGGGAATTTATCTACCCAGGACTGTTCGACGTCACACAGCTGCTCCCGCTTCACCCGTTTTGCCTCGATAGCAAGGCTAATTTAGGATTACGTTTGTGTGAGGCGGCTTTCAGGATAAACGTACTGGACAAGCAACCCACTCATTTGGCGGTTGCTTCCGCAGCAGATGCCCCGGCACGGCAGCTGTCGAACATATCGAGCGACTTATCATAGATCTTGGTGCCAACCCCCATCATACCCAATACGGTATGGAAGAGGTTGTCATGGGAGAACTCATCGGCATCGGCCTTCTTGGCCAGGCAGCTGTAGTTGTAGCCGCCCTCTTTCTTCATACCGTCTGACATCCAGAGGATGAATGGCACGTGCTTCTGGCCATCCGGCGCAATCGAATAGTTATACCCATGCAGGAAAACGCCGTCCTCACCCAGCGATTCCCCATGGTCAGACACATAGATCAGCCCGGGATTTAAATGCGGGACTTTCTTTAAGGCGTCGATTGTCCTGGCAATCACGAAGCTCGTGTAATGGATGGTGTTGTCGTATGCGTTGACCAAGCCTTCCGGATCACAGCCATGGACATCGCTGGAATCACAGGTCGGCTTGAATTTACGCTGCGCATCGGGATAACGCAGGTAATAGGCAGGTCCGTGGCTGCCCATCGTGTGCAGGACAATCACCGTATCCTGTTTGATGTTCGAGAGCCTTTCATCCAAGCCATCGAGCAAGATCTCATCGAAGCAGGACTCATTTGCGCAATAGCGTTTGTTTTTGCTCAGGTCGAGGCGAACTTCTGTGATACGGTTGGCCACCCCTTTGCTGCCCTCGTCGTTTTCAAGCCAGATGACGTCATAACCGGTCTGCTTGAGCAGGTCGACGAGGTTTTCCGTATAGCGGGCTTCTTTCGTGCTGAAGTCCTTGCGGGCTTTGTGTGAGAACATGCACGGCAGCGAAATCGTGGTGGATGTCGCGCAGGAATAGACATTCTTGAACGAAATTACGTCTTCTTTCTTGAGATCCGCATTGGTGTCCTTGCCGTAACCGTTCAATGACCAGTGGTCTGCACGGGCCGTTTCCCCCACCATCAGGATAAAGACAGACGGCTTGTCACGCACAGGCCCTATGCGTTTTGCGTCAGGGTCAAGCCGGACAAAATCGTGTTCTGCCAAGGACTGGTTGCGGAAATTACGCTGGGCAGCCCTGAAAATGTTGAAGGGATTGACGAGCGTCGAAAGCGCCCGGTTCGCATGACGGAAGAAATAATACTGCTTAACCCCGGCAAAAACAGTCACTGCAATCAGGATCAAGGCACCCGCAAAAACAATGGCACGATGGATGATTTCCTGCCGCCTGGGGAGGTAATCAATGCGGGTGATACACAGCAAATACGCCGGGATGATCCCTGTGATGACAATCCAGGCGATGGCCTTGAATGTCACGAGTTCCATCGCTTCCCGGCTCGTGGTCTCCAGGACATTCTGGATCATCTCGGCATCAATCGTGATACCCAAGTCGAACATCGCATAATTGGCGACACTCGATACCAATAGGATCGGGATCACGACAATCTTGCCAACGTAGGGCACGTTGATGAGGCAAAGGATCAGGAAAAAGAGCAGGAACAGGAAAAGCGGGACGGTAATGCAGACTATGTAGGCATTGATGCCCCAGTCAAAATCCATGCGGGTGAAGATATAACGCCACAGCCCGAGATTGAGCACAATGGCAAAGTAAAAGGCGCAAACCAGGTTAACCCAAAAGCTTCTGAAGTGCAGGCTGTGCGATAGGCAGAACCGGTCAAGAAGGGATTGGATTGACATGATTGAGAACCGTTCTTGTATCAGGTGATTAGCGGCCGTTGATGCCTGCCGCAAGAAAAGAAGCACTGGACGCTGGTTGCAGCATCCATGGAATTGAAGCCAAGGCAGCCACCAGATGGGATAGGCGGGTCTTTAGGGATGCGTCTTGGGTGTCTGCCGGCCATCGGGAGTTCTCATCGTTTGCTTAAACGCCATGCACAGGGCAATGTTGCGTAGACGATGTTATACCGCAATAACCGAAATTAAGAAAGACCTAAAAGCGGTCAGGAAGCAGAAATTTTTAGGGTTGGGGAGGCGATAGGGGGCGCAAGCAGTGCCGCAGTTTTATTAAGACAATTGCCCTGCCTGCCACCGAGACAAAGTTCGCCTCACAAAATACAGGAAGCCCCTATCTTTAGAGGGCAATCAACCATTACGCTGTCGGAACCTGTACTTTCCTTTACCATGACCCGACACTGGCTCTATGATTCCCTTTTCTGCCATTTCTTTTAGAAGCTCCGATGTTCTTGACGGTTTAATGCTGATTGCTTCCATGACATCCGAGCGTCCAAACAACGCCTGGTTGGGAAACGTCCTGCAGAGTTTCAAAATATGACCCGCCGTTTTTGGGTGGAATAACCTTTCAATGTCCGCTTTTAACACTTCAATGTCCGGTTTTGAGGCATCAATGTCCGATTTTATCCCTTCAATGTCCGGTTTCTCAGATTCTTGGAACATCCCGCTGATATGCAATGTCCGATTATGGAGTGGATGGTTCTCATTCAGGATAAGGTTTCTCAAGAACAGCTCCAGGAATTCTGTCGTCTGATGGATGCCGTTTTTCAAATCGTTATAATTTGCCCGGACAAGGGAATTGCGGAAATACCACGCATTCTCAGCAAAGATGTCATTTGTAACATCAAAGCCAAGTGTGCGCAGATACTTGATAAAGAATACTGCCGTCGTTCTGGTATTGCCTTCAGCAAAGACATGAATCTGCCACAGCCTGGAAACGAATACTGCAAGGTGATGGATGATTTCATCCATCGAAAGGTTTTTATAAGAGAATTTTTTCTCTTCGGAAAAGTCGTAGTCCAATGTTGCCCGCAGTTCCGCAGCACTGCCGTAAAGCACAGTAGCACCGTTAAGCACCCATTCCTTTTTGGTGATATTGAAATCCCTGATGTGTCCAGCATGAGAATAGATGCCGGTGAACAGCCGCCTGTGGATGGAGAGATATTCATTCGGGGTAAAGCTAAAAGCCTTTTCTGAAAGAAGTGCTGCAATTTTCGCAGAAACCTTGTCCGCCTCCTCTGTGCGGTCTTCCGCATCACGGACAGGATTCTCCTCATAATAGGTTTGCAGAAGGGCATTTGCCTCGTCAAATGAAATCTCACCCTCAATATTGCGGACAGCTGTATGCACCAGATATTCTGATGTTTTTAATCCGTCAACCGCCTGCAGGCCAATGGCTGTATACCACACATAACCTTTATCCCGCTTGTCCGGCTCGGATTCTTTAATATACTGCTCAAAAGGATCTTTATTCACTGACTGTTACCTCGCTGAGGTTAGTATATCGAAAAAATTGAATTACGAACGCAGTGCGTTCGTAATTCTGTTCCCGTATTTTTTCAATCATCAACCAGAAGCGGCACCCTGCCCTTGTACAGGGTGGATCCTGCTAGGAATGCAAAATATTGTAACCCCGGCAGCCGTGTCAGCAAGTCCGGGGATACAAACGGGATTTCTTCCTCTTGGATGGAACGCGAGCGCGACCCCGAATAGTCCGCAATATTCTTGGCTGAACTGGCATTGACCGACTGCGTCCGGGAAATCCGCCTGGCTGACGTCTTACCGAACGACTCCGCAATGAACTTCGCCA
>JAEEGJ010028739.1_pt1 | contig 11032 bp, 6 predicted proteins | sample 8958761 | NCBI WGS metagenome assembly JAEEGJ01 (sample SAMN16246546, study PRJNA631951) | gut metagenome | biome: gut microbiome; feature: rumen; material: RS-attached | host: Bos | place: Iran: Karaj | collected 2018-10
GCTGTTATCAGTATCATGAGAGGCACCACGGTAAATATGAATGCAGGCTTTAGAATAAAATGAAAACCGTGCGCTCCCATGGCGCCAAGAAACATCCCTGCCAGGGTCTCTCCCGGCACAATTCCCGCAAATATTCCGGTCAAAAGACCTATGAATGCTGTGGCAAGATCTCTCTTTGCATACTTTATTTTGATGTCGCCCGATGTAAAGCCAAGAGCCTTCATCAGTGCACTCTCGCTCCTCTCCTTCCATATCATCAGACGGGTCATGAGAAGGACCACAGTGAAAAGTATCAGGCACGCCAGCACTGTGCAGATACCAAAGGCTCCTGATATCTTTTTGATGGTCTGTCCGTATGTCCCCTGAAGATAATCCTCTATAAGGGTGATGCGCATTCCGTCTGCACTGAAGTTCTCTTTATACTCGCTCACCCATTCACCGGGGGAATTTCCGTCCTCAAGAGAGAGATAGATAATGCTCCACATAACGCTTCCAATGTTGCCGGGCTCATCAAAACACGCTTTGGCGCTCTTTCCGCCATTGGTGATATCCGAATAAATCCCGCAGATTCTGCAGGTGAGGGTCTTAGGATCTGCTCCGGTGCTGCTTTTGATAACCTGAAGTTCATCCCCAACCTTTATATTCATCTCCCGGGCATTCAGTATCGACAGGGCTATCTCATTTTCTTTTTCCGGGAAACTGCCTTCCGTATATTTCACCGGATACTTGCCGTGATCGCCGTTCTCTATCATGAGGTCATAGGAGGCGCCGTCAGAGAGCCTTACCCCGTAGACAGAAGTCTGCATGAGGGCGTAGTCACTGACCCTCTCATCCCGTTCCAGGGCTTTTGCCACGGCCTCGACAGTCTCTTTTGTATTGGCGCTTTGCCTTATATCAATCCTTATCTGACTCTCGCCTATTCCCATGTATGTGGCAAATCCCGAAGCGGCGATGGTGCTTTTCATATTGAAAGGCACAAGGATGATAAACACCGCTGCTGCAGTGATAATGCCGACAGGGATGAGAAGGCTCTTTTGTCTGCCGAAGGTCCCACGGCCATACATAGCTTCCACAGCTGAGAGCTTCTCCATGCTGCGAAGGGTTCTTAGTATCGAGAGCAGGATTATAGCTTCTGCAGCTATGGCACCAAGGATTGCCACGAGGATGATGACTGCTGTGTTTCCCGGATTGCCGTACAGTTCTCTCATCTTGGCGCTTAAGGGTCCGGAGATGATAATCGCTGCGATAAGCCCCAGATACAAGCCTGCGGCTGACAGCAAAAGATATTTCGAGAAGTACATACCGCGGATCCCTCCCCGGGATATTCCTACAGCTTTCATTATTCCGATTTCTCTTTTGTCCTTCTCAAGCTGCGTCATAATCAGGGTGCGAATGCAGAGCATGGAGATAAAAAGGACCACGACGCTGACAAGCAGTATCACCAGGATCATTATTCCGTCGGATAGTGCGTTCATCATGCGTATCAAAGGGCCTGTGATTGTCGGTCCGTTTTCGGGGAGGCTTGCCTTGTGGTATGCAGTTGCAAAGGCGTTCATGTCGCTGTCCTCGCAGAGCCTGAACTCGATCAGGTACTCCTCGCTTCCATGGGGTTTGAGACGCTCATAGTCCCGGGCGTTTACGAGAAACCTCTTGGAGGAAGCCATCATGGAATTCATCTGGGAGTCGCGAAGAAATCCTGCCACGGTGAGAGATTCAGCTCCGAGGCGCATTATATCGCCGCTTTTCACATCGTATTCTTCTCTGTAGCACGCGGGAACATAGACCTCACCTTCATTTGGTTGGATCACGTTATTGTCTGCATCGATCAGAAAATCAAACTTATCACTCTGCATACAAAGTCCGTTATCCTGCGTATTTTCAGATAAAGATTTCTCACCGATTGAAAGGTCTGCGTTCTGGAGGTTTAGAAACTTTACGATCTGCATCTCTTCCACATCGGTTCTGTCCTGCGCAAACTCCGAGATGTCTTTTGCCGAGATATCACCCATATGCATCTGCAGAAAATCAGGCGTTCCGGCAGTTTCCATAAGCCGGTCAACAGAACCCAAAAGTCCCGCAAAAAGCATAATTGCAAGACTAAGCAGCATGGCCGAAGATGCCATGAAAAAACATGTCGCTGCAGCCACGAACTTTTCCGCCTTTATGCTGTTAAACAATAGTCGCTTCTTCATTGTGTTCATCGCCCTCCAAGGCTCTTACGTCTCTAAACATGTATAGTGTTATGGCCGTCACTGCCAGCAGCACACCCGAAATCATGACGACCACTGCTGCTCCGCGACCAACGCCAACCTGTTGCAAAGTTGCAATTTTATCTGCCAGAAATCCTGCTCCGCCGTAGGCAACCACATAGCCGAGCTGAGAGAGCAGGCTTATAAGCCCCCAGGCCCTTCCCTGCTTGGCCGGGTCTATATTGGTCCTCGTCAGATAATCAAGGCAGTTGTTAGCAAAGGGCAGCATAAAGAAAAATATGAAGCCAAATAAGCATATAAGAACAATGTCTTCTTTCAGGCTAAAGCCGATCATGGCAAAGCCTGCGAGAGCAAGAGAAATACTTAGCACTCCGGTAAAGTTCTTTCTGATCCCGAATATGCCGATAAAAATGCCTGACACAAGCATTCCGCTTGCACACAGTGTCTCTGCGATGCCCAGCATTTCGCTGTCTGTAAAATCAAGTATCATGGGCTCCGAGAGGATCTGCAGCGTTCCCATAAAGCAGGTCATTACTGAGGAGACGATGATCAGTATCATAATTCCGCGCTTCTTTGTAATGGCATGCCATCCCTCTTTGAAGCTCTCAAAAAAAGATTCCTTCTGCTCTGCGGCTTTTGCACAAATCCCTTTTCTGACTATAGCCGTGCAGATCACTGTCAGCACAAAGGTTGCGATGTCGATCACCAGCAGGAGCTTCACATCGCTAACCGTCAGCAAAAGCCCCGCTATAATGGGCGATATCAGGTATCTTGCGCTTCCGGCGATGCTTACCATTCCGCTGGCCCTGGAGTACTCCTCTTTTGTCAAAAGATCTGTCACAGTAGCCCGGTATGCCGGCTCAAGGAGCGATGAAAACACAGAGCTGATAAATACTCCGATACATATCTGATAGAGCTGTGCGCCTCCGCGCATCATGCAGATTAGGATGTATATCAGTCCCAGTGCTGACAGGCCATCGCCGATCATCATGAGGAGTCTCCTGTCATACCTATCTGCCAGAACTCCCGCCGGCGCCGACAAAAGCAGCGTTGGAAGGAAGGCCAGCAGCGCCACCAGTGCCATGCTCCCGGCACTTCCCGTCTGCTTGAACACATATACGCTAAGGCCAAAGCTGGTCAGCCCGCCGCCTATTGCTGAAATTATCTCGCCGCTCCATAGGAGCAGAAATTTGTTAAAGCCTGATTTCTGATTCATAGGTTTTATTCCTTTCGTTCTTGGGTTTAATTCTACCGACAAGTTGTCGGTCATTGGGTTTAATATATGGGACCTGCTGCAAACGTGCGTACAAGTCCCTTTTAAGTTTTGTTATATGTGGCTGCCTTATTCCTTGAAAGCACTCATCATTATCTTGCTAAGGCTTCCCTCCCCGGCTCCGAGGATCTTTTCTGTGTGATAGATAAATGCCTTGCCCTTGGATAGCTTTTCCTTGGGCGTAAGTTCTGCCAGATCATCAAACGCCACGTTACTGTATACCATGATCATCTCAGCAGCTTCTGACGGGTATTTGGAATTAAATATTCCTTCCTTATTGCCCTCCCTGATAAGCTTTGCATAAAGAGGCACAACCTCTTTTATGAGACGCTCCTGCATCTTCTGGTGAAGGAGTGCGTTCTGCGGTTTGTGAAGCTGCTCAAATACTTCTGTTCCGGTCTCGCTTTTGATGTTCAGAGCCTGGATTGCTCCCATAAGGCGTTCCAAGACCGGAAGGCTGTTATCATCTATTATCATTTTGGCACCGAAGATTGCCCTCCTGGTCATCCTGTCAACAATCGCATCAAGGATCTCTTCCTTGGAAGCAAAATGATGATAAAGAGTTCCGCGTGCAATTCCAATCTGATTGATGATGTCGTTAGTGCTGGCTGCATCAAAGCCCTTCTCGGCAAACAGCTGCTCAGCGACATCAAGTATTTCGTTTTTTCTCTCTTCTGCTGTTTTTACAACTCGCATATGATCTGAATCCCTTGCGTAATAGTCTGGTTTTCAACCGGAAGTTTATCACCGACAACCTGTCGGTATTGTAGCATACCATTACACATTTGTAAACTGTTTTTCAGACATTGAGGCTATACCGGTGATCAGATTAGTCTGAAAGGATATCAGAAACGACCCGATTCTTGCCGCGTCTTTTTCCCAAATAAAGCTTACCGTCAGCTTCCTCCATCATGGATTTTATGGTATGTCCATCCCTGTACTCGCAAATACCCATGGTGACAGTAACGGACAGCTTCTCACCTTCTTTGTAAAAAACACCATCCCTTGAAATGTCTTTTCTTATACGTTCTGCAGCCTGCAGAGCCTGTTCCTTATCGGCTTTTAAAAGAATGCAGATCTCTTCACCGCCCCATCTGAAAACACGGTCGGTTTTCTTAACACCTGTCTGTATGGTGCGGGCGACATACTTAAGGACCTCGTCTCCGGCTTCATGACCATAGGTATCGTTCACCTTCTTGAAGTCATCAACATCAACCATCACGATACAGAAAGGATTTTTTCCGCCTTTTGCCTGATCCATAAACTCACGCATATAGCCATCCATGCTTTTTCTGTTAAGCAGGCGGGTAAGGGTGTCCATGTTGGCGTATTTTTCCAGCTCCTCAATCAGATACTTGCTTCCGAGATGAGTAAGACAAAGAAGAATTCCCGCAGAGAACAGGAGATAGCATATCCTTATCAGAAAAAAGGCAATCTGATTGGGTCCCGGCGGAACACGCATTATAACAGGTGAAATAAACCAGGAAAGAAAGGTTGATATCAATATCCCCACCGTTACCCAGCTTGTGAGTTTCATATCAAAGAAAAATACTGTGAAGAAAATAAAGAACGGCGCAAAAGCCCACCACTGGTCAAATGGAATCAGGTAAATGGTGAAATTGAACTGAATCAGTATACAGACTCCTACCGCGATCTTGTGAGTCTTTAGCTTTTGCTGTTTAACGAGACTGTCTCCCTTAAGTCCTGTGCGATAGAAATGAAGAGCCACCAGGAAAAAGATAAGGTTGACTATATCAAATATGATCAGAGCGGGAGTTGATACATCCTGGAACAATCCCATCAGCTTGGAGATAGTATATGCTACCGCCGATGTGGCTGCAACTGTTGTTGGCGCCATTACAACAAATCTATAGACGCGTGTCAAAAAAACGTCCAGCGCTGACAGACCACTTACCTCCTCATATTCTGATTGATTTCGCATATCAGTATTAGGATCAGACATAAGCGTTCCTTTCACAACGAAGATATATTAATAAAATAACATATTTTCGTACTTCATGGGTGAGTCACGCCAGTATCTTTTTTATCATCTTCTCATTGATCGGGAGGAAGAATCCTGCCACGGGTCCTACCAGTGCAACGCACACAATCGTGCCTGCGCCCACTACTCCTCCAAACAAAAAGCCTATCAGTGTAAAAACTGCGTCAACAAGAAGCCTTATTATGCTGAACTTGCCGTGGGTCTTGTCGGAAATAACCACCGCAACCAGATCGTTCGGCCCGGTTCCGGCTTCACTCTTTATAACAATTGTCATGCCGTATGCCAGGATTATACATCCCAGTACAAGCATCAAAATCCTGCCGGCTATATGAATCTCTGCCGGCAGGATAATTCCAAGTATCCAGGTGAAAAAATCTATTATCGGACCGCCGCAGGCCATGCACAGGATTGTGCCGATCTTGATGTAAGACCTGTCGACAATAAGAAGTATAAAGATTATAAGAAGCGATATCACAATGTGCGTTCTTCCGTGGGTAAATATACCTGCAGGAAATACTGCGCCAAGGCTTCTGAAAACGCCTTGCACAAAGACATTGAAGGGATCTGCGCCGAGGTTTGAGAGCAGGAAAAGAGTCACTCCCAAATGCGCAATTGTAAGTCCAACCATCAGTATGATTATTCTCAGGATCCATTCTTTTGAAAAAGGTTTTGTCTTGTGCACTCGGGTTCTCTCCTTTGCGTCATGGTTTCACTTAATAATAATGTTACATTGCTACTCCGTTGACGTAAAGGGTATATCCGTTTGTATTTACGCTTGATATATCACCATCAAAAGATGTGATGTAGGTATCTGCTGTAAGGGTCCAGGTGCTGTTCTTGTCGATTGATACGGCTACTGTTCCAACTTCTGTTGATACAGTATCACCCTTTGCATTGGTGATGTTGCCACCGATGGAGCCGGTAAAGCTTGAACCATTAGTGAGGTTGAGTGTAAGCTCTGAATCGCTTCCAACAAGGATTGTGCCTTCGAGGTCCTGAGCATCTGCGTTGAGAGTTGCCTTGTTTGTGTCACCCGTCCAACCATCTGCGCAAACTGACAGGAGGATGTTGTCCGCGTCTTTGTTTGTGATCTTAACACCACTTAAATTGATAACTGCTGATGTATTTGTAACGTGGAAGACATGGCCGTTCTTGCTGGTGAGGCTTCCGCCGTTCATGGTAAATGTCGAAGTTCCGCTGTCGGCATCACCTGACATTGACTGATAGATCATGATTGTGTCGTAGAATGTGGCATTACCGTTTGTGTCGGTGTTGTTTGCAGTCATGTCGCAGTCATTAAGTGTAATTGAGTTGATACCCTCAATGCATACGCCTTCTGAAAGGTTTGATGTAAGCGTCGCATTAGATACTGTGATGTCAGCAGTTGAGTAGATCGCAGGTGATCCAAGTCCGTTAGTTGTATAAGATCCGCCATCAACTGTAACTGTTCCGCCGCCTCTGTCTGTTCTGATGGCAGCTGATGATCTTCCGCTGGTCTCAACGGTAAGGTTGTAAGCTTCTGTGATTCCGCCGCCGGTTGTCATGATACCGCCTGATCCGTCGCCTGTTGTTGTGATCTTTGTATCTGAGATAATAACCTTTGTTCCATCACCTGTAGCTCCGTTCCGGCCGCCGTTTCCACCATAGGAAAAGACACCGTTGGCGCCGTCAGCATCTGATGTCACACTTCCACCTGTGATGGTTGTTGTGGATCCGTCTTTTACAAGCACTGCTGCATTAAGTCCATAGAAGTTGCAGTTATCTCCGCCGTCAGAGTCGCCGGTCTTGGTCACTGTCGGATTGGTGATTGTCACATCATCTGATGTGCTGATGAGAAGTGCGCTCTCATCTGCTGTGGTGCTTGCGTAAGTCTTATCTTTTTGTGTATCTGCTGATGTGATCTCCTCAACTCCCGTGTAATCTATATCTGCACTGCTGCTTCCGCCGCCAAATCCGCCTCCGGGAGGATTGCCCGGTGCCTGGCCGTCAGGAGCTCCACCTTCAGGTGGGTTTCCCGGAGCCTGTCCATCAGGGGCTTGTCCATCGGGAGCTTGTCCATCGGGTGCTTGTTCGTCTGGTGCTCCACCCTCCGGAGCTTCTCCTGTCGGAGCTGCTGTGTCTTCTGAAATAGTCGTTGTTGTGCCGGCTGTGCTCGCACCTGCCTCGCCACAAGCAGTAACTGCTGCACACATAACTGTAACCATTCCTATTGATAAAATTCTTTTGATGTCTCTTTTCTTCATGTCGAAATCTCCTTGTTTATTCATCCATGTCATTAACATGTTATTTCTTAAGCTAAAAGAGATTATGGCACCCGAACCTAAAAGAAACTTAAAAAATAAAATCGGTTCCTGTTTTTTTCAAAAAAGATTATAATTATAGTTGGTGGCAAACCACCAAAAGGGGGAAGGGGAAACATATGGCAAACAAGGAAAAAGAACTAAGACAACTATCAAAGCTACAGGCGGAGGCGGCAAGAAAAAAGCCACTCCACTACATCGGATTTGCAATGGTGGTTCTCACGATAATCTATATCGTGGATGAGATCACCTCCAACATGAATGCTGCAATGCAGCCCTACGTGTTATTCGACCTTTTTAACATCACTTCAAGAAACGTCAATTCACCGGAGTACACAAGTGCGTTTAACGTTGTGGCTCCTATTCAGGTCTTTTCAAATCTGCTTCTTATTATCACACCGTTCTATAAGGCTCTGTCTGACAAGTACGGCCGAAAGCTCTTTCTCATGCTGAACACAATCGGCATGGGGCTTGGAATGTGTATCGTCATGACCGCACAGAACGTGGTCTGGTACATTCTGGGAATGCTCTTCATGATGTTCTTTACGCCAAACGATATGCAGGTGCTTTATATCATGGAGACTGCGCCAAAAGAAAAGCGTGCAACCTACAGCTTTATCGCAAAAGGAATTGCACTTGTAAGCGTGTCACTGATCGGAGTGTTCTCACGGATGTTCCTTAAGGAAACCGTTCCTTCGAGCTGGCGCATGGTCTACCTTATACCGGTGGTATCCGCGCTGGTTATTGGCTTCCTTTCATATTTCTTTATGCGCGAAACTCCTGTATTTGTAGAGCAGCGAATCGGTTATCTCTCACTGACTGATGAAGAGCGTGAGCAAAAGAAAAAAGATGACAAGGCAAACGGTACATCGGAAGAAGGCGGTGTTTTCAAGGCCATCCGATTTATCTTTACCAACAGACAGCTGAGATGGATCCTGATTGCAGGCTTTATCTTTTTTGCAACCACTTTCTATACTTCATATTATGCAACTGTTTTGGAAGGTGCCATGTCCACAGATATGGTGGCTACTGCACTGGTAATCTATCCGTTCTTTAACGGACTCGTGACGATACTGAGCGGATTCTTTTCCGATAAACTCGGACGTAAAAAGGTGTGTCTGATCCTCGGCGGACTTACCATTGTCGGACTCTTAGCCTTCGTGCTCTCCTGCAGACTCGGCTTTGGTCCCATCGCTGCGGGAATTGCTTACGGCTGCTCAATCGGAGGTCTCTGGTCAATGTCCGACACGCTTATCCTGACAATGCCTGCAGAGTCAACTCCATCAGGCATGCGCTCCTCAGTTATGGGTACCATCTCAGTTCTCATCGGAGCCGGAATGTTCCTGGGCCAGGCTCTGTTCATTGTGTGCCAGAACTTCCTGCCTATGGATGTTCTTTTCATGATAATCTGTCTGCCGTTCATGGTGCTTAGCCTTGTTATTCTGCTTGTTAAGGTAAAAGAGACTAAGGACGCCGATCTGGATAATATTACCGCCGATACATATAAATAAGTCCGGGGAGTCAGTGGGGAGTCAGTGGGGACGGTTCTCTTTGACTCCCCACTGACTCCCCAAATCCATTCAATATGTCAGGCCGAAGCCTCTTTCATACAAATATTCTGTGCCGTACTTAAGGGTGCCATCTTCCGATTCCTCAACAACAGGAACATTGACAGGAAGGTGGCCCTTTGGCGTATTGGCACCGTAGATTGTCTCGATGGCAGCAACTATGTTGGCATTTCTGGCGCTCATCCCGTTTTCGCTCTCCTTATCTCTTGTCGGGTCAACATTGAGCCCGGCACCCATATAAGCAAGAACAATCGCATCCGCATCCTGATAAACCGCTGCGTCATAGGGCAGATTCTCACTGACCATAATAAACTTACCGCCGGCTTTATGAGTGTCAGCTATAGCTTTGTGAAGTGCAACAAATTGCGGATTGCTCTTATCCAAAATACTACTGTCGGAAGCATAAGAAAATGCGATGACATAATCTGCTTTCGAAGTGCCGTAGAAATAATTGATATCAGCACTCTTCGACAACTCATCAAGCGCAAAGTTTATCGCTTTAGCATCGCCCTGTTGCAGTCCGATAATGACCGTCTTCTTACTGTCGTCTTTGATAGGAAGCGTTCCACCCTCGTTCTTAACTACAGTAATAGCCTGCCTTGCAAGCTCCATCTCTTTTTCATGGTGCTCTTTGGAGCCAACTATCTCTTTGCACTCAGCTACTCTCTCATCAATTGAAACCGCTTCTTCCTGCGCTTCATCAGGGCTATAAATTCCGTATTTAACCTTGAGCTTTAAGATGCGCTTTACGCTCTCATCAATTCTCTTTTCACTGATTTCTCCGGATTCTACCTTCGCAGCGATCCCTGAAATATACTCATCGTAGTAGCTTGCTGCCGCCGGCGATGTAATATCACGCGGCAAAAGAAGCATGTCCACTCCGGCATTTATAACCTCCGCTGCGATTCCAACACCATATTCCGCCGAATTCTCTTTTCCCGGAACAAGTCCTGCTGTAGATATTGCGCCCATCTCCAGGGCATCCGTCACAACCACGCCGTCATAGCCAAGGTCCGTGCGGAGAATGCCTGTGATCATCTTCTTCGACATAGTGGCCGGGAAAAATCCCTTTGTCTGCCCGTCGCCAAAGGTCTTCTCCTCATCGATGAGAGGATAGGTTATGTGGGCTGTCATTATCATGTCCGCGCCGTCTTCTATGACTTTTTTGAAGGGTACAAGCTCTTTTTCCATAAGCTCTTCATAGCTCTTTTCCACCGACGGAGTCCCTATGTGGCTGTCCACTTCGGTATCACCGTGTCCGGGGAAATGCTTGTAGGTGGCGATTATATTGCTACCGGATAGTCCCTTCGAATATGCTGCGCCCAGACTCGCCACGGTTTCAGGATCATCAGAAAAAGACCTTGTTCCTATAACAGGGTTCGCCGGATTATTGTTCACGTCAATCACCGGTGCAAAGTCAGTGTTAAAGCCGATTGCAGCCAGTTCTTCGCCAAGGATCATTCCTGTGAGCTCAGCGTTCGCTGTCGCATCTGTTGTGGCACCGATCGCCATGTTCCCGGTCATTCTGGTCCCGGTGTTGAGGCGGATGACTTTACCCCCCTCTTCATCAACGGGCATCAGGTATGGAATGTGGGCAGATGCGCCTTCTATCTGCCTGTTATTTTTCTGAAGGTCATAAACAAGCCTTGTAGCCTGCTCAGCTCCTGTTATGTTTCCGC
>JAEEGJ010028741.1_pt1 | contig 11032 bp, 6 predicted proteins | sample 8958761 | NCBI WGS metagenome assembly JAEEGJ01 (sample SAMN16246546, study PRJNA631951) | gut metagenome | biome: gut microbiome; feature: rumen; material: RS-attached | host: Bos | place: Iran: Karaj | collected 2018-10
ACAACTGCGTTTTGCCGAGAATGGCACATTCAACTCCTTCGACACCGACCTGTACACCGACAGCCGCATCGACCACATCTTCGTTTCACCCGATACTGAGGTCGAGGCCTACGGCGTGCTCACCAACAGTTACTGGGTGGCCAACGAGGCATCGTCAACCCAACTCAAGGGCCATGATGCCCCGCAGCAGATCAACTTCAGCAAATACACCCGCCGACAGCCGTCGGACCACTATCCCGTATTTGTCCGCCTCACACTCAAGCCATGACGACTCGGCTCATGCATTAACTTTAATTAAACCTGTCATTGTGGGCCTATGTGATGAAAAAGCAGTAACTTTGCATTCTGCATTTATAAGAAACTAATGATTACTCCGATAATTGACGAGAAGGCCATCGAGCGCCTGCGTGCCATGATCAATGGCGTGCAGCGCATTGCCATCACCTGCCACAAGTCACCCGACGGTGACGCACTGGGCTCTACACTGGCCCTGTGCCATGTGCTGCGGCGATTGGGAAAAGATGCCGTTGTCGTCACTCCCGATATGGCCCCGCGTTCGCTGGAGTTCATTCCCGGCGTGCATGACATCGTGGTCTTCACCAAGCATGAGCTGCGTGCCCGCCATGTGCTGCAGGAGGCTCAACTCATCTGCTGCCTCGACTTCAATGCCATGAAGCGCATCGACCGGCTGGCCGAAATCATTGAGCCGCTCAAGACGCCTCGTGTGCTCATCGACCATCACCTTGGTCCTGAGGATGTGTTTGACTTGGCAATCTCGTTCCCCGAAGCCTCATCGACATGCGAGCTGGTGTTCCGTGTGCTCATGCAGTTGGGACTGCTCAAGTTCATGGACCGCTATACTGCCAGCTGCCTGTATGTGGGACTGCTGACCGACACGGGCGGCTTTGCCTACAGCTGCGAGAACCCTGAGTTCTATGAGATTGTTGCTTCGGTCATGCGTCGCCGTTTTGACCGCATCACGCTCTACAACAAGGCAATGAACACCTTCAGCGCCGACAGCCTGCGCCTGCAGGGCTACGCCATCAACGAGAAGATGGAGCTCTATCCCGAATGCGGTGTTGCGCTCATCACGCTGGACAAGGAAGAACTGGAACGCTTCAACTATAATCGTGGCGACACCGAAACCCTCGTCAACAAGCCGCTCGCCATCCCCGGCATCTACTGGAGTGTGTTCATGCGTGAAGATGCCGACAAAATCAAGTTGTCGTGTCGCTCACAGGGAGATTTCTCGGTGAGTGACATCTGCGAGCATTATTTCAATGGTGGCGGCCACAAGAACGCTGCCGGTGGCGAGTTCGACGGCACCATCGACGAGGCGGTGCAGGTGTTTCATCAAGTACTCGCTGACCTCTTTCCCGATGTAACCGAACAAAAAACTGAAGAACAACAATAATCATCATATAATGAAGAACATTATCTATCGATCACTCTTTGTTGGGCTCATTGCCCTCATGACACTCTCAGCATGCAACAACGACCAGAGTTATGCCGACAGGCTTAACGACGAACGCAATTCCGTCAATGCCTATCTCGCCAACCACCGCGTGTGCATGACTGTGCCCGAGGACACCGTGTTTGAGGTGGGGGAGAACGCTCCCTTCTATCGGCTCGACCCTGACGGCAACATCTACATGCAGGTCATCAAAGCAGGCAACCGCTTCACCGACAAGGCCAAGGCAGGCGAACCCATCTACTTCCGCTACTCGCGCTATAACCTCTCGTCCTGGTATGCCGACGGCATGTTGACCCTCTACAGCGGCAACGAGAACACGATGGACGAAGCGCCGTGCACGTTCAACTTCAAGGACTACACGCTGCCCTCATCGTCACAGTGGGGCTATGGTCTGCAGTATCCACTGCTCTTCCTGGGCGTGGGCTGCGAGGTGAACCTCGTCATCAAGTCACAGTTTGGCTTCACCAACGAGATTTCCTATGTGATTCCGTTCCTCTATCATGTGCGCTATTTCCATAGCCAGATTTAGTCAACCACTTCTATTATCATACTTTAAGAAACATGTCACTCATTAAGTCAATATCAGGAATCCGCGGTACCATCGGCGGCAAAGCCGGTGATGGCCTTTCACCGCTCGACATCGTCAAATTCACTTCGGCTTATGCCACGTTCATGAGGCGCAACTCGCCCGTCAAGTCAAACGTCATCGTCGTCGGGCGTGATGCACGCCTGTCGGGACGCATGGTGCTCAACACGGTGGTTGGAACGCTCATGGGCATGGGCTTTGACGTGGTCAACATCGGCCTCGCCACCACGCCCACTACCGAACTGGCAGTCGTCGGTGAGCACGCATGCGGCGGCATCATCATCACGGCATCGCACAACCCCAAGCAGTGGAATGCCCTGAAACTTCTCAATCACAACGGTGAATTCCTCACCGATGCCGAGGGTAAGGAAGTGTTGCGTCTTGCCGAAGCCGAGGACTTTGACTATGCCGACGTGGACCACCTGGGCCGTGAGCAGAAGAACTATACCTGGTTGAGGCGACACATCGACCAAGTGCTGGCATTAGACCTGGTTGACGTGGAAGCTATCCGCAAGGCCGACTTCACTGTCGCTGTGGATGCTGTCAACTCGGTGGGTGGCGTTGCCATCCCGCAACTGCTCGATGCGCTGGGTGTGAAGCGTGTGGAAAAACTCTTCTGTGACCCGACGGGCAACTTCGGTCACACCCCCGAGCCGATTCCCCAGAACCTGACTGCCATCAGCGACTTCATGCGTCAAGGCAAGGCCGATGTGGGCTTTGTCGTTGACCCCGATGTGGATCGTCTGGCGATTGTCATGGAGAATGGTGAATTCTTTGTCGAGGAATATACGCTCGTTGCCGTAGCCGACTATGTGCTGGCCCACACACCGGGCTCCACGGTGAGCAATCTGTCCTCCTCCCGCGCGCTGCGCGACGTGACCAATAACCACGGCTGCACTTACACGGCAGCTGCAGTGGGTGAGGTGAACGTGACCACCGAGATGCGCCGCACCGGTGCCGTCATCGGTGGTGAGGGCAATGGCGGAGTCATCTATCCCGCCAGCCACTATGGCCGTGACGCCCTCGTGGGTGTCGCTCTGTTCCTCTCGTTGCTTGCCAAGAGCGGTAAGACCGTCAGCGAGCTCAAGCAGACCTATCCGCAGTACAGCATCGCCAAGACCAAGCTGGAGCTCAAGCCCGAAATGGACGTCGATGCCATCCTCAAGGCTGTAGAAAAGCACTATCAGGGCGAGCAGATGACAACAATCGACGGTGTGAAGATCGACTTTGCCGACAGCTGGGTACACCTGCGCAAGAGCAATACCGAGCCCATCATCCGCATCTACAGCGAGGCCCACACCATGCAGGAGGCCGAGCGACTGGGCGAGGATGTCAAGCAAATCGTCCTTTCCCTGATTTGATCTGATTACGACTATCTACTGGCCGCTCGCTACCCAGGGGTATCACGAGCGGCCAGTTTTTTGTTCAAGGCGCTGATGGGGAGTTTTGCGGTAAGTAGATAATTATAGGCACCTAGCGGCCCTGAATGTGGAAAAAAAGTGCTATCTTTGCACTCCAGAACAAGAAAAACAACAAGACAATCCAACGAATGAAGACAATACGCAACTTCTGCATCGTGGCTCACATCGACCACGGCAAGAGCACGCTCGCCGACCGACTGCTCGAGTACACCAACACTGTTGCCGGCAAGGACATGCAGGCACAGGTGCTCGACGACATGGACCTGGAGCGCGAGCGCGGCATCACCATCAAGAGCCACGCCATCCAGATGGACTACATGAAGGATGGAAGCAAATATACGCTCAACCTGATTGACACCCCGGGACATGTGGACTTCTCCTACGAGGTGTCACGTTCGATTGCGGCATGCGAGGGCGCTCTGCTGGTAGTGGACGCTACCCAGGGCGTGCAGGCCCAGACGATCTCCAACCTCTATATGGCGATAGACAATGGTCTGGAAATCATCCCGGTCATCAACAAGATTGACATGGACAGCGCCCATCCCGACGAGGTGGAAGACGAGATTGTCGAACTGCTGGGCTGTGACCCCTCGGATATCATCCGTTGCAGCGCACGCACCGGAGAGGGCGTACCTGCTATCCTCGACGCCATTGTTGACCGCATTCCGGCACCCGAGGGAGACCCCGAAGCCCCGTTGCAGGCGTTGATCTTTGACTCGGTGTTCAATTCATTCCGCGGTATTATCGTGTACTTCAAGATTTTGAACGGCTCGATTGCCAAGGGCGACTTCGTGAAGTTTGTCAATACCCAGAAGGAGTATAACATCGACGAGCTGGGTGTGCTCAAACTGCGCCAGCAGCCCTGCGACCGCCTCTCGGCAGGCAATGTGGGCTATATCATCTCGGGAATCAAAAACTCCACCGAGGTGCGCGTGGGTGATACCATTACCCACGTACAACGGCCTTGCGATCACGCCATCGAGGGTTTCCAGGAGGTCAAGCCGATGGTGTTTGCCGGTGTATATCCCATTGATCCCGAAGACTTCGAGAACCTGCGAGCATCATTAGAGAAGCTGCAGCTCAACGATGCTGCGCTGACGTTCACGCCCGAGTCCTCGGTAGCGCTGGGATTTGGTTTCCGTTGCGGTTTCTTGGGGCTGTTGCACATGGAGATTGTGCAGGAGCGCCTGAGCCGTGAGTTCAACATGGAAGTCATCACGACGGTCCCCAACGTATCCTACAAGGTATACGACAAGAAGGGTGGGATGACCGAGGTCCACAATCCAGCAGGCCTTCCCGACATCGCCATCATCGAGAAGATTGAGGAGCCTTACATCCGTGCCTCTATCATCACGCAGAGCGAGTTCATGGGCCCCATCATCACGTTGTGCCTCTCCAAGCGCGGTGAACTGGCTAAGCAGGAATATATCTCTGGTAACCGTATGGAACTCACGTTTGACATTCCGCTGGGCGAAATTGTCATCGACTTCTACGACAAACTGAAGAGCATCAGCAAGGGCTATGCGTCGTTTGACTACTACATCAACGGCTACCGTGAGTCCAAACTGATCAAGCTGGACATCCTGCTCAATGGCCAGCCCGTGGATGCCCTCAGCACGCTGACGCACGTGGACAATGCCGTGCCCCTGGGACGACGCATGTGCGAGAAGCTGAAGGAGCTGATTCCGCGTCAGCAGTATGACATTGCGATTCAAGCCGCCATCGGTGCCAAGATCATTGCCCGCGAGACCGTCAAACAGGTGCGCAAGGATGTGACCGCCAAGTGCTATGGCGGTGACGTGAGCCGTAAGCGTAAACTGCTCGAGAAGCAGAAGGCCGGTAAAAAGCGCATGAAGCAGATCGGAACCGTTCAGGTTCCTCAGAAGGCCTTCCTCGCCGTCCTCAAGTTGGATTAACCCCCTGAATCTGAAAGGCAGGTTTGCATCGTGGCCGACGACTTGCAGCATATTGACCTGGACAACCCCGAGTTTCAGGACGCTTGGAGCATCATCAGAAAGACCAACCGGTCGGTGTTCCTCACGGGCAAAGCAGGAACAGGCAAGAGCACGTTCCTGAGGTATATCCGTGCCACTACCAAGAAGAAACTCGTTGTGCTTGCCCCAACTGGCATTGCGGCGGTTAATGTGGGAGGGCAGACGATGCACTCCTTCTTTAAGATTCCTTTCAAGCCCCTGCTGCCCGACGATCCCGACATTTCCAACATCACGCGATTGCGCAAGATGTTGCGCTATACTAAGGAGAAAATCAAACTCATCCGCGAGCTTGAGCTCATCATCATCGACGAGATATCGATGGTGAGGGTTGATATCATCGACTTTGTTGACCGTGTGTTGCGCGTCTATTCTGGTAATATGCGAGAGCCCTTTGGCGGCAAGCAATTGCTGCTAGTGGGCGACATTTTCCAGCTGGAGCCGGTTGTGACTCATGACACACGCGACATCTTGCGCCGTTACTACCCGAATTTCTTCTTTTTCAATGCGCGTGCTTTTGGGCAAATCAACCTGGTGCCCATCGAGTTGCGCAAAATCTACCGCCAGAGCGACAACGATTTCATCTCCTTGCTCGACCGGGTGCGCATCAATCGTGCCACCCATGCCGATATAGCCCGTCTGAATCAGCGTTGTGACCCCAACTATCAGGAAATCAGCGACAACTTCTCCATTACCCTGGCCACTCGCCGTGATACAGTAGATGCCATCAACGATGAGCACATGAAGGCATTGAAGACACCAGAATTCACTTATCTTGGCAATATCGAGGGTGATTTCCCTGAGAATAGTCTTCCCACTGCATTGAATCTTACACTCAAGGAGGGCGCCCAAGTTATCTTTATCCGTAACGATAAGGAGGGACGATGGTACAACGGCACAATCGGCAAGGTAACCCGTCTCAGAGACAATGAAGTCTATGTCACACTCGAGGATGGCGCCGAGCTGGAAGTACTGCCCGAGGTGTGGGAAAACATGCAGTATTCTTATAATGAAAAGGAGAAGAAAGTCGAGGAAAAGGTGCTGGGAACATTCATGCAGATTCCCATCAAACCAGCCTGGGCACTCACAGTGCACAAGAGCCAAGGCCTGACGTTTAATCATGTTGTGATAGATTTCGTCGGTGGGGCATTTACGGGCGGGCAGACCTATGTAGCCTTGTCGCGATGCACATCGATGGAAGGGATCACCTTGCTCAAACCGTTGAGCGAGCGCGACATCATTGTCAATTTGGCCGTTGTGGATTTCAGCCGGCAGTTCAACAACCGCCAAATCATCAACGATGCGATGGAACAGGAACGTGCCAACCAACTTTATCGGCGAGCGGTGTATGCCTTTGAGCACCAGGACTTTGAGGAAAGCGTTGAGTGCTTCACCCAAGCTATGAAAATCAAGGACAATCTGCAAAATCCATCAGTAAAGCGTCTGATTTCCAGAAAATTAAGTACATTCAAGAAGCAGTTGATGACCATTGAACGGCTCAAGGAAGTGATTGAAAGCCAAAAGAAACTGCTTCACGAGCTTGCGCTCGAATATGCGTCGATGGGTAATCAAGCACTTGATATGGATGAGAGTGGGGTAGTGGGCGAGGGGAGCACCCATTATGGTAAACGGCTGGATGACATAGCAATACGTTCGGCTCTCGCCAATTTCAACAAGGCACTGCGCATCATGCCAGACTGCATCGAGGCGATTATCGGTAAAGGGCGCCTGATGATGGCCATTGATTTACTTGACAGCGCGGAAGAAGAATTGAAACGAGCAATAGAGTTGGACGGGAGCAGTTATCCGGCACACATGGCGATGGCTGAATTAATGGAGCTGAAGCGAGACGTTCCTGAGAGCATTAAGTCATATAAACGCGCGGCAAAGGCTGACAAAAAACGCCCTGAACCGCACGATCACCTCCAGGCCATCTATGAAAAGATCGGGCTTGACGATCTCGCTGACGAGGAGCATGAGATTGCTGAGCGCCTGCGAAAAGCGCTTTATCGTGCTAAATCTAAGAGAAAGAAAAAGTAGCTTCTTACCTGGTCTTCCTAATAACTCCTTTTTTCCTTGATTCTCTCAATGGGGGACAATCAGATGAAATAAGCATTATTGTATTTTACATAATATCAATTATAATCTTTTAGGGCATTCTGTCATTATTAAAGTATATGTGTTTAATATGTCATTTCTCATACCATCCATTCGTTGATATTTCGATAAGATGATCAGTCTGGTGTAAAATTTTCAATTCTCGTCGAGTTAAACATGAGTCATTTGAGTCGTTTTCTCCTATTTGGCTGGCGCTTCAAGAAAAACTCAGGAAGTAAATGCTGAGCATTGATAAAATTACCGTCAGCAATCAACATAACGAGAATCATGATTCTGAATCTAAAACGCAACTGCGGACACATGAACAACTATAAAACTGATAAAGAGTTTGATACCTTCATTATCATCGATTAAATATTTAAGATATTTTTCTACGTTTTGCTTCTCAATTCAAGCCAGCACCATGAAACGATCAAGATATAGCACTTATTAGATAAATCAAAAAGTGTAAGCATAACATTATATTATTGTATATCAATTGTCTAGAACAAATTACTAAACTAATAGTTTAAATATTTTTATATTCATTTTATAAAATTGTAACTGAATAATGCCGGCTCATCAATTCCAGATGCGATAATTTAGTGATATTTGAGATAATAGTATTTATTATTTATCTATATATCAATTAGTTATATTTAGTTTCTTCAACTAATCGTTTATATTATTCTATTTTTTCATTTCTACCCTACTTTTCGGTCGTTTTTCAATCATTTTATGAGCATTTTCAGAAATGTTTTATAACTTTGTGGATTCAATTTTCACTCACAATATCAAGATGTTAAAGACACTACTCAAACAGGTCAAGCAGTATAAGACGGCGTCGTTGCTGACACCCGTTTTTATCATGCTTGAGGTGGTGCTTGACGTGCTCATCCCGTATGTTACCGCCAAGCTCATCGACAACGGCATCAGTGCAGGCCACATGCCCAACGTCTATAAATACGGGCTGATTATGCTCGTCATGGCGTTCCTGAGCATGATGGCAGCGATTATGGCTGGCCGATATGCCTCCTACGCTTCGTCGGGTTTTGCCTGCAACCTGCGCGATGCCATGTACAAGAACATCCAGCGTTTCGCCTTCAGTGACATTGACAAGTACAGCACTTCGGGCCTGGTAACACGCATGACGACCGATGTGACCAACCTTCAGAATGCTTACCAGCAGATCATCCGTACCTCGGTGCGCGCTCCATTCAATCTGTTGTCCAGCATCGTGATGTGTTTTATCATCAGTCCTGACCTGAGCCTTATCTTCATTGTCGCCAGTGTGGTTCTTGGCATCATTCTAGCGCTGATTATCAGCAAAGTATCGAAGATGTTCGCACTGGTATTCAAGCAGTACGATGTTTTGAATGGTGTCGTACAGGAGAATGTCACTGGCATCAGGGTTGTCAAAGCCTTCGTGCGTGAGGATCACGAGAATGCCAAGTTTTGGAAAGCAGCCAAGCACCTGTATGACCTCAATGTCAAGGCCGAGAGCCTGATGGCCCTGAACAGGCCACTGATGAATATCGTGGTCTATGGTTGCATCATCGCGCTGTCGTGGTTTGGCGCTCAATTCATTGTTGCCGGCAACCTCACTACTGGCCAGTTAACGTCGCTGTTCACTTATGTCATGAGCATCTTGATGTCCCTGATGATGTTGAGCATGATTTTTGTAACCATTACTCAAAGTCTTGCAAGCGGACAACGTGTGGCACAGGTGATTAACGAAATCCCCGATATTGTCAATCCCGAAGATGCCGTGACAGAGATTCCTGATGGCTCCATCGACTTCAACCATGTCTATTTTGCCTACAAGGGAGGAAGTGGTGAGTATGCCCTTAACGACATCGACCTGCACATCGCCAGCGGAGAATCTGTCGGCGTGATTGGTGGCACGGGCAGTGGCAAATCGTCACTCATTAACCTGATGAGCCGCCTGTATGACGCATCCAAGGGCGAAGTCCTCATCGGTGGCAATAACGTGAATACCTACGACTTAGAAAGCCTGCGCGATAATGTATCGGTGGTTTTGCAGAAGAATGTCCTCTTCTCGGGTACCATTATTGACAACCTGCGCTGGGGTGACGAGAACGCCACGCTGGAACAATGCCGTGAAGCATGTCGTGTGGCATGTGCCGACGAATTTATCATGGAGATGCCCGACGGTTATGATACGCGCATCGAACAAGGCGGTACCAACGTCTCGGGTGGTCAGAAGCAGCGACTGTGCATCGCCAGGGCCCTGCTCAAGCACCCCAAGGTCATGATTCTCGACGACAGCACCAGTGCCTGTGACAATACGACCGACGCGCGCATCCGTGCTGCGCTGCGTAACAACCTGCCAGACATGACCAAGATTATCATTGCGCAGCGCATCAGCAGCATCAAGGACTGTGACCGCATCCTCGTTCTCGACGACGGCAAGATGGTCGGCTTTGACAGTCACGATAACCTGCTCAAGACCTGTAAGATATATCAAGAGATCTGCGCCATCCAGGAGGAGGCCGGAGGCGACTTTGACAAACCCCAAGATAACAGAAAGGAGGCCCAATCATGAGAATGCCAGGAGGACCCGGAGGACACGGACGCAATGTGGTAGTGGATACCACTGGTGTGGACAAGCGCAGCACCTTGTGGCGCCTGTTCAAGATTGTGATGAAGAACTACAAGTTCTCGTTCCTTGCTGTGGCGGTGTGCATTGTAGTGACAGCCTGCACTACCCTCGCCTCTACCCTATTCACCCGTACCCTCATTGACGATTACATCACGCCGATGATCGGCCAAGCACATCCCGACTATGGCCCGTTGGCCGAGACGCTGGTCAAGCTGGGCATCATCCTCGCGTTTGGTGCTTTGTGCTCTTATCTGCACAGCCGCCTGATGATCAACGTGACGCAGGGCACTATGCTGAAGCTGCGCAAGAACATGTTTGAGCACATGCAGAAGCTGCCCATCAAATACTTTGACACCCATGCCCACGGCAACGTGATGTCGGCCTATACCAATGATGTGGACACCCTGCGCCAGATGATATCCAACAGCCTGCCGCAAGCGTTCAATTCGCTGATCACCTTGGGCATCACCTTTGCCAGCATGATTGTCATGAGCGTGCCCATGACCATTCTCTCCATTGTCATGGCACTGATTATGGCATGGTCCACGACCTATCTGGGCAAGCGCTCGCGCAAGCACTTCCGCGTACAGCAGCAAAAACTGGCCGAGGTCAACGGCTTTATCGAGGAGATGATGACCGGACAAAAGGTCGTCAAGGTATTCTGCCACGAGCAGAAGGCCATCGAGCAGTTTGAAGTCATCAACGAGGAATTGCGCAGCAACACCTACGACGCCAACCGCATCGGCAACATCGTCATGCCCGTCAACGGCAACCTGGGCCACCTGGGCTACGTGCTCATGGGTGTGTTGGGCGCCGCGCTCATCTTGAACGGTTACAGCG
>JAEEGJ010028748.1_pt1 | contig 11029 bp, 8 predicted proteins | sample 8958761 | NCBI WGS metagenome assembly JAEEGJ01 (sample SAMN16246546, study PRJNA631951) | gut metagenome | biome: gut microbiome; feature: rumen; material: RS-attached | host: Bos | place: Iran: Karaj | collected 2018-10
GCGGGCATTATCCTGATAGGACAAGATGCAGCTGCAGCGACAGGGAGATAAAGAAATATCAGAGAAGAATAAGCCAGCCTGTCCTCGACAGGATAGACCTGTGTGTAAGTGTGAGCGGTATAAGGTATGAGGAACTGAAGAGCTTCTCATGTGAGGAGACCAGCGCGGCGATAAGGGAGAGAGTGGAACGTGCGAGAACAATACAGCTTAAAAGATATGAAGGAATGGATATCAGCTTTAATTCGGAACTGAAGGGCAGCCTTATATCCGAATTCTGCGAGCTTGGAGAGGAAGAGAAGCAGCTGATGGAAAAAGCCTTTAAGAAATATATGCTGAGTGCGAGAGGGTATCACAGGCTGCTTAAGGTGGCAAGGACCATAGCCGACATGGAGGGAGCCGAAAAGATAAAATGCGAACATCTTCAGGAAGCGCTCTGCTACAGGAGCGTTGAGAGAAACTGAGATAAAGAAAGGATGACATATGAACGATAGAGAATACTGGTTATATTTTGCAGCGATAAAGGGACTTGAGCCCGCAAGGAGAAACCTGCTTTTGGAGACACTCGGAAGCCCCGAGGAGATATATAAGGCACCGGAGCATGTGCTGAGAGGTATCCCGCTTTTGGAGGATCATCATATATCAAGGATACTGGCGGAAAGGAACGTTGATTTTGAGGCAGAGGAGGAACGGATAAATGACCTTGGTATACGTTTTATAAGTTCTGATGAAGAGGGTTTTCCGGAGAGGCTTACCCATATTCCGGATGCTCCGCAATTCCTTTTTTACAAGGGTGAGCTGCCAAAGGAAACTGAGCCTGCGGTAGCGGTGATAGGAAGCAGAAAGTGCAGCTTTTACGGCAGAGAGATGTGCATGGAGTTTTCCGGAAGACTGGCGGGTGCAGGAATAGTGATCGTGAGCGGCATGGCCACCGGGGTTGATGGGTTTGCCCACAGGGGAGCAATGGATGTGAATGGGAAAACCGTTGCAGTGCTCGGATGCGGCGTTGATATCTGTTATCCGTCAATGAACCGTGACATATATGACGGGATATGCGCCGGAAAGGGCTGTGTAGTTTCGGAGTATTATCCGGGAGAGGCGCCGTTGCCGTATTATTTCCCTTTAAGGAACAGGATTATATCGGGACTCGCTGATATATTGCTGGTGGTTGAGGCAAGAAAGAAGAGCGGGACCTTCATAACCGTAGATCATGCGCTGGAGCAGGGAAAGGAGATATTTGCCATCCCCGGACGCATAGGGGACAAGATCAGCGACGGCTGCAACAGCCTGATAAAGAACGGAGCACATCTTGCAGCTGAGCCCGAGGATATCATTGCGGAACTGAAGGTAAAATATGAATCGCTGTTAATGGAGGAAAAGTCAAAAAGGAAAAAGAAGGAGACTTTACTACCGGGAGATGAGGGAAAGGTGTATGAGTGCCTTTCATTCCATCCCGTACAGATAAATGAGATATCGGATAAAACCGGAATACCGTGCGGACAGCTTTCCGGTATCCTTATCGGGCTTGAGATGAAGGAGCTTATCGAGGAGGTAGGAAAGAACATTTATATAAGAAGAAAGTAGATCTCCGGCAATTATTAAGATTTCTTAAACCACTTGAAATATCAAGTGGTTTTATGTATAATGTGAGAAATAGTTACTATTCGTGGTAAATCTACGATATGTATATACGGCAAGCTTGCTTGCACGTAGATACATTCGTGGATTTACCGATGAAGGCTGGACAAAACACACGAATAAGCAGAAGTCGCGGCAGCGACGACTTACGGCGAAGCCGGAAGGCTTATGAGTGAGTTTGGGCCGGCCGCGAATAGTTACGTTACATCAAAACCACACATCGGAGGTTGTTATGTCGGAGATAATTGACAGGGTCAAAGGTTCGGTAAGGCTTGTCATCCACGGTAAGGATGAAGTCATAGATATGGTTCTGTGCGCCATACTTGCAAAAGGTCATGTACTTCTGGAGGATATCCCGGGTGTTGGGAAGACAACGCTTGTTACGGCACTTGCAAAGGTGCTTTCACTGGATTATAAAAGGATACAGTTCACACCTGATGTACTTCCGTCCGATCTGAGCGGTTTTACCATGTATGATAAGAATACGGGAGAATTTAATTTCAGGAAGGGTGCGGTGTTTACCAACCTGTTTCTTGCCGATGAGATAAACCGTACTTCGCCCAAGACCCAGTCTGCGCTTCTTGAGGTTATGGAGGAGCAGAAGTGTACCGTTGACGGTGAAACGCATAATCTTCCCAAGCCGTTTTTTGTTATAGCGACACAGAATCCCGTAGGCGCATCCGGAACGCAGAAGCTGCCCGAGTCACAGCTTGACCGTTTCATGATCAGGCTTACTATGGGATATCCGGATCATGACAGCGCGATCGATATACTTAAGGGGGATTCTCATGAGATCGTGGAGAATCTTAATCCCTGCATGCAGAAGGATGATATCCTTAAGCTTCAGGATATTGTTGATGGTATAGATGTAGCTGATTCCATGCTGAATTATATAGTGCGGCTTACCGAGATAACTAGGGATAACGATCTTTATTATCTCGGGCTCAGTCCTCGCGCCAGCATAGCGCTCCTTAAGATGGCAAAGGCTCATGCCTTCATAATGGACAGGAACTACGTTACTCCCGAGGATGTAAAGGCTGTTTATTACAGCATAGCAAACCACAGGGTAGTGCTTTCCACAAAAGCAAAGGCTACCGGATACAGCCTTGAAATGGCACTTGCCAAGTCATTTGAATCGGTTAAGCTGCCGATGTGATCCGGTAAACGGTTTTAGCCTGTAAATGTCGGGGTTCGTTTGATGAAAATACACATTTGGTCAATAATCAGATATTTATTTGTTTTTATACTGATCATATTTTTTGTTTTGGTTTTCAAGCAGAATTACCTTGTGTTTCTGCTTTTTCCGTATGTCCTGCTTCCTGCGGGGCTTATCCCGGCATTTCTGATCAATGTTAAGAATATAAAGGTTTCCGGCGGGGCCAATGTCGGAAGCGTTGATTCGGGCGGCAATATTGTTTTTTATCTTGAGTATGATAATCCGACATATCTCCCTTTTCTAAAGTGCAAGCTTACATTCGGAGTCTCAAACAGGTTCTTTGAGAACAACAATAAGAACTATCTGCATTTCAATATGTTCCCCAAGAGAAAGGACAGGGTATTCCTGAATATTGCGACCTCGAAACTGGGTATGGTCGTGTTTGAAGGTCAGGAGCTTGAGGTGACGGGCTATCTGGGCATCGTAAGCGTAAAGCAGCCGGTAACGTTTGAAGTTCAGGTTCCGGTATTCCCTTCGGACGCAGGAAAACTCGATGCACCGGAGCTGCCGTATTCGGAAGGATATGACGAGTATTCGGAGCCGGATCTCAAAGGCAACCTTTCATCTGACATAAAAGAGATAAGAGAGTATCGTCCGGGCGACCGTCTTGCCCGTATCCACTGGAAGCTCAGCGCGAAAACGGATTCGCTCGAGGTCAAGGAAATGGAGAGGACTTCGGTTATGTCGCTCATTGTCGTGCCGGAGCTTGAAAGGTCTGCCATAGAGCATACGATAAAAACACTTGATGCGATATCTAGAGAGCTTGCGGCTAAGGGCGAAAGGTTTGAAATATGCCTTTTTAACGCAAAGGCATGTGATTTCGGTTACTATACGATAGATAACGAGGAGATGCTTTACGACTGTTACAGGAATCTGTTTTTCCTGCCTCTTTATGACGGGGCGGACAGTGCTCGTGAGGCATATTACGCATCAAAACAGAAGTCTTCGCTCGTTCTTTCGGTTTACGGGGACGAGATAAGGCTTTATGAGGATAATCTGGAGATACAGCAGGGATAAGCATTATGGGATGGATTTCAAGTCAGGAGAAAAAGAGGATATTAGAGCTTGATTCAACCGGCGTCGCCATAGAAGAGGTTTACGGCAGCAAAAGGACGAGCTCTTTCTTTCTGTGCCTGTCGAAAGCCCTGATCATTTTCCTTGTGTGCAGCGGTACAATTACGGGATTCTGTGACGCCTTTTCTTTAACCTACAATAAAGGCCTGGTCGTATTTTTTATCGCGGTCATAAGCTTTATGGTTTCCATGCTGTATGTAAACAAGAAGCTGTTTTATATCGGATATATAGGCCTGCTCATATTTTTTACGGTTGAGCTTTTAAGGTATTATCTCTATGCAAACAGCGGTTTCCAGGCCATAATGAATACTGTCCGCAAGGCTTACGGCGATCATTTCAACATGCTGGTCGTAAGGACATCCGAAGAAAGCTACACGAACAGGAGTCTGACGATCTCGATCGCCCTTATTTTCATCGCAGTATTTCTGATCATCATGTATAACATAACAGTATCAAGATACATGAACTTTGCAGAGACTTTTGCAATTTCCTTCATCCTGCTGGAAATACCTCTGTATATCGGGCTGAAGCCGCCGCTCTTCTCGGTGATAATTACTATGACGGGCTGTATCGCTACAGGCCTGCTGCAGAGAGGTTCGTTCAACAGGGTTACGATACCCGGGAAAAAAGCTCCGGATTATATCAGGGACAGGATATTTAAGAAAAATTACTACACTACCAGAGGAAGCCATAAGGGAGTACTCCTTACCGTTGCTTTTGCCTGTGTGTTCTCTCTGGTAATATGTGTTTTATCACTGCCGGCATATGAAAGAGGGCTGGGGGATACTGAGGAGGACAGTGCAAAGTCAGCTTTGGACGACACTCTGAAGATACTTGTACAGAACGGATTTTCCGGATTTTTTGACAGATATGATTCTTTTAACGGACTTGCAAGGGGCGCTCTCGGCGGCGTATCATCGGTAAGACCCGATTTCCAGACTGATCTTGTTGTGGAGTATGTTCCGAACGGAGCAGAGACTGTTTATTTAAGGGGCTTTATCGGAGCCGAATACACGGGAGAGAGATGGGACGGATATCTTAATGTAATACGTAAGAACAATTCTTCTTCGTCTGAAAACGGCAAATCCGGTGAGGAGGACAGAGCTGTCATTCTGACAGAATCGATCAATAACCTTGACGAAGGCTTTACCAGACAGGTACTTGAAAATTATGAACCTACTGCAAGAATGAGGATCAGATATATAGATATGAGCTTCGGCATGGTGGTAACCCCGTATATCACTCTGCCCGAAAACATCATTGATAACGATGAAAAGGAAAAGCTCATCGATGAGAACGGAAAAGAAATGATATCCTTAGGTTCTGAGGATATCGGTTATATCCCGGCGAAAGAGGCCGGGTACAAGGTTAATGAGGACGGTTCGCCCATAAGGAGAGAGGAAGTCGGCATATGGGAGAGCAAGCCCGATTTCAACATCCGGTATGACAATTACATAAACCTGTATACGGGAGGGACTTCTGAGCTGGGCAAATACCTTGGTACCTTCTTAAAGGAGCATGACAACCTCGAGCTTGATCTTAAAGGCTATAAGAATGCGGCAGCAAGGAAGGATACGAAGGCCATGAACGATTTTGTGCTTTCGGCCTGTGATGCAATAAAAGAACTGTTTTTAAATGAATACCCGTATTCGCTTTCACCCGGAAAGACGCCGTCAAATGAGGATTTCGTAAAGTATTTCCTGGAGACTCAGAAGAGAGGCTACTGTTCTCATTATGCTTCGGCAGCAGCTTTACTCCTGCGTTATATGGGGATCCCGACAAGGTATGTTGAGGGCTACTGCATACCTGCTTCACTTCTGCAGGAAAAGGGAAAAAGATCGGATGAGGACGGAAGCAGCTGGCATAAGGGTGAAAATGATTACAATCCCGACAATCTTGTTTATTCCGTTGAGGTGAGCGATTATTATGCTCATGCGTGGATTGAGGTATATATTGAAGGAAAGGGATTTGTCCCTTATGAGGTTACACCGCCGAGCTTTGAGGAGGTTACTCCCGCAGCGACCGGAGGTATCGGAGGATTTCTACAAAGACTGCTTAATGTTGATCTGGGCATAGGGAAAGGCGAAGAGGAATCCATATCCGTAACGGGTGACGTAAGCCAGGCTGTCATTGAAGAGGATGACGGACCTGACCTGACCATCCTGATAATCCCGCTGGGGATCGTCATAGGGGCGGTAATAGTATTTTGGGCACTGTTCCTTCTTATCAGAAAGTTCGTTAAAGAGCTTGAATACAGCAGGTGGCAGAAGAGAGGAGATTATGTTCCGCTTGTTTACGGCAGATACTGCGATCTTGTAAAGAAGCTGAAGAAAAAGAAGATAATAAGGGCGGAAAATCCGCTTCCGATGGAGCTTGCAAAGGAGCTTACACGGTTTATCCTTGAAAAGAATGAGAACGGGACAGCGCCGGATGAGAGTGAAACCGCTTTGGAATGTGAAGCCGTATTTGGATATGCGGAACGTGTTCTTTACTCGTCTTCGCATGTTTCAAGTCCCGAAGAATACGAAAAATACTATGCGTTTATAAAGACTTTTTAAAATTTTTCTTGATTTTCTTGTGAAAAAGGTATATGCTATGTCTCGTTTGATTTGTTTCCGATTCATCTTTGCCGACCGGAGACAGGTTTTCCCGGAGGTTTCGGAGTTTGGCCGGACGCCGGTAAAAAGATTTTTTATAGAGGGGAATCAAAATGGCTAAGAACTTGGTAATAGTGGAGTCGCCTGCAAAGGCCAAGACAATCAAGAAATTTTTAGGTTCGGGATATGATGTGATAGCATCACAGGGACATGTGAGAGATCTGCCCAAGAGTCAGCTCGGTGTTTCGCCCGAGGATGATTTCGAACCTAAGTATATAACCATCAGAGGGAAGGGGGAACTTCTTGCGGAACTCAGGAAAGCCGCAAAAAAAGCCGACAAGATTTATCTTGCAACGGACCCTGACCGCGAGGGAGAAGCTATCTCATGGCATCTTCAGAAGCTCTTAAAGCTTGATGAGAATGCTCCCAACAGGATAACTTTTAACGAGATCACAAAGAATGCAATCAAGAACTCCATAAAAAATCCCAGAAAGATAGATATGGGACTTGTGGACGCACAGCAGGCAAGGCGTGTTCTCGACAGGATAGTGGGTTATAAGATCAGCCCCCTGCTCTGGGAAAAGATCAAGAGCGGACTGAGTGCGGGAAGAGTACAGTCGGTAGCGCTGAGGCTGATATGTGAGAGAGAAAAGGAAATCTGCGATTTTAAGCCGGTTGAGTACTGGACTCTTGACGCTGAGTTAAAGGATAAAAAGAGCAAAGCTTCTTCGAAGGTAATCGTTCCCGTTCATTTCTTCGGGACAGGGGATAAAAAGACCGTTCCCGAGACCGGAGCAGAGGTTGACGATTATATAAGCAAGTCCGGAAAGACCATGATATGTACGGAAGTGAAGGAGGGCGAAAAGAAGAGAAAAGCTCCGCTTCCGTTCACTACGAGCACACTGCAGCAGGAGGCTTCAAAGGTTCTTAATTTTTCTACAAAGAAGACGATGCAGCTGGCTCAGACCTTATATGAGGGAGTTGAGGTTGAGGGTCACGGGACCATCGGTCTCATCACCTATCTGCGTACCGATTCTGTGAGGGTTTCGGCTGAAGCGGATGCAAATGTAAGGAAATATATTGAAGAGAATTACGGGAAACAGTATGTTACCGAGGCTGATGTAAACAAAGGAACCGGAAAGAAGATCCAGGATGCGCATGAGGCAATAAGGCCTTCGTATCTTGATATTTCGCTGGATACCATTAAGAAATCGCTTTCCAGAGACCTTTTCAGGCTTTATCAGCTTATCTGGAAGCGTTTCGTGGCAAGCAGGATGGAGAGCGCGGTTTATAAAACCGTTAAGGCTTCGTTTGACGCAAACGGAATAATATATACAAGTGCTTCATCCAATCTTGTATTTAACGGATTTATGTCTGTTTATTCCACAGAAGAGGACAAATTGACAGAAAACGACGGGGATCTCTCGGCAGTTTGCGTAGGAGATAAGTTCTCAGTGGAAAAATATAACAAGGAACAGCATTTTACCCAGCCTCCCGCTCATTTTACAGAGGCTTCCCTTGTTAAGACACTTGAAGAGCTGAGGATCGGAAGGCCGAGTACATATGCGCCGACGATCACGACGATCCTGGCGAGAAACTATGTGCTTAAGGAAAAGAAGAATCTTTATACCACGGAGCTGGGAGAAGCGGTTAATTCCATTATGGTAAGCTCTTTCCCGGAGATAGTGGATACTGAGTTCACGGCACTCATGGAGGATACGCTTGACAGTGTAGAAACGGGAGATGTTGACTGGAAGACCATAGTCCGCAACTTCTATCCGGATCTTGTGGAGGCAGTGGATAAGGCAGAAAAAAATCTGGAAAAGGTTAAGATTTCCGACGAAGAGACCGATATAGTGTGTGAGCAGTGCGGAAGGCATATGGTCATAAAGTACGGACCTCACGGAAAATTCCTCGCCTGCCCCGGTTTCCCCGAGTGCAGGAATACAAAGTCATATGTTGAGAAGACAGATTATAAGTGTCCCAAATGCGGTGGCGATATAGTCATAATGAAGAGCAGGAAGGGCAGAAGGTTCTTCGGATGCTCGAATCACCCTGACTGTGACTACATGTCATGGCAGAAACCGGAGTGATTTGGTAATACATATTACTGATTTTAAGGAGTTTAACGATAATTTGAGACCCTGTCGGAAAAATGTGTAAATTTTTAGAAAATTAGGTTGATTTTTTGAAAAGTTTGTGTTATTCTTTTTAAAAGAATAATCACTTTTAGACGGGGGTATTATATGAGCGTTCAATTACTTGATAAGACAAGAAAAATCAATAAGCTTCTGCATAATAATAACTCACATAAGGTTGTTTTTAATGATATCTGCCAGGTCTTAAGCGATATACTTGACGCAAATATCCTGGTCATCAGTAAAAAAGGAAAGGTTCTGGGCGTCACAAACAAGGAGGATGTGGAGCCCATAAACGAACTGATCATGAACGAGATAGGCGATCATATCGACGTAGCATTAAATGAACGCCTTCTGAACATCCTTTCCACCAAGGAGAATGTCAATCTGGAAACTCTCGGATTTGAGCTTCCCGACATCGGCTCCTATGTGGCACTCATCACTCCCATTGATATAGCGGGTGAGAGGCTGGGAACTCTTTTCCAGTACAGGAAGCATGCTCAGTTCAACATAGACGACATCATCCTTAGCGAATACGGTACAACCGTTGTAGGTCTTGAGATGATGCGCTCGGTAAATGAGGAAAGTGCAGAAGAGAGCAGAAAGGTAGCCATAGTAAGATCGGCCATAAGCACACTGTCATTCTCGGAGCTTGATGCGATCAAGCATATATTCAAGGAGCTCGGCGGAAACGAGGGCATACTTGTTGCAAGCCGTATCGCCGACAGTGTAGGCATCACCAGATCTGTTATAGTAAACGCACTTAGGAAATTCGAGAGCGCAGGTGTCATCGAGTCAAGATCGTCCGGCATGAAGGGTACATACATCAAGGTACTTAACGATGTCGTATTCGAAGAACTTGAAAACACTAAATAGCTTAAACGGATTTGCTTTTGGAAAAGGATTTTGCATGCAAAATCCTTTTTTGCTTTTTTGTACAAAAATATATATTTTTGCTTGTATTTTTACAACAATTCATTATAATGATACTTAGGGAGAAAGTTTTATAAAAATCTTCCAAGCTTGCTTGGGAAGATTTTTGAAAAACTTTTGACCGCGCAAACACCGAAAAGGAGAAGTTTTCCTTTTGGAAAACTTCGGGATTTGAGGTGTTTGCAGGATTACGGGAGGCGCGAAGCGGCGAAGTAATCCGTAGTATCATTAAGCCGGTAAGACAGGAGTGACCGCATAGGATTACGGGAGGCGCGAAGCGACGAAGTAATCCGTAGTATCATTAAGCCGGCCGTGCAGGAGCGACCGCGCAAACACCGAAAAGGAGAAGTTTTCCTTTTGGAAAACTTCGGGATTTGAGGCAGGGGGTTTTTATGATAGGTTCAAATGCATTTAATTACGTAAACGTACTTAATAAGGCAGCTGACGCAAGCTGGAAGCGTAACGAAGTGATCGCCAACAACATTGCAAATGTCAGTACGCCCGGATATAAAAGAAAAGACATAAAGTTTGAAGGATATCTGAGAAGAGAGATCATGAAGGACGGCAGGGAAGGCGGAGACCTTAATACCCGTATCGCAAACGTTGATCTTGACAGGCTCGGTACCAGGGTATACACCGATCAGGCTGAGCTTTCTTACAGACTTGACGGGAACAATGTCGACATAAACACGGAAAATGCAAATCTGGCCGAAAACCAGATCAGATATTATACATTACTCAATTCGATGACACAGGAATTCAGCAGGATAAAGTCGGTACTTTCAAAGAACTGATAAAATGGGTACCCGATGACCGATTTTTGCGAAAAAGGAGGATGACATGGCGATATTTAACGGATTAAACATAAGTGCAAGCGGTCTGACCGCTCAGACGATGCGTATGGATACGATAGCGCAGAACCTTGCCAATGTAGATACGACAAGGGATGAGAACGGTAACGTTTACCGCAGGAAAACAGTGGTATTTGCAGAGAAGAACCATGAGGCGTTCGGAGCAGCATTGGCTATGCAGCAGGCAAGACGTGATACGGCTATAAACGGAAACGGAGTTAAAGTAACAGCCATAGTCGAGGATCACGTAACAGCATTGAAGAAGGTTTACGATCCCGCGCATCCCGACGCTGACGAGGAAGGCTACGTAACATATCCGAACGTGGATACGGTTACCGAGATGACGAACCTTATAGATGCAACCCGTTCTTATGAGGCAAATGTAACGGCATTCAACGCCACCAAGAATATGCTCCTTAAGGGACTTGAAGTAGGAAGCTGATCGATTTTCTTAAAAAATATAACAAAACAGAAGATATCCCCCACCTCTTAGCGTAGCGAAGGTGGGGGGAGATCTTCGTTTCAGGCGGGGTTCAAGCCCCGACTGAAATGAGATGCGGAGCATCGTTTTGTTACCGAGGAAAC
>JAEEGJ010028750.1_pt1 | contig 11028 bp, 9 predicted proteins | sample 8958761 | NCBI WGS metagenome assembly JAEEGJ01 (sample SAMN16246546, study PRJNA631951) | gut metagenome | biome: gut microbiome; feature: rumen; material: RS-attached | host: Bos | place: Iran: Karaj | collected 2018-10
ATTCGCCGTAGGCCGGGCAGCTCTTGTTGGAGCCACATGAGGCCAAGAAAATACCTGAAACAAAGGCAATTAGCAGCGCAATGGCAAGTTTTCTCTTCATAGCTATGAAATTTGATTTGCAAAGTAACGCATTTTTTCCCGAATTATTACCATCTTTGCAGAGATTTTTCTGTGATGTGGAATGTTTCGACTCACGAAGTCCACTGAACAACTGAATAACTGAACAACTGACAACTGATAAAGATGGAAGTAAAAAAGCCCAATATCGACGAAAGCTGGTACCAAGTGCTGCGGCCACAGTTTGAGGCACCTTATTTTGCCGACCTGAAATCATTCTTGGTGAGCGAGAAACGCCAATATGCCGTCTATCCCCCTGGTCCTTTGATCTTTAATGCCTTCAACCTCACGCCCTTCGACAAGGTGAAGGTGGTCATCTTAGGCCAGGACCCGTACCACGGTCCGGGACAGGCGCACGGCCTTTCATTCTCGGTGCCCGATGGCGTGCCCTTCCCGCCTAGCCTGCAGAACATCTTCAAGGAGCTGCATGACGACCTCGGCGTGCCCATGGCGCGTTCGGGCAATCTCGAGAAGTGGGCGAGGGAAGGGGTGCTGCTGCTCAACGCCTCGCTGACGGTGCGTGCCGGACAGGCCGCCTCGCATTCGCGCCACGGCTGGGAACAGTTCACCGATGCCGCCATCCGGGCCCTCTCGGAATATCGCGAGCACCTCGTCTTCATCCTCTGGGGCAACTACGCCATCGCCAAACAGGCCTTGATAGACCCGTTCAAGCATCTGATACTGAAGTCGGTGCACCCGTCACCGCTCTCGGCCAGCCGTGGCTTCTTCGGCTGTCATCATTTCTCGCAAACGAATAATTACCTGATGCAACATGGCATCGAACCTATAGACTGGAGCCTATGAAACAGATAGGATTTGCCACCAACAATAAAAACAAACTGCGCGAGATGCGCGAAATCATGGAGGGCCTCTACGAGGTCCTGAGCCTTGAAGACATCGGCTGCCACGAGGACATCATTGAGGATGCCGACACCATCGAAGGCAATGCCAAAATCAAGGCGGACTTTGTCACTAACAAGTTCCATGTGGACTGCTTCGCTGACGACACGGGCCTCGAAGTGGAGGCCTTGGGCGGTGCGCCAGGCGTCTATTCGGCACGTTATGCTGGTGAGCATTGCAGCTACCAGGACAACGTCGACAAGATGCTCGCCGCCATGAAGGGACAGACCAACCGCAAAGCCGCTTTCCGCACCTGTATCGCGCTGAACCTTGACGGAAAATCCTATTACTTCGAAGGTCGCTGCGATGGACAGATTACTGAAGAACAGCGCGGCACCGAGGGTTTTGGCTACGATCCCATCTTCCAGCCCGACGGCTATGAGCAGACCTTCGCCGAGCTGGGTCACGAAGTGAAAAACGCCATCAGCCACCGAGGAAGAGCTACGCAGAAATTGATTGCGTTTTTGAAGGAGTTGAATTGAATTTCAATGTAAGAGAAGGCATCCGGCATTCATAGTCAACCGGTCGGTAGTGCGCCGTGCGGCCTAAGCCGTGCATTCGGGTGACAACGTGCTGAGCCTGCGCCGTGATGTTCAAGTGAACGGGTGCTGCCGGCTCCGGGCAACGGTCAAAGTGGGGGTTCGGTTCGCCCTACAAATGCGGATGCCTTGTGGTTCAGACCAGCTCGGTCTGGAAGTTCAGCGACTGTATCTCCATGTCGAGTTGGCGCAACTGGGCGGAGCATTCGTCCACCTTTTTGCCAATGGCTTTCACGTCGACCACGGTCACCGTCTTAATTTCAGAGCGCGAGTAGCGGTCTTGTCCCGCCGAGGCGGTGTCGAAGATACTGCGCAAGTTGCTGACGCGCATGGTCAGCACGTCCTTGCGGGCCATGAGTTGGGTGAGGGTGGTGCCCTCGGCGTTGGTGGTCTTCATGTTGGTGGCGTTGATGCGCCAGATGAGTTCTTCGAGTTGTGTGAGGCAGGCGTCGAGTTCCTTCATCAGCTCCTTGGGCTCTTCCGAAGGCGTGTCGCCTTCCTGCACCTTCACGTTGTTCTGTATGCGCTGTCCTAATTGTTGGATGCGCTTCTGCAGGTCTTTCCTGATGCTTAATGCTTCTGCGAGTTTCATAGTGGGTGGAATTTGGCGCAAAGATAAGCATTTTAATTGATAATTGACAATTGATAGCCGTGTCATTATCTCACTTCGTATCGATGAATCTTCGATTTCCTGCATTGGACTCAGCAGCCGTCTCATGCCAACGCGGGCTTGTGCGAAGGCGGGCACCTATGGCTGCGTCATTATTTCCTCATAAAGCGATAGCCCTTTCGTCGTCAGCAGGTATTTTTGTCGGGGATGGCGGGGCTTGTCGGGATATAGCAACCGGACGAAACCTTCGGAAATGGCGGGATTTAAATGGTATTCAATGAAGTTGGGTCTGTGTTTTAATCCTGTCTTTTCCATCAATTGCGAAATAGACAGCTTGTCAAGCCCCAGTACCTTTATCAATTCAATAACCAAGGGGTTGTTTGTGTGGAATAAGTCATGAACTTGTTCGGGTACTTGTTCGGGTGCTTGTTCGGGTGTTTGCCTAGAACTATTTGGTTCTGCCAGATTAGGCTGTACACTCCATTCTTTCGCGGGGTGGACATGCAGATAACGGTTGCGGAGGTCCCACTGCTCGCCGAGGAGCAGGTTGCGGAAGAAACGTTCCAAATAGACAGAGGAGTAGTCGATGCCTTTCACGGCGCTTTTGTAATTGGCGCGGACTAGAGCGTTACGGAAGTACCAGGAGTGTTTCGCAAACAGGTCGTTTTCCACGTCAAAGCCTATTGAGCGCAGATACTGAATGATAAACACTGCCGTGGTACGAGTGTTGCCTTCGCCGAAAGCATGGATTTGCCAAAGTCCGGAAACAAAGCTAGAAATATGTGTGATGAGTTCATCCTGTGAGAGGCCTTTGTAGCTGAACTCCCGTTCTTGCTTGATGTCGTAGTCCAGCGCCCGGCGAAGGTCTTCCCAGTTCAGATAGTTCACCGTATCGCCTTCCAGCACCCATTCCCTTTTGGTGATGTCGTAGTCGCGCAGTTGGCCGGCGTGCTTGAAGACACCTTCGAAAATGCGGCGGTGCAGCGAGACAAAACCATTGGCGGTAAAGTCGACCGTTTTCACAGAGAGTATTTTCTTGATGTTCCTCGATGCCTTGTCGGCTTCATTCTTGTTGTCATCATGGGCGTCGCGTGCAGCCTTGCTTTCGTAATAGCTGTCGAGCAACGTGTCGACCTGATTCATGGTTAGTTCACCTTCGATGTTGCGACGTGCCAGGTTGTTGAGGTACTCGGAGGTCTTGAGCCCATCGACAGCCTGCAGGCCGATGGCCGTGCTCCAAGCATAAGCGGCTTCGCGTTGTGTGGGTTCTCCTTGCCGGATATAAGCGTCGAAATCTATGTATCCTTGTTCTTTAGCCATGGGGGCGTCATCCTGAATCAGGCTTCAAAGATACGAAATTTTGGTGGATTGTGGGTGGCTTTTTCTCTTTTTTATTCGCGTTTCAGCGGCCGTCTCATGCCAACGCGGGCTTGTGCGTAGTCGGGTACCTTTGGCTGCGTCGAAATGCCTCTAAAAAAGAGGTACCTTTTTTTCTCAGGAGACCCATATCTCAAATATACGAGATATGGGTCTGCAATATACGAGATATGGGTCTCGCGAGGTTTTAAGGTACCTTGTTTTTGTTGTTTTTGTAATGTGGTGATTTTCTAGTGGTTGTTTATTGATGGTTTTGTCAGATTAATTACGAGAAAACCTTGGTCGATGACTTCTCTGATGCCGTTGGTTTGTAGGGTTATTCTTTATGAATATTTGAAAAAAACACTATTTTTGCACGATAAACATATTATGTATGGCAAAAAGCAATACAGCCGACATAGGCTTTGAAGACAAGATATGGAAAGCTGCCGACCTGCTGCGCGGCTCCATCGACGCGGCAGAGTATAAAAACGTGGTGCTCGGCCTCATCTTCCTGAAATACATTTCCGATTGTTTCGACGTGAAACACCAACAACTGGTCGATGAAGGCGACGGCTTCGAAGAAGATAAGGACGAATACGTGTCCGAAAACATCTTCTATGTGCCTGCCGATGCCCGCTGGAGTGTCATCGCCGAAGCCGCCCACACCCCAGAGATTGGCAAGGTCATCGACAACGCCATGATGGAAATCGAGAAAGAGAACGACCGCCTTAAAGGCATCTTGCCCAAAAACTTCGCCCGTCCCGAACTTGACAAGCGTCGTCTCGGCGATGTCGTCGACCTCTTCACCAACACTATCGAATTGGGCAAACAGGAAGAGAACAAAGACCTTCTGGGCCGTACCTACGAATATTGCCTCTCCAAGTTCGCTTCGCTCGAAGGAAAGAACGCAGGAGAATTTTACACGCCCAGCTGCATCGTCCGTACTATTGTGGCGGTGCTTCAGCCTTACAAAGGCCGTTGTTACGACCCAGCCATGGGCAGCGGTGGCATGTTCGTCCAAAGTGCTGATTTCGTGCGCCATCATCAAGGCGACATCAAGAACCTGAGTATCTTCGGTCAAGAAATCAATGCCAACACACGCAAGATGGCCATGATGAACCTCGCCATTCGTGGCATCGAGGCAGACCTAGGTGATCGCAACGCTGATACCTTCTTCGATGACCGTCACCCCACGCTGAAAGCTGACTTCGTGATGGCCAATCCGCCCTTCAACATGAGCGACTGGGGTGCCGATAAGCTCCAAGAGGATGTCCGTTGGAAATATGGCATCCCACCAGCGGGCAACGCCAACTTCGCCTGGCTGGAGCACATGATCAGCCACCTGTCGCCCTCAGGCCGTATCGGCATGGTGCTGGCCAACGGCTCGCTGAGCAGCCAAAGCGGAGGCGAAGGCGAAATCCGTAAAAACATCTTGCAGGCCGACCTCGTGGAAGGCATCGTGGCCCTGCCAAGCCAATTGTTCTACAGCACTGGCATTCCCGTATGTCTTTGGTTCCTCAACCGTCAGAAATCCCAACCCGGCAAAGTCGTTTTCATCGATGCCCGCAACATGGGCACCATGGTCACGCGTAAGCTCCGTGAGTTGACCGATGACGACATCAACCGCATCGCCCAGACCTTCACCGATTACCGCAGCGGGACTCTACAAGACGAAAAAGGCTACTGCGCTGTGAAGACACTTGAAGAGATAGGCGAACAAGACTTCATTCTCACGCCTGGCCGCTACGTCGGCATCGCTGAGCAGGAAGACGACGGCGAACCGTTCGAGGAGAAGATGGAACGGCTCACAACCGAACTCAGCGGACTCTTTGCTGAGAGCCATCGTTTGGAAGATGAAATCAGAAAACAACTTAGTAACATTGGATTTGAAATTAAATAAGATATGGATGTAATAGTTCAATGGGCAACAATATTGAGCCCAATAGTAGCAATAGTTGTTGCGATATGGATAAGTAAAAAGAGTGCCAAAGATACTGCCAAGCAGGTTGCTGCCATCGAAGAGAGTACGGCGAAGCAGATTGAGAGTATAAAGAAATTGTCGATACTTCAAGCAGAAATAACCTCCATACAATTGGATATGGAGCATTGGGAAACCATCTTTCGTTTGCATGAGGTTTCTGGGAAAACAGGAGAAGTCTTCGCAGATAATAGAATCACTCGTGAAGAACTAAAGAAAATGGATCTTGAAGCGATGGATGAGAAAGAAAAGGCACGTTATCTAATGTTAGATTTCTATGATAAGCAATTGAATAATTTGGAGGGGCATATTGATAGGTATTATAAAATTAAGGAGGAATTGGGGCTTTATTAAATTTTCCGTTCGGGTGGATTTGTAATCCGCCCGAACCGAAGGAATAAAATCAACGTTCTTCGTTATAGGATGTTTAACAACCTAAATACGAAGTACCTATGAAAGAAAAATTGATTGTAGAAATTAGCAACGAAATGGCTGAGGTTTTGAATGTCGAACAAATGGCACTGCTGAATGGTGTACTGCTGCGTATCGTCAGCAAGTACAACATCACTGCTGACGAAGAAACCAAACAGGCCACCGACGAAACCAACGAAAGCCTCTTGCATTCCTTCCTCTCGGCCAAACAGGTCGAAGGCTGCAGCGGCCCCACTGTCCGCTATTATGGCAACACCATCCAGCAGCTCTACAAGACCATGCCCAAGCGCGTGACGGAATACACCACCGAAGACATCCGCGCCTATCTCGCCGTGTTCCAGCGCAAACGTAAGGCCAGCCGCGTCACGGTCGACAATGTCCGGCGCATCTTCTCGTCCTTCTTCGCCTGGCTCGAAGAAGAGGACTACATCATCAAGAGTCCTGTCCGCAGGATTCATAAGGTGAAGACTGGCGCACAAGTCAAAGAGGTGTTGACCGATGAGTCCTTGGAGAACCTGCGCGACACCTGTGTCCATCCCCGCGACCTCGCCATGATTGACCTCTTGGCCTCCACGGGTATGCGTGTCGGCGAGCTGGTCAAGCTCAACCGTGAGGATGTCAACTTCAACGAGCGAGAATGTATCGTTTTCGGCAAAGGCAACAAGGAACGCATCGTCTATTTCAATGCCCGCGCCAAGATTCACCTGCAGGAGTACCTCAACAGCCGCCGCGACAAAAACAAGGCTCTGTTCGTCTCTTTGGCCAAGCCGCATCGTCGGCTGCAAATCTCGGGCGTGGAGGTGCGCTTGCGCAAGATTGGCAAGGAAGCCAAGGTGCCAAGGGTGCATCCCCACAAGTTCCGCCGGACATTGGCCACCATGGCCATCGACAAAGGTATGCCCGTCGAGCAGGTGCAGAAGTTGCTTGGCCATGTCAAAATCGACACCACCATGCACTATGCCATGGTCAACCAGAACAACGTGAAACTGTCTCATCGGCGTTTTTTGAGCTGAATGGGCGACAGTTCAACCCCACCTGGATAATTGGACGTTGTGGGATGGCATCCCATCGGGATGCTCCGCGACTTGAAAAAATTGAAGTTTTTTTTATCGCAAGCAGTTAATGCAACAAAGGCTGTTATCGGCTTGTTTTTATATTTGCTGTTGCTGAGAAATGTAAATATTTATATATCAATTGTTTGTAAAACCATCCCCAACTTTATTGTATCTATCGGCCGATTTTGGTTAAAAAGACGTACTTTTGTAACCTATTAGTCACATAAATTCTCATTTATGGGAGAGTGGAAAGGATACAAATTGGGTGAAATCTGCACTAAGATTGGTAGCGGTGCTACACCAAAAGGAGGTAAAGAATCATATCTTGGTGGTGACACTGCGTTAATTCGAAGCCAAAACGTTTTAGATTTTTCATTTTCATGGGAAGGGCTAGCATATATTAGTGATGAGCAAGCGATCAAATTGAAAAATGTTGAAGTTGAAAAAGATGATGTCTTGCTCAATATAACAGGGGATTCTGTCGCAAGAGCATGTATGGTTCCAGCCTCTGTATTACCAGCAAGAGTCAATCAGCATGTTTCGATAATACGTGGTGAAAGAACAAAATCCATCTGTGAGTATATTCTTTATTATTTGCAGTACAAAAAGAAGTCTCTTATAGCATTGTCCCAAGGAGGAGCTACACGTAATGCCCTTACAAAAGGAATGCTTGAAGAAATGATTATTTTATTGCCCGACTTAGAACAGCAAAGAACAATAGTAAATGTACTCAAATCTTTTGATGATAAAATCGAGTGCAATCGTTGGATAAATGATAATTTAGAGCAGCAAGCCCAAGCCTTATTCAAGTCATGGTTTGTTGATTTTGAGCCTTTTAAGGATGGCGAATTTGTGGAGAGTGAAATGGGGATGATACCGAAAGGATGGAGAGCGGGAAGGCTAAGTGAATTGGGCGAAATCGTTGGTGGAAGCACTCCCTCAAAAGCTAAAAGTCAATACTATACAGAAAATGGTATCGCTTGGCTTACGCCGAAAGATTTATCTATTTCACCCAATAAGTTTACGGCAAGAGGTGAAATAGACATCACCCAAGAAGGCTATGATAGTTGTAGCACGAGGATGATGCCGAAAGGATCAGTGCTTTTCAGTTCTCGTGCTCCTATTGGCTATATCACTATAGCCAAGAACGATATTTGCACAAATCAAGGGTTCAAATCGGTTGTTCCTAAATTAGCAGGAACCGCCTTTATCTATTATTTCTTGAAGCACTCTACAAAAGAGATAGAAAATAAAGCCACTGGTTCCACATTCAAAGAGGCATCAGGCTCTTTGATGAAATCACTCCCAACGATTATTCCTACCAAACCTGTCTTAGATAGTTTTGAGGAAATAATGAAACCGATATTTATGGAGCAAGAGACAATAGAAGACGAATCCCGCCGCCTCGCTCAGTTCCGCGACACGCTGCTGCCCCGCTTGATGTCGGGCGAACTGAAAGTAAACGAAATAGAAATGCATTGATTTTTGTGAATAAATTGTGTGATTTTGAGCAAGTAATGAAAAAAGCTGTATCTTTGTACTGCAAAAAAAGGTGTCAATAGCACCTGTTTTTGCAGTAGAACAATGGATTTGTTATGATAATTGAACGCGAACAATATGTAAATGAGTTACTTGCGAAACGCTGGAATGGAAAGGTGAAAATCATCACTGGCATACGGCGCTGCGGCAAGTCGTTTCTGCTCTCCACACTCTATAAGAACCACCTCTTGAAAGAAGGGGTTGCTAAAGATGCTTTTGTTGAAATCGCCTTAGACAGGAAGTCGAATGTGTCTTACAGAAACCCGGAAACCTTGTTCGAGCATGTTGTTGACCACACCTCAGACCCGAATAAGAAATATTATGTCTTCATTGACGAGATACAATTGTCGTACAAAATCAAGAATACGGAAGTCGATGAGAACCTGATACCTGAGGAAGACCGCGACCTGCTCTATACCACTTTCTACGACATTTTGAACGATTTGGCGGCACGTCCCAATCTGGATGTGTATGTCACTGGTTCCAACTCAAAGATGTTGTCGAAAGACATCGTTACTAACTTCCGCGACCGAGGTTCCGAAATCAAAGTATTTCCGCTGTCATTTAAGGAGTTCTATCCCGTTTCGGACCTGGAAAAAGCCGAAGCCTTGGAGCAATACCTCACCTTTGGCGGTATGCCACTTGCTGTGCTCGAACCCGAGGAAAAGGGCAAGCGGGCTTATCTCGCCAGTTTGTTCACAAATGTTTACGTCAGGGATATCGTTGAACGTTACCATTTGAAAGACGACGAAGTGTTGGAAGCGGTGATTGATGCCTTATCGTCGGCAGTCGGCTCGTTGACCAATCCGCACAACTTGGCCAATAGTGCAGGCTCACTGATGCATAAAAACACTTCCGACCATACCATCAAGAACTATCTTGATTATTTGGAAGATGCCTATCTTTTCGTTGGCTCAAAAAGATATGACGTGAAAGGGAAACGCTATTTTGAGAACACCCAGAAATACTATGCTATGGATTTGGGACTGCGTAATGCCCGCCTCAACTTCAGGCAGCAAGAGAAGTCGCATCTCATGGAGAATCTCGTTTTCTTGGAGTTGATACGAAGAGGCCATAGCGTTGATGTGGGCGTGGTGGAAGTGGTACGTGTCAAAGACGGTAAACGCCAAAAATCGCAATACGAAATCGATTTCATTGTCAATACTGGCAAGGAGAAAATCTACATCCAATCGGCATTAAACATCGATACTGAGGAAAAACGCCAGCAGGAAACCTTTTCACTGAAAAACTCCGGCGATTTCTTCCGCAAAGTGGTCATCACCGACGGATTGTCGAAACCCTGGACTGATGAAGACGGCATCCTTCACGTTGGCGTCATTCCTTTCCTTTTGGACGAAAGTATAATATAATCATGGCTAATCAGTAAGGCTTATGTCAGACTACAACGAAGACCATTACGAGCAGACGCTCATCGAACTGTTCACCGAGCGGTTGGAATACAACTACCTCAACGGCTACGACATCCAGAACGGTTTCGAGGACAAGGACTATTACTGCCCGCTCTATCTCGAACGTCTGCGCGAGAAACTGAAAGACATCAACCCTTCGCTTCCCAAGTCGGCCATCGATGAGGCAGAACGCAAACTGCTCCACATCGAAGCCGGCAACATGGTGCAGAACAATGAGCTTTTCATGGACTATCTGCAGCATGGTGTGGAGGTAACCTTCCACAACGACCATGAGCTGAAAAACGACATCGTGTATCTGGCAGACTATAAGAACGCCGCCAACAACGACTTCCTTCTGGTCAACCAGTGGACCTACGTGGAGAAGTCGAAGAAACGCGCCGACCTTATCCTCTTCCTCAACGGTCTCCCCATTGTGCTGATGGAGCTGAAGTCGCCCTCACGCGAAGAGACTAACGCCAGCGCAGCCTACCGCCAACTGAAGAACTACATGAAGGAAATCCCCACCATGTTCACCTATAATGTCTTCTGCGTAATGAGCGACATGGCCGAGTCAAAGGCAGGCACCATCACCTCCAGCGAAGACCGCTATATGCAATGGAAGTCCAAGGATGGCGTGTACGAAAGCACTGAGGTCGTCGACTACGATGTTTTCTTTGAAGGCATGTTTCGCAAAGACCGCCTCATCGATATCATCAAGAACTTCGTCTGCTATTGTAAGGACGAGGGCAAAGACTATAAGATCCTGGCAGGCTACCACCAATATTTCGCCGTCAACAAAGCCATCCAGCGCACGCGCAATGCCGTCACTGGCGACGGTAAGATTGGCGTATTCTGGCACACACAGGGCAGCGGCAAGAGCCTGTCGATGGTGTTCTATTCTCATTTGCTCCAGTCGGCCGTATCACAGCCTACCATCGTGGTCATCACCGACCGTAACGACCTCGACAACCAGCTCTACGGCCAGTTCGCCAAATGCCAGGACTTTCTGCGTCAGAAGCCTGTGCAAGCCACCACAAGGGAACACCTGCGCGAGCTGCTGGAAGGCCGCACGGCCAACGGCATTATCTTC
>JAEEGJ010028753.1_pt1 | contig 11028 bp, 13 predicted proteins | sample 8958761 | NCBI WGS metagenome assembly JAEEGJ01 (sample SAMN16246546, study PRJNA631951) | gut metagenome | biome: gut microbiome; feature: rumen; material: RS-attached | host: Bos | place: Iran: Karaj | collected 2018-10
AGCACCTGCAATTTCCATGCGCGGGAATCCGAGCTTACCAAAAATTAAAACATAATCAAGGAAGATGTTTACAACTGTTCGTATAATTCCATACGCAACGAGCGGTTTTGTATAATTTGAAGTCTGGAAGACAACACTGTACGAAGCATACAATCCTACAATCAAAAATACCGGCGAATAAATTCGTGTGTACTTTACGCAGAAATCCATTACGTTTTCCGAAACACCCATCAGCCTGAAAACAAGCGGACTTAAGAACATCCAGAAGAAAAACAGCAGGACTGGAATTACATTGTGGAACTTAATCATTGAAGCAGCGTAATCTTTTGCCTTTTCAATATCTTTTTCACCAACCGACTGGCTTATTAAAATTGAAGCACCCATCGAAAGTGAAAAAACAAAAGACATTGTAGTCCACACCGGAGCCGTTGCGTTACCAACAGCACTCATATAAAGAATATTCATTCGTCCCAGAAAGATTCGGTCTATGAACATCTGGATCTGCGCAATCAAATTGCTCAGCATTATCGGGACAAAAATCTTAACCAGTTTATTTTTGTATTCGCTTTTAAAAATTGGTTTCATTTTCCTCTCCAAAAATAAAAAATCCCCGGGGCTTTTATTATACCGAATAACGGGGGCTTAACACTAGCATAACCGGTAAAACTTATTGTTTCCTACCATACTATAGTAGATTTTACCTAGGTTTTCCTTTACTTATGCACTTGTTATGGTATAATTATTATGGACAGTAACACTATGACATTCGCGAGTTTTGAAAACATTTTTACCTTATTTTGTACGATAATAGGGCTTTTAGGTTGCCTTTTTAAATACATAGAAGTTCCAAAACGTACATGCCTTTACCTTGTTTTTTTCTTCCTGGCTCATTTTTTGAGTGACTACTATTGGACTATTTATGTTCTTGTAATGAAGTCTTACCCCGAAGTTTCCGGTTTTATGGCAAACCTGGGGTGGAATATAAGCTACGTATTCCTTCTTCTTGCAATGTGCAATTATCTGCTTGAACGTAAGAAGCGTTTTTTTCATCCATTGATGCTGTGGCCAGTTCTTACAAACGTTCCACAGTTCATTCTGTATCTGCAGTTTGGCGGTGTTCTTAACAACCTTTGGCAGGTAAGCATAACAACAGCTGTTATGGTTTTGTGTATGGCAGAGATTCTGTTTTATCTGCCTAACAGAAAAATAAGTAGCATTCACTTTCCATACCTTGCCGTACTGATTCTTGTTTATGAAATAATATCTTATGCAATGTGGACCTTCTCCTGCTTTGACTGGAAGAGTGATTTACTTAATCCATACTTTTACAGCTCACTGTTAACTTCTACAACTTCGCTGTTTTTTGTTCATGCTTTCAGTAAAGAACAGAAGGCTAAGCTTCCTGCAAAAATTGATAAGAATGCAACAGAGCTCCGGTTCCAGGCAACAATTCAGACAATTCTGGCTTCCGTGATTTTTACACTCTGTATTGGCGGTTACCTTGCTGCATTCTGGCTGAAGGACTCGTTAGTATTTGCTAACAGCAGCGGCAATTCTTCAAGAAAAATTGTATTCCTTCTTTTTACAATTTCGTTTGTACTTGTTTTATTAATTCTTTCCCTTCTATTTTTCTTCCACCGTTCAATTAAAAAAAGAAAGCACGAAAAGAACAGTATGATAAACCGCAGCCGGTTCAATCTTGTGTTTACAATTATTTTTACTATTATACTTATGATGTTTACCGTAGTTTATAACACAAGAAAATATTATGATGCGGCTGTTACCGGTGTTTTTGAAGACGGCGAAGATAAAGTTAAAATGACTGCTGCTCATCTTGAAAATTATCTGATTATAGCTGAATCAACCCTGCAGGTTGCGGCCGATTCAATTGAAATGATGGAAGAAAACGGTGAACCAGTTCAGAACATTCTTTATTATCTTAAAAGCCAGACAATCAAACAGCAGGAACAGACTGGTGAAGATTTTACAGGATATTATGCTTACATCAATGGACAATACCTGGACGGCTTTGGCTGGGTTCCACAGGACAATTTTAATCCTGCAACAAGAGAATGGTATATAGCTGCGGCAAAGGGTGGACGAAAAGCCGTTATGGTTTCTCCGTTTGTTGATGCAGATACAGGTTCTATTGTTGTTACCATTACAAAAAGAATATCTTCTGCAAAAGCGCTTAACAATATCACACCTTCTTCGGAACGTGTTGGAAGGCAGGGAGCTTACAATGTTGTATGTCTTGATATTGTTATTAACCAGATAAAAGAATTGATGGAACAGACAAAGATTGCCGGCAAAGGTTATGGAATGATTGTAACAAACAACGGTTCTATTGTTACCCATCAGAATGAAGAATATATAAGCAGAAACATTTCTGACATTTATGGACCTGAACTTCTTGAGCAGATTTCTTCATCAGAAAATGGAAGAATAGATGCTGTTCTTGATGACCAGAAATGCACTCTTTTTATCTGTCCGATTATGGATCAATGGTATGAGTTGTTAGTTATAGATAACTCTGAACTGTTTGAAGATGTTTATTCACAGATTCTGACTAATATTTTTATTTCGCTTATCATCGTATGTTTGATTTCTTTCTTCTATTATTTAAGCTACAAAAATGAACAGGCTTACGGTAAAAAGGTTGAAGAGATGAACACCGAAGTTGTAACTGCACTTGCTACGGCCATAGATGCAAAGGATAAATACACAAACGGTCATTCTCTGCGGGTTGCCGTTTATGCAAGAACTATTGCCAGCCGTGCCGGTTATAACGAAGCAAAGCAGGATGAAATCTTTATGATGGGACTGCTTCATGACGTTGGAAAAATTGGCGTACCTGATGAAGTAATCAACAAAACTTCAAAGCTGACCGATGATGAGTTTGCTCTAATTAAAAAGCATCCTGTAATTGGAAACGATATTTTGAAGAGCATAAGGGGAAGGTCAAAACTTTCTGTTGGTGCAAGGTGGCACCACGAAAAATATAACGGCTCAGGTTACCCGGATGGTCTTGCCGGAAATGACATACCGGAAGAAGCAAAGATTATTGCAATTGCCGATGCCTACGATGCAATGACAAGTAACCGAAGCTACAGAAACTATATGCCGCAGGAAAAAGTAAGGGATGAAATTGAAAAAGGAAAAGGAACTCAATTTGACCCTAAATATGCAGAAATTATGGTTCAGATGATTGATGAAGACAAAGATTATATTATGCGTGAGGGTTAATCTTTTTTCGTACAATTTCCGGGCTTTTTTTTATCTGCAAAGTTCACCCATAAAGTATTGTTCCTGGAACTCAATTGCGGCGAGTATTTCTTCATCGGTATAGGCTTTATCATCAAGGGCAACAATCCATTTGTCTTCTACGTCGTTCAGGCGGTGTAAAACTGCAATAACTTTTCCTTCGTAAGTTTGAAGAGGTTTGTCTGTTCCAAAAACATAAACGTCCTGCTCTGCCCCATCGCCGGCAATTACGTTATCTACATAGCCGTAATTTATCGGGTAATACATTTCTTTGTGGCGCGGGTGGTAACTTCCAAGAGGGCGGTCGATTGTTCCTTTTACTGTCTGGCCGATTATGTTGCTATAATCTTTTGTTTCGATTTCCATTTTGTATACAAGCGAAGTTCCGTTGCGGCGGTCCTGCATCTGGGTGTGGTACTTAAAACCAAAGTTTTCGTATAAACCTTTCTGGTCTGTGGAAACATAGAGTGCGCGGTGGCCAAGCTTTTTTGCGTAGGAATAAATGTACTCAATCAATTTTCCGATTCGCCTTTTTCCACGGAAAGGTGGGAACGTGTAAACAAAACCAATCCACGGTGTAAGAGGAGTGTCTGGAATATCATCAATTTGAGAAAATGTACAGAAGGAAATTAAATCATTTTCGTTAGTGAGCAGAAAGACTTTTAAATCTTTTCCGTATATTTCGTAAAAGGTTCCGTCGCATAATAAGTTGTAAAGATATTTGCCGGCAGCCCAATCAGACTGGGAAATCTTATTGAGCCAGAAGGAGGGATTGTTGGTTTGTGTTAGTTCGGTTATTTTCATTTTTTTTATTATAACACAGTAACATTTACTGATCACGTTTTTTATAAATCTTTTATAAACCTCAGCTGTTGTTTTTCGGATTCATAGCCCATGTGGGTGTAGAACTTGTGAGCTTCGACTCGTGTGATGCCGGAGTTCACGCGCATGTATTTTATTTCATTTTGTTTTGCCCAGGTTTCGCCGGCAAGCAGAAGAGCTTTGCCTATTCCCATCTTTTGGGAATCTTTTCTAACAGCAAGGCCCAAAACATTGCACATGGTTTCGAAATACAGGGTGTCGTATTTTTCTACGTGAATGTATCCGAGAACAACTTCATCTTTACAGGCAACAAATACCTGCTCGCGATTTTTATCTAATGATTTGATTTTCCCTTCTACAAAAGAAACCGTACAATCGTATCCAAGATCTGCTTGACTGATAAATTGAATTCCATTTGCATCGGAAACTGTTACTTCTCTTATTTCAAAGTTTTTCATTGTTTCTTTCATCATTTTTCTACCCCGGTGTTTTAATACTTACTTTGTGGATTCCCGGACATTTTGTAATAACTGAAAGATCCAAGCTCTATATAATCTTTTGTAAACTCAACATCTTCGTTTGTGGCGGTATTGTGTTCGCACCAGGTTTTGTTTAATTCAAAATTGTTGATTGGAAACTTGAATACCAATGGATTTTTAAAAGTGATGCTGTTTTTATTATCTGGAAGCTCCCAAAGATCGAGGGGGCTGATTTTATCATATTCGGGGGTATAAGAATTGTAGATTATTTCTTTTACCTTAAAAATGAAAACGTTTCCTTTTACTTCATAAGTGCCAAGCATTTCTTTTGCTAAGGGGATGTAACGCATCTGGCTGTAAAGAAAATCAACCTTATTGGTGCCATCGTCATAAAACACAAATCGGTTTGACCATCCGGAGGCCATCATAAAAAAATCCTGCCAGACTCCTTCCATATTTTTCAGGGTGATTGGCTTTTTGGTTTCATCACGTGTTTCAAATAAAGAGATTCTATCTATCAGTTTTAATTCGTCTTCCGTCAAATCTGAATCTTTTACTTTTTTTGTGGGCTTGTACCAGCTGAAGTTTGAATAATAATTTGTGAGGTCGGAAGCAGAAAAAATATTTCCGTGCTTTGCATAAATCATGTTTCGTAAAATCCGTAAATCAGAATTGCTCAAAATTGCAAGATCAAAATCGCTGATCTTTTCTGATAATAAATCAATGTTCCCAAGGATGATTTTTTTTGCCCTGTTCGGAATCAACTCGTTCAGAGAATTGTTGTAATACTTTGTGATGAAATCTTTTTCTTCTGAAATTAATGGAAAACAAAAGATTACCAATAAAACAAAAATAAATACTTTTTTCATTTTTCATAACTCCTTAAAATTGTGCAAACTTTAACTGCTTCAAAAAAATCATCTTCGGAAATACCAAGGGAAAGAACATCGGACCAGACTGCTGTTTTATAAAGGTCCAGGGCTTCTTTTGCAAACTCATTAAAAATCACATAAGTTCGGGCATAATCAAAAACTGGGGGTGCGAGTCTTGCGTTCATCCAGTCGATGATTGTGTAATTGATTTTATCTGCAATGAGTTCGGCGCTGGCAGGAATCATAATGTTCAGAAAATGCATGTCCAGATGACAGATACAGGATTTGTATTTTTGAGAAAGGCGTTCTATGGCTGGCATTACCTGTGATTTTTCTTCCTCGGAAAGCATGAGGCCCGCTGTTGCAGAAAGGGGCGGAATTGTTGTGTTGCCGGCATCTGCCTTGTGAACAAAACGGAAAGCGCGGGCAAGAAGTGCAAAGCCCTGCTCAGGATTTTCTGGAACAGATTTTTCCAGTTGGTCTCCACTAACAAAATCCATTTTGATTATGTGTGGATTATCGGTATCATAATATTTTACCGGACAAAGGCCAGCTTTGTTTACTGCCTTCTGCTGCTGCTTTTCAAAAGCAATCCATTCTGCAGGATACGATTCCTTATACACCTTGTAAGCATATCCCTTATACAAAAGAACCTCTGCCTGCGCGCCTTTTCCAATTAACTTCTGAGTGCCATCGAATGTCATCTTACTATTCCTCAAAATCAAAAACAGTCATATCATCAGGAAGAAAAATCAAAAATCTTTGATACGGCTTTATCCACTCGCCGCTTTCAACCCACATTGGAGAAGTCAGCAAAACATAAAGCCATTTTCCTGCCTGATTATCCTGCACATCATCCTTAAGGATTTCCAAAACCCTTACCTTCATTCCGCCTTCATGATTAAGCGTTCTGTATTTTACTTCCGATGTATAATCTTTTTCTGTCCGTAAATCAATTTCGCCCATTATCATAAAAGAGGATAATTCTTTTATTTTTGAATGATCTTTCAATGTGCTTTCATACGCATACAAAACAAGTGAGGTAAAACTAACAATTATAAGCAGTAAAAATCTTTTCATACTTTATTCAATAACATTCAGCAAGCCCGACTTACTGAAAAAATGTTTCATCTATATTTTCTGTTTTTAAATCGCAGTAATATCTTCCCTTTTCGGCAGTAAATTTCAGCACACAATAATCCGGGTCTGTTACACCTTTTTTATAAAAAATGGAATCACCTTTTTTCCAGATTGACCGTTTTGTTTCCTCATCGGTTAGAACTTCCATTTTTCCCAAAAGCATAAGACCTTCATATTTTATAAGACCCTTGTGATAAAAATAAATACTTGCATTTGGATTTTCCTGATATTGTTTTACACGCATGGATGAAGTATTTGTTGAAAAGTAAAACTCTTTTATTCCGTTATGTTTTCTTGGCTTCAGCATTGCCTTCACATTCGGAAAATTATCTTTATCAACGGAACATATAAAACTTACTTTCTGTTTGTCTATAAACTTTAATAATTTTTCCAGATTCATTTTTTCTCCAAGCACCCAGAGCGAGTGTCCACGTAACATTAAAAAAAATCACAACTCATTATTAATTTTCAAGGATGATAAAATACTATTTACTTCTTCACTGTCTTCAGGTCTCATTATTACTGTTATAAACAATACTTTATTAATATTTTTAATTCTTGACCCAAAATAGTAATATTCAAAACTATCATTAATATCTTCATTATTGGTAACTTCAAATTTAGCAAGAGAACCTTCTCTATTCCACAAGTTTACCTCACTACCAGATCCACCAACTGAATAATCTTTTTTTGGTCCACTATGTAAATACCTTAATAACCCATTTCTCCCAGAGAATACTACTTCCTCATTTAAATCTCTATCTGGCTTATCTTTTACGATACATATGTCTATCCATGGTTCTTTATTTTCACTTTTAAAAATCCAAACAATATCATCAACCCTATTTCTTTTTAATGTTTTTGATGACCAATTCATAGGTAAGTTTATTGAGCATGTATTATATTCAATAATATCTCCAGTTCCATTTCTTAAGTCTTTGTATGTGGCACAAGAAAAAAACATAAGTGTTGAAAGAAGCACTAATGCAATTCTTAAACATCGATTAAACATATACGACTCCTATAAATAATATTATTTGAAAATTTGTTATGTGATTATTCTACTTCAAAACAATCACTTCTTTGTTCAAACCAACTTAATTTTAATTTTTCGAAATTAAAATCTTTTTCAGTACAAATATATTCTTTTACATTTATTTTATCATTGTTTATGGAATAATCATATATTATAAAATCTACATTTTTTTCATTATTTTCATTCCAGATGTACTCACCTACAGCGATGATTCGATTGTCATTTAACCAGCAGAATGAATCAATCCATTTTGAACTGCCAAAATAATCCATAAAGAGTAAGTTTTCTTTTTTGTCAAAAATTCCAAATTGTGAATCAGAATCTGCTAAGATTGTATATTTTCCATTTTTTTCTTTTTTTAAATTCCAGAAAACACTATAATATGCAAAAGTGTTGCCATAATAATTCCATTTTTTTAAAATGGAATATAATTTGTTTTTATAAGAAACCGGCTTTTTTTCTTTTTCAATAATTCTTTCTTCATTAAAAATAAAATTATTTATATTTATAGTTTCATCTTCTTTTTGAATTTCCTGTAACCACCAATTCAATTCAGGAGGAATGGTGATACTCTGAGAAAATATATAAAATTGTGAAAGTAGTAAAATGACTATAAATAATAATTTTTTCATATTCTCAACCAACGCCCCAATACGGGTGTCCGTGTAATAATTGCTTAAACCACAAACCAGCTTGATTACTTGTCTGCTTTAAAACTTCACTATTCTTCATTTTATCAGATAGTTTTTTACATAATCAGATTTTACAAAATACATTATGCATAAACTATTTTTTAATATTACATACAAAGTTTTTGCAATTGATTCAAGAGCTATTGTTTCAAGGGCAAAAGAATTGTTTATTATAGAAATAATAATATCTATTACACTTATTAATATACATATCCCAATAAAGATTACAAAGATTTTTTTTGCTATTTTTTTCCTGCACAATATTAAAATAAAGCTTAATAGACTAAATATTGAAATTGCAAAGAATAAAATTGAGCCGATGTACATGTAATTTCTTATTGCAAAGAATCCTACTAACAAATATATAAAAAAGTCGATTAACAAACTTATACTTATTAAAAGCAAAACACCTCTTAGTTTGTTTGATTGTTTTTGTATTTTTGTATTTTTGCTTATTTCATTTTTTTCTTTTATTGTATTGATTTCTTCTTGTGATATTTTCCTAGCTTCAATTTCTTTATTAAATAATTCCTTTACCTCTGGAATATAATCATCTGCCTTAATTATTCCTTCCGTAATTATTTTTTCATTCGAATAATTTTTGATGTTTTCTTCAATTTCTTTTAAATCCATTTTTTTTCCTTCCATATTAAAGTGCAATAAAGTTTGTTATGTGATTATTTATCTTCACAATTGTTCTTATAGAATTCATATGATCTAATGTATGATTCAATCATCCAATCGTATCCATTTATATTTCTGCATTTTAACAGTGTTTCATAAAAATCGTCAAACCTTTTACTTTGTAAATATAATAGAGCAAGTTCAAAATTAGCCGAGACCGATTTTTGATTAAATCCACATATAAACTCTAAAACATCAATTTCTTTTTCTAACAAATATTCAGTGTATGCTTCTTTTGAATAAACTGTTTTTAAGTAATCAATAACAATATATAAACACAATTTATTATTAATTGTATTAAGCATTTTAGGACTTTGAGATATAAAATCTTCAAACAACAGCTTTTTCTTACTTAGAAAAATTGTTGTTTTGTTAAAAATAGTTTCATTTTTACTTAGTTGATTTATTTTGACCTTCTTTTCAATCAATTCATCTGGTTCGTAAATAATTTTCAAGTAATCACCAGGTTTCAATGTTTTTAATAACAAGCTTAAAAATTTATCTGAAAACTTACCAAAAATAAACGAAAGTATGAATGATATGATTGAAAATACAAAATATAAAAAACTTGGACCTTCATATTCTTTTCTTATTTCTATTTGAAATAAAGTAAAGAAAAAAACACCTGAAAAAATAAAAAGACTTTTTAAAATTGAAAATAATTTACGTCCTTTATTTACAATAAAAAATTTTATCGGTGATGAATAATCTATCCGGCCTAATATTTCTTTTAAAAATTCTTCCTGTTCGCTGTTTACGAATGTTGTCTCATCTTCCAAAATTTCTGGTAGTAAACCAATTGTTTTGATAATCGTTTCTTTTAAAATTTCATAATCTATGTTTTTATTTGGAAGAACTTTCTGGGTTATCCAATAATAGATTATTTCCATTTTGTAATCATCAAATACTGAACCATTTGTGTTTTCTTTATTCTCTTCATCTATAGATTCTTCTTGTCCACGGTTTTCTTCATTTTTTACATCGCTATTCTGTATTGTATATACGTTAGAATTTTTCTTATTCTTTTTGTAAAAGTATAAAGAGATAAAAAGAGTAACAATTATAATAATACCAAAATATAAGTAATCCATTTTTTCAACCGCTTCTTCGTCTAAGCTCTAACATTCAATTTACTTATTTACTAATTCTGTAATTTCAGTAACCAGTTTATTATATTTTTTTTCGATCAAATATAATCGTCCACGTAACAAAAGTTTAAACCGCATGCGGATTGCCTGATCTGCCGGCTACGAAACTTTGCTAGATTTGATTTATATATTCTAAACATCTTTTTTCAAGATTTTTAAAATCATTACAACGCTGACTTAATTTTGATTTGCCATCATTTTGCATCTTATGGTCATATACAATTCTTGAATTATTAAGTATTAATTCAGATTTTTGTTTTATGATTCGATATTCCGCACGAACAAGGTTTTTATAATGAATGTTATTGATGTTATTTATTGTAACTCTTTCACAAAGTTTTAATGGAGCTGGAAACATATTATTTAGATTTATTACTGAATATGTTCCAATTTTAATAAAATCTATTGTTTCCGTTAATCGTTTGTGCTTTGCCTTGAAAGACGATAATGGGGCAAAATAATTAAATCCATTAATTGTTAATATAATTCCTATATATTTTCTAGAGAAGGTTTGAGACACTTTCTTGTTTTGAAAAAGATGCTTTTCATATGTAGACAAATAGTCTATATATTTTGTATCAATTTCGTATAGATTTATTTTGCCCATATAAAAAAAGTGCCGAAGCAGTAAAAACTGATTCGGCCGTATAAATTTCGCGATTAAAGGCGCGATATCCTTAAAATCAACTATATAACGATTTATTTTACTTGTCAAGGAAATAATACCTTTAGTATTTTTCTCCTTTATGTTGTTATGCTTCCTCTTTTGCAAACTCAATCTCATCAAGATTTTCTGTAATGGCTTGACGTCGGCCTGTTTCTGCAAAACCCATTCTACGGTAAAGCCGGGCCGCATTTACATTGTTCTCCAAAATCCAGAGTGTCGTCACT
>JAEEGJ010028759.1_pt1 | contig 11026 bp, 7 predicted proteins | sample 8958761 | NCBI WGS metagenome assembly JAEEGJ01 (sample SAMN16246546, study PRJNA631951) | gut metagenome | biome: gut microbiome; feature: rumen; material: RS-attached | host: Bos | place: Iran: Karaj | collected 2018-10
TCCTCATCGTCCTCGCCACGCTCCCAGCCGTTCTCCTCCATCTCCTTAATATAGTCGGGTAGCGCATCGGGATAGGCTTCCTGCGGCACGCCGGTGTAGAACTCCATGCCCTGCTGCTTGGCCAGCTCGACAATCTCGGGAGCCAAGGGGCCGGGCAACTTGCCGGCACGACCCAGTATCATGCTCCACGAATCCTTGTCTATCTGGCTGAAGCGCGGCTTGCCCTGCGCCATGGCCAATAGGTTCATCACAGCTATATTCTTGGTATACTGACTGAAGGGGGTGACAAGGGGAGGATAGCCCAGCATGGGCCAGATGTGTTCCACTTCCTGGAACAGCTGCACCGTGAGCTCCTCAAAGCTCACCTCGGGCTTGCCGTTCTTCTTCAGGGCCATGTTGATGGCACCATGCACACCGCGCAGGTCGCTCATCATCGAGCCCATCATGCCGCCGGGCAGACCGCAGCCCACCAGCAGCGAGCTGCTGATGCGGTTGCCGGGGTTGATATACAAGCCCAGGAAGTCGTCGATGAACTCCTGCGTCAGCTTGCGGGCCGCCATGTAGGCGTCCATGTTGATGTCTTTCACCAGGAAGCCTGCGTCCTTGAGCATGGCCTGCACGCTGATGACATCGGGGTGCACCATGCCCCACGACAAAGGCTCCATGGCGCAGTCTATCACGTCGGCACCGGCCTGCGCCACCATCAGCGTCGAGGCCATCGACAGGCCGGGACCCGTGTGGCCGTGATACTGCACCACGATATGCGGGTACTTGGTCTTTATCTCGTGCACCAGCTTGCCCAGCGTGGCGGGACGACCGACACCGGCCATGTCCTTCAGCGCTATCTCATCGGCGCCGAACTCCACGAGCTTGTCCACAATGCCCATGTAGTATTCCACAGTGTGCACCGGCGAGTGGGTGATGCTCAGGGCGGCCTGGCTTATCATGCCGGCTTCCTTGGCGTACTTCACACTCAGCTCAAGGTTGCGCGGGTCGTTCAAGCCGCAGAACGAGCGCATGATGTCAACACCCTGGGCTTTCTTCACCTTGGGCATCAGACGGCGCACGTCGGCAGGCACACCGTACATGCGCAGGCCGTTCAGCGCGCGCTCCAGCATGTGGGTCTGTATGCCGGCCTTGTTGAAAGCTTTGGTCCATGCACGCACGGCCTTGTTGGGGTTCTCTCCGTACATCAGGTTCACCTGCTCAAAGGCACCGCCGTTGGTCTCTATGCGGTCAAAACACCCCATGTCGACAATAACAGGGGCAATACGCTCAAGTTGGTCTACACGAGGCTGGTATTTTCCGCTGCTCTGCCACATATCACGGTACACCAGACTGAATTTTATCTCTTTTGCCATAATGCAACACATTTATAATAAAAACATTACCCCAAATTAACAATAATTGGGGCAATGCAAATATACGATTATTTCCTTATCCGACAAAAAAAACTCTCAACTCATAACTCTCAACTCATAACTCAAAACTCTTAACTCATAACTCTCAACTCTTAACTCATAACTCTCAACTCATAACTCTTAACTCATAACTCTTAACTCATAACTCATAATTCATAACTCTCAACTCTCACCTTCCCGGTGCCGCCGCACGGCTCTGGTTCACCACCCACACGCCGGCGAACACCAGCAGGGCCGCCAGGACCTTGGTCACCGTCAGGCGGTCCATACCCGTCCAGATGGCCACAGCGATGGCTATGATGGGCTGCAGGTAGCCGTACATGCTCACCAACGTGGGCCTGATGCGCTTCTGCCCCACGGGGATGAGAAAATAGGCCACGAAGGTGGAGAAGAATATCATGAACCCTATCTCCCACCACACATAGGAAGGCACGGCGCCGAAGTCGCTCTGCGGCAGGTGCGGCAGCGCAAAAGGCACCGACAGCACAAACGACGCCAGGAACATCCACTTCATGCTCGTCACCACCGAATAGCGCGCTATCAGGGGCCGGCAGGTGCCTAGGTAGAGGGCGAAGACTATGTAGTTGGCGAAGCAGTAGAGTATACCCACGGGCTCCGTCTCCGACGCCCCGTTGCCGCCGAAGGTGCTCTGCAGTATCAGCCACAGTATGCCGCCGAAGCTCAGCGCCACACCCAGGGCTTTCTTCCACGTGATGGGCTCCTTCAGGAAGATGGCCGCCACGAACATGGTGAAGATGGGCGTCGTGGTGCTCATCACCGACAGGTCGACGGGCGTGGTGTGCGCTATGGCGTGCAGGAAGGTCAGCTGCGGCAGGAACAAGCCCAGCACACCGGCACCCGCCAGCCGCAGCAGGTCGCGCCAAGGAAGCCGCTCGCGCGGCGTCAGCAGCGACAGCAGCCAGAACAGCGCCCCCGCCACCAGGCTCCGCATGGCAAACAGCACTATGGGCTCCAGACCCCCGTCGGTGGCTATGTCGCGACAAACCACCACGTTGATGCCGAAGATGACATACGCCCCCGCGCACGCCAAGTGCCCTATGGCAATATCTTTATTCCAACCCATAACCTTAATAACGCCCACACGCGGCATTTATTGCATCATGCGACACCCTATGCAGGAGTTAAGTCTATGGGAACATTCACTCCACCGCCAGCTTCTGCGCAGCGGTGCCTCGCGGTGTGGTGATGCGCACTATGTATATGCCCTTGGCAAGGCCTGTGAGGTCGAGCACACAACCCTCCGACCCCGCAGCCTCGCGGCGCAGCAACACGTCGCCTTTCACCCCGAGCAGCTCCACCGCCTGCAGCCCCGCCGCGCAGCGCACCGTAGCCAGGCCGCGCGCAGGGTTAGGCGTCACGCTGAACTCTATCGGGGCTTCCACCCTGCGGATGCCGATGCCTGTGGTGTCGGGCTCCTCGCTGCCGAGGTAGAACATTGTCGGCGCACCCCAGTCGCTCCACACCACCGTGTCCGTGTGTATCGGGCAGCTGTGGTGGCACTGTGTACGCAGCCGCGCGGCATAGTATACCCCCGTGTCGAGCCCCGCAACCGTGTGGCTGTTGCCAGCAAGGGTAACCACAGTTCCCGAATCGGTCGGCATGCCGTACGGCGCCAACGACAGCTGGCAGCTGTCGCCCTCCATCGCCCACTCCAGCACGGCATAGTCGTCACCTCTCTCAGCCACCTCGACCACAGCCCCCTCGCACACTATCCGCTCCGGCTGCACTATAGGGAACACACAGCCCCAACTATAAGGATCAAAAGGCCTCATATCCCAAAGATTTAGCCAATGTTGATCCGCCTGAAGTGAGAGTGCCCGAGTAAACATACCATAACGATCATCAGGTGCAAGGAGGCCGTTTTTTAAATCGTAGCCGACATAAAATGCCCCGCCCATCAGATGCGGTTCTCTGAAATAGTATTCATAGCATGGGGAAACCGACCTGATGGTATCTGTGCTTCCACGGCGCAACGCTACATACATGAAGTTGGTCCTCTTTGAATACCTTAAAATGCTGTCTACCGGGACAAAGGCAGTGTCGGCATTGATGTACAATGTCACCGGCACACCGGAAGTGCTGGTATCCGCCGAGTTACGGAAATATGTCACCGCTATGCCGTACACCAGCGTAGGCTGCGAGACAGTGTATTGCTGCACACAGGTGTGCAAGCCACTATGTCTCTCGTATGCACATGTATCATACGGGTGTAAGGTCACCAACGTCTCAAATCCCGGATTAAACAAATAACATGAATCGCCATGATACACTGTGTCCTGCGCATGCGCCTGAAAGCACAACATCGTTAGCAGCATGCAAACAAATGTTATTTTTCTTGTCATAGTGTATTGATTTTGGTGCTGCAAAAATACATATTTTTTCCAATCCGACAAAATTATTTTGTTCCGGAAACGAAAAGTTAGATTTTAACTTGACTAAGGGTCCGCGGCAATGACAATTCCGCATTTGGAGTCGACGACAATGATGCCCCTACAGAGCCGCCTGCCCTCTCCCTTTCGAGCCATTATCACTCCACCGCCAGCTTCTGCGCAGCGGTGCCTCGCGGTGTGGTGATACGCACTATGTATATGCCCTTGGCAAGGCCTGTGAGGTCGAGCACACAAGCCTCCGACCCCGCCTCCTCGCGGCGCTGTAACACGTCACCTTTCACCCCGAGCAGCTCCACCGTCTGCAGCCCCGCCGCGCAGCGCACCGTAGCCAGGCCGCGCGCCGGGTTCGGCGTCACGCTGAACTCCACAGGGGCTTCCACCCTGCGGATGCCGATACCTGTGGTGTCGGGCTCCTCGCTGCCGAGGTAGAACATTGTCGGCGCGCCCCAGTCGCTCCACACCACCGTGTCTGCATGTATGTGGCAGCTATGGTGGCACTGTGTACGCAGCCGCGCGGCATAGTACACTCCTGTGTCGAGCCCTGTGGCAGTATAGCTGTTTGCCGTGAGGTCCACAACCAGCCCCGAGTCGAAGGGTATGTCGTACGGCGCCACCGACAGCTGGCAGCTGTCGCCACCCATCACCCACTCCAGCGCGGCATAGTCGTCACCTCTCTCAACCACCTCGGCCTCCGCCGCCTCGCACCCTATCCGCTCCGGCTGTATGATGGGGAAGTATCCTCCCCAATAACTGGCCATTCCTCGTTCATATTGTGGGGTGTCCTCGTAAAATGAAATCCAATGTTGGCTAAAAGAAGTATCAATAGCCGCACAACGTGGACTGTATACGTCGCTATAATTATAACTTTGTTCCCATCGAGCACCTATGTATATCGGGCCGCTTAAAACATGAGGTTTTGAAAAGAAAAACTCGTAGCATGGCGCCACTGAGTTGATTTGAACGCCATCGTGCATAGCTGAATACATGTAATTTGTCGCTCTTGAGTAGCTGACCACGCTGTCAATACACACCAATTCTCTATCATTAACAACGGTATAAAGTAAAGCGGTATATCCCGCCGAATCCGTGTCATATTCGCTTCGTATCGCCGTCATGGCTATCCCGTACACCTTGGTATCCTGCGGAAGAACATACTCATATCCCATCCTAAACATGCTATGGCGCGCATAAGCACTCAAGATGCCATAATTGTATGTCGCCCTGCAGTTTGACACACTTATCGGGTTGAAGTAATAACACGAGTCACCATACATCACAGTGTCCCTTGACGCATTTGCAAAACCGACACATGCTGCGAGAACAGCCAATAAAATAATTGTTTTTTTCATATTGTCACCGATTTGAGCATTCAGTTGAGTAACGGAACGGGGTTGGCGGTGTACGCAGTGGCACCGGCAATACTACTTGGGGTACCGGCAATGTACGCCTAATAATCTGCAAATGATCTAGACTGTGTATATCGTTTATATCAATCTTGGAGCGTTTGGGGCAATTCGGGTCAAAGATTCCTGTCGGTGCCGTCAGGACATCTTTCCAGAACCATGTGCTGCCGCTGGCGGCATGATAGTATCTGTTGTCGTGCTCAGTCATGAACTGGAACAGCACGCCAGGTTTGTACTCGATGAAAGAGGGCCCTAAGGGAGGTAACAGGTCTACATACACGAAATTCGTGTTGTAGGTGCCATCGTGCATGAAATTCTGCATCACCACCAGCATTCTGTCAGCACGGAAAAAGGCAATATGACGTGGTTCCATCTTCTCCGGCAGTTTGTATTCCTTCGACATGGTCATATAGTCCATAGCCACGTCAATCACCCTGACACGCGTCACGGGATCGCCCATCGGGTACATATAGAAATATGCCGTCGCTATATTGTCACCATCCATTGCCGTCGACGTAGTGACCGAATAAGCGTCGTCGCCGTACTGAAAATAGTGCACATCGTCGAACATCGTGTTCGGCACAGCATTGATGCGGTCTGTCTTGCGGTAGAATATGGAGTTGACTGACGGGTCACCGTTGTAGCCGAACAGCACAATGTAATGATTTGTCAGCAGTATGTCGTAATACCTTTCTCCGGCTATGGAGTCTACGGTGTAGACAACTGGTACAGCCATGATGTCGGGACAGTCGAAGAAATGGTGGCTGGAATAGGAGTAACTCTGGTCGTGCCACTGGTTTTCACCTATTGCCGATACATGGAACTGTCCGGCATCCTTGTTGACGACAAGCTTGTTCAGCCTGTCCAACTGACTGACAGCAACGGTTGTTATGTTCGCTGTTGCAGGAGACGTCAGATAGAAATCCGCAATGTCCATATAGCCCACTACACCGTAATCATTCTGATTGTCGTACCCGCAAAAGAACAATACAGAAACCTGGACGAACAGGTCGGTTATTTCAATGTCTCTGCCCACTTCCACTCTGTGCACATCTTGCGACACAATCTCCACAAGGTCAATGTACGTCCTACCATTTAAGCGGTAGGCTGTAACATCGCGATCATCATCCACGCACCTTGTCACGGTGTTGGCACCGTTCTCGTTGACACCTTCTTTGACATGCAGGCTGATGTTCAACTGTGCCGACATGGATACCGACAAGACTGGAAAAAGCGTAATAAACAACAGTAATTTTTTCATAAGACATTATTTTTGTTTACGTTAAACACATATTCCGCATTCTCCCACATTGCAAACATACACATTTTTCTGCATTTCTGCAAGTGGAACAAGGAAAAACTGTCAGAATTCTATTGTCGACGACAATGATGCCCCTACGGAGCCAGTATGGCCTTCCTCTGAAGAACGGCCGTACAGGGGCCGTAGGAGCTCCATACCAACTACCGCGAATCTGCGTATTATCTGTTTTGTAACGCTATATAACCACCAGCACAAAAACAACTGAAACAACTGAAACTGAAACGCCCACTAGACCTAAAATACTTAAACCCAATGCCTTGTAGGGAGCGACAAATACAAACCCTATTACAATTACAGTTATTACAGTAAAAAAAAGGCATCACATAATTTCAAAAACCCTCTTTTATAATACTTATAAATAATTAATAATTAGATATATATAAATAAGAAAGGGGTAAAAAAAAGAAATAGATACCCCTCAAAAAAAAACTGTAATAACTGTAATTGTAATAATCAAACCACATTTAATTCTCCTAAAAGGCAGCCAAACAACAAATTACAATACCGTATAACGTCCGTCATCAGCTTTGTCAACCTTATTAACATGACAGTTTACATCAAAAAACGGCTCTTTTAGGTCCCAAAAATTGACAAGACCCCCCTCGTTCCGACCCTTTACCCCCCTACTTGGCGCACATATCATCGTCGCAAAAATCTCCCCTTCACCCCGTTTGAAGGGGGTTTTTATGTCAAAACAGCACCTGACTCATCAAATTCGCCAACCACAATTCGAGTAATTAGCCAGCAATTGACCTGCGTAGCAATTCGCTTAATTCGTTAAATTCGCCGTTATAAACACAATAATCGGACGAAATCATACACAATCGCACGCTAAACACCGCTATCGTACGAGCCCCACGAAATATCTTCGTACCTTTGCATCGGAATTCCAAAACGAGCGTTCCTTGACATACTGAGAACCAATTAAATATGATCAACCGACAATGTTAAACACCTAATCCCCAGCCACTAACGCACACTTACGGCTACTAGACGGCTAGTAGACGGCTAGTAGACCCTATCAAACCACTTTTTTCTCCCTTTTTGGCCAGCCGATTTGCAACAATCAAAAATCCTTCGTACCTTTGCGGTGTGCGAAAGATATGCGCCGACGAGTGATGTTATTGAAAAACAACAAGTAACAATGAAATACAGAGCAAAAAAAACTATGTCGTTGCTGCTTATGGCCGCCATCGTGGCCATGAGTTGCGCCGCACTCGGCGCCTGCAGCTCCGAACAGACGATGTACGGCCGCAAGCAGACCAACAAAGGGGCTACCGTCAAGTCAAACATCAAGGTGAAAGGCAGCAACAAGGCCAACGGCCACACTACAAGGAGCTATTGATGTTGATACGTTACCTTCGGTGACGTTACTACATCTCGGCAGAACAAGCGAGCTTGTTTTGCGCTCGACTTCCGTAACGTTGATAGGTTTTTTATGGAAAGCAAGATTTATCCGCTCAAATTCCTGCCGCTCTACAAGAACGTCATCTGGGGTGGCAACCGACTGAAAGACTACGGCTTCAACTACGACCCCCTGCCCAACTGCGGCGAGCTGTGGGCCCTCTCGGCAGTCGAGGGACGCGAGAGCGTCATCGCCAACGGCTTCCTGGCCGACAACACGCTCAACGAGGCCATCGAGATATACATGGGCGAGCTGGTGGGCGACAAGGTGTTCAACCGCTACGGCACCGAGTTCCCTCTCCTGGTGAAAGTCATCGACGCCGCACGCGACCTCTCCATACAGGTGCACCCCGACGACAATCTGGCACAGCAGCGCGGCATGCCCTGGGGCAAGACGGAGATGTGGTACGTCATGCAGGCCTCCGAGGGCGCCAGGCTCATCAGCGGCTTCCGACGCGACACCACTCCCGAGGAATACACCGCAGCTCTCGGCGCCGGACACCTCATGGACCTGCTACACAGCGAGCAGCCCGCTCCCGGCGACGTATACTTCATCCCCGCCGGACGCGTCCACGCACTCGGCGCCGGACTCATGGTGGCCGAGATTCAGCAGACCTCCGACTGCACCTACCGCATCTACGACTACGACCGCATCGACAGCGACGGCCACAAACGGCAGCTGCACACCGCCGAGGCTATGGACGCCATAGACTTCAGCGGCGTCAAAGGCCACGCCAACACCAACTACAACGCCCGCGCCAACGAGAGCACTACGGTGGCCGACTGCGAGCACTTCACAACCAAGCTGCTGCCACTCGACGCACCCATACGCAAGAACCTCGAGGAGGTGGACACATTCGTCCTCTACTTCTGCGTCGAAGGCCTGGTGGCGGTGAAGAGCATGGAGACCATAGTGCCGCTGCACGCCGGCGAATGCTGCCTCGTGCCCGCAGCAGCCGACAGCGTGGAGCTCTTCCCCGAAGGCACGGCTACATTCCTCGAGGTGACCATAGACACCGACGGCTGGGACGACGCCCCGCGCGGGGCCGACTGGCTGGCGGACTACTCCCCGAACGCGTAACGCACTATGTTGCTCCCCATGCGGAGGGCTTTCTGGCGCGTGGCGGGACTGTCGTTGTGCACGTCCTGGTCCTCCCAGCCGTCGCCGAGGTCGCACTCCCACGTGAAGAAGCAGACCAAGCGTCCTTCCCATATCAGGCCGTATCCCTTGGGCGGCAGGTTGTCGTGCTCGTGGATCTTGGGCAGGCCGTTGGGGAAGTCGTATTTCTGATGGTATATGGGATGGCTGAAGGGCAACTCGACGAATTCGAGCTCCGGGAAGACCTTCTTCATCTGCGGCACCACGAACTCGCGCAGGCCATAGTTGTCGTCGATATGTAGGAAGCCGCCGCCTATGAGGTAGTTGCGGAGGTTCTGTGCCTCGCGGTCGCTGAAGACAACGTTGCCGTGGCCGGTCATGTGGAGCAGGGGATAGTTGAATATCTCGCTGCTGCCCACGTCGACGGTGGCGTACTGTGCGTTGAGGCCCATCTGCTGGTCTTGGTTGCAGAAGGAGATGAGGTTGGTGAGCGACGTGGGGTTGGCGTACCAGTCGCCGCCGCCGTTGTACTTGAGCAGGGCGAGCTGGGGCTGCGCCGCGGCTGTATTTATTAGGAAGACAACAGAGACAATAAAGACAACAGATAAAAGGCCTCTGTGGGTTATTATGCCGTCGCACGTGCGATGGCAATGTTGTTTGTGTTGTCTGTGTTGTCTTTGAAAAACCATAAATATTATTGTCTTATTTGTTGTCGTTGACGAAGTTGAAGGCGGCGACGGCATAGAGGGCTGCGGTCTCAGTGCGGAGGCGGGCGGTGCCGAAGCTAACAGGCTGGAAGCCGCAGTCGAGGGCGAGGGCTATCTCCTCGGACGAGAAGTCGCCTTCGGGACCTATGAGCACCACGGTGTCGCGGCCCGGCAGCAGGGCCTCGCGGAGCGAGGTGCGGGGCTTGTCGGGGTCGCAGTGGGCGATGAATTTAAGTGCTTGATTGCTTGATTGCTTGATTGCTTGAGTGAGCCAGTCGGAAAGTTTGACGGCGGGGTTGATGCGGGGGAGGGTGAGGTGGAGGCTCTGCTTCATGGCGCTGACGGCCAGCTTCTCGAGACGGTCGGTCTTGAGGAACGAACGCTCGGAATGGTCGCACTGCAGCAGCGTTATCTCGTCCACGCCCATCTCTACGGCCTTCTCCACCAGCCACTCCATACGTGCTGGGTTCTTGGTGGGAGCCACAGCAAGGTGGAGGTTAGTGTTAAGTGTTAAGTGGTTAGTGTTTAGCAGGCTCTCCACCTGGCAGGCGCGGTCGTTGGCGTCCACTATCTTGCAGTGGTAGAGGTTGCCGCGGCCGTCGGTGACGTTGATGCCGTCGCCTTCGCGCAGCCGCAACACACGCACAGCGTGGCGGCTCTCCTCGGCGTCGAGGGTGCAGAAGCTGTTGGGTGTTATGTCTTTACAATAAAACAGTTGCATATCTTACACTATCATTCCAGAGGCGAGGACGAGGTGGGCGTCGCTGTCGTAGATGGTGGCGTACTGGCCGGCAGCGATGCCCTGTATGCGGTCGGTGCTGTCGATCTGCACCAGTCCGTCGTCGGTGGCGTGCAGCAGGCCGCGGTGGAACTCGGGGGTGTGGCGTATCTTGAATGTAACCTCCATAGGTAGAGGCATCTCGATGGGCGCCAAAGGGTGGAAGCCCATGAGGGTCACCTTGTTTCCGTGGGCGGCGTCGGGGTCGTAGCCCTGACTGACGTAGAGGACGTTCTCGTCGATGTCCTTGCGTACCACGAACCAGGGGCCACCGCTGAGGAACAGACCCTTGCGCTGGCCGATGGTGTGGAACCAATAGCCTTTGTGTGTGCCCAGCACCTTGCCAGTCTCCAGCTCCACTATCTTGCCCTCGCGCTCGCCGAGGTAGCGGCGTATGAAGTCGTTGTAGTTTATCTTGCCGAGGAAGCAGATGCCCTGCGAGTCCTTACGGTCGGCGCTGGGCAGGTGTGCCTCGTGGGCTA